>LNFM01009583.1_pt1 | contig 27754 bp, 21 predicted proteins | sample 596031 | NCBI WGS metagenome assembly LNFM01 (sample SAMN04254537, study PRJNA301005) | activated carbon metagenome | isolation source: dual media filters at the Ann Arbor, Michigan drinking water treatment plant | place: USA: Ann Arbor
CGGTGAGCCCGATCACCGGGCTGCCGTTCGTGAACTTCTGGGTCAACGTCGACCACGTCGAGATCACCTCGGCCGGGCCGTTCTTCGCGCCCAACGGGCTGCTGTCGGTCAACGGCGCGACTGCCCTGCTGCCGGCGACGGCGCTGACCCGGGTCACGATGCTGGGCGACAACGCCTTCGTGCTCGGCGCCGAAGGCTCGGGCCAGGCCGGGCTGGCCTTCACCGCGCCGGGCCTCGCGCAGGTCGGCAACAACACGCTCGACCTGGAGCTGTTCAGCGGCCATTTCTACAACATCGGCGATCCCGGTGCCTTCGACAGCATCACCTCGAAAGGTGGCCTGCTGATCAGCATGGGCAAGGGCAACCTGGACGGCATCTACACGCCGGCACCCGGCTTCACCGGCGGCCAGCAGGTCGGCGGCCAGGTCACGGTCGGCGGCGGCCTCTACATCAACATGCGGGCCGGCACCGTGCAGAACCAGACCATGATGGTGCTGGGCGGGCCGATCACGGTGGACGGTGGCGGCGGTGCCGGCGGCGGGCTGCTCGACAGCCACATGACCACCTTGGGCGGCTCGCAGGTCTACAACGGGTTCGACGGCGGCCTGACGGGCTCGATCACCACCAACGGCGGCTTCCTGCTGATCGGCCCGCTGTTTCGCGTGAACGGCGTCATCCACGAGACGATCAGCACCGGCATCGGCCAGGCGATCGTCAACGGCGGCAACGGCCCCGTGACGCTCGACTTCTCGGGCGCCGGCACGACCGGCTTCCACAAGGCGCTGAACGGCCCCGACACGGAGGATCGCTTCTTCGGCGGCACGTCGGTCAACACGCTGATCATCGACCCGATGATCAACAACCTGAGCTCGCCGAACGGCGAGGGGCTTGCGACCGGGGTGCACAACATCACGCTGCAGTCGCCGGCCGGCACGCCGTGGGGAGGTACCGCCGGCGGAACGGGCGGCGTGCTGCCGACCAACACGGTCGACCTCGGGCTGCTCAACCGCACCGGCGATCTCCTCGCCATCGCCACCAGCTTCCCGCAGACCATTCGCATCAATGGTCCGCTGACCGGCGCGGGCACCGGCCAGACCTTCAAGGACGCGGTGTCGGGCGACACGTTCGTCCTCGACAATTTCGCGACAGCCGCGCCCGGCGGCAGCATGCGGGGCCAGGTGATGGCCTTCGACTTCGCCCTGCCGACGGCCAGCAACGTGCTGAGCGTCACGGTCGAGAACATCAACACGCGGGGCGGTGCGCCTCTGCTGACACTGCGCGACTTCGAGATCAGCTCGGCGGCGGCCAGCCAGCAGAACCCGGTGACGACGCTGAACCTGCAGACCAACAGCGCAGCGGGCGCGGAGACCCACAACCAGCTCGTCCTCGACAACCTCAATCGGCTGGCGACGCTGAACATGACGGGCACGGCCAACCGGTTCAACCAGACCGCCACCATCCTCACGATCGGCGCCGTGGGCGGCACCGGCGCGCTGACCACGATCGCCGGCGGCGATCAGAACTACAGTATCGCCGCCCTGGCGGCGGCCTACATGAGCGCGGTCGGCGGCACGATCACGCTGGGCAACGGCATCAACACGATCGCTGCCAATGCCGGCGACTGGACGATCACCAGCGGCCTGGTGCCGGGTGGCGGCACGGCCGGGGACAGCGGGACCAACTTTGTCTACCTCAGCCCGCAGCTCGGCAACCTGCACGTCGTCAGGACCGGCGGCGGCAACGACTTCCTAACTGTCGGCTTCAACCTGTTGCCGGGTGGCGGCCGGGTGGACGTCTCGAGCGGCGCCGGCAACGACTACTTCCTGTGGAACCAGGCGGGCGTGTTCCCGGCGCTGAATTCGGCGCAGAAGGTCGATGCCGGCGAGGGCTACGACATCTTCGAGCTGGCAGGCGGCGCCATCAACGAGAACGACTCGCTGTTCGGCCAGATCACCAACACCGAGGAGTTCAGGTTCGCGCTGGGCAATTTCGACAACAGCCTGCTGCTGAACTTCTTCGCCAACGGCTCGGGCCTGCAGACGATCGTGACGGCCGGCTTTGGCTCGAGCAACGTGATCTTCGAGGGCACGGGCTTCACCAACCGGATGCGCTATCAGATTGCGACGCAGCTCGACGGCGGCGGCGACTTCGGCCACGACGCGATCATCGTGGCGGCGCTGCCGTCGGGCACCAACGCGATCACCGTGGCGAGCACATCGGGCGGCTACAACATCGCCTTCCAGACCGGCCTGATGACCGACGCGACCAACCCGGGCACCGGGTTGATCACCCAGTCGGGCATCTTCGCCAACCCGTTCGCCGCCAACACCCTGGAGCTGACGGCCGACAACACGACAGCCAACGTCTTCCAACTGGGCGGCTTCGGCACGCTGGCCATGCGGACGATCATCGGAAAGTCGGGCGGCGTCGGTGCGGGCGTGACGGTGTGGCTGGTCAACGACCCGGCGCTGGGCACCGGCGTCACCAGGGTCGACCTCGGGGAGGTGAACGGCAACACCACCGTGTACGCCAACGGCAGCACGCTGCGCGAGACGATCGTCGGCGGCACCGGCGTGGGCTTCGGCAACATCAACACCCTGTTCGGCGGCCTGGCGGCCGACACGATCACGGCGATGGGCACGGCGGTCGGCTTCGGCACCAACTTCATCTGGGGCGGTGGCGATATCACCGGCGGCGCGCAGGACGTGCTGACGGGCGTGGCCGGCGGCGCCGGCAACAATGTCGGGACGGTGTTCTACATCGACTCGGTGGCGGACTCGCCAGGCGGCCCGTTCGACCCGGCGTTCAACCTGACTGACGTCCATATCACCAACTTCCACAGCGACACCGACACGCTGCTGATCAACCCGGCGGCGCTGGCGCTGGGCGATGTCCCGGGCATCCTCGGCGAGGCGGCGACCTACGCCGATGCGCTGGCGCTGCTGGCCGGCGGCGGCGCCGCGCAGACCCAGGCCGTGTACCAGCTCGATGCGAAGGCCCTGTGGATCGACGCCAACAACGACGGGTTGCTCAATCAGCTCGACATAAGGGTGTTCGTCGATTTCGGCAGCCCCGGCTTCAACCCCGGCTCGGTCAATCTGGGCAACCTGCTGGGCCTGTTCAGCGGCGCCGACGTGACGGGCTACATCGACCCGATCCTGAACCCGTTCCACAACGTGGACTTCTCGGGCGTCCTGCTGCCCGGCGAGTGGCTGTTCGGCGGCGGGCCGGGCAACAACGACCAGCTGACGCTGCTCGGCAACTTCATCACAGGCCTGGGCGGCAACGTCGCCGACGGCATCCTGGTCGGTTTCGAGCATTTGCACATCCCGTCCCTGTCGTCGGGCACGCTGTCGATCCGTCAGTGGAACGACTTCTATCCGAGCATCACGGGTGCCGGCGACTTCAGCCGGGTCGTTTTCCTCGACGGCCTGGCGCCGCTCGAGCATGAGCTCACCATCCTGAGCCAGGTCGGCAACTACGACTTCTCGGAGATCGCCACCCCGGTTGGCGGGGTCGGCACGACTGGCATCACGGTCAGTACCGAGGATTTCCTCGGTGTCGGCTGGCCGATGCAGACCGGCAACTTCCTGCTGGCGACCAGGTTCGACGACACGTTCAACGTCGACGAGGACGATCTCCTCAATGCCATGGAGATCAACGGCAACGACGGCCACGACACGCTGAATGTCGACGTCGACCTGGTCTTCGGCGACACCTTCGGCCAGAACCCGGCCTACCCGGCGGCGGGCTCGGGCGTGACCGACGCGGTGGTGCTGAACGTCGAGACCCTGAACCTGCTCGACGGCTTCAACCAGGTCGGCTTCAACCCGGGCACGCAGTTCATCAACGTGCTAGGCGGGGCGTTCCAGGATATCATCGCCAACCCGCAGAACCTCGATCCGGGCTGGTTCCTCGACATCGAGGGCGGCTCGGGCCTGCTCGACACCAACATCATCGAGGTGACGGGCGCGGCGAACGACCTCTCGGCAGGCACGATCCTGGCGACGGGCGGCTTCGTGGCGCTCGACATCGGCACGATTGGCGGCGTGAACCCGTCGAACACGACGATGACGTTCCAGCAGTACACGCTGTTCGAGGCGTCCTCGATCGGCCCGCTCCTCGGAATCTTCGTGACCGGCGGGTCGACCTTCGGCAACACCACCATCACCTTCTCCAACCAGGTGACGGGAACGGTGCTGGACGACGACGTCGGCAAGTGGGTGTTCTCGTCGGCCGACGACACCTTCACCCTGGGCGACGTCGACCAGGGCATCGACGTGAGCTCGGGCGGCGCCGACACCGCGATCCTGAACATCCCGTCCTTGCCGATCTTCTTCATTCCCTACGCAGGCAAGTGGGTCGGCGGCTCGGCGGACGACACGGTGGTGCTCGCAGCCAACGTCAGCATCACGGGGGTCAACGGCGGGGCGGCGACGACGTTCGGCCTGCTGAGCTTCGACGACAGGAACCTCGCGGTGTCGATGACTCTGGCCCAGCACAACGGCTTCCTCCAGCCGTTCCTGGCGACCGGCACGTTGGCAACCCCCAGCACGCAGACGATCACGCTGACGACCTCCGGCACGGCGACGGGCGACAGCGGGATCGAGCAGTACCATCTGGCGAGCGGCAACGACGTGTTCACCGTGGCGCCGAACAACGGCGCCCTGACCGGCGGCGTGCAGAACGTCAACGTCGCCAGCGGCGGCGCGGGCGGCAAGATGAACGGCGTGGGTGCGGACGACACCTACCGCTTCATCGCCAACGGCAGCGATGTCGACATCGCCGGCCTGATCAACACCGGCGGCGCGGCCGGCGGGGTGACGGGGGCGGGGACGTTCGACTTCACCAACGCCGACATCACCGTCGGCATGACCGTGGCCCAGCACAACGGTCCGCCGGCGCCGACCTTCATCAACGCGGCCAACACGCAGACGATCGACCTGACGACCGCGGGCACGGTGACCGGCAACGCCAGCATCGAGCAGTACGTCCTGACTGGCGGGGCCGGGAACGCGAACACCTTCACGGTGGCGCCGAACAGCGGCTCGCTGTCGAGCGGCAAGCAGAACGTGACGGTGACCGCCGGCGGCGCCCAGGACACCATCCGCTTCGGTACGGGCACCTTCACCGGCAGCCTGCTCGGCCTGCTGGCGGCGGACGGCGACATCGTGCAGTTCTTCGAGAATCTGAGCAACGTCAACATAAGGGGGGTCAACGGCGGCGATGCCACCGGCGCCAGCACCGCCGACTTCAGCGACGTCCACGGCATCGTGACGATGACGTTTGCCCAGCACAACGGCTTCGCCCAGCCTTTCCTGCGGACGGCGGGCAACCAGACCATCCGGCTGTTCGACTCCGGCATCGCCAGTGGCGACGCCGGGATCGACACCTACTTCCTGAACGTCAATGGCGTCCCGGCCGACGACGTTTTCACCATCGCCAAGGATGACGGTGTCTTCGAGCAGAGCGTCGACTTCGGCGACGGCAACGACATCGCGGTGTTCGGAACCGGCACCTTCACCGGCAACATGAGCGCCATCGGTGCCGGCGACACGACGAAGTTCGCGGGCGACGCCGACATCAAGGGCGTCAACTCGGGCTTCTCCATCATGGACAAGGTCGACTTCGACGACCTGGACGTCTCGGTCACCATGACCCTGGCACAGCACAACGGTTTCACGCAGCCGTTCGCCAAGACGGCAGGCACGCAGACCATTACGCTCTCGAAGTCGGGCACGGCGACCGGCGATGGCGGCATCGAGCAGTATGTCCTGGCGAACGGCAACGACACCTTCGCGGTCGGAGCCGTCGGCCAGAACGTGAGCATCGCCTCGGGCGGCCTCGACACGATCGTCTATGGCGCCGGCGCGTGGACGGGCGCGCTGGCGGGCGCGGTGGCTGACGACACGGTGAAGTTCTCCGGCAACGCCGACATCTCGGGCGTGAACTCGGGCAGCCCCACCGGTGCCGGGACGTTCGACTTCGGCGACGCCAACCTGCACGTGTCGATGACGCTGGCCCAGCACGAGCAGCCGGGCACGTTCGGCAACACGGCGAACACGCAGACGATCACGCTCGCGACGTCGGGCACGGCCACGGGCGATGGCGGCATCGAGCAATACATCCTGGCCAGCGGCGACGACGTGTTCACGGTGGCGCCGAACGGCGGCACGCTGGTGGGCGGCGTGCAGAACGTCGATATCTCGAGCGGCGGCGCGGACGTGCTGGTGTTCGGCAGCCCGTTCAGCGGCAAGATGAACGGCGTGGCGGCCGACGATACCTACCGGTTCATCGCCAACGGCAGCGACGTCGACATCTCGAAGCTGATCAACAACACCGGCGTGGCCGGCGGCGTCACCGGTGCCGGGACGTTCGACTTCACGAACGCCGACGTCCACGTCATCATGACGATCGAGCAGCACAACATCGACGGAACGGGCACGCCGCCGAACTTCATCGGCACGGGTGCCGTCGGGGTGAACGTCCAGACGATCACCCTGACGACCAACGGCACGGCCACCGGCAACGCCGGGATCGAGGAGTACGTCCTTGGCGAGGCTCTGCCGACCAGCCCGAACGTCTTCACGATGGGCGTGATCACGCAGAGCGTCACCGGCCGCGGCGCCAACGACACGGTGATCGACCCATTCGGCGGCACGACTGGGGTCCTGCAGGGTGGCGACAACACGGCGACCGGCGATACCCTGATCCTGCAAGGCGCCAACACGACTCTCCCCGCGGGCAGTTTTGGGTTCGAGAACCTGATACTGACGGTCGTCAACGGCACGCTTAGAACGGACACTCTCGCGCACAATGGCTTCACCGGGGTCATCGACGCGCCGGGCATCAACACCTACACGGTCGCGGCCTCGTCCGGCGGCACGCTGACCGGCCTGGCCCAGTTCGAGAACTACAGCTTTGTCAGCGCAGCGATCGGATTCAAGTTCACCCTGACCGACGCCCAGACCGGAGCGATCGACGGCAGCCTGGCGGCCGATACCTTCACTGCGATGGCCGGGCAGGTGGCCGGCACGATCGAGATCGACGGCAATGGCGGCAACGATACGCTGAACGTCACGAGCGATGCGGCCGGGCTGAACCTCGACAGCAGGACAAGCGGCATCGAGATTTACAATCTGCAGTCGGGTTCGACCGACAACGTGTTGGGCGCCCACGGTGACGACATCGTGGTCAACGCCTTCGGCAGCACCATCTTCACGATGGGTGCGGTCGGCGCGAACCAGACCTACAACGGCGGCAGCGGCCTCGACGACGTGACGTTCAACGTCGGCTCGACGACGGTGATGACCAACAGCGGCGGCGACATCGTGCGGTCGCTGGTCGGCGGGGCGATCACCAAGACCCTCGACGGCGGCGACGGCGTCGACACGCTGTCTCTGTCGACCGGCGACGACCTCTCGGGCGGCACGGTGATCAGATTCGAGGACCTGGTGCTGGCCAGCGGCGCCTCGGTCAAGATGACCGGGACGCAGTACACGCAGTTTGCGACGATCTCCGCGGCGCCCGGGATCAACACCGTCACGATCGCTCCCGGCACAGACTTTTCCGGGACGACCTTCGCCGGCGTCGAGAATTATGTTCTTCTGAACAGGCCAGTCGGAGGTACCTACACAGTCGCCGCGAGCGATCAGACGGTAACCGACGCTGCCGCCGCCGGTCTGTTCGTCTTTGCCCATATCAAGGGCGGCCTCGACAACGTCACCCTGGCGGCGACGGCGAATGCATTGACCTACGATGTCATCGCTCTCGGCGGCAGCAGCGACCTCGACGTGACCCTTCTGGCCTCTAACCCCACAGTGTCTCTCGGCGGGGGACACGAGGGCATCAATGTCGCGCTGGAGGCGAGTAGCGCATTCAGCAAGCTCACCGTGGCAGGTGCCGTCAGTGGCGCGCTGGACGGCGGTGCTGGTCCTGGCGCAGACCAGTTGTCTCTCGAGGATTCAGCCGACATCGGCAACGCGATCGTGACCGGGTTCGAGACCCTGTTCATACAAGCGGGCGCGATGGCGATGTCTGCAGCAACCTGGGATCAGTTCGTGGGACCTGACGGCCTTCCGGCGCCAGGACACGCGATACTCGATTTGGGGGTCCAGACAGTTACGCTCACCACGACGACATTGGCATCGACTGCCTACAGTCAGGGCGTCGACAGAGTGGAAAACTATATCCTGTCGAGCGCGGAAGGCGACTTTTTCCGCGTCAACACCGGCGCCCTTCCGCTCCACCAGGAAGTCGATATCACGGCGGGAGGCAGCGACCGCATCGTCCTGAACGACAATCTCGCGGTATTCTCGGGTTTCGACGCGCGTACGACGGTCCTCGGCTTCAAAGGCGGTGCCGTGGACGCGGGCGGTGACGTCCTCCAGGTTCAACGGCAAACCAACTCGCTGTCCAGCAGCGGCTTCGAGCTGATCGTTGCCGCGGATACCGACGTCGGCGCCGGAAACCGTACGCTGGTGATCCGGTCCGATGTCTTCATGATGGACGATACGTGGTCCAACGGGGATGCGCAGACCGCATTCGGCTTCGCGACGGATGTGATCGCGGCAGGCAACTACACCGGTGCCGTCTACTTCGAGGGCGACGGCAAGAGCGGTTACTACATCATGGGCTTCACGACCGCGGCCAACGACGCAGGCGCCGCGACCTTCGACCTGATCGGCGTGCTGTCCAGCACGGCGGTCAACACCCTCACGGCAGCGAACTTCACCTGACAGGAGGGCCGGCGTTCAGCCTGCCATCGAACGTACCCCTCTCGCGACGGCGCTGCGTCTCCTGCCCCTGTCGCCGCATCCATGGAAATGGAAGCGGCACTGCCGGAGGGCTCTGCCTCGAGTGCCCGCTCAGTAGATCGTTTCCTTGAGGCGCTGCGGGTACTCGCGATCGTAGGTATCGCCGTCGAAGCCTTTCTGCAGGGACTTCATGATGGTACCGCTGCTGGGCAGGTCGGCGCTTTCGTCGACATGGTGGCTGGGGTCCCAGAGTCGGGAGCGAACGAGCGCCTTGGGGCACTGCGTGTAGACGCTCTCCGCGGTGACGACGATGACGCTGCGCGGCACCTTGCCTTCCAGGGTGAACGATTCGCAGAGCTCGCGGTCGATGCTGATCGCGGCGTGGCCGTTGATGCGGAGCGTCCTGCCCACGCCGGGGATCAGGAACAGCAGCGCGATGCGCGGGTCGCGGACGATGTTGCGCAGCGAATCGATACGGTTGTTGCCACGGCGGTCCGGCATCATGACGGTCCGGCTGTCGACCACGCGAACGAAGCCCGCCGGATCGCCGCGCGGGGTGCAGTCCAGCCCTTCGGGGCCGGCCGTGGCCAGGATGACGAAGGGCGAGAGCTCGATGAAGCGGCGATAGTGCTCGGAGATGTGGTCGATCTCCTTGATCACGGCCGGGCCGGCCGGCAGGCCGTAGATCGCCTCGAGCTGGGCTTCGGAAGTGACGATGTCCGGCACGGTTTTCCTCTCTCGGGCTGGGTGCTGCTCTTGCGGCGTCGATGGTAGCGCACAATCGAGTCGGGGGCCAAGGACTGGGCCCGGGCTCGGAACCATTCGCGCTTGGAGCATCAAGGAATCCTCACCCTGAGGAGGCCGCAAAGCGGCCGTCTCGAAGGGTTGGCCAAAGCACCAGTGTTGCTCACCCTTCGAGACGCCACGCTCTGCGTGGCTCCTCAGGGTGAGGCCTTGGCTTGAACGGCGCTCTCCGAGCCAGACGTCTACGGCTTCGCCGGCGCCGGCGACAGGTTGATGCGGCCGACGGCGGTGTGGCCGACCTCGGCGCGGGTGCCGAAGATCTCGATGTAGGACAGGCTCTGCCAGCGGCCGACGAGGTTGCGGGCCCACGGCGAGAGCAGGTTGCCGGATTGGCCGAGCGGCATGGCGAAGCGGCTGTTGTCGAGATCGCTGAAATCGTAGACGCCGCGATAGCCGGCGCCGTGCACCGAGTCGAAGGGCCGGGCGCCGCGGAACGACGGCTGGGCGCGGTTCAGGGTTTGCGGGCCGCCATCCGAGGGAAAGCGCACCGAGGCGATGTCGCGCAGCAGCGGCACGCCGTCGAGCAGGGGATGGCGGTGGGCGGCGCGATGCTCCTCGCCCCATTGCCAGGTCGTCATGTCGGGGCCTTGCCGCCGGGCGATCCAGTCGAGTGCCCGGTCCAGCGCGAGCGCGATCGCGTCCTCGCAGGTCTCGGCCTCGCGGGTGCCGCCATCGTCGCACCAGCCCGGCTTGTCGCCGAGGATGCGCATCATCAGGGGAACATCGGGCGTGGCGAAGGCCGCGAACAGCTCGCCGCCCAGCTCGTCGGCCAGCAGGCCGCGCTGCAGCTCCCACAGCCAGGCCTGGTAGATCAGGGGCTCGGGGCGGCTCGCCAGCATGAAATGGTTCCAGCGGCCCAGCATGTCGTGCGCGCGGGCGGCCCGCGGGTTGCGCGGCGCGCCCTTGAGCAGCATCGGCAGGATGTCCGCCGCCTCGATCGTCAGGTTGTCGGCCTGCATGACGATCATGCCGTAGACCGGATGGCGCTCGACCTCGCGCAGCAGCTGATGGGCGCGGCGCTGGCGGAAGGGCTCGGCCCAGTCGCGGGTGATGAAGTGCCGGTAGTCGTCGGGCACCAGCCGGGCGTTGGCGTTGACGATGATGCCGCCCGACGGGTTGTAGACCCGCGGCAGCTCGTCGAAGGGCACGAAGCCCGCCCAGTCGTACTCCGCGGTCCAGCCCGGCACCGGCATCGAGCCGTCGCCCTTGCGGCGCATCGGCACGCGTGCCGGCGCGACCAGGCCGATGTTCCCGGCCGTGTCGGCATAGACGATGTTCTGCATGGGCGAGACGATGCGACGGGCCGCCGAAAGGAAGTCCTCCCAGTTGTGGGCAAGCCCGATCCGGCCGAAGCCCTCGGCCGAGGTGTCGGCGCCGTCGAGCGCCGTCGCCTGCAGGGCGAGCACATGGCCCTGCGGCGCGACCTGGCTGTCGCGGCGGATGAAATCGTCGATGACCGGGCCGTGCCGCGTCTCGCGAACGCGCAAGGTCACCGGCTCGCCCCAGGCGACCTTGATGATCTCCTCGCGCACGGCGAACGGGCGGGGGCCTTCGGGCGTGATGTAGCGGTTGGGATCGGTCGGGTCGATGCGCTCGACGAAGATGTCCTGGCTGTCGAGGTTGGTCGTCGTGAAGCCCCAGCCGATCGACCCGTTGTGGCCCAGCACGACGGCCGGCGAGCCGGGCGAGGTGGCGCCGCGGATGTCGAAGCCCGGCCCGAGCAGGCGCGCCAGGTACCAGGTGCCGGGGAAGGTCAGGCCGAGATGCGGGTCGTTGGCGAGCAGCGGCTTGCCCGACACGGCGTGCGCGCCCGACAGCACCCACTCGTTGGAGGCCATGCGCTTGGCGGTGGCGATGTTGTCGGTCTCGCGGTAGAGCCGGTCGAGGTCGAGCGGCCGCACGGCCTGGCTCACCATCGACAGCGTGGCGTCGCGATTGTCGCCCGGCGCCTCGATCAGGAACTTGACGCCGTCCTCGCCGATCCGGCGGGCCAGGCGCAGGCGCAGCAGCTCGGCCCGCCAGTTGCCGTCGAGGCCGAGCGCCATCAGCTTGGCCCACACCAGCGAATCGGCCGGCTGCCACGGCTCCGGCCTATAGCTGCCGCCCGACAGCAGCTTGAGCAGCGTGAGCTCGAGGCCGAATTGCTGGTCGTCGTCGGCCAGCCAGGCGTTCACGCCGGCTGCGTAACCCTCGATGATGCCGCGCATGGCGGGGGTCAGCGCATTGAGGCTCTCCGACGCCTTGCGGTAGACGCCGAGGCCGCGCATCGTGCTGTCGGTCTCGATCAGGGCGGTGCCGACCAGCCGGGCCGGCACGATCTCCGACAGCCGGCCCTGCCCGAGCCGCCGCATGAATTCCATCTGCCAGAAGCGATCCTGGGCGTGGGCATAGCCCAGGCCGAAGGCGGCATCCTCGATCGAGCCGGCGATGATGTGCGGCACCGCGTTCCTGTCGCGCAGGATCTCGACTGGCGCCTTGAGGCCGCGCACCTCGGCATGCCCGTCATACGACGGCAGGGCGCCGCGCACCTGGAAGTACGCGCCCACCAGGAAGACCAGGATGGCCAATACGCTGCCAGCCAGGACCTTCGCCAGGCCGATGCCCAGGCGGGCGAGCATGAAAGAGCTCCCTAGCCGCCGAGGAAGGCGAGGATGGCCGATCGGTCGCGATCGAGATCCGGTGCCGGGCGCCGCGTCGGAGGATCCTCGAAGGCCGACATCTTGAGCGGGTTGCCGGCGAGCTTCAGCGTGCCGCCGCTGCCGTCGGGCACCTCGACCAGCATGTTGCGGGCGGCCACCTGCGGATGCTCGATCGCCTGCTTGATGTTGTTGATCGGCCCGCACGGAACGCCGGCCTTGGAGACCACGGCGATCCAGTGGGCTGTCGTGTGATGCCTGAGTATCGATTCCATCTCGTGCTCGAGCCTGCCGTGATGCTTCTGGCGCAACGCGTTGGACTTGTAGTCGGGATCGGTGGCCATATCAGGGCGGCCGAGCGCCTCGCAGGTCTTGACGAACAGGCCGTCGTTGCCGGCGGCGATGATGATGGCGCCGTCGGCGGTGCGGAACGCCTGGAAGGGCGTGATCGTCGGATGGCGCGCGCCGAGCGGGCCGGGGATCTCGCCCTCGACCGTGTAGCGCATGATGGCGTTCTCCAGCAGCGCCAGCTGGCAGTCGAACATGCCGATGTCGACCTTGGTCGATTCGCCGGTCTTGAGACGGTGGACCAGGGCCGCATTGACCGCGACCGCCGTGTAGAGGCCGGCGCCGATGTCGCCGATCGACATGCCGACGCGCGACGGCGGCTGGCCTTCGTTGCCGGTGATGCTCATGATGCCGCCCATGCCCTGCATGACCATGTCGTAGGCGGGGTCCTTGGAATTGGGCCCGGTATGCCCGAAGCCCGATGCCGAGGCGTAGATCAGCCGGGGGTACTTCTGGTGCAGGCTCTCCCAGCCGTAGCCCAGCTTCTCCATCGTGCCGGGCCGGAAGTTCTCGACCACCACGTCGGCCTTCTCCAGGAGCTTCTCGAAGATCGCCCGGTCGGCCTCGGCCTTGAGGTCGAGGGCGATGCTCTCCTTGCCGCGGTTGACCGAGGCGAAGTAGGTCGACTTGCCATTGACGAACGGCCCGTAGGCGCGGGCGTCGTCGCCGCCCTTGGGCGGCTCGACCTTGATCACCCGGGCGCCCATCTCCGCCATCAGCAGGGTGCAGTAGGGGCCGGCCAGGATGCGGGACAGGTCGACGACGAGGATGCCGGCGAGCGGGCCGGCGGCTTTGGCTGCTTGGGTCATGGGTGAATTTCTTATCCAGTGGGTCGTCGCGAATCCAGCCAGACGTTCGCCGCGGCCGCCCCGATCACGATGATGCCGCCCAGCAATGTCAGGTCGTCCGGCTTCTCGCCGTCGAACAGCCACACCCAGACCGGCCCCAGCACCAGCTCGAGCAGCCCGAGCAGGGCGGCCCGGCCGGCCGGGATGCGCTTGAGGCTCGCCATGTAGAGCAGCAGGCCGCCGACCAGCTGGCCGGGGCTGAGCAGCAGGAGCCACGGCAGATGCTCCCAGGCGAGGTTGCCCGGCTGGGCGAACGGCAGCGTCACCAGGCCCGAGATCACGCCGGCGAGCCAGATCGCCGGCGCCATGCCGACGTCGCGGCGGTGGCGGACGACGACGTAGTTGCCGCTCATGCACAGGACGACGATGAAGGCCACCGCCATGCCGGCGAGCGAGCCCGCCTGCAGGGAGCCGGCGACGCTCAGCGACAGCCCTACGGTCGCCAGGGCCATCGTGACGATCGTGTGAGGGTGCACCGGCTCGCCGAGGACGGCGCGCGCCAGCAGGGCGGTGATGAAGGGCGTCGCGCCGAACATCAGCAGCACGTTGGCGACCGGCGCCAGGCCGAGGGCGAGGATGAAGGAGACGAAGGCGCCGGCCAGCAGGACGGCGCTCATCACCAGCGCCAGCCCGGCGTTGCGCACGTCGATCAGGATGCCGCGCCGCTGCCAGACCAGCAGGGGCAGCATGGCGATCACCAGGAAGGCCGACCGCCAGAACGACACGTCCCACGCCGGCAGGTCGACCCGCCGCACGATGACGCCCGCCGTGCTGAAGATGATCGCCGCGACGACGGCGAAGGCGACGCCGATGAGGGAGCTGGTTGCCGGGGTCATGCGGCTCCTTCATTGCGGCGTGCAGGCGCGCGAAAGCAATGGGGATGCTCCTGATTTATTCTTGTGTCACCGCACGATGAGAGGCTTCAAGCCTGCGGCCTGGGCAAATTTGCGTTGCCTGGCATCGAAGGTGAGAAAGTGCCGGCATCGGAGGGTCAAGGCGCTGGCGACGTGCAGGATATCGAGTGTCCGGCAAGCCAGAGCCGAGGTTCTCTCGCGGCTGATGTCGTCGGCGAGGCGCAGCGCTGCCCGCCATGAGATGTCGGTCAGCACGAGGCGACCCTGCGCAAAATCGTCGTCCAGGGCCGCCAAGGCCGAATGGTGGACCATGCGAGACAGGAAGCCACGCGCCAATGCGAGCCCTATGCCGTTCACCATCTCGACCCGGCCGAAGAGCGTGACTGCGAGTGGCTGGCGCAACCGGCCGCGCCAGGCGGCCATGGCCTGCGACTCCGGCTCGTGCAGGTAGAGCTTCAGGAGGGCGCTTGGATCGGCGTACGTGTTCTCAGCGTTCGCCGCGATTCTCGTCATGAAGCTTGCGCGACTGCGCCCTCGTCATCGTCCGCGGCTGATAGGATTTCAGTCTCTCCCAGTAATCGACGGGCGGCGGCGACGCCTCGCTCGGCGAGGCGAAAAGCGTCAGGCGATAGCGTGGCCTTCCCCTTTCCGTCACCACGACCTCCCCTTCGGATTCGAGGCGCTTGCGAATTTCCGGGAAGCGGTTGCGCAGCTCGCGGACGGTGGCGGTCGAACGCATGGTGAGACATTGTGTCTCACGACAGCAGTGTCGTCAACCTCATCGAGCAGGGCGACGCAGCAGACGTTGCAGCTCGCGTGACCGTCCTGGTGGCACCCGCGCCCGAGGTCCGATGCGACTCCGAGCTTGTCATGGCCGGCGAAGCAAGGGACTTTCCAGTCGCCACAGCATGCCATTGCCACTTTGACCATCGACCTGCCGCCCTTTCGGCCGCGTTTTCCCTGGTGGGGCAGCGACCTGCAGACGATCGCCAACCGGCTGAGGCGTGTCCCGACCTCGCTCGCGCCGCATGCCAGCGAGAGGCTTCGCTTCCCTTTGCCGGATGGCACCGGCGATACGCTTCTCGCCAGCCTCGACCGGCCAGCGACGCCTGCCCGGGGAAAGCCGCTCGTCGTCCTGATCCACGGCCTGACCGGCGCCGAGGGCAGTCTCTATCTCCTGACCCTGTCCCGCCTGCTGCTCGACCGGGGCCTTCGCGTGCTGCGGCTCAACCTGCGCGGCGCCGGTCCATCGCGAGCGCTGTGCAGCCAGCACTACTATGCCGGTCGCAGCCAGGACTTTCGCATGCTCCTCTCGGTGCTGCCGGACGAGCTCGTGCGCGACGGGCTGATGGCCGTCGGCTACTCCCTGGGCGGCGCCATGCTGCTCAAGTATCTCGGCGAGGAGGGGAACGCCACGCCGTTGCGCGCTGCCGCCACGGTCTGCGCGCCGATCGACCTTGCCGCCACGTGCCGCACCATGCTGCGACCGCGCAATCGCGTCTATCATCGCTACATCCTCGACACGATGAAGGTCGAGGCAACGGGCGAGGGCGCCGTCGTGTCCGCTGCGGAGAAGGGTGCGATCCTCGATGCGCGCACGATCTGGGACTACGACCACGTCTTCATCGCCCCGCGCTACGGCTTCGCCGGCGCCGAGGACTACTACGAACGGTGCCGGCCGACGCGCTTCATGGCCGACATCAGAATTCCCACCCTCGTCCTCGCCGCCCTCGACGATCCGTGGATTCCCGGCGCGCTCTATCGGTCGTATGATTGGCGCTGCAACCCGTCGCTCGTGCCGCTGTTGCCCGCCCAGGGTGGCCATGTCGGCTTCCATGGCAAGGACAGCCGGCATCCCTGGAGTGACCTGGCCGTCGCGAGGTTCCTCGACCATGACTGAGCTTCCCTCCCTCCTGCAGATCCTCGGCGTCGCCGCCTCGGCGGCTGCCCTCGTGCTGGCCTGGCGCGCCTATCGCGGCGCCTCCGAGGAGCACGAGCGGCGCAAGCGGGAGCGGGAGAAAGGCGACGGTCGATAGCCTCCGTCTCGCCGCGGATTCCCGGCATCGCCTTATGCACAATGCGGGTCGCCGGGCAGGCTTGCCGCTACGGGGGGTGGCGGCATTATGCCTGCCGGGGAATCGGAATATGCTTACGCGTCAAGTCTACGATCACGCCCGGCGCAATCCGGACAAGATCGCTCTCGTCTTCAACAATCGCACGCTCACCTATCACGAGCTCGCTTCCTCGATCGAAGCCAGTCGCCGTCTGCTGGAAAAGCGCGGGGTGGCAGGTCACGGTGTCGCGCTCCTGGTGATCAGCTCTTTCCTGGATGCCTGGATCGTCGGTCTGGCCGTGCGAGGCCTGGGGTTGACGACGCTCGTGCTGCCATCCCTGGAGGAAGCGAGCAAGTTCGTCTTTCCCGGCATTCGGTTCGTCGTCGCGCGCACGGGCGACAGGGCCTGGCCGGGGCTGCAGGCGCTGTGCCGGGAGCGCGGCTGGGAGGCGATCGATCTGCCCGCGCCGAGATTCACGCGTGTCCGCAATCACGGCGCAGTGGAAGCTCCCGTCTGGCCGGCAGTGCCCGGCGAGCGAATTCTGCTGACATCGGGCACCACCGGTCTCAGCAAGATGACGCTCTTCGACCCGCTCGGCGAGAATACCGAGCCTCACCGCCGCGCGATCTTCGAGATTTCCGACCGATCCGTGGTTCTCGTGCCGAGCTTCGGCGGATGGTCGTCGGCGGGGTACAATGTGCCTGCCCATGTCTGGGATGCCGGCGGGACGGTGTCGATCTACCAGGGCTCCCGGCAATGGGAGTCGTTTCGGCGGCCAGGGGTCACGCATGCCTTCGTACATCCGGCGCTGCTGGCAAAGGTCCTGAGCGCGCCGCGCGGCGAGCTTCCCAGGAACGACGAGATACAGTTGATCGTGACCGGCGGCGCCTTGCTGCCGGAACAATACGAGGAGGCCAAGGCCCGCCTGACCAGCCAGATCTTCGTTTGCGTCGGTGCCACGGAGGCAGGTGTCTTCACGCTGACGCGCGTGGAGCAGCCCGACGACCTGCGATGGCATCGCATCGTTCCCGGATGCGACGTACAGGTCGTGGGAGACGACGGACGAAGCGTTCCGGTGGGGGAGGTCGGCACGGTCCGGGTCCGGGTCTCGGATGGGGCGATTGGCTATCTCCACGACGACGCGGCGTCGCGCGACTTCTTTCACGAGGGGTACTTCTATACCGGGGATCTCGGCGTGCTTCGCGGCGATGGGCGACTGTCGCTGCACGGCCGCAGTGTCGATGTTCTCAATGTGGCCGGCGAGAAGGTCCTGCCTGCTCCGATCGAGGAGAAGCTGGCAACCGAATGCGGGGTCTCGGCGGCCTGCGTGTTCCAGGCGCGGCCCGAGGAGGATGGTCACACGATCTATGTCGTGCTCGAATCGCCGCCGACCATTTCCTTGCCGAAGGTGGAGGCAGCCCTGGCCAGCGTGCTCCCGCGGCCGTTCAGCGCGAAGATCCACTGCCTGGGCGTGCTGCCGCGCAATCACATGGGCAAGGTCCTGCGCGAGGATCTGAAGCGCCGGATTGGATTGTAGGCGCGGGCATTGCGGGTTCGGCGTCGCCGCCTCGGCGGCGGCCTCGTGCTGGCCTGGCGCGCCTGTCGCGGCGCCTCCGGGGAGCACGAGCGGCGCAAGCGGGAGAAAGACGACCGACGCGGCTAGGCCGGGCGCCGGCGCGTCCTGGAACGTGGCGTGTGCCGGGTCAGCAACGCGAGCAGGGCCCGGGCTGCCGGGCTGAGATACCCCTTCCGCCGGTGCAGGACGGTGATCGGGATCGCGATGCGCATGCTCGGGACGTCCAGCGCGATCAGCACTCCCTGGCGCAACTCGTCGCGTACGCTGCTTTCCGGCACCAGGGCCAGGCCGAAGCCCGCCTGGGCCAGCCGCTTCTGGGCGGTCAGGCTGTCGATCAAGGTCAGGTCGGCTCCGTCCAGCCCGGCCCGCACGAGCTGCCGCGCCAGGACATGGCCCGAGGAGTCGCGATCGCCGGGCGCCGGCGCAAAGCCGACCCAGCGCTCGCCGGCCAATGTCCGCGGATTGCGTACGCGACGACCGGCCAGGGGATGGTCCGCGGCGGCGACCACCAGCATGGCCTCGCTGCCCACGTCCTGCTCCACCAGGTCGGACCGGGCGCTGGCGAAGTAGCGCAGGCCGAGGGTCGCGTCGCCGCGGCGCACGAGATCGGTGACTTCGGCGCTTGACGCCGTGCGCAGCTCGAGGCGGACGTCCTTCTGCCGGCGAGCGAAGCGGCGCAGCACATCGACGATCTGCGTGTCGGCCAGCGTGCCCACCAGAGCCAGCGAGACCGCGCCGCGGGTCGGGCAGGAAGGCGCGTCCGGCCTCGGTCAGTCGCGCGCGGCCGCGTATGCGCTCGAACAGTGGAGCTCCCAGCTCCTGCTCGAGCAGGCCGAGGCGCCGGCTGATGGCGGGCTGGGAACGGTGCAGCCGATGGCCTGCGCGCGAAAAGCCACCGGTCTCGGCGATGGCGAGGAATGTTCTCAGCTCGTCGACTTCCATGATCAGGAAAACTGATGGTCTTGCCAGATAATATGCATTTTACAGAAGCGCACCAGGACGATGAACTCGCGGAGCCCTGACCGACCGGAGACCCGAGATGCCCGATCAAGCCGACAAAGCCACCCTGTTCCGCGCCCTGCACGAGAGGTCTGGCGCCTTCGTCATCCCCAACCCCTGGGACGCCGGCAGCGCGCGCCTGCTCGCCGGGCTCGGCTTCGAGGCGCTGGCCACCACCAGCCTCGGCCTGGCCAACATGCTGGGCCGGCCGGACAGCACGGTGACGCGCGCCGAGGTGATCGCGAACTGCCGGGAGATCGCCGAGGCGACCGACCTGCCCATGAGCCGCAGGCGGCGGCCGAAGCCATCCGGCTGGCCAGCGAGGCGGGGGCGGTCGGCGGCTCGATCGAGGATTTCACCGGCGACGCCAAGGACTCGATCTACGATTTCGAGCTGGCCGTGGCGCGCGTCGAGGCGGCGGTGGCCGTCGCCCGCAGCCTGCCGGTGCCCTTCATGGTGACGGCGCGGGCCGAGAACCTGATCCGCGGCCGCGTCGACATGGGCGATACGATCCGCCGTCTCCAGGCCTATGCGGGGGCGGGAGCGGACGTCGTCTATGCGCCGGGCCTGCGGACTCTCGACGAGGTGCGCCACGTGGTGGGCGCTGTGAGTCGCCCGGTGAACGTCGTCACGGGCTGGCTCGATCCGGACATCACCGTCGCGCAACTGGCTGCGGCGGGCGCCAGGCGGATCAGCGTCGGCGGTTCGCTGTCGCGGCTGGCGCTCGCCACCTTCGTCGGCGCCGGACGGGCAATGAAGGAACAGGGCTCGTTCGCCTGGATGCGCGACATGATCGGCATCAAGGACCTGCAGCAATTGTTGGCGGCCGGCACCTGAGCGTTGTGCCAAGCCACCTTCTGGCCGACGACGCTCGCCACCTTCATCGGCGCTGGACGGGCGATGAAGGACAAGGTGCATAATTGCCTGCAGCGTGTCGCTTGCAGGACTTACCCTTTGCGGGCTCGAGGATCTTTTGGGAAACTGACGGACGTAGACCGCCGCTCGAGCGAGAGCCGATGCGATGTCATGCCAGACGCCACGTCCTGCCGGAACGCGTCGTGCGCTGCTGAGAGCCGGTCTTGCGGCCGGCACGTTGTCGCCGCTGCCTGGCTGCGGCCCGTCGCCGTTGCCGGGATATCGAGAAGCGGCTGGTGTCGGCGTCACGACCTATGTGATTGCCGCCGGCTGGCACACGGAGATCGGGCTCGCGGTTCACTCCATACATGACCCCCTGCGGGCGGTTACGCTGGACTTTCCAGGCGCCCAGTACCTCTCGTTCGGTTGGGGTGAACGCAACTACTACATGGCGCGCGCGCCCACCGTCGGCGATGCTGTGAATGCACTGTTCCCTGGACCGGCGGTGCTTCTGGTGACCCCGCTGTACCATCCGCCACGGGACTCGAAGGCCAGAGCACAGGTATTCGAGCTCGGCCTGTCGACGGCGGGGCTCGATCGGCTGTCGGGCTACTTCTGGACAGCGTTCGAAAAGTCTGGCGATGGGACGCTGCGCCGTCTCGCGTCAGGCCCTGGACCCGGAAGCGTCTTCTATGCCGCCACCGGGATGTACAGCTCGACTTACACTTGCAACACCTGGACCGCGGAAGGCTTGCGTGTTGGCGGAGTACCGGTGACCTCGGCAGGCGTTGTTTTCGTCAGCCAGTTGACCGACCAGCTCGGTCGCTGAGCATGCGTGCAGCCGAGGTGCCTCGAGCCAGATTACCGCCCATCCCGGACGAACCGGCCAACGTCACTGGTGCCTGGCATCGAGCCCGACGCAGACACGGCAGCCCATGACTTTGTGGTCTCGCCTCAGTCGATCACGATCGGATGCGATGGAGGTCCGTCGCTCAACAGCGTGGCCAACTGTCGGCCCAGGGTACGCGGCTCGAACCGCTCGGTTGAGGAGGAAATCTCCTCGGCGTGCCACCAGCGGTGGCCGCGCGTCCAGCTGCGCTCGCGCTCGTCGAGCCCCGAGGTGTCGACCTCGGTGCGGTCGGTGCGCGCCAGGAAGAAGCGCTCCTTGTGCAGCACGTCCTTGCCGCGCCAGCTCATGCGGCGCTCGCGGGTCCACACCCAGCGTGGCGTGTCGACCACCGGCAGCCTGGTTTCCTCCTGCGCCTCGCGCACGGCGGCGTCGGCGAATTCCTCGCCGGGATCGACGAAGCCGCCGATCATCACCCAGAACGGGTCGAAGTACGGGTTGGCCGGATCGTAGACGCCGGGATCGTGGACGTTGAACAGGAAGAGGCGATCCTGCGGATCGAGCAGAATCAGCCGCGCCGACGGTCTTTCGATCATCGCAAGAGGCGCACGATCATTTGTGGGCGGCGAGAAGGCGGGCGGCGTCGACCGCGCCGTAGGTCAGGATGCCGTCGCAGCCGGCGCGCTTGAAGCCGGAGAGCGTCTCGATCAGCACCTTGTCCCAGTCGAGCCAGCCGCGGTCGGCGGCGCCGCGCAGCATCGCGTACTCGCCGCTCACCTGGTAGGCGTAGGTCGGCACGCCGAAGGCGTCCTTCACGCGGCGCACGATGTCGAGATAGGGCAGGCCGGGCTTGACCATCACCATGTCGGCGCCTTCCTCGATGTCGAAGCCGACCTCGCGCAGGGCCTCGTCGGAGTTGGCCGGGTTCATCTGGTAGGTCTTCTTGTCGCCCTTGAGCGCGCCCGAGCTGCCGATGGCGTCGCGAAAGGGGTTGTAGAAGGCCGAGGCGTACTTGGCGGCGTAGGACATGATCTGGGCATGGATGTAGCCCTTGTCGTCGAGCGCCCTGCGGATGGCGCCGATGCGGCCATCCATCATGTCCGACGGCGCCTGGACGTCGGCGCCGGCCTCGGTCTGCACGATCGCCTGCTTCACCAGGGCGTCGAGCGACTCGTCGTTCTGAACGTAGCCGTCGCGCACGATGCCGTCATGGCCGTCGCTGTTGAACGGGTCGAGCGCCACGTCGCAGACGATGCCGATGCCCGCGACCTCCTTCTTGACGGCGCGGATGGCGCGGCACACCAGGTTGTCCGGGTTGTAGGCCTCGCGCGCATCCGGAGTCTTCGCCTGGGGATCGGTCTCGGGAAAGACGGCCAGCGCCGGGATGCCGAGGTCGCGGGCCTGCCTGGCGGCCTCGACGAACAGATCGATCGACAGCCGATCGACCCCCGGCATGGACGAGACGGGCGTCCTCGAATTGTGCCCTTCCTGGACGAACACCGGCCAGATCAGGTCGTCGACGGACAGCCTGGTTTCGGCGACGAGGCGGCGCGACCAGTCCTCGCGGCGATTGCGGCGGAGGCGGGTGCCGGGATAGCGACCCAGGGTGGTGAAACGGCTCGGCATGGCGCGACCTTATGGCGCGAAGCCCGCACTGCGGCAATGCGACTTGTTCGACTTCCGCCTCGTTTGACTGGCTCCGACCCCCCGATATGATCCGCGGCCAATGGATTTCGAGCTCTCCGAGGATCAGCGCGCGTTCCGCGATACGGCGCGACAGTTCGCGACCGAGCGGATGCTGCCCGATGCCGCCAGGTGGGACGCCGAGAAGATGTTTCCCGAGGCGGTCCTGCGCGAGGCCGCGGCGCTGGGCTTCGGCGGCATCTACGTCCGCGACGATGTCGGCGGCAGCGGCCTGTCGCGCCTCGATGCGGCGCTGATCATGGAGGAGCTGGCGGCGGCCTGTCCGAGCACGGCGGCCTACATCTCGATCCACAACATGGCCGCCTGGATGATCGACGGCTTCGGCGACGACGACCAGCGCCGGCGCTTCCTGCCGAAGCTCTGCTCGATGGAGCACTTCGCCAGCTACTGCCTGACCGAGCCCGGCGCGGGGTCGGACGCCGCCGGCCTCGCCACGCGGGCCGAGCTGGCGGGCGACCACTATGTCGTGAACGGAACCAAGGCCTTCATTTCCGGCGGCGGGCGCAGCGATATCTACGTCGTCATGCTGCGGACCGGCGGCAAGGGGGCGGGCGGCATCTCCACCCTGGTGGTCGAGAACGGCACGCCGGGCCTCTCCTTCGGCAAGCAGGAGCAGAAGCTCGGCTGGAACAGCCAGCCGACCTCGGCAGTGATCTTCGAGAATTGCAAGGTACCGGTCGCCAACCGGCTGGGTCCGGAAGGGCACGGATTCAAGATCGCCATGGCCGGCCTCGATGGCGGCCGCATCAACATCGGCGCCTGCTCGCTGGGCGGCGGGCGCGCCTGCCTCGAGACGGCGTCGCGCTATGTCGTCGAGCGCAAGCAGTTCGGCAAGCCGATCGCCGACTTCCAGGCGACGCAGTTCAAGCTCGCCGACATGGCGACCGAGCTCGACGCGGCGCGCCTGCTGATCTGGCGGGCAGCGTGCCTGCTCGACGCCAGGTCGCCGGAAGCGACGCAGGCGGCGGCGATGGGCAAGCGCTTCGCCACCGATGTTGGCTTCCGCGTCGTCAACGATGCGCTGCAGCTGCATGGCGGATACGGCTACCTGAAGGACTTTCCCATCGAACGCTATCTGCGCGATCTTCGCGTGCACCAGATCCTCGAAGGCACCAACGAGATCATGCGCGTGATCATCTCGCGGCGCCTGCTGATGGGATGACGGAGAATGAATGTCTGAAGCAGAAATCCTGTTCGAGGTGAAAGACGGCCTGGGCCTGATCACGCTCAACCGCCCCAAGGCACTGAACGCGCTGACCTACGGCATGATCCTCGAGCTGGAGAAAGCTCTGCCGGGGTGGGAGGCCGACCCCGCGATCAAGGCCGTCGTGCTGCGCGGTGCCGGCGACCGTGCCTTCTGCGCCGGCGGCGACGTGATCGGCCTCTATCGCGAGATGCGCGACAACCAATCGGGGACCTTGCGCCGCGACTTCTTCCGCGACGAGTACATCGTCAATCGCCGCATCTATCGCTTCGCCAAGCCGTGGATCTCCCTGATCGACGGCATCGACATGGGCGGCGGGGTGGGGCTTTCGGCGCACGGCTCGCACTCCGTGGCGAGCGAGAAGTTCCTGTTCGCCATGCCGGAAACCACGATCGGGCTGTTCCCCGACGTCGGCGGCGGCTACTTCCTGACCCGCCTGCCAGGCGCGCTGGGCACCTTCCTGGCGCTCACCAGCCATCGGCTGAAGGTGGCCGACGCTCTGTGGGCCGGGATTGTCGACGCCCATGTCCCGAGCGCCAGGATGGGCGACCTGCTGGCAGCCCTGGGAGCCGCCGACCTGTCCGGGCCGGATGCCGACCGCAAGGTCGACGCGGTGATCGCGCGTTTCGCGACGGATCCCGGGCTGGCGACGCTGCCCGATCTCATGGCCGACATCGATCGCTGCTTCTCGGCCGAGTCGGTCGGCGAGATCGAGGCGAAGCTCAGGAAGCATCCCGGCGAGTGGGCGCAGAAGCAGCTCGCGGCGCTCCTGAAGCTGTCGCCCCTGTCGATGGCGATCACCCTCGAGCAGCTGAGGCGCTGCGCCAACCGGTCGTTCGAGGACACGATGACCATCGAGTATCGCATGTCCCAGTACTGCATGCGCCCCGACCACGACTTCTTCGAGGGCGTTCGCGCGCTGCTGGTCGACAAGGATCAGAAGCCGAGATGGAATCCGGCGACGATCGCCGCGGTCACGCCGGCGATGGTGGAGGCGCATTTCCAGCCGGTCGCGAACGACCTGCTTTTCGAGATGACCTGAACGGGGAGGATCCCATGGCGAAGATTGCATTCATCGGGCTCGGCAACATGGGGGGGCCGATGGCCGCCAACCTGGTCAAGGCACAGCATCAGGTGACGGCCTTCGACCTGTCGGCGGCGGCCGTCGAGGCGGCGGTCGGGCACGGTGCCCGGAAGGCCGCGTCGGCCGCCGAGGCGGTCAAGGAGGCCGAGGTGGTGGTCACCATGCTGCCGGCCGGCAAGCACGTGCGCGAGGTCTACGAGAAGGACGTGCTGCCCAACGTCGCCAAGGGAGCGCTGCTGATCGATTGCTCGACGATCGACGTCGACAGCGCCCGCCATGTCGGCGGGCTGGCCGAGAAGGCGGGCTTCGAGATGATCGACGCACCGGTCTCGGGCGGCGTCGGCGGCGCGACGGCGGGCACGCTCACCTTCATGGTCGGCGGCGGCGACCAGGCATTTGCGAAGGCCAGGCCGATCCTGGAGAAGATGGGCCGCAACATCGTGCATGCCGGCGCCAGCGGCAACGGCCAGGCGGCCAAGATCTGCAACAACATGATCCTCGGCGTCTCGATGATCGCGGTCAGCGAGGGCTTCATGCTGGCCAAGCGGCTTGGTCTCGACGCCCAGAAGCTGTTCGACGTGGCCTCGACCTCGTCCGGCCAATGCTGGTCGCTCACCAACTACTGCCCGGTACCGGGGCCCGTCCCGACCTCACCGGCCAATCGCGATTACCAAGCCGGCTTCACCGCGGCCATGATGCTGAAGGACCTGCTGCTGGCGCAGCAGGCGGCGAATGCGGTCGGCGCCAGCACGCCGATGGGGGCGGGGGCGGCGCAGCTCTTCAACCTGTTCGTCAACAGCGGCAATGCGGCCAAGGATTTTTCCGGCATCATCCGCATGCTCGACGGAAAGTGAGACGATCATGATCACGTTGTATGACCTGGTGCTGCAGGACGACCGCCGGCCCAGTCCCTATTGCTGGCGCGCCAAGTTCGTCCTGAAGCACAAGGGCCTCGGCTGGCGCGACGAGCCCATGGGTTTCACCGAGAAGGAGAAGATAGCCTTCGCCCAGTCGCAGACGGTTCCCGTCATCCATGACGGTCCCAAGGTGGTCAAGGACAGCTGGGCGATCGCCCGGCATCTCGACGAGGCCTATCCCGACAAGCCGCTGTTCGCGGGAGAGGCGGCGCTCGCCAACGCGCACTTCGTCACCAGCTGGGTCGACTCGATCGTTCAGCCGGCGCTGTTCCCGATCGTCGTCAGCGACCTCTACGAGCGGGTGCGTCCGGTCGACAAGCCCTACTTCCTGGAGTCGCGGTCCAAGCGGTTGGGCACCACCGACTTCGCCACCTTCCAGAAGATGGCACGAGAGAAGGGCGTAGCCAATTTCCGCGCCGTGCTCGAGCCTGCGCGCCGTGTCCTGAGAGAGCAGACATTCCTCGCAGGCAGCAGCCCGGGCTATCCGGACTATGCCCTGGGCGGGGCGTTCATGTGGGGCCACGTGGTCAGCCCGCTCGGCCTGCTCGAGCCGGACGATCCGCTTCAGTCGTGGCGCGAGCGGATGCTCGACCTCCACGGCGGCATGGGGCGCACCGCAAAGGCCGCGTGAGGACGACGCCGTCGTCCTCGGTCTCGGGCTTGGCGACTTGTTTCCTTCGTCGCAGGGACGGAGCTATGGTGCCGGGCCAGCCGGAGGAGAACGCGTGGCCGACGTGACCGACTTCAAGCCCGCCGACCACCGCTTCGGGCCGACGCACTGGTTCGAGGACATCAAGGTCGGCGACAGATTCTACATCAACTCGCGCACCCAGACCGAAGCGCTGTTCGCGGCGTTCCAGCTGGCGAGCGGCGACAACCATCCGATCCACTACGATCGGGAGTACTGCCGCGCGCGAGGGCATCGCGACCTGCTTGCGCACGGCCTGCAGGTCGCGATCCAGGGAGCCGCGGGCGGGGGCATTTTCCCGCACGTCATCGGCGACGCCCTGATCGGCTTTCTCGAGCAGTCCTCGCGCTTCCTGAAGCCGGTCTATTGCGGCGACACGCTCTATCCCATGCTGGAAGTGAGCGAGGTGAAGGCCGGCCGTACCACCGGCGTCGTCGTCATGAAGCTCACCATCCACAACCAGGCGGGCGAGTTGGTGAGCGACGGCGAGCACAAGTACTTGCTCCGGCGGCGACCGCCGTGACAGAGATGCGCCGTCGACGAGACCATCATCGACGCGGCCTGCGAGCGCGCGGTCGCCCCTGCACACGGGACGAAGTGAGGACGACATGCTGGGAGTGATCGCCAGGCTCACCATCAAGCCGGGAACCAATGCCGAGTTCGAGGCGACGATGAAGGGCCTGCAGGCCAAGGTTCGCGCCGACGAGCCCGGCAACAAGCTCTACGCCCTGCACAAGACGGCCGACGCCAACGTCTACGTCATGCTGGAGCGGTACGATGACCAGGCGGCCCTGGATGCCCATCGCGCGGCGCCGCATTTCAAGGAGCTGGGACGCAAGCTGGGCGACTATCTCGCCGGCCGGCCCGACGTCCAGGTGATGACCGAAGTCTGATCTCCGATCGGGTGCCCGGGACAATGGACGGCTTCTTCCATCGACACACCAAGCCCGGCACCGCCCCCGGGACGCTGGCCGGGCGCGCGCCCGTGCCGGACGAGGCGCTCGACTTCACCCTCGTCGAGTACACGGCGGATGACGTCCAGGTGCTGCATGGCGTCGAGGTCGACGAGTGCCGTTTCCATCTCGGCACGCCGGGCCGGACCTGGATCGACGTCGGCGGCCGGCCGAGCTCGGACATGCTGCGTGACCTCGGCATGGCCTTCAACCTGCATCCGCTGGCGCTCGAGGACGTTTTCCACGCCCACCAAAGGAGCAAGCTCGATCTCTACGAGGGGCAGGGCTTCATGGTGCTGAACGATCCGGCCTACGAGGACGGCGTGCTCCATCCGCGACAGGTCAGCATCTTCTTCGGCGAGAACTACGTGATCTCCTTCCACGATCACAAGATGGACATCTTCAAGCCAGTGCGCGACCGCGTGCAGGCCGCGGGATCGCGGCTGCGCATGTTCGGCATCGACTATCTCGTCTATGCGCTGATCGATCTCGTGGTCGATCGCAAGTTCCCGCTGATCGAGGCGATGTCGAGTCATCTCGAGGAGCTCGAGGACGAGGCGCTGGAGCATCCGACCGGGGAGACGCTCAACCATATCCACCAGGCGCGGCGCGCGCTGGTGGCGTTCC
>LNFM01004022.1_pt1 | contig 27753 bp, 26 predicted proteins | sample 596031 | NCBI WGS metagenome assembly LNFM01 (sample SAMN04254537, study PRJNA301005) | activated carbon metagenome | isolation source: dual media filters at the Ann Arbor, Michigan drinking water treatment plant | place: USA: Ann Arbor
GCCGAGCGCGCGCGTGTTGCGGGTCGGCGTCGAGATGCCCTCGCCGTCGGCGGCGGAGAAGAAGTGCACGCGCCCCGGACCACCACGCTTGGCGCCACGCAGGGCGGCTTCGGCCGCGGTGAGGAGGCCTTCGGGATCGGCCGCATCGTCGGGCAGCGAGGCCACACCGATGGAGATCGACATCCGGCGTCCCCCCGGCAGATCCGCCACCGTCATCGCATCGCGCACGCGGCCGGCCTTCGTGAGCGCACCGGTCTTCGTCGTCTCGGGCAAGAGCAGCACGAACGAGGCACCGGAGTAGCGAGCAACGATGTCCGACGCCCGGACACGTTCCGGCGAGTCGTGCTCGGCGAGGATGGTCGCGATCTGGCGCAGGATGTCGTCGCCGACCTGGTAGCCGAGGTCGTAGTTGACGTTGGCGAAGCCATCGACGTCGGCGAGCAAGAGCGACATCGGCTGGCCGTAGCGCAACGCGCGCGCCACCTCTTCGCGGAGCCGCTCCTGGAACGCGCGGTGCGTGTAGAGACCGGTCAGCGCATCGCGGAGCTGGAGCGCCTCGAGCTGGCTGCCCATCTCCGCGAGCTGGAGCGTGGCCGCCGAGACCTCGGCCCCGCGCGCCTGCAGCTGCGCCTCGAGGATGATCTCGTGCTCGCGCAGCTGGCTGTTCACCCCGCGCAGCTCGGCGATGAGGCGGTTGTTGTCGCGCTCGAGCCGGAACGTCTGCACGAGCTGCTCGACGGTCTGCAGGAGGTCCTGCAGCTTCCAGGGCTTGGTGATGACGTAGTGGAGGTGGCCGGCGTTGATCGCCGCGATCAGGTCATCGGACTCGGGATAGCCGGTGACGACCGCACGCCGGCAATGCGGACGCAGCTGCGCGACGTGCGCGAGGAGCTCCGCACCGGGGAGGCCGGGCATTCGCAGATCGGCGAGCACGCATGCGAGGTCGGGTTGCGCGGCGACGATCTCGAGAGCTTCGGTACCATTCGTCGCCGTGAGGACCGTCGCGCGCGACCGCAGGACGCGCGACAGCGCATCGAGATTGTGCCGATCATCATCGACGCAGAGGATGATCGGGCGCCCCGGTTCATCGGCCCCGTGATCCGATTCGACACCCAACGTCCGGCCAGTATCGACGGTTGCAGGCGAGCTGTGAAGGGGCCCACAGTCGCACACCGTCCTACAGCAAACGGACCTCGGCCCATGGCCGCCGCCTGCGAGATCTCCGCACCGCTAGGGCAGGAGCGGATAGCTACAGATGTACTGGTAGTTGCTGGTGCACGGACGGTCGTCCCACTCGTAGTTCCGGTCACCGGCGGTGATGGTGCAATCCTCACCACCGCTGCCGTTGTTCGGCTCGCCAGCGTTCCAGTTCGTGTACGTGAGAGGCGTGGTGTCGGACCACACGAACGTGCCCTCGGCCGCGAGGTCGTTGGCGCCGATCCACGTGTTCACGATATTGGCGGCGAGGATGGGGAGCGTGCTCTGGTCCTCGGCCGACGTGATCTTCGCGAGCTGCGCGTCGGGGTAGATCATCGCGCACGCCGCCCTCGCGTTCGCCCATGTCGCCGGGGCGGCCCCCTTCATGAAGCACGTCGTCAACGTCTGCTGGCCGCCCACGCAGGGCCGCGGCATCGCCGCATCGACGGGGGCGTCGGGCTCCGCGGCATCGGGCTGCGACGCATCGATCCCGGCGTCGATGGCACCATCCGCGGTGTCGTCGGAGTCGGTGGTGTCGGTATCGCCGTCGCCATCCTCGATCGGCTGCCCATCGCCATCGCCGAGCGAGGCCTTGCAGGCGGGCAGGCTCAACGCCGCAAGCGCAAGCGCAAGCGCAAGCGCCAGGAGGGGCCGTCTCATCGAGACCATCATCTCTCATACGCGCGAGGACGTCACGTCGTTCCTCTCCTCACCTTTCCCTGCGCGCGGGAGCACACCAGCCATCGCGTGACGTCCTGCAGCAAATGCTAGGGTCTCGCCTACATGAGCCCGATCGTATTCATCATGGCGGCGGGGCTGGGGACGCGCATGAAGAGCGAGACCCCCAAGGTCCTTCACCCCGTGGCTGGCCGTCCCGTGCTGCACTGGGTCGTCGGGGCGGCCCGCGCTGCCGGTGCTGGCCGTGTGGTGGCCATCCTGGGTCACAAGCACGAGATCGTGAAGGCCTCGCTCGACGCCCGCTTTGGCGTCGGTGGCGTCGACATCGCCCTCCAGCCCGAGCAGCGCGGCACCGGTCACGCGGTCCAGTGCGCCCTGCCCGCCGTCGCCAACGAGCCCGACGACAAGATCGTCGTGATCCTGACCGGCGACGCGCCGCTGCTCGCCTCCGAGCGCATCGCCGAGCTGATCAGCGCCGCCGAGAAGTCACCATCGGGGATGGCGCTCCTGTCCACGGTCCCGCCGCGCCCGATGCCCTACGGCCGCCTGGTCCGGGACAGTGCTGGCGTGCTGCAGAAGATCGTCGAGCATCCCGACGCCACCGAAGAGCAGCGGAAGATCCTCGACACGAACGCCGGCTTCTACGCGATCCGGCTCGGTCATCTCCGCCGCGATCTCGCGGCCCTCAAGGCCGACAACGCCAAGGGCGAGCTCTACCTGACCGATCTCGTCGCGCACGCCGCCACCCGCGGGGGCGCCACGTCGATCGACGCCCCCTTCACCGAGGTCGCCGGCATCAATGACCGCGTCGATCTCGCCGGCGTGGAGCTCTCCGCCCGCCGCCGCATCAACGAGGGCTGGATGCGCGCTGGCGTGACGATGATCGATCCCGCCAGCACGTTCATCGATGCCGATGTGGGCCCGCTCGGCAAGGACATCTGGCTCGGCCCGAACGTCTGCCTGCGCGGCAAGACCTCCCTCGCCGACGGCGTGCGCATCGACGCCGGCTCGGTCCTCACCGACGTCACCGTCGCCGAGGCGACCACCATCAAGCCGTACTCGATCCTCACCGAATCCACGATTGGCGCCCGCGCGCAGATCGGTCCGTTCTCCCACTGCCGCCCCGAGTCACGCCTCGACGAGGACGTGCACCTCGGCAACTTCGTCGAGACGAAGAAGACCCACCTGATGGCCGGCGCGAAGGCGAACCACCTCGCGTATCTCGGCGATGCCTCGATCGGGACGAAGGCGAACATCGGCGCCGGTACGATCACGTGCAACTACGATGGCGTCGGCAAGTACAAGACGACCATCGAGGCAGGTGCGTTCATCGGCTCCGACAGCCAGCTCGTCGCGCCGGTGACGATCGGCCGCGACGCCTACGTCGGCTCCGGCACCACCGTGACGAAGGACGTGCCCCGCGGCGCCCTCGCCCTCACCCGCGTGAAGCAGGTGAACGTCGAGGGCTGGGCCGACCGGTTCCGCGAAGCGCAGGCGAAGAAGCGCAAGTCGACCGAGCCCGGCAAGTAGCTACGCTGGCAGTCAGCGCAGCAACGCGGGCGCGTGCAGCTTGGCGCCCAGGATCAACCGGATCACCCGCGCGCGGTGTCCCGCGTACGGCGCCAGGAGCTCGAGCATCCGCGCGTCGTCACTGCGCCGCTCGTTCGCGAGGGCCTGCCCCACCAGACGTGGCAGGTGAAGGTCGCCCACAGGGACGGCATCCTCGTCGCCCGCTCCGAAGGCGAGGAGCATGCCCACGGTCCACGCACCGATGCCGGGCAGCGCGAGCAGCCGCGCGGCGAGCTCCTCGCGCGGGAGATCGAAGACGCGGTCGCGCGCATGCGCGTGCGCGATCCGCACGAGCGTCGTGGCGCGACGCAGATCGATGCCGAGCGCTTGCAGATGAGCGGGGGTGAGTCGCGCGAGCGCATGCGCCGAGGGAAACGCCGTGCCGATCGCCGTCACGGTGCCGTAGCGGCCAACGAGGCCCTGATACTGCCGGATCGCCTCCTCGTACGTGACGCGCTGCTGCAGCACGATCCCGCAGGCGAGATCGAACAGCCATGGGACCCGCACGAAGCGGAGGCCGGGGAGCGCGTGCACGAGCCGGCGCAGGCGCAGCTGCTCTCGCGGAGGCGTGAAGGAGTCGTGGCCGTCGACGATCGGGAGCCAGGCCTCCCATGCCGCCGTGCCGTTGGGGTCGCCGGTCGTCGACAGCTCCACCACACCTCCGAGGCTGTGGATGGTGTGCCGGACGGCCGTCGTGGCGTCGAGCATGAACGTCTTCACGAACATCGTGTCGTCGACGCTGCACGTCGGATCGTACAGCCCCATGCGCAGGAAGCCGAAGGTCCGACGCACGTCGAGGACGGCGGGTATCTGCAGCGGATCGCTCATGGAACACAGAGTCCGGGGACCGCCGCCCCTCGGCGCGAACGCGCGCGGTCAGCCGAGATAGGCTTCGTGACAGACCGCTTCGATGCCGTGGCCATCGGGGCACGTGACGAACGCGGCGAAGTAGTTCGGGTGGTAGTTCGCGCGCACGCCCGGCGGACCGTTATCGGTGGCCCCCGCGGCCATGGCCGCCTCGTAGAACGCCTTCACGGCCGCACGGCCTGACGCTGCAAACGCGACGTGCACGCGCGTGGGCTTGGAGCCGTGGGCGTCGGCGATCCAGAAGTCAGCATGCGGCTTCTTGCCAAAGCCGACGGTGATGCCGGGCACCTCCATGACGACTTCGATGCCGAGAGGAGCGAGCGCCTGCTTATAGAACTCGGCGCTCTTCGCGAGGTCGGTGACGGAGATCCCGACGTGGTCGAGGATGGGCATGGCGCGGACGATAGCGTAACCTTGGTGGCCGTGAAGGTCGTCATGGCGGGTGTCTGCCTCGCGTTGATGGCGGGCACCGCGACTGCGGGTCGAACTCATTACGGTTGGCTCTATGGCACCGAGGTGCCGGTCGAGCGCGGCGTCGAGATCCAGACGATCACGACGGAGACCAACGGCGTCGCGCCGAACAATCTCAAGCGGGATGTCTGGTGGACGGGGCTACTCGTCGGCGTCACCGATCAGCTCGAGCTGGCCCTGCCCTTCGAGATCCAGTGGCAGCGCACCGACGACACCGAAGCGAACACCTCGCTGAAGTACTACGGCCTCGAAGCGCGTTACCGGTTCGTCACGAACGATCCGGTGGACAAGCCCGCGTTCGCGCCCCTCATGCGCGTGGCCGTGAAGCGCGACATCGTGAATCGCGACGTCGTCCGCGTGGAGACCGACCTCGTCGCGTCCTACGAGGCCGGCAAGGTCCACGCGATCGTCGACTTCGGCGTCATCGGCGACCTGAGCCTCGACGACACGCACCTCGAGCTGCGGCCGGGCGTGGGCGTGAGCGTCCGCGTGAAGGGTGACCTCCGGCTCGGAGTCGAGGCGTACGCCGAGCTCTCGCTCGACGAGACGCGCAAGAGCTTCGCCATCGTCGGCCCGAACGTCGCGTGGACGCACGGCCGCTTCTGGATCGCAGGGGCCCTCGGCATCGGGGTGTTCAACATCAACACCGCGCCACGCGTGACCTGGGGAGTCGCGTTCTGAGGATCGCCGCGTTCGCCGCACTCCTCGCGTTCGTCCCCGCGGCGCGCGCGCAGGGCGACCAGACCGGCAAGGTCGTCGGCAAGATCACGGTCACCGAGGCCGACGGCAACATCGCGCAGAACGTCGCGGTGGTCGTCTACGTGGTCGGCTTCCGGGAGCGGCCCGTGGAGGGCGCGATCGGCAACACGTTGCGCCAGAAGGGCCGGCGGTTCATCCCCGACCTCGTCGGCGTCACCGAGGGCGAGCTGATCAGCTTTCCGAACGAGGACCCGTTCCTCCACAACGTGTTCTCGCCGTCTCCGACGCGGAAGTTCGATCTCGGCTCGTTCAAGCAGGGCGAGACGAAGACGAAGCAGTTCGCGGATGCGGGCGTCGTCGACGTGTTCTGCAACATCCACCCGGAGATGGCAGCGACGGTGCTGGTGCTGCCGAATCACAAGCACACGAACGTGCGCTCCGACGGCTCGTACATGATCGCCGACATTCCACCGGGGGAGTGGACGCTCTACGCGTATACCCGGCGTGCCGAGAAGCCCGTGCAGGCCACCATCGTCGTCACGCCGGGCGCCGAGCTCAACGTCGACCTCACGATCGCCCGCGGCCCCGAGCCCGAGCACGTCAACAAGTACGGAGAGAAGTACCGGGACGGCGATCGCTATCGCTAAACTTCAGCCATGAGCAAGCTGACGATTCCGGTCATCCTCGGGAGCACGCGCGATGGTCGCTACGGCGACAAGCCCGCCCGGTGGATCACCGAGCAGCTGAACGCGAACGAGCACATCAGCGCCGAGCTCCTGGACCTGCGCGATTGGCCCCTGCCCTTCTTCGACCAGAAGACTCCGCCCGGCGCGGTGAAGGACGGCAACTACGGCAACGCCCTCGCGAACAAGTGGTCCGAGAAGATCGGGGCCGCCGACGGCTTCGTCATCGTGACGCCCGAGTACAACCACGGCTATCCCGCGGTGCTGAAGAACGCGCTCGACTGGCTCTACCGGGAGTGGAAGCGCAAGCCCGTTGGCTTCGTCGCGTGGGGCCAGGTGTACGGAGGCCGCGTCGTCGAGCAGCTACGGCTCGTCGCGTGCGAGCTGCACATGGTGCCGGTCCGCAACGCGGTGCACGTGACCGCCGACGTCTGGGCGGCCACGAAGGCTTCGACCAGCCTCGAAGGCTTCGCGCCCCTCGCGAAGGCCGCGACCCATCTGATCGACGACCTCGTGTGGTGGGGGCAGGCGCTCAAGACCGCCCGCCAGGCGTCGTAGCAGCGCCGATCTCCGCATCGCGCACGGCTCGAGCCATGTCAGCGAGCCGACCGCCGCCGCGGGGCTCGGCCGCGAGCAATACCATCGAGCAACGCCTCCAGGGCCTGCATGGCTCGACCGAGCGCCGCCTGCGGCTGGGCCTGACCACCGAGCCAGAGTGCGGCGTCGATCAGCGCACCATTCAACAGGTGCGCGAGCGCCTCGGTATCGAGGTCGACGAGCCGGCCGGCGGCAGCAAGCTCGCGCAAGAGATTCTCGAGCGGTTTCACCGCAAGCTCGTCGTCGATCGTCGTGGCGGCAGCGACTCCCAGGACCGCCGGGGCGTCGATCAACAGGATCTGGCGCACCCCCGGATCGAGCGATGCCTCGAGATACGAGCGGCATACGTTGGTGAGCTCGTCCCAGGGGTCGGAAGCCAGCGCGGCACTGGCCGTCACGCTCGCGACCAGCTCCGCTTCGAGGTCCCGAACCACCGCCTCGAACAAGCCCTGCTTGCTCCCGAAGTGGTGGTACAGGGCCCCCTTCGTGACGCGCGCGGCGCGGACCACGTCATCGAGCGAGGTCCGTGCGTATCCGAGCGTCGCGAACGCCTCGCGCCCCCGCACGAGCAGGCTCGCGTGCGTCGCGGCCGTGTCCTCTGCGTTCGAACGCGGGCTCACGGGGCCTCCTTGACATACATACTTTCGGTACGTATAACCATACTCACGGTACGTAAATAGTGCCGAAGGGAGTACGGGATGTCGATCACGGATGGACTCTTCATCGCGGGTTCGGTGCTGGGCGGCGCGGCGCTGCTCCTCTTGCCTCTCGAGCTGGTGTGGTTGCGACGCCGCGGCCGGCTGGACCGAGCGCGCTGGCGAGCGATGGCAGGCAGCGCCAGCGTCCTCGTCCCGACGATCGCGGCGGGCGGAATCACGCTCGGCTTCTTCCTGGCGGTGCTCGCAGGCGCGGCCCGGTTATCGCCGTGGGAGATCCCCACAACGCCCTGGACCGCCGTCCTCGCCGTGGTCGCGGTCGACTTCGTCTACTACTGGGATCATCGGGCGGGCCACTCGTGGTGGCCGTACTGGGCGCTCTCGCATTCGGTGCACCACAGCGGCTCCACCTACGACCAGAGTATCGGGTTGCGCGTGTCGGTGACCGACGGGCTCTTCGCTCCGTTCTTCTATGCACCGCTCGCGTTCATCGGCTTCGATCCGCTCCTCGTGCTCGCCGCCTTTTCGCTGGTGGTCGGCTACCAGCAGTGGATCCACACCGAAGCGGTGGGCGCCCTGCCGTGGCTCGACGGCTGGCTCAACACGCCGGCCAATCACCGCGTCCACCATGCGGTCCAGCCTCGGTATCACGACAAGAACTTCGGCGGCATCTTCATGGTGTGGGACCGCTGGTTCGGAACCTACGCGCGCGAGACCGTGCCCCCTCGCTACGGCATCACGCACGCCCTCGCGTCGGACCATCCCTGGCGGGTCCATACCCACGAGGCGGCCCGCTGGCTTCGCGCGTGGGCGGGCGCGCCGTGGGCCATGCGCCTGGACATGCTGTTCGGACGCCCGCGCTGAGCGTCGCCTACGTCACTGCCCCGGCGCTAGCTCGACGACGAAGAGGTAGTCGAACCGTGCGACGGCATTGTCGTCCACCCCCAAGCTCGTACCCATCGAGCCCGAGGGCGACGCACCGCCGGTGAGCAGGTCGGTCGTGGTCGTGTTGGAGAGGGAGCACGCCGACGCTCCAGGGACGGTTTGCTGCATCAACTGGACGGTCTCGCCCAGGTCCTGACCGCGGACGAGCATTTCGTAGTCCGAGTTGCCGGTCCACTCCCCGTACAGCATCGACCGGCGCGTGCCCATCGCCGTTCCACCGACGCCGCATGCGTGCCACTTGCTCTCGTCGTCGGTCTCGATCGAGATCCCGACGAAGGCGTCCTCGTCGGGCAGGGACTCGATGATCATCGACGTCGCGGCCGCGACCCGTGTGAATCGCCCGGGGGGCCGGGCGTACTGCCACGAGCTCTGGAGCCCCCCCGGCTGCAGGTACCCTTCGGCAGAGATCGACCAGGTGCCCGCTTGCGTCCACCCGGCGAGAGTGTCGCCCGGATAGAACCCGTAGAACGCGACGAATCGGTCCTCGATACCGGGGCGCGGGTCGCACGCGTCACCGATCCCGTCTGCGTCTGCATCGGCGTTGCTGCCCGGTAGATGGGGACACGGATCGCAGACGTCGCCGAGGCCGTCGGCCTCGTGATCACGCTGGTCTGCGTTCTGGATCTCGACGCAGTTGTCCTGAGAATCGACGAGCCCGTCGCCATCCGTGTCGACCAGCGGACTGGCGTCGGGCGTGTCCCCGGCGTCGGGAGCATCGGGTGGATCGACCGCGTCACCAGTGTCGGTCGACGAGTCGTCGCTCACATCATCAGCCCCGGCGTCGCCATCGTTCGACGCGGTGCTGCCCTGGAACGAGCAGCCGATGGCCGAGAGCGCAACTCCAGCCACCCATGGGGACCAGGCGAATCTCATCGCCTCTACTATACGCTCGCGTCGAGCGACGGAGGGGTCGAACTACGGGGGCCGGGTGAGGCCCCGTCCGCGCTACTCGGGGAGCAGCACCTTGTCGATCACGTGGATCACGCCGTTCGACGTGAGGATGTCGGTCTGATCGATGCCGGACGTGCGATCGCTCTCGTCGGTGATCTGCAGCTGCGCGTTCACCGTGAACGTGCCGGTCTCGACGGTCGTGATCGGCGCGCCGACCGGGACGTCGGCCTTCAGGACGAGCCCGGGAACGACGTGATACGTGAGGACCTTCGTGAGGAGGGTGGTGTTCGCGAGGAGGGCCTCCTTCGAGACATTGAGCTCGGTCAGGAGCGCGGCGAACGCCGCATCCGTCGGCGCGAAGACCGTGAACGGACCCGTTCCCGAGAGGGTGCCGTCGAGGTCCGCGGCCAGCACGGCCTCGACGAGGATGGTGAACTCGGGCGGGGTGCCCGTCCCGGCCGCCACGGCGGTCTGGACGATGTTCTTGTCGGCCGGCAGGATCACCTTGTCGATCAGGTGCACGACGCCGTTGGACGCATCGATGTCGACGGCCGTGATCGACGAGACGCGGTTGCGACCGTCCGTGATCTTCGGCGGCGTGCCGGAGTCGATCTTGAAGATGCTGCCCTCGGCCGAGGTGATGGGCTTACCGAACGGAATTCCCGACGACGGAACCTCGCTCGTGAGCACGTGGTACTGGAGCACCGAGCGGAGCAGGGGCTTGTTCTCAGCCGTCAGCAGGTCCGCGCCGGTCGCGCCCGAGTTCCCCGTGAGCTCGACGGCGAGCGCATCGAAGGCGGCGTTGGTGGGAGCGAACACGGTCAACGTGCCGGGCTCCGAGAGGAGGTCGACGAGGTCGTTGTCGTTGCTGGCAAACGTAACCGCGGCGACGAGGGTCGACAGCGAGGGGGTCGCCTGCGCGGTCGCGACGATGGACTGAGCCGCCGGAGCGTCGATTCCATCATCCGTCACATCGGTGTCATCAGTGGTGTCGGTGCTGTCGGAGCTGTCATCGCCACAGGCGGAAAGCAGGACAGCGGCGGCAAGGCAAGCAAACGGTAGGCTCTTCATCTCAGCAGTCTCCTTGAGGGGGTTCGCTGGTGAATTCGCCGGCCGCGGCGACCTGGATGCATCCATCTCGCATTTGGTGGCGAATCCACAGATAGACATGGCTCCCGCGCTGCACGTTCTGCATCTCCCCCCGATCCGCGTATCCTGCGCGCCGGAGATGCCTGCGCGCGCAGTCCAAGAGCCGGTGGGGGCCCTCCTGCCCCGGGTGGCAGCGGGGGACGCCTCCGCGACGCGCGAGCTCATCGAGGCGTATGGAGACCTGGTGTGGTCCCTGGCGCGGCGGTTCGACCCGTCCGAGGCCGAGGATGCCGTCCAGGAGGTGTTTCTCGATCTATGGAAGACCGCGGACCGGTTCGACCCGGAGCGTGGCAGCGAAAGCACCTTCATCGCGATGGTCACGCGCCGCCGCCTCATCGACCGGCAGCGGCGGGCGAAGCGCCGTCCCGTCGCCGATGGCACGGGGGACGTCCCGGACCAGGAGGACCCGCAGCCCGGCGCTGACACCTCGACCGACGCGGCCACTGCCGCCCGTGCCCTCGGGCAACTGCGCCGCGAACAACGCCGCGTCCTCGAGCTCGCGACGGTCGAGGGCCTGTCCCACGGAGAGATCGCCACCCAGACCGGCATGCCCCTCGGCACGGTCAAGGCGCATGCACGGCGCGGACTGATGGCGATTCGCCTCGCCTTGTTCGGTCCGCCCAAGACAGGAGAACCATGAAGCGGTCACTGTCCGATACCGAGCTCTTGCGCGCCCAGGACCTGCTGGTCCAGCGGGCAACGGAGGGCCTGAGCGCCGACGAACACGCCGAGCTGGAACGGCTGGGCGCGGAGGACGTGGACGAGCTCGATCTCGCCGCCGCCGCCACCGCCGTGGCCGTCACCCCGCGCGCGAGCATGCCCGCCAGCCTCGCGGCCAAGCTGCTCGCCGCCGCGCCGGGGCAGAACACATCGACCGCACCCGCCGTCCCGACGGTCGCCGCGACCTTGCCCGACCCCGAGCCGCGGCGGGTGAGCCGCCCCGCCCGTCGGATCTTCGCGTCGCATCCCCGCTTCGTGGGCGCCCTCCTCGCCGCCGCGGGCGTGGTCCTCGCGGTCGGGGCCTGGGGGTTCGCGCTCACGCGGGACCCGGCCGTGTCGCCGGCTGCATCCGCCCCCGCGACCCGCGCCGAGCTCGCCCGCACCACGGATGATGTCGTCGAGACGCGCTGGCGTGGCACCGCCTCCGAGCTCCGGGGCACGGTGGCGTGGAGCGCCAACCGCCAGCGCATCGTCGTCGAGCTCGCCGGCCTGCCGACGCTGGCCGCGACCGAGCGCTTCCAGCTCTGGCTCTTCGACGAGGCGCGTGATGCGCGCTACCCGCTGGATGGTGGGCTCTTCGCGCCGACGGGTGCAGCCCCCGTGAGCATCGCGGTCACGCCGCCTCTGCCCATCGAGCGGCTCGTGAAGCTCGTCGTCACCGTCGAGGACACGCGCGGCGTGGTGGTGTCCAAGTTCGACCGCGTGGTCGGTACCGCGACGTTCGATCAGAACTGAGCTTCGAGCAGAAGCCCGACGGCAGACGGAGCGACGACCGGTCTCACGTCCAGCCCGTCACTCGAGTCGGGTGGCGGCTGATCGAACCACCACATGCCGAGGCCGAGCGCCCCGACCGCGAGCGCGCCGACGGCAAGGCCGAGGGCGACGTCCTGCCGGAGCTCCGCTGCGTCGACGAGGTCGTTGTACCGCGCCAGATCCGCCGGGCTCGCCGTGAGATCGCGGCGGGCCTCGTCGATCTCCTGGGCCTCGTGGCGCGCCGCGTAGCTCCAGAGGCCGGTTCCGATCGCCCCCACGGCGAGGCCACCGGCGGAGAGCAGGATCCAGCGCGCCACGCGCCGCTGCGCGGTCGGAACGAGCTCGGCCTCCGCCGTCAGCTCGGCATCGCGTTCGATCGTGAGCGCTCGGCTCCACGAGTCACGACCGCGCCGCGTGGTGCTGACGAAGTGAGGGCCGGGCGCGAGGGGGATCGTGATCAGCCCCGCCTCCGACGTCGTCCCGCGCCGCATGCCATCGACGTAGACGACGGCCCCAGGCTCGGTCTGCAGCGCGAGGCGTCCCGGCTTGGCCTTCAGCTCGACATCGATGGGCAGGAACTGCCCTTCCGGCACGGTGACCTGGCGGCGCGCCACCTCGTACCCGGCGGCCTCGACCTCGACGACGTGGGGGCCGGGCGTGAGCTCGATCGGCTCCCAGAGCGCCGCGCGCGCTCCATCGACCCGCACCTGGGCCGCGTCGACATCGGTTCCGACGACGAGCTGCGTCTTGGGCTCGGGCGCATACGGCACGAGCTCGCCGGCGCCGCGTAGCTCGCGGAGCAGCGGCTCGACTTCTCCCATCCCGGCGATCGCATCCCGGGCGCGCCTCCCCGCCGGCATCGCCGCCAGGTAGACCTCGTAGAGCTGCAGCGCGCGCTGGAGTCGCCATGCGCTCTTGTCCAGGTAGTACTGCAGGCGATTCGCCTGCGCGATCGAGAACGCTGTCTCCGGCTGTGGATCGAGCTCGTACGCTTGCTCGAACGACTGCACCGCCACGTCGAACTTGTTGGCCCGAAACGCCTTCACGCCCGTGCGGAAACGCTCCTGGGCAAGCTCACGTTCGGCGACTGAAGGTTCTGCCCACGCCGGTACCGCCATGGCCGCCGCGACCGCGAGGGCGACGGGAACGACGTGGACCGCCATCAGCATCCCGGCGTCTGACCTACCATATCCACGGAGCATTGCAGTCGTAGCTCGACGAACCGGCCGTCGCGAAGCACCACGTCGGTCAGCCCGTCGCCATTGAAGTCGCCCACCAGATGGTCCGCCGTGCTCGGCGCCGGCCCCAGGGTCTCGATGGTGTACTCGCCGGAGGCCGCGAGGCGCACCGCGACGATGTCCGTGGCGCCCTCGCGGTCACACAACCAGGTGACCGTCGTCAGCTCGCCGCGAACCTCGGGCCACAGTTGCGCATCACGGCACGTCCCGGGGAGGTCGAAGGTGGTACCGGCGAGCTCGCCCGACGCCAGCGATGCACCGAGATCCGCCCGATCGCCGAGCCACCACTCGTCGCCGCGCCGGGCGAAGGCGAGTGGCTGCTCTCCGATGGCGGTCAGGCCGACAAGCTCGGGCACCCAGCCATCTCCCGGGACGTCGAGACACGCTCGCTGCAGGAGCTCGACCGTCGTGTTGCGCGCACTCGGCAGGGCGGCCGACAGGGCCGGTCCACGGCACCCCGCGGCGGTGGGCGACAACCCGACGACCTCGTCCGGGCCGTTGTCGTCGCTCGCCTCCTCGAGGATATCGGCGACGCGCCACTGCTCGTCGAGGAACCCGAGCGCATTCACCGGGACCCGGTCGACGATCGGGAAGCTCAGCTGCGCATTGCCCGTGCCGCGCAACCACCAGAAGTAGGCCGCTTCGGGCTCGGCCGGATTGCGAGCGTAGGCCATCACGTCGATGCCGCTCCCCGGCCCCCCCACGAACTCACCCGCGACCACCGCGAACGGAACGTCCGTGCCGGACCGATTCGAGGGCTTCAGCCGGAACGGAGCGGACAGGTCGCGTGAGGCCGACCCGAGGTACACGGCCACGTCACCGCTGCGCGACACGGCCAGATCGGTGATGCCATCGAGATCCGAGTCTGCCGTCGCGACCCCGTCGTACGCATCCGCGGTCGCGATCGGAGCGATGGCGAAGGCGCTGGCCTGAGGAGCGCCGTACACGACGTGGGCGGTCGCCGCGATCACTCCGTCGACGGAGCGCGTCGTGATCGCGATGTCACTGTAGCCATCGGCATCGAGATCGCCGGTGGCCAGGTCCGTGATGACGTCGTTGGTGTCGAGCATGAGCGGGGTGAAGCCGGACGGCTCCCGCCCGAGCTCGACGAGGACGTTGTCTCGGTCGAGGATGAAGCCGGCGCGGTCCTGCACCCCATCGCGGTTGAAGTCGCCACTCTTGCAGACGCTCCACGTGGCGGGCCACGGGAGTTCACAGTTGCTGCCGCTGTCGTCGGGCAGGGCGCTGGCGCGCGCGAACGGGATGGCCTCGAGCTCGCGTCCGCGGGCGACGAGAATGAACACCCCGTCGGCGGTCGGGATCACGACATCGAGCCCGGCCACGTCGTCGAGCTCGCCGAAGGCAGCGGCCCCCGTGGGCGGCCGGATCGGCTTCTCGTAGGAGGTGCGCAGTGGTTCCGTCGAGGCGCCGAACCGCACCCGGGCTGACGTTCCAACGCCGAAGAGATCCGCGCGGAAGTCACCGTCGAGGTCTCCGGCGACGAGGCGGTCGACCGGCAGCTCGAAGCGCGACGCGCTGCTGGGATCGACGAAGGGCCCCGCCGTGGCCACGCAGATGCCTTCCGCGCTGCACGCGAAGTCGCCTGGACACGACACCTCTCCCGGCTCGCACGTGAAGCGACACGCCGCCGCCGCTTCTCGCCCGCAGTTCTCGGCGCCGTCGCACTGTTCGCCCGCTTCCACGACGAGATTGCCGCAGATCCCGGTCGCGACAGGATCCAGGCTGTCGCACGCGGAGAGCGTCAGCGATGCGATGGATGCGACTACAAGCCGGCTGGTGTTCGTCATAGTTTGTAGCGACCTGGGGGTTCGATGTCGTCGGCAGGATCGATGGCGGGTGGCTCCGCCTGGGCGGCATCCGCAGGGACCCGCTTGCGGGGCTGGGGCTTGGAGGTCGGCTCGACAGCGCGGCTCTTCACGGTGGGTACCGCATCGGGGACGCGCTGAGGCACGGGTTCGACCCCGACGGGTTCCTGGATGGGACCGATGACCGGGACGAACGCGTCCGTGCTCGACGCCGCCTCGGATGCCTCCGCGGCCCGCGAGCTCCACGACCAGATCCCCACGCCGAGCCCGACGAGCGCGATGGCCGTGACGCTGGCCGTGACGGCCCACCGTGTCTTCCGCACGCGCACCGACGACACGGCTGGACCCTGTGGGGTGCCCACCTGCAAGCTGGCCAGCGCCGCCGCGATCGTCGCGGGACGATCCTCGGGATGCTTGGCGAGCATGGCCTTGAGTGCGGCGTCGAAGCGGTCGCCGATCTCCGGACAGACCGACGACGCGGCCGGAGGCGACGTCTGCACCTGCATCACCATCGTCGCGAATGCGGACTCGCCCTCGAAGGGCACGCGTCCCGTCAGCAGCTCGAACGCGAGTACGCCGAACGAGTAGACATCGGTTGCCGGTCCGATGGTGCGGCCCAGGGCCTGCTCCGGAGCCATGTAGCTCGGCGTACCGAGGGTGACGCCGGTCGTCGTCAGGTTGGGAGCGTCGTCGAGCTCCAGCGCCTTCGCGATCCCGAAGTCCGACAGCCGAGCATGGACCGCGGCCCCCGTGCCCTCGAGCAGGACGTTGGCGGGCTTCACGTCGCGATGCACGATCCCCGCGGCGTGGGCGGCCTCGAGGGCGCGGGCCACGGCAGCGAGGATGCCGAGCGCTTCGTGCAGCGGCAGCGGCGCGTGCGTCGTCAGATACTCGGCCAGCGAGCGCCCGCGCACGAGCTCCATCGTCTGGTACGCGCGTCCGTCGTCGAGCCGGCCGAAGCCCACGACGCGGACCACGTTCGGGTGGACGATCCGGCTCGCGGCCTGCGCTTCCCGGATGAAGCGCTGGGTCGCATCCGGATCGAGCGCGAGCGCACGCGTGATGACCTTGATGGCGACCTCGGTCCCGAGCACGGGATGCCGGGCGCGATACACCCTCGCAAAGCCGCCCGACCCGAGCACGTCGTCGATGACGTGCTCGCCGACCTGCGTACCGGCGCTGAGCGCTTCCGGGTCCGCGGTGGGTTCGTTCGGGGCGACCGTCATGAGGGACTACTATAGGCTTCGTCAGAGCGCGGCGATCGGATGCACCGAAGCCGCGTCGGGTTACGGGGCGCCTCAGGACCCCAAGGAGTTTCAGGCGCTTAGCGAGTCACGAGCGTAGCGCCGCGATTTCGCCCGCGGAGAACCCGTAACTCTCGAGGACCTCTCCCGTGTGCTGCCCGAGCGTGGGCGGCGGCGCGGGCGATGTGGGCGCGCCGAGCGGCGTGCGCACCTGCTGGATGGGGCCGACCTTGCCTCCGCCGTCCATCGTGAAGAAGACGCCGCGCTCGACATGGAGCGGGTGCGCCGAAAGCTCCTCGACCTCGAGGACGACCTCCACGCAGCAGTCGTGGGCCGCGAGCAGGTGCGCCCATTCGCCGGCGGGCTTGGTCGCGAAGATCGCCGCCAGCTCTCGGCGGATGCGTTCCTGATCGGGGGCGATCAGCTCCGCCGCGACCGGCGGCCGACCGATCGCCGTGTTCAGCGCGAGCCAGAACTTCGGCTCGAGTGCGCCGACGGCGAGGTACCGCCCGTCGCTCGCCTGGTACACGCCGTAGCAAGCGAGCCCGCCATTCAGGGTCTCGGCGCCGCGCGTCGGTGGCTTCGCGCCACAATCGAAGTTGCCGAGCTCGGCTGCGAGCAACGTCAGCGCGCCCTCGGTCATCGAGATATCGAGGTGGGCGCCCTGCCCGGTTCTCTCGCGTCCGATCAGCGCCGCGAGGATGCCCGTCGCACTCCACAGCGCGCCTCCCGCGAGGTCAGCGACTTGAACGCCCGGCATCACCGGCGTTCCGTCCTTCGCCCCCGTCATGCCGAGCACGCCCGCGAGGGCGATGTAGTTGAGGTCGTGCCCCGCGCGATGCACGTATGGCCCGGTGGCGCCGTAGCCGCTGATCGAGCACACCACGATCTTCGGATTCTTCGCTCGCAGCGCCTCGTAGCCGACGCCGAGCTTGTCGAGCACGCCGGGCCGAAAGCTCTCGACGACCACATCGGCCTGCTCGGCCATCCGCAGCAGCGCATCGCGCCCCGCGGGAGCTTTCAGATCCAGGGCGAGCGAGCGCTTCCCGCGATTCACGGCGAGGAAGCGCCCACCCATGCCGCCCTTGGCCGGCGGAAACGCACGCAGGTAGTCACCGACGCGCGGATCCTCGACCTTGACGACATCCGCGCCAAGATCGGCGAGCACCATCGTCAGGAACGGCCCCGGGAGGAGCCGCGAGAGATCGAGAACGCGAATGCCCCGCAGGGCACCAGCGAGACCGAGGGTCGCGCGAGCGCGGCCCGAAGCATCACCAGATGGCGATGCGGTGGGATCGCTCACTTCGGGCGAGCGATCTCGAACAGCTGCTGGAGCTTCATGGCCAGCATCGGATCCCCGGAAACGCGGAGCTTGCCCTGGAAGTAGAGCTGCATGCCGGCGTTCGGGTCGGAGAGCATCGTGTTGAAGTCCTCGTTGGAGACTTCGATCGTGCACTGGGCCTTGCCCGAGTCACCCTTCACGCAGGTCGGGGGCTTCGCGACCGTGTCCACGGTCCACTCGCCGCCGCCATCGCCCGTCACCTTGAAGCAGTAGATCGCGTTGAGCTCGTTCGCCTTGTCAGGGAACTCCGCGAGCCCCTTCGGGACGAGGTTGTCGAACAGATCCTGAGCGTCTTTGGGAAGGGCAACCGACATGGGGATCGTGTTACCCCGGGGTGCACAATACAGTCAACGCTGACCGCCGATTACTCCGGGAGGTCGACGTCGGCGTACACGCAGTCGCTGGCCACGCCCTCGGTGACCTGGAAGTTGACGTTGTCCGTGTAGAAGGTGCGGCGGAAGAGGTCGTTCCAGCACTCCGACGCGATGGCTTCGGTGGCGCCGAGGTCACCACCAGTGACCCGCGCATCCGCGCGGCCTTCGCCCGTGGACAGCCAGCGCGAGCGGAGCGTGATGTCCTCATCCATGCCGGAGCCGCCGGCGTTGCCGAAGATGTTGAAGACCATGTCGCCTGAAAGATCGGCCGCCTCGTTGTACGCGTAGTCCGCCGAGACCGGATTGCCGTTGTCGTCGGTGGAGATGATGCCGAGGTCGAGGTGGCGCGTCGCGAGGTCGTAGTTCACCTGGATCGAGCCGCGATCATCGCCGCCGTCGACGGGGTTCACGCGCTTGCCGGCATCGAAGTCGATGCTGAACGAGCCGTTGCCCGTCTCCTCCGTCGGGCCCGGGAGCGCGATGCCCTCGATGACGGTCTCGAACTCGCTGCCCGCGACAGTCTTGTTCCGACCCGAGAGCGCGTAGGCGTACTCGCCACCGTTGTCCGTGACATCGAGGCGGTACTCGGTGGGCGCGAGCGGGCCATCGCTCCACGGGCCCCACGTGTACGTGTCGCCCTCGATGCTCGTGACCGGGTACTGGACGATGGAGTGAATCAGGATGAGCACCCACGCGGTGCCACCGTTGAACATCACCGTCACGTCGCGCGTCGCCACGTACCAGTCGGCGAGCTCGCCAATCGCGCGACCCGCGCTCGCGGGCAGCTTGATCTTCACCTGCTCGTCGGTGGGGATGGAGGTCTTCAGCTCCTCCGGGGCGTCATTCTGCGGGATGCAGGCGACGAGGGAAGACGCGAGGGCGAGGGCAGCGAGGCTCTTCGGGGCGATGCTCATGGGCAAACTCCTAGAGCACCCCGCGTACCAGCCGCGGGCGACGAATCTCGCTGACTTACGGTGTGGGGTTTTCCGACGGCGCCTTGGCGGCTCCGGGTGCCGTGGGAGGTGCCGACAGATCCGGGAGGACCGTGACCGTATCACCGTCGTGGAAGACCACGACCGCTCCATCCGCGCTCGGCGTGCTCGGCGCGACGGCGATGCCGACCGGGTCGGGTCGCGGCATCCGAGGGAGCGGGTACACCCACATGAGGAGGGCGTTCGCCGCGTAGCCCGCGACGATGTCACGCTCGAGCGAGGTATCGAGGCGAGCTGCGATCGCCGCATCACCAATCGACGATGTCGCACTGGCGAGTACCTGGATGCCCGGCAGCGGTCGCGCGACCTGGGCGTGCAGCGAGCCGGTCGCGTCGATGTCGAACAGAGTGAGCTCCGGTGCGCCCATGTAGGCGGTCGCGTTCATCACGCGGACGAGGGGGGCGCCATCCGCCGTCCACACCAGTCCGATGAGCGCGGAGTACGTGCGCTCGGTCTTCCACGGCGTGGGCCCCGTGCCGACGAGCTTGCCGTCCAGATGCGAGACGGTCCACACGCGAGACTTGTAGGTGAAGGCCAGCGGCGTCGGCGCGGCACTCGCCGGGCTCGCCACGCCGGTATAGGTGTCGATCGAGAGCGCCTCGTCCCCGCGGCGCCAGCGCACGCGATGGTCCCCGTCGGGCCACAGCGATTGCCGTCCCATCTCGGCGCGGAACTTCTGCGTCTGATTGGAGGGCGCGTGGATCGCGAAGTACGCCTGGTCCGCGCCCTGCGGCGTCACGATGCGCGCGCAGCCCAGGAGGGACTCGCCCGCCGGGATGCGAGGCGCCGAGAAGCAGTCGCTCACCAGGACGAACCCGTCGGGTGTCGCGAGCGGCGGGGCCACGTGCGGCCCGCTCGGCTTGGTCCACATCACCTGGCCACGCCGCCAGTCGACAGCGACAAAGCCCGTCTGCGACGACGCCACCACTGCCAGATCACCGAGCAGCGCTGGCCCGCCGACCTCGAAGCGAGGGGTCCCCGCCTTGGTCGCGATCGGAATCGTGCGGATGGGCGTGGTGCTCGGGTAATCCGCGAGCTCGGGCCACACCGCATCCGTCGCCGCCAGCGCATCGACGCGCCCCGCGTCGCTTGGGGGCGGTGCGGGCGACGGGGCTTCCTGCGCAGCCTTGGAGCCACACGCACCGGGGGCCACCACCAACGCCACGAGGAGCGCCGCGCTAGGCGAGCTCGATGCCATCACCTTCGCGGAGCTCGCCGATATAGGCCGCGGGCAAGCCTTGGGTCTTCAGCTCGTCGACGCATCCCGCGACGCGGTCCATCGGCACGCAGAGCAGGAGGCCACCGGAGGTCTGCGCATCGCACGCGAGCGATGCGAGCACCTCGAGCGGAGAGTCGTTCGCCGGCTCGGCGGCGAGGGGCGCCCCGTCCCCCCACCGCACGAGGCTGGTGACGAATGCGCGGTTCGCCATGCTGCCCGCCGGGCAGACCTTCGCCGCGAGGTGCATGACCGCATCGGGGAGCTGCGGCAAGCGCTCGAGGTAGACGCGCGCGCCGAGACCCGAGCCGCGGACAATGTTGCGCAGGTGCCCGAGGAGGCCAAAGCCCGTCACGTCGGTGGCGGCGGTCGCACCGTGCGTGCGGCCCACGCGCGCGGCATCGCGATTGAGCGTCGTCATCGAGGTGATCGCGGCCGCCGCGGCGAGCTCGCTGGCGAGACCCTTCTTGATCGCCTGTCCGATCACGCCCGTGCCGAGGCCCTTCGACAGCACGAGCCCCTGCCCCGGCCGCGCGTTCCGGTTGCTCCACATCTCGTCGGGCGCGACCTCGCCCGTGACCGACAGGCCGAACTTCACCTCGGGATCGCGCACCGAGTGGCCGCCGACGATGGCGACCCCGGCGGCCGCGCATGCCCGCTCGGCACCGGCGAGGATCGCGTCGAGCACCTCCCGCGGGAGCTGATCGTCGGGGAAGAAGACCAGGTTCAACGCGAAGCGCGGCTCCCCCCCCATCGCCCACACATCGGACATCGCATTGGTCGCCGCGATCGCGCCGAAGGTCTCCGGATCGTCGACGAGCGGCGCGATCACGTCGGCGGTGAGCACCAGGTTCCGACCGCCGGCGGGACTGCGGACGACGGCCGCATCGTCGGAGTAGTCGTGATCGACGAGCACCCCATCGCGGTCACCGCGGGGCAAGCGAGCGAGCACCTCGGTGAGTGCTCCGAGCCGGAGCTTGGCGGCGCAGCCTCCGCCGCGCGCGAACTGGGTCAGGCGAATGTCGGTCATGGCTGTCCCGGCGGCAATTGCACGAGCTCCTCGACGAGCGGTACGAGCGCCGAAGCCGTGAGCTCCCCGATGACCAGGAGCGCGAAGTCATACCCGTCGCCGGACATCTCGATCACATAGCCCTCCATATCGGGCACGAAGGTGACCCGTCGCGGTGCGCCGAGGATCTCGACGGTCGAGACGGTGCCGCCGGCGGCCGCGATCCCGGCCAGCATCATCTTCGGCACCACACTCACCGTCAACGGAGGCTCCGTGCGCTGCGCGTGCTGCATGCCGCTGATGGTGAAGGTCTGCCAGCCGGGCACGGGCTTGAACCGCACGGCGGCCCCGCCCTTCCCGAGCTCCTGCATCATCGCTTGCGCCTGCTGCGCGTAGTCCCCGTACGCTTCCATGTCGATGTTCGGCACGACGAAGCTGGGGGCGGCGCTGGAGCCGTTCGCCGCCGCGACCGCCCCGTTCGAGATCGGGGCTGCGGGCGTGACCGCGGCCATCGGTTCGGGCGGATCTTCGACCTCGGTTTCCTCGACCTCGGTCTCCTCGACGTCGGGGGACTTGGGGTCTTCGGTCTTGCTCCACGGATCCGATGGGTCAGCGGTGGGCTGCTTCACGTCACGTTGGAGGTACCAGCCGATGCCGGCCATCGCGGCGATGAAGGCCACCGCGATCACGATCCACAGCACCGTGCGGTTCGGAGCCGCCGGCGGTGTGGCGACTGGCGACGGAACCGGACCCGGGCCCGCCGCGACCGCGGGCGACGCACTGAACCCCACCGCGGGCGGTGGCATGGGAGGCGGCGGAAAGTTCGCGGCTGGCGTCGGTACGGGCACCGCGACGCCTGGCGTGCCGTAGCCCGGTGCGGGCGAGTGCGCGTAGGCCATCGGGGCGTGAGCCGGCGTCGGGATCGCGCCATTCACGTGGCCCATCACCTGACTTCCGACGGTCTCCGGCGGCAGGCTGGCCAGCACGGCGGCCACCCGCTCGGCGAACTCCTCCATCGTCGCCGGGCGGTCGGCCGGACGCTTCGACATCGCGCTCAGCACGAGGTCGTCGATCGCACGCGGGATCATGAGGTCCGGACGTCGCTGCGACGGCGCCGTCACTTGCTCCATCAGGTGCTTCGAGAGGAGCGCCATCACGTTCGGCGCGTCGTAGGGCAGCCGCGCCGTCACCAACTCGTACAGCATGCAGCCGAGCGAGTAGATGTCGGCGCGCCCGTCGATGTGTTCGCCCTTGATCTGCTCCGGTGCCATGTACTGCGGCGTACCGAGCATGTCTCCGGCCTGGGTCATGGCCATCTGCGACTGCCGCGAGTCGTCGCGCAGCTTCGCGATCCCGAAGTCGAGGACGCGCACCACATCACGCGCGCGGCCGCGGTCCTGCAGCATCACGTTGTCGGGCTTCAGGTCACGATGAACGATGTTGTGGCCATGCGCGTCGATGAGCGAGGCGCAGACCTGGAGGATGATGGCGAGGGTCCGCCGGATGGGCAGTGGCGCCTCGGTGTGAACGATCGCACGGAGCGAGCGGCCCTCGATGAATTCCATCGAGATGAACACCGTCCCGTCTGCGTCCTGCCCGTAATCGTAGATGCCGACCGTATTGGGATGCGACAGCTTCGCGACCGCCTCCGCCTCCGCGGTGAAGCGGCGCACGAGGAGCGGGCTGTTTGCGACCTCCGGCCGCAGGACCTTGAGCGCCACCACCCGCTTCAATGACGTCTGCTCGGCCCGGTACACGGCGCCCATGCCGCCCTCGCCCAGCTTCGCGAGGATGCGAAACCGGCCCGCGATCTCGCGCCCGACGAGTGACGGCGGCTCGGCCTGGATGTGCGGATCACTCGTCGGATGCGTCGACTGCGTGGCCTTGCCACACGCGCCGCAGAAGCGCGCGCCCTCGGCGTTCTGCGCCTGGCAGTGCGGGCAGATCACCATAGGCCTACGGCGCCTCCTGGAGCGCGAAGATCGCGTACATCGGCGTCTCCCCGCCGCGGATCACGCGCGCCTCGATACGCTGGTCATCGTAGAGGGCGATGAGCACGAAGGCATCCGCGGGGGTGGTGCTCGCCGGGAGCGTCACGATGGCGAGGTATACGCGCAACGGCGAGCCGGCGAAGGTCAGCGTGGCGATGGCGTCAGCATCGGCGCCCGGGACGGAGCGGAACGGGACCGCCGTCGCCAGGCCGTCGATCCCGAGGGTGCCGGCGATGCCGGCGCTCGTGATCTCGTCGATCGCGAGCGTCATGCGCTCTCCCGGCCCCACGCGCAGGACTGGCTGGTCGCCAACGCGGGTCCCCTCCCACGCCCCCCGGAAGTCCCGCAGGTCGTTGCATGCCGCGAGGACCACCACGCAGCTCAGCAGCCAGCGAAGCACCGGGTGACGGTAGCACCCGGCCAGAGCAACGCGCTACGGTTGCGGGAGTGAGGAGCCTCGCCGCGGCGGTGGTCTGCGCAGTTGCACTCGGGGGGATGACCGAGGCCGCTCGCGGAGAGGTTGCCGACGAGTTCGGTCCGGTCCTCGTCGTCGAGCAGATCGAGATTCGCGGCAACACGGCCACGTCCGCCGATGTGATCCGGCGCGCGCTCCCGATCCATCCCGGCGACGCCCTGCGCGCCAGCGATGCGCGGTTTCGCGAGAGCCGCTTCAAGCTGCTCGCCCTCGGCTATTTCCGCGACGTCACGCTCGAGATGAACAAGGGCTCGGCTCGCGACCAGGTGATCCTCGTCGTCACCGTCGAGGAACGCGGCACGGTCGTCCTCAACAATCTCTGGTTCGGCCACACATCCCTGACCCCGTACTGGCTCGGCCTCGACGTCGGCGAGCGCAACTTGCTCGGCCTCGGCTTCGGCGTCGCGGGCGGATTCATCTACGCCGCCAACAACGACGAGGTGGAGGGCAGCCGCGAGCAGTGGGCCGCCGAGCTGCGGGTCGGTGACCGCACCGTGCTCGGCAGCAAGTGGGGCGCATCCTCGGCGTTCACGCTCGTGCACGGCAGCGAGCCGTATCGGGTCAGTGGCGGCGGCGAGCAGCCTCGACCCGACGAGCTCCGCGCCTTTCCGTACCGGCGCCTCGGCGGCCGGGCCGGCCTCGACTACAACGCGAGCTCGCTGACCCGCCTCGGCGCCCAGCTCCGCATCGAGCAGATCGACGCGGAGCTGCCGATCGCGCCGACGTATGTGGACGAGGACGGCACCCCCGTCGCCATCGACCTGCACCTCGACCCCGGCTCGAGCCGCCTCATCACCGCAGGGTTCTCCTTCGACCGCGATACGCGCCCCGATCCGATCCTCCCGCACGCCGGTGGTCGTCTCGCCTTCGCCGCCGAGATCGGCACCGTGCTGTTCGGCGGCGACTACCAGTACGCGACGATCTATGGCCGCTACGAGCACTACTGGCCCCTCTTCCAGGAGAAGCACGCCATCGCGGTGAAGGTTGCCGGCGGCGTCGTGATCGGCGATGCGCCGCGCTTCGAACGCATCCACATCGCCGACGTGGACCGCATGCTCACGCCGCGCGCGCTCGGGCTCGTCCTCTCGACCGCCGCCCCGCTCGCGATCCTCGGTACGCGCGACGACAAGCCTCTCTACGGCGACCTCGGCGGCATCGTCAATGTCGAGTACGCGATCCAGCTCTTCCGCGGTCGCGGCATCCAGCGCGTCTACGGTGGTGACATCTTCATCGGCGCCGGCCTGTGGGGCCTCGCGGAATCGCGGGACCTCCAGACGCGCGACACGTCCCTGTGGGATGCCTTACCGCTCGACCTCTACATCGATGCCGGTCTGCGCGTCGACACCGACGTCGGCGTGTTCGAGCTGACCTTCGCGAACGCCCTGGGGCGACTGCGATGACAGGCGAGCAAGCGGACGCTTGCGAGCAGCGCCGCCGGAGGGCGGTGCCGGGTGAATCGCGAGCGGGCGGACGCTCGCGAGCAGCGCCGCCGGAAGGCGGTGCGGTGTGAATCGCCGTGCGGCGATCCTCGGTGGAGCGTCGCTCGTGGTGGCGGGCCGGGTCGCGCGCGCCGACGACGATGACGACGAGCTCACGTTTCAGAAGATGCGCTTCATCGAGCGCGGCGATGTCCTCACGGTCACGACGTCGGTGTCCAAGCTCTTCGACACCGAGGCGTACGCGGAGCTCACCACCGGCTTCACCTCGACGGTGGTCGTGCGGATGTATGTCTACCCGAAGGGCTCCCAGGAGCCGATCAGCTTCGTCCTCCTCGAGCGCAAGGCGCTGTTCAACGTGTGGGACGAGGAGTTCGAGATCCGCATCAGTCAGCCGGGCACCAAGCCGGCCATCGTGAAGGAGAAGCGCCAGTCCGACGCCCTGAAGCTCCTCACCAACATCGAGGACGTGCCGATCGCGCAGCTCGCCGATCTCCCCCTCGAGCAGCAGTTTCTCCTCGCGATGCAGGTCGAGCTGAACCCGGTCTCGAAGGAGACCCTCGCCGAGGTCCGGCGCTGGCTCACGCAGGGCACGGGCGGCGGCATCGACCGCGGCGGCGCCTTCTTCGGCTCGTTCGTGTCGGTGTTCGTGAACCCCAAGATCCCCGAGGCAGACCGCACGCTTCGCCTCCAGTCGCAGCCCTTCTACCGGCCGAAGGACCGCTGACCCATGGCCAAGAAGACGAAGAAGAAGCGAGTCCCCCTCCAGCTCAAGCTGACGGTGGCCCTCGTCCTGCTCGTGATGCTGCCCCTCGCAGTGTCTGCGTCGTTCATCGGCCAGCTCGGCCGCACCGCCGCCAACGTCGCCACCAGCGAGGCCGCCGCCCGCACGAAGTCCCTCGAAGCGGCGATCGATGCCTACCGCGACCTCGTCCGCACCACGAAGGACCTCCACCGCGAGATCGCGCGCCGCCTCGGCACGCGCCCCGACTTCCTCGCGTTCGCACCGACCGACTTGCCCCGTGTCGTGCAGGTCGAGCCCGGCCTGCGCGCCATCCAGCTCGTGCGCCCCGACGGCACCGTGGCCGCCGAAGCGTCCCGTCCGATCGCGGGCCCGCTCTGGCGCGACATCGAGCTCTCCGAGGCCCTCGGGCCCGATGGCGGCGCGCTCCGCCTGACCTTCGAGGTGTCGGCGACGATCAACGACGACCTCCAGGCGCTCAAGGACTCGATCAACGCGACGCGCACCTTCGTCCAGATCAAGAGCGCGCTCCCCGAGGGCTATCGCCTCGCCTTCCTCGCGCTGATCGGCATCGCGGGTATCCTCGCCGCCGGCATCGGCGTCCTCGCCTCGACGCTGCTCACGCGCAAGATCGCCGCCCTCGTCGCCACGGCCCAGAGCGTCTCGGAGGGCAACCACGACGCGCGCGTGGCGCTGAAGGGCGAAGACGAGCTCGCCGAGCTGGGGAGCGCCTTCAACACGATGCTCGACGACCTCGACGAGACACGCCGCCAGATCGCGTACCTGCAGCGCATGGGCGTCTGGCAGGACGTCGCGCGTCAGCTCGCGCACGAGATCAAGAATCCGCTCACGCCGATCCAGCTCGCGGTGCAGCAGGTCGTCTCGTCCTACAAGGGCGAGGCCACGAACGCCGAGCGCTTCTCGAAGATGCTCGCCGACACCAAGGAGATCGTCGAGGAGGAGATCGAGTCCCTCCGCCGCCTCGTCGACACGTTCCGCACCCTCGGCGCCCTGCCCAAGGTCGAGGCCGCGCCGCTCGAGCTCGCCGAGGTGATCGAGGAGCTCAAGCTGAACCCGACCTACGCGACGAAGGTCCAGCTCGAGCCGCCAGCGAAGCCCGTCACGGTGCGCGCCGACAAGCTGCTCCTGAAGCGCGTCCTCGCGAACCTCGTCGAGAACGGTATCCAGGCCGGCGAGGAAGCGGGCTCCTCGGCCGAGGTCACGATTCGCTGGTCGAGCACCAACGACCGCGCGACGATCACCGTCGACGATCGCGGCAAGGGCGTCCCCAAGGAGAAGACCGAGACGATCTTCGAGCCCTACGTCACCACGAAGGTGACCGGGACCGGCCTCGGCCTCGCGATCGCCCGCAAGATCGCGATCGAGCACGGCGGCGATCTGTCGGTGTCCAGCGAGAAGGCGCCCACCGGCGGCGCCCGCTTCGTGCTGACGTTGCCCCTGTGAGGTTCACTACCGGGGCTGTTAGCCCGGCGGGGGCAGGAGCCGGAACAGCAGGGCGTCCTGGTTCTGCGCGGCAACGGCCACGCAGCCCTTCAGGTCCGCCAGGGCGCGGATCGCCGTCTCCGCGAGCATGCGGCCGTCATCACGGCGGCGCGGCGCTTCGGGGATCGAGGCCAGGTACTTCACGAACTCGTCGTACTTCTCGAGGAACTTCTGCGGCTCGAGCTCGGCGAGCATCGGTGCAAAGTGCGAGGGGTTCACGACGACCCAGTCGCCCTTGCCGATCTCGAGCACGTTGCGGTCCGCGTACGGCGTCGTGAGCTGCTCGTGCGGGATGGTGCCGAGGAAGCCCTCGTCATCCGCCTGGTACTTGTGCGGGTTCACCTCGACGAAGAAGGCGAACAGCTCGATGCCCTTGTTCAGGTTGCTGAGGTCGTCCTCGTCCAGGGGCGGGAACTTCTCCGGCATACCGACGTGCATCGCGGGCATGACGACCCGCTCGAGGATGTCGATCGCGATCGACATCCTCGAG
>LNFM01004137.1_pt1 | contig 27753 bp, 26 predicted proteins | sample 596031 | NCBI WGS metagenome assembly LNFM01 (sample SAMN04254537, study PRJNA301005) | activated carbon metagenome | isolation source: dual media filters at the Ann Arbor, Michigan drinking water treatment plant | place: USA: Ann Arbor
CAGTTCGGGGAGATCCTGCCGGTCGTCGCCCTGTTCGGAGCCGGCCATGTCGGCAAGGCCCTGGTGCTGGCGCTGGCGCCGCTGCCCTTCCGCGTGGTCTGGCACGATGGGCGGCCCGGCGCCTTCCCCACGGCTGTGCCGGCCAATGCGAGCCTCGTCGCCGGCCCGCCGGAGGCGGTGCTGGCCGGCCTGCCCGACGGCGCGCAGATCCTCGTCATGACCCACAGCCACGCCCTCGACCTCGCGGTGGTGACGGCGGCGCTGGCCGCGGGCCGTTTCGCCCATGTCGGCCTGATCGGCTCGGCGACCAAGCGGGCGCGGTTCATCCGCCAGCTCGGGGCCGTGGGGCTGGGCGAGGTGGCCGCGGCTCGGCTGCGCTGCCCCATCGGCCTGCCCGGGCTCGCCGGCAAGGAGCCCGCGGTCATCGCCGCCTCCGTCGCCGCGGAGTGCTTGATCTTGGCGCAGTCCCGTACCATCAACGCGAAGCCGGCTCACCGGCGACACAGCGCCTGAAGAGGCAGCCGGACGCCCCATGGACATCGCCCTCGCCACGGACTGGTTCAACCTGCTCTCGCGCACCGCCGGGATCACCTGGATCGGCACCAGCTTCTACTTCATGTCGCTGGATTTCAGCCTCAAGCAGAAGGCGCCCGGCGCGACCGGCGCCGACGGCGTCGCCTGGGAGGTTCACGGCGGCGGCTTCTACCACGTGCAGAAATACCTGGTGGCGCCCGACAACCTGCCACCGGACCTGCTCTGGCACAAATGGGCGGCGTATCTCACCTGGGTGTCCGGCTTCATCCTGCTGATCGCGCAGTACTACCTCAACGCCCGCGGCTTCCTCATCGATCCCACCGTCGCCGACATCACGCCCGGCCAGGCCATCGCCATCTCGCTCGCTTCCATCGTCATCGGCTGGCTGCTCTACGACACGCTGTGCAGGTCGCCCCTGGCCAACCACACCGCGGCCCTCGCCGTCGTCGTGTTCCTGATGGTGGTGGGCGCCGCCTGGGCCTTCGGCCAGGTCTTCTCGGGACGGGGCGCCTTCATCCATGTCGGCGTCTTCGTCGGCACCATCATGGCGGCCAACGTCTTCCTGGTGATCATCCCGAACCAGCGGATCGTCGTCGCCGACCTCATCGCCGGCCGCAAGCCGGACCCGAAATACGGCAAGATCGGCAAGACGCGCTCCACCCACAACAACTACCTGACGCTGCCCGTGCTGCTGATGATGGTCTCGAACCATTATCCGATGCTCTACGCCCATCCCCATTCCTGGCTCGTCGTCGCCTTCATCGTCATCACCGGGGCGCTGGTGCAGCACACGCTGAACCGGCACGAGGCGCACGACCCCTGGAAGAGCTACGGCTGGGCCGTGCCGGTGGCGGCGCTGTCGCTGCTCATCGCCGTCTTCATCACCTCGCAGCGGCCGAAGCTCGACCTCGCCGGCGCGGGGCAGGTGAGCGAGGCGCAGGCGCTGCAGATCGCCACCACCCATTGCGCCACCTGCCATGCCCGCCGGCCCACCCATGAGGGCATTGCGGAAGCGCCGAAGAACGTCATGCTGGAGACGGCCGCGGATCTGCGCCGCCACGCGACTGCCGTCATCCAGCAGGCGGTCCAGTCCAAGGCCATGCCACTCGGGAACCAGACCGCCATGACCGACCAGGACCGCGCCGCCCTCGGCGCCTATCTCGCCGGGCTGAAATGACCGCTCTCGACATCGACCGCCTCGGCCGCCGCGCGGAGGCCATGCTCGACGAACTCGCCGCCATCTCCGAGGAGCCGGACCGGCTGACGCGGCGCTACCTGACGCCGGAGCACAAGCGCGCCGCCCATCTGGTGGCGCAGTGGATGGCGGAAGCCGGCATGACGACCGCGGAGGACGCGGTCGCGACGATCCGCGGCCACTATCCGATGGCCGGCGAGACGCCGGGCGCCAATGCGGTGCCGCGCCTGCTGATCGGTTCCCACATCGACACCGTCATCAACGCCGGCAAATACGACGGCATGCTCGGCGTCGTCTGCGGCATCCTGGCGGTGGAGCATTTCCGCGATGCCGGCCGCAGCTTCCCCTTCGCCATCGACGTCCTCGCTTTCGGTGACGAGGAGGGCGTGCGCTTCCCGACGGTCCTGTCGTCCTCCGCCGCGGTGGCCGGCGCCTACGAACCGCGCTGGCTGGAGGGCCAGGACCGCGACGGCGTGACGCTCGGCCAGGCCCTCGCCGACTACGGGCTCGACCCCGCGGCCATCCCGACGGCCGCCATGAGCCGCGACGAGGCCCTCGCCTATGTCGAGATCCATATCGAGCAGGGGCCGGTGCTGGAGCACCAGGAGGCCCCGCTCGGCGTCGTCACCTCGATCGCCGGACAGTTCCGCACCCGCGTCACCGTATCCGGCATGGCGGGCCATGCGGGCACGGTGCCGATGCCGCTCCGGCAGGACGCGCTGCTCGCCGCATCCGAGATGATGCTGATGGCCGAATCCATCGCCAAGGCGAACCCCGAGGCGGCCATGGTGGCGACCGTCGGGCAGATCGGCGTCAAGCCCGGCGCCATCAACGTCATCCCGGACCGGGTGGAGTTCGTCCTGGACCTGAGGGCCGCCTCCGACGCGCCGCGTCACGCGGCGCTCCAGTCCTTCACGGCCCGGGCCGTGGCGCTGGCGGCGGCGCGGGGCTGCTCGGTCGCCTTCGAGACCTATCACGACTGCCCGACGGCGGCCTGCGCGCCGTGGCTGCAGGACGGCCTCGCCGCAAGCATCGAGAGTCTCGGCCTCGGCGCGCCTCGTCTCGTCTCCGGCGCGGGCCATGACGGCCAGGCCATGGCGGGCCTCACCGACTTCGCCATGATGTTCGTACGCTGCCGGGGCGGCATCAGCCACAATCCGCTGGAATTCGCCACCGTCGCCGACATGGGTGCCGCAGTGGCCGCCCTGATCCGCTTCATCGAGCGGTTCGAGCCATCCGGGCGGGCATCGCAGACGTAGAGTCGCGGCATGGCGGCATACCGGACCTTGCGAAACAGGGTCCGGACTGCCTAATGAAGGCCTTCGCCCGCCATCGGATGGATCATGGCCACGCTGATCGACACGCTGAAGCGCGACAACCGCCCCCGGCACCCGGAAAAGGCGCATCGGCCCGACAAGCCGATCCAGCGCAAGCCGGAGTGGATCCGCGTGAAGGCGCCGGGTTCGCCGAAATGGGCCGAGACCCACAAGATCGTGAAGGAGAACGGCCTCGTCACCGTCTGCGAGGAGGCCGGCTGCCCCAATATCGGGGAGTGCTGGGAGAAAAAGCACGCCACCTTCATGATCATGGGCGACACCTGCACGCGCGCCTGCTCCTTCTGCAACGTCAAGACCGGCATGCCGTCGCCGCTCGACCCCAACGAGCCGGAGCACACGGCCATCGCGGTGGAAAAGCTCGGCCTCGAGCACGTGGTCATCACCTCGGTCGACCGTGACGACCTCGCCGACGGCGGCGCCCGGCACTTCGCCGACGTGATCCACGCCATCCGCCGCCGCTCGCCGAAGACGACGATCGAGATCCTGACGCCCGACTTCCTGCGCAAGGAGGGGGCACTGGAGGTCGTGGTGGCCGCCCGCCCGGACGTCTTCAACCACAACCTGGAGACGGTGCCGTCCAAGTACCTCAAGGTCCGGCCCGGCGCGCGCTACTTCCACTCCATCCGGCTGCTGCAGCGGGTGAAGGAGCTCGACCCCACCATCTTCACCAAGTCCGGCATCATGGTCGGCCTCGGCGAGGAGCGGAACGAGGTGCTGCAGCTGATGGACGACCTGCGGTCGGCGGACGTCGACTTCATGACGATCGGCCAGTACCTGCAGCCGACCCGCAAGCACCACGAGGTCGTGCGCTTCGTCACGCCGGACGAGTTCAAGGGCTTCGAGACCATCGCCATGGCGAAGGGCTTCCTGCTGGTCTCGTCGAGCCCGCTGACGCGCTCCTCGCACCATGCCGGCGACGATTTCGCCAAGCTCAGGGCGGCCCGCCTGGCGCGCCTCGGCCATTGAGGCCGGCGGCGCCATGCGACGCGTGCTGGTGATGGGCTGTTCCGGCTCGGGCAAGTCGACCTTCGCGCAGGCGCTCGCCGATCGGGTGGGTCTGCCCTACGTGTCGCTCGACGGCCTGTTCTGGAAGCCCGGCTGGGTCGAGCCCGACAAGGCGGACTTCGGCGCCCTGGTGCTTCGTGAGGCGGATCGCCCGGCCTGGATCCTCGACGGCAATTACACGAGCCATGGCGGCGCCGAACGCCGGCGTGAGCGCGCCGACACGGTCTTCTGGTTCGATCTGCCACGCCGGGTCTGCATGACGGGCGTCTTGCGACGGATCGCATCGACCTATGGCCGGGTGCGGCCGGAAATGGCGGCCGGATGCCCCGAGCGGCTGGACCTCGACTTCCTGCGCTGGGTCTGGAACTACCGACGCAACCACCGGCCCAAGCAACTTGCCTATCTCGGCCGGCTGCGTCCCGACCAGACACTCGTAAGCTTCACCAGCCGGCGGCAGGCCAACGCCTATCTCGCCGGGCTCGACGTGGCGAAGGCGCACTGACATGCCCGTCTTCAAGACCGAGCGGCGGGTGGGCCACCGCCCCGACGCCATGTTCGACCTCGTCGCCGACGTGGACAAATATCCGCTCTTCGTGCCGCTCTGCGAGGCGTTGAAGGTGCGCCGGCGGGTCAATGCCGGTGACGACGGGATCGAGATCCTCGTCGCCGACATGACGGTGGCCTATGGACCGCTGCGGGAGACCTTCACCAGCCGGGTGACGCTGGACCGGCCGCGGTTGCACATCATCGCCGAATATATCGACGGGCCGTTCTCGCGGCTGGAGAACCACTGGCGCTTCGCCGCCGACGGGGAGGGGACGCGCGTCTCCTTCTCCATCGACTACGAGTTCCGCTCGCGGGCGCTGGCCCTCGTCATGGGCGCCGTGTTCGACGCAGCCTTCCGGCGCTTCGCCGATGCCTTCGAGGCGAGGGCCGACGCGGTCTACGGCCGGCCGGGCGCCTCGCCCGCCGCCTGATCCTCATCCGCCGCCAGTGCCAGGAGGAGCCCGAGCGCGACCTCGACGCTCGCAGCCCGCACGGCGTCCCTGCCGATGGCGCCGAATCGCTCCTCCCGGAGCAGCAGCCGGTCGCCGCGCCGCGCGGCGAAATGGACGAGGCCGACCGGCTTGTCCGGCGTTGCGCCGCCGGGACCGGCGATGCCGGTGACCGACACGGAGATCTGCGCCCGCGCGTTGGCCAGCGCTCCCGCCGCCATGGCGGCCGCGGTCTCGGCCGAGACGGCGCCGTGGGCCGCGAGGATCGCCTCGGGGACGCCGAGCATCTCCTGCTTGGCGGCGTTGGTATAGGTGACGAAGCCGCGGTCGACCACGTCGGAGGAGCCGGGGATGGCGGTCAGCGCGGCGCTGACCAGGCCGCCGGTGCAGCTCTCGGCCGTCACCACCATCAGCTTGCGGCTGCGGCACGCGGCGAGCACGTCGGTCGCGAGCCTGTCGGTGCTCGTATCGCTCATCTCACTCTCCCGGCAGGCGGACGGTGGCGAGGGCGAGGGCGGCGAGGCCTTCGCGGCGCCCCGTGAAGCCCATCTTTTCGCTGGTCGTCGCCTTGATGGCGATGCTGTCGGCGCCGACGCCGAGGATCTCTGCCATGCGGCTGCGGATCGCCTCGCGGTGCGGGCCGATCTTCGGTGCCTCGCAGACCACCGTCACGTCCAGCATCGCGAGCCGGCCGCCGCGCGCGGCGAGGAGCCCCGCGGCATGGGCGAGGAACCGGTCGGAGGAGGCGCCCCGCCACTGCGGGTCGCTCGGGGGAAAGTGGGTGCCGATGTCGCCGTCGGCCAGCGCGCCCAGGATGGCGTCGGTCGCGGCGTGCAGCACCACGTCGCCGTCGGAATGGGCGAGGACGCCGCGGTCGTGGGGGATTCGCACGCCGCCGAGCCAGACGTGGTCGCCGTCCGTGAAGGCGTGGACGTCGTAGCCCTGGCCGACCCGCACGTCGTTCATCGCCACCCGCATCCGCCGCTCCGCCGCATCGAAATCCTCCGGCAGGGTCAGCTTCACATTGCCAGCCTCGCCGGGAAAGACCGCGACGACATGGCCGGCCCATTCCATCACCGAGGCGTCGTCGGTGAGGCCGGCGACGCCGGTGGCGGCGGCGCGGCGATGGGCCTCGAGCAGGGCCGGGAAGACGAAGGCCTGGGGTGTCTGCACGGCACGCAGGCCGGCCCGGTCAGGCGTGGCGACAACGCGGCCGGCGGAGTCCACCGCCTTGATGGTCTCGACCACCGGCGTGGCGGGGACCGCCGCGACCGCGCCGTCCGCCACGGCGGCGATGGCGGCGTCGATGAGCGCGGAGGACAGGAAGGGGCGGGCGGCGTCGTGGACGAGGACGATGTCGGGGGCCGCCTGAGCCAGCGCCTCCAGCCCCGCCAGGACCGAGGCCTGGCGTTCCGCCCCCCCTGTCACCGGTGGAAGCGTGGCGGGCGCGTGCGAAACGGCCTCCCGGTAGAGCTCGCCGTCGCCGTCCCCGATCACCACCAGGACGGCGCCGACGCCGTCATGACGCTGGAATGTTTCGACGGCATGGCTGAGGAGCGGCCGGCCGGCCAGCAGCCGATATTGCTTCGGAACGCCACCGCCTGCGCGCAAACCGCGGCCTGCGGCGACGACGAGGGCGGCGACAAAGGGAGGCGAGCGCATGCGGGACGTCCAGTTTTTTCCGCGCCTTCCCTAGCGCGTTCACCACGACGTGTCTTGTCGTGCGGCCCGCCTCTTGTGCAGCGCGGAAAATGATGTCTAAAGTGTAGGCATCATAGCATCACGCTTACGAAATAGGCAGTTGAATGACCAACCCATCGACCCCGGCGCCTTTCCGGCGCGTGCTGTCGATCGGGCCGTTCGAGATGGCATCCCCCGTCGCGCTCGCACCCATGTCCGGAATCACGGACGCGCCGTTCAGGCGGATGGTGGCGCGGTTCGGCGTGGGCTGGACCGTGTCGGAAATGGTCCCGGGCGACGGGCTCGCCGCCGGCGAGGAGGAAGCGCGGCTGCGCGCCGAAGGTGAGGGCCTGTCTCCGCACGTGGTGCAGATCGCCGGCTGCGATCCGCACTGGATGGGCGAGGGGGCCCGCATCGCGGTGGCCGCCGGCGCCGACGTCATCGACATCAACATGGGCTGCCCCGCCAAGCGCGTGACCGGCGGCTATGCGGGATCGGCGCTGATGCGCGACCTCGATCATGCGGAGCGGCTGATCGCTGCCACGGTGGCCGCGGTCGACGTGCCGGTGACGCTGAAGATGCGGCTCGGCTGGGACCACGCCTCGCTCAACGCGCCGGAGCTCGCACGTCGGGCCGAACAGGCCGGCGTCGCCCTCGTCACGGTGCACGGGCGCACCCGCCAGCAGTTCTACAAGGGCCGGGCCGACTGGCGGGCCATTGCGGCCGTCAAGGCGGCGGTGGCGATCCCGGTCGTCGCCAACGGCGACATCGAGACGCCGGAGGACGCACGCCTCGCGCTGGCGCAGTCCGCTGCGGACGCGGTGATGATCGGCCGCGGCGCCCAGGGACGTCCCTGGCTGCCGTCGCAGGTCGCCGCCCATCTCGCCGGCCTGCCTGTGCCGGCCGATCCCGATCTCTCGACCCAGCTCGCGTCCGCCACCGAACTCTACGAAGCGCAGCTCGCCCATTACGGCGAGGCGGTCGGCATCCGTCATGCCCGTAAGCACCTCGGATGGGCGCTGGATGCGGCGGCGGCGGCCTGCGGCGTCGGTGACGACGTCCTCGGCGAGGCGCGCCGGCGGGTCCTGACGTCCGAGGATCCTCGCCGGGTCGTGGCGGCGCTCGCCGAAAGTTACGACCGGTTCCAGTGGAGGCGTGCGGCATGAAAGCCTCGGCCCAGGTTCTTCCGGTGCATGATTCGATCCTCAACGCCCTGCCGCATCCGGTCATCAGCGTGTCGGCGACGGGCATGGTCCTCGACGGCAACGCCGCGGCCGAGGGCTTCTTCCAGGCGTCCATCTCCGTCCTGAAACGCCATGCGCTGAAGGAGCTCGTCCCCTTCGGTTCGCCGCTCCTCGCCCTCATCGAGCAGGTGCGCGAGCGCCATGCGCCGGTCAACGAGTACAAGGTGGACCTCGGCACCCCGCGCAACGGCCACGAGCGGATCGTCGACATCTATGTGGCCCCGCTCGCCGAGCGGCCCGGCGACGTGGTGGTGATGCTGCAGGAGCGCACCATCGCCGACAAGATGGACCGCCAGCTCACCCATCGCGGCGCGGCGCGCTCGGTCACCGCGCTGGCGGCCATGCTCGCCCACGAGATCAAGAACCCGCTGTCGGGCATCCGCGGCGCGGCGCAGCTGCTCGAGGCCTCCGTCGACGACCAGGACCGGACCTTGACCCGTCTCATCTGCGACGAGGCCGACCGGATCGTGAAGCTCGTCGACCGCATGGAGGTGTTCTCCGACGAGCGGCCGGTCGAGCGTCAGCCGGTGAACATCCACGTCGTGCTCGAGCACGTGAAGAAGCTGTCGCAGTCGGGGTTCGGCCGGCACATCCGCTTCGTCGAGGAATACGACCCGTCGCTGCCGCCGGTCTTCGGCAACCGCGACCAGCTCATCCAGGTCTTCCTCAACCTCGTGAAGAACGCCGCCGAGGCCATCGGCGAACACGCGAGCGACGGCGAGATCCTGCTCACCACGGCCTTCCGGCCGGGCGTCAGGCTGACCATGCCGGGCCTGTCGAGCCGCGTCGCGCTGCCGCTCGAGGTCTGTGTGCGCGACAACGGCCCGGGCGTCCCGGACGACCTGATGCCGCACCTGTTCGATCCCTTCGTCACCACCAAGAGTTCGGGCACGGGCCTCGGCCTCGCCCTGGTGGCCAAGATCGTCGGAGACCACGGCGGCATCGTCGAATGCGACAGCCAGCCCCGCAAGACGGTCTTCCGCATCCTCCTGCCCATGGCCCGCGTGTCCCAGACCGACACCAACGGCCGCAAAGCGCTCTGAAGAGGTCCATATGCCGACGGGAACCATCCTTGTCGCCGACGACGACGCCGCGATCCGCACCGTGCTCAACCAGGCACTGTCGCGCGCCGGCTACGACGTCCGCCTGACGGGCAATGCGACGACGCTCTGGCGCTGGGTCTCGCAAGGGGACGGCGATCTCGTCATCACCGACGTGGTGATGCCGGACGAGAACGCCTTCGACCTGCTGCCGCGGATGAAGAAGCTCCGGCCCGACCTGCCGGTGGTGGTGATGAGCGCGCAGAACACGTTCATGACCGCCATCAAGGCCTCGGAACGTGGCGCCTACGACTACCTGCCGAAGCCCTTCGACCTGAAGGAGCTGGTGGCCATCGTCGGGCGGGCGCTGGCTGAGCCCAAGGGCCGGCCGGGCAAGGCCTCGCCGGTCGACGCGGACACCATGCCGCTGGTCGGCCGCTCGCCGGCCATGCAGGACATCTACCGCGTCCTCGCCCGCCTGATGCAGACCGACCTGACGGTGATGATCGTCGGCGAGAGCGGCACCGGCAAGGAGCTGGTGGCGCGCGCCCTGCACGACTACGGCAAGCGCCGCAACGGGCCCTTCGTCGCCATCAACATGGCCGCGATTCCGCGGGACCTCATCGAGAGCGAGCTGTTCGGCCACGAGAAGGGCGCCTTCACGGGCGCGCAGTCGCGCAATCCCGGCCGCTTCGAGCAGGCCGAGGGCGGCACGCTCTTCCTCGACGAGATCGGCGACATGCCGATGGAGGCCCAGACCCGGCTGCTGCGCGTGCTCCAGCAGGGAGAATACACGACCGTCGGCGGCCGCACCCCGATCAAGGCGGACGTGCGCATCGTCGCCGCCACCAACAAGGACCTGCGCCAGCTGATCCAGCAGGGCCTCTTCCGCGAAGACCTGTTCTTCCGTCTCAACGTCGTGCCGCTGCGCCTGCCGCCCCTAAGGGAGCGCAGCGACGACGTGCCGGATCTGGTGCGCCACTTCTTCGCCCAGGCCGAGCGGGAGGGCCTGCCGGCCAAGCAGATCGATTCGGCCGCCCTCGAGAAGCTCAAGCGCTACCGCTGGCCGGGCAACATCCGCGAGCTGGAAAACCTGATCCGCCGCCTGACCGCGCTCTATCCGCAGGAGATCATCACCGCCCCCATCGTCGACAACGAGCTGGCGACGCCCGAGCCCGCCTCGTCCCACGACGAGCCACGCGAGGACGACACGCTGATGGCCTCCGTCGAGCGGCACATGGGGACCTATTTCAAGGGTTTCGGCGACGATCTGCCGCCGCCGGGCCTCTACCACCGGGTGTTGCGCGAGGTGGAGATCCCGCTGATCTCGGCGGCGCTGGCCGCCACCCGCGGCAACCAGATCAAGGCGGCCGACCTCCTGGGCGTGAACCGCAACACGCTGCGCAAGAAGGTTCGCGACCTCGACATCCAGGTGATCCGCACGTCGCGATGATCGGTGGGCCTTCTCACAATGTCGTCGCGGTCTCGTCCGGGGCGTGACGTTTCGGTCACACATGTTGTAAGAGGGTCACCCTTGAACCACAGAGTGGGGCGGTCGGCTCTGCCGGCTTTCCGCCGAACTCTGCGCAGATGATCACCGGATGACCTCTTCGCCGCAGCCCGCGACGACTGCCTCCCCGCCTGACGGCTCAGCCTTCATGCCGCGGCTGCGTGCGCGCAGGGTCGGGCCGATCATGGTCGGCGTGGCGCTGTTCTTCGGCCTCATCACCTTCCTGCTCGTCACAGGCCTCCTGCCGATCGCCGCCACCCACGAGGTGGTGCTCACCGTCCTCGTCATCGACGGCCTGCTGGTCTGCGCCCTCATCGTGCTCATCGTGCGGGAGATCCTCGTGCTCAGGCGGGCGCGGCGGGCGGGGCAGGCAGCCTCCCGCCTGCACGAACGCGTCGTCCGCCTCTTCGCCATCGTCGCCTCGGTGCCGGTGGCGGTCATCGCCATCGCCGCCTCGGTGACCCTCGACCGCGGGCTCGAGAGCATCTTCTCTGGCAGCGTCCGCCAGTCGGTCGAGGCCTCCGCCAACCTCGCCAACGCCTATCTCAACGAGCAGGTCCAGGTGGTCAGGGCGGAGGCGGCGGCGCTCGTCCAAGACATCGAAAGGGTGCGGTCGCTCAACTCGGCCGAGGTCAATTTCGGCCGCTTCCTGACCGCACAGGCCATGGTGCGCGGGCTCACCGTCGTTCGGGTGCTGAAGACCGATGGAGCGCTGGTCGACCGGGCCGACGTGCCGATGCAGAACGATTTCAGCGTGCCCGCCTCGATCCTCGACGAGGTCAGCAAGACCGACGACATCATCGCCAACGTCTCCTCGCTCAACGACCGCGACTACATCGAGGCCATCCTCAAGCTGCAGCGGGGAGGGGACGAGATCCTCTACGTGGTCCGGCAGATCAGCCCGCAGATCGCCCAGCACCTGCGTGCGACCCAGGCGGGCCTCTTCGAGTACCAGGCGCTGCAGTCGCGCCGGCTCGGCCTGCAGATCGCCTTCGCCCTGATGTTCGCGCTGATCGCCTTCCTTGTGACCCTGTCGGCCGTTTATCTCGGCCTCAGCTTCGCCAACCGGCTGGTGCAGCCCATCCGGCGCCTGATCGGCGCGGCAGACCAGGTGGCAGCCGGCGACCTCGACGTCGAGGTCCATATCCGCAAGTCCGAGGGCGACCTCGCCAATCTCGGCGACACGTTCAACAAGATGACGGCGGAGCTGCGGGACCAGCGCGCCGACCTCATCGCCGCGCGCGACCAGATCGACAGCCGCCGGCGCTTCACGGAGGCGGTGCTCGCCGGTGTGACCGCAGGCGTCATCGGCCTCGACGAAGACGGCCGCGTCACGCTCCTCAACCGTTTCGCGGTGGAGATCCTCGGCGTCAGCGAGACCGAGCTCTCGGGCAGCATGCTGGCGGAGAGCATTCCCGAATTCGCCGACCTCATCGCCGGTGCGGCGCGCGGTGCGCCGATCGTGCAGGGCCAGGTCATGCTGGTGCGCGGCGGGCGCGAGAGGACGCTGGTGGTGCGCGTGGCCCTCGAGGCCGACGAGAACGGCGCCCACGGCGCGGTGGTGACGATCGACGACGTGACCGACCTGGTGGTGGCGCAGCGCACCTCCGCCTGGGCCGACATCGCGCGCCGGATCGCCCACGAGATCAAGAACCCGCTCACCCCCATCCAGCTCTCGGCGGAGCGGCTGAAGCGGCGCTACGGCCGCGTCATCACCGAGGACCGCGAGGTCTTCGACCAGTGCACCGACACGATCATCCGGCAGGTCGGCGACATCGGCCGCATGGTGGACGAGTTCTCGTCCTTCGCGCGGATGCCGAAGCCCGTCTTCGAGATGGAAGACATCGCCGACACGGTACGGCAGGCCGTGTTCATGATGCGCATCGGCTATCCCGAGATCGACATCCTCGACGACATTCCCGAAGGGGCTCTGCCGGCGTCCTTCGACCGCCGCCTCATCAGCCAGGCGCTGACCAACATCATCAAGAATGCCACCGAGGCCGTCGCGGCGGTGCCCGAGGAGCAGCGCGGCAAGGGGCGCATCCTCGTGCGCCTGACCGCCGCGCAACCCTTCTACGCCGTCGACGTGATCGACAACGGCATCGGACTGCCCAAAGAAAACCGTCATCGGCTGCTTGAGCCTTACGTTACGACACGTGAGAAGGGCACAGGACTCGGCCTGGCCATCGTCGGCAAGATTCTCGAGGAGCACGGCGGAGGGCTCGGCCTCTACGACGCGCCGGCGGGAAGCGACGGGCAGCAGCGCGGGGCGCTGATCCGTCTCAGTTTCAGGGACCAGCGGCTGGCGGTCCAGGCGACCGCCGCGGCGGAATGACGAAGAACGGATAAGCGCGCATGGCAGGAGACATTCTCGTTGTCGACGACGAGGCGGATATCCGGGACATCGTCGCCGGCATTCTCGACGACGAGGGCTATCGCACCCGCACGGCGCGCAATGCCGACGAGGCGCTGGCCGCCATCGAGGCGCGCCGTCCCAACCTGGTCTTCCTCGACATATGGATGCAGGGGAGCCGTCTCGACGGCCTCCAGCTTCTGGACGTGGTGAAGGAGCGCCATCCCGAGGTGCCCGTCGTGATGATCTCCGGCCACGGCAACATCGAGACCGCGGTCTCGGCCATCAAGCGGGGTGCCTACGACTACATCGAGAAGCCGTTCAAGGCCGACCGCCTCGTGCTGATCGCGGAGCGGGCCATCGAGACCTCGCGTCTGCGCCGCGAGATCAAGGAGCTGAGGCAGATCTCCGGCCAGGCGGCGGGCCTCATCGGCCGGTCGTCGGCCATGAACCAGCTGCGCCAGACGATCGAGCGGGTGGCGCCGACCAACAGCCGAATCATGATCTTCGGCGCCTCCGGAGCCGGCAAGGAGCTCACCGCGCGCACCATCCACGCGGCGTCGGCACGGGCGGGCGGGCCCTTCGTCGTCATCAACGCCGCCGCCATCACGCCCGACCGCGTGGAGATCGAGCTGTTCGGCGCCGAGAGCGACGGCGCCCAGGGCCGCAAGGTCGGGGCGCTGGAGGAGGCGCATGGCGGCACGCTCTTCATCGAGGAGGTGGCGGAAATGCCGCGCGAGACGCAGAACCGCATCCTGCGCGTTCTCGTCGAGCAGAGCTTCCAGCGGGTCGGCGGTACGGCCAAGGTGCAGGTCGACGTGCGGATCATCTCGGCGACCGCCCGCGACGTGCAGGCCGACATCGCCGAGGGGCGCTTCCGCGAGGACCTGTTCCACCGTCTCGCCGTGGTGCCGGTGCGGGTGCCCTCGCTCGCAGAGCGGCGCGAGGACATTCCGGAGCTCGTCGAGCATTTCGTCGAGCAGCTCGCCACGGTGTCCGGCCTGCCGCGGCGCAAGATCGGCGACGACGCCATGGCGGTACTGCAGTCCCACGACTGGCCGGGCAACCTGCGCCAGCTGCGCAACAACATCGAGCGCGTGCTGATCCTCGCCGGCGGCGCACCGGATGCGGTGGTCTCGGTGTCCATGCTACCGCCGGACGTCGGCGCCGCGGCGCCGTCCATGCCGACGGGGCAGGGGGGCGAGCACCTGATGGCGCTCCCCCTCAGGGAGGCGCGCGAGGCGTTCGAGCGCGAATACCTCGCCGCCCAGATCAACCGCTTCGGCGGCAACATCTCGCGCACCGCCGAGTTCATCGGCATGGAGCGCTCGGCGCTGCACCGGAAGCTGAAGGCGCTCAGCGTCGACTGAGGCCGTCCGTCAGAACATGCCGTTGCCGTGGGCCATGGTCTCGGGGATCGGCTGGATCACGTCCCAGTGCTCGACGATCTTGCCCGACTCGAGCCGGAAGATGTCGACGATGGCCGTGCCGCGGTCGCCGGGGTCGCGCTTGGCGTGCACATGCAGGATGACGAAGTCACCCTCGGCGAAGACCCTGACGATTCGCCCGTGGGCCTGGGGCGTCCGCTCCTTGCGGAACGCGATGAAGGCCTTGAATCCCTCGATGCCGTCCGGCGCGACGGGATTGTGCTGGATGTAGCGCGGACCGAAGTGGACGGCCGCAGCCTCGAAGTCCTTCTGGTTCAGGCCCTTCTCGTAGAAGTCGATCACCGTCCGCTTGTTGGCCTCCAGGGCCGAGGTCTGGGCGGAGGCGCCCACGGCCGCGACGGGAACCGCCGCCATGCCCCATCCGAAGGTTCGCCTGTCCATTCCGTTCTCCCGTTTTTGCGGAGGCCATCCCGGCCCTACCCGCGCACCATCAGGCAGAGGCGGCGGGTTCGGAACGGGGCCGCGCTTCACTTCGCCGTGTGCCTCGCGTGATCCGCGGGCCCGCACCCGCGGCCTCCCGCGGCGCCGGCCCGGACGGACAGGGATGGCGTGATCCGCGATTTCGGCAGGGCGGCCTTGCGCCGCCGCGGCATCCCGCGCGTTTCCCGACCTCGGCGAACCGTGGCAGATTGGCGCCGCACTGCGGCAGGATCCGCCGTTCACCCGCTTACCTCCAGGGAGCCCGCCGTATGTCCCGCGTCGCCTATGTCAACGGAAGCTACGTGCCCCATGGCGAGGCTGCCGTTCATATCGAGGACCGCGGCTACCAGTTCGCCGACGGCGTCTATGAGGTCTGCGAGGTGAGGGGAGGCCGGCTCGTCGACGAGACGCGCCACATGGACCGGCTGGAGCGCTCGCTCGGCGAGTTGCGCATCGCCATGCCCATGGCGCGCCGGCCGCTCGGCATGGTGTTGCGCGAGACCGTGCGCCGCAACCGCGTGCGCGACGGCCTCGTCTACCTGCAGGTGACGCGCGGCGTCGCCCGCCGTGACCACGCCTTTCCCAAGCCCGGCACGCCGCCGGCCCTCGTGGTGACGGCGAAGAACATCGACCCGTCGAAGGGCGAGGCCAGCGCCACCAAGGGCGTGAAGGTCATCTCGCTGCCCGACAACCGCTGGGAGCGCGTCGACATCAAGTCCGTCGGTCTGCTGCCCAACTGCCTCGCCAAGCAGGCGGCGCGCGAGGCGGGTGCCTATGAGGCCTGGCTGGTGGACGAGGACGGCTTCGTCACCGAGGGATCCTCCACCAACGCCTGGATCATCACCAAGGACGGGGCGCTGGTGACGCGCTATGCCGACACCGGCATCCTCAAGGGCATCACGCGCACCACGATCTTCGATCTGTGCAAGCGGGAGGGCCTCAGGATCGAGGAGCGCAAGTTCACGATCGAGGAGGCGCAGAACGCGCGCGAGGCTTTCCTGTCCTCGGCGACGACGATCGTCATGCCCATCGTCGAGATCGACGGGCGCCCGGTGGGCAACGGCGCGCCGGGCTCCATCGCCACCGACCTGCGCGCCAAGTTCCACGAGGTGGCGGAAATCGTCTGAAACCAAGACCCGCGCCAACACGCGGCCGTGACGACTCTTTCACTTGTGCGGTGCGGGAGGATCGGCCTTAAATGGAGGCGTCAAGAACAAGCCCGACCGGCCCGGCCGGTCCATAAACCTTCGCGGCATGTGTGAGTCCGCGGCAACAACGGAAAAAGACAATGGCGGAACGAGCTCAGAACCTCCAGGACACCTTCCTCAACCACGTTCGCAAGCACAAGATTCCGCTGACGATTTTCCTCGTCAACGGCGTCAAGCTGCAGGGCGTCGTCACCTGGTTCGACAATTTCTGTGTGCTCCTGCGCCGCGACGGGCACTCGCAATTGGTCTACAAGCACGCCATATCCACCATCATGCCCGGCGCGCCGGTCCAGCTGTTCGACCCGCAGGACGGAGACGGCGACAAGGGCTGAGGTTTTAACCCGAGGCCCTGTTGGACATTCGCCGACCCGATATCGTCTCAACGACCCACACCGACGGTGACGAACCGCGCGGCGAACCGACGCGCGTCGTCGTCGTCGTGCCGATCCTGACGGGCCGGCGAGGCGAGGGGGCCGATGCGCCCTCGCGTACGGTGGAGGCGCGCCGCGACGAGGCGGTGGGCCTCGCCGCCGCCATTGACCTCGAGGTCATGGACACCGTCACCGTCGGACTGAACATGCCGCGGCCGGCGACCCTCATCGGCAAGGGCAAGGTCGAGGAGATCGGCGGGCTGGTGACGGCCCACGACGCCGGGCTCGTCTTCGTCGACGCGGCGCTCTCGCCTGTTCAGCAGCGCAACCTGGAAAAGGCCTGGAAGGCGAAGGTCGTCGACCGCACCGGCCTGATCCTCGAGATCTTCGGCCGCCGGGCCCGCACCAAGGAAGGCGGGCTGCAGGTCGAACTCGCCCATCTCAGCTACCAGAAGAGCCGGCTCGTCCGCTCCTGGACGCACCTCGAGCGCCAGCGCGGCGGCTTCGGCTTCCTTGGCGGCCCCGGCGAGACGCAGATCGAGGCGGACCGCCGCATGATCCAGGAGCGCATCACCCGCATCGAGCGCGAGCTCGAACAGGTGACCCGCACCCGCCGTCTGCACCGGGAGAGCCGCCGCCGCGTGCCCTATCCGATCATCGCGCTGGTCGGCTACACCAATGCCGGCAAGTCGACGCTGTTCAACGCGCTGACGACCGGCGGTGTGCTGGCGCAGGACCTGCTCTTCGCCACCCTCGACCCGACGCTCCGGCAGATGCGCTTGCCGCACGGCACCAAGGCGATCCTCTCCGACACGGTCGGCTTCATCTCGGACCTGCCGACCATGCTGGTGGCCGCCTTCCGGGCGACGCTGGAGGAGGTGATTGAGGCCGACGTGATCCTGCACGTGCGCGACGTCAGCCATGGCGACACCGAGGCGCAGGCCGCCGACGTCGCGGCGATCCTCGCCGATCTCGGCATCGACCCGGCGAACCGCACCATCATCGAGGTCTGGAACAAGGTCGACCTGCTCGGACCGGAGGCGCGCGAGGCGGCACTGAACCGCGCGGCGCGCCACGAGGAGGGGCAGCGGCCGTTCTTCGTCTCGGCGGTGACGGGCGAGGGGCTGCCGGGCCTTCTCGCCGCCGTCGAGGACAAGCTGCGCGCCGCCCACGAGCGCCTGACGGTGACCGTGGCGGCCGCCGACGGCGGCACGCTCCACTGGATCCACGAGAATGCCGAGGTGGAGGAGCGCAAGGCGCTGGCGAGCGGCGACACCCAGGTGACGCTGCGCATCGCGCCGGAGAAGCGCGACCAGCTCGCGCGGCGCCTCACGCGGGCCGGCTGAACCCCCGTCAGCCGCCGCGTTCCCGGCGCTTCGCCTCATCCCACAGCGCGTCCATCTCGGCGAGCGAGGCCTCGGCCGGCCCGCGGCCCTCGGCCGCCAGCGCCGCCTCGATGGCCGCGAAACGCCGTTCGAACTTGGCGTTGGTGCCCCGCAGCGCGGCCTCCGGGTCGACGTCGAGGTGGCGCGCGAGGTTGACCGCGGCGAAGAGCAGATCGCCGACCTCGTCCGCCACGGCGCCAGGCGCTGCGCCCTCGGTCCGTGCCGCGACGATCTCGCCGGCCTCCTCGACGATCTTGGCGAGCACGGCGTCGACGTCGTTCCAGTCGAAGCCGACCTTGCCGGCCTTGGCCTGGAGCTTCAGGGCGCGCGTCAGGGCGGGAAGGGCGGTCGGAACGCCCGCCAGCACGCCGGCCGCCGTTTCCGCCGGCAGGCCGAGCCGTCGGCGTTCGTCAGCCCTGGCGCGCTTCTCCTCCGCCTTGATGCTGTCCCACAGGCCCTTCACCGCCTCCGGGCTCATGTCGCGATCGCCGCCGAAGACGTGCGGATGCCGGCGGATCAGCTTCGCCGTGATGGCGTGCACGACGTCCGGAAAGGCGAAGAGGCCTTGCTCCTCGGCCATGCGGGCGTGGAAGACGACCTGGAGCAAGAGGTCGCCGAGCTCATCCTTGAGGTCCGCGAAGTCGCCGCGCTGGATGGCATCCGCCACCTCGTAGGCTTCCTCGATCGTGTAGGGCGTGATCGAGGCGAAGGTCTGTTCGAGATCCCACGGGCACCCGCGTCCAGGCGAGCGCAGCCAGGCCATGATGGCGACGAGATCGGCGATGTCGCCGGAGGGCGACGGTGTCTGGGGTTCGGCGGTCATGGGGCAGTGTGAGGGGAGCGGCGAAGCGAATGGCAAGACCGTCGCTACGCCGTCCACAGGATGCGGCAGCGAAGAGGAATCCCGAGACCTCTATCTGCGATTCGCATAAGACATATTATGGAATGCCACATCTCTACAGAATGCCCTTAGGGCGCGCCTTTTCAGCGCGCTCTTTGCTGGGGATTCCCATCGACCTCAGCTACGCCCGCGGCAGCCAAGACTGATGAACTGGGGGTCACCTCGTCGCATGCCGTTGCAGCTCGGGTGCTGCTCCGGCTGTTGACGGCGCGGGGCCGGAGCAGAAGTCTGCTGCCTTTGTGGTTGCGCTTGCGAACCGCCCCGACGGCAACCGAGCAATGCGAATGCGGGATCTCCTGCCCGCAACCCTCGGCAGTTCGGATGGTTCTGCTGCTGCATCTCCAACGCACGAACCGGCGCAGCCGCTGCCGCTCCCATACTGAAGGCACCGACGAGCATCAGGCACGTGAGGGAAAAAACAGGCATGGCATAACGAGACATACAGCTTTCCTTTCGGGCCAAAACGGCGCCATCGAAGAATGCCGCCGCGCGAACTCTATCGTAAGCAACTTCACATCGTGAACAACTGGTAGCGCTTTGAATAAAGTAACGACCTAGGTCGCATAACATATGACATGGAATGCAGTCTCTCTGCATAATCCGGCGTCAAACGTGCCTGACTGCTGGCGAAAGGCTGTGGCCAGCCTCGTTCACGCCGTCTGCAGAACCATCCCGTCATGGGCCGGCACCACGCCAGTCGGCAGCCGAGCCGCCAGCGTCGCGTAGTCGAGATCGGAATGCAGATTGGTGAGTACGGCCTGGCGTGGCGCGAAGCGTTCGATCACCGCCAGGGCTTCGTCCACCGTGAAATGGGTTGGATGGCGCGTATAGCGGAGTGCATCGAGGATCACCGTGTCGGCGCCGTCGAAGTAGCGCTCGCTCTCCGGCAAAAGCCGATTGATGTCAGGGCAATAGACACAGCCGTTCACGCGGAAGCCAAAGGCACGGTAGCCGGCGCCGTGTTCCACCGGGAACGGCGCGAAGGTCAGCGTTCCGCCGGGGCCCCTGACCGAGACCGGCTCGTGCGGCGCGAAGAGGTCGAGATCGATGATCGGCGGATAGTCGCTGCCCGGCGGCGACGCGAAACAATAGCCGAACCGCTCGCGCAGCAAACCGGCCGTCGTCGCATCGGCGTGGGCCGGCATGCGCCGCCGCATGGTGAGAACCAGCGGCCGGAGGTCGTCGATGCCGTGGGTGTGGTCGGCATGGTCGTGGGTGTAGAGTACCGCGTCGAGCCGCGTGACGCCGGCGGACAGGAGCTGCTCGCGCAGGTCCGGCCCGGTATCGATCAGGACGCTGGTGGTGCCGTCCGGGCCGCTCTGTTCGACCAGCGCGGCGCAGCGGCGACGGCGGTTGCGCGGATCGGCGGGATCGCAGTCGCCCCAGCCGAGGCCCGCCCGCGGCACGCCGCCCGATGAGCCGCAGCCGAGGATGGTGACCTTCAGCGCCATGACGTCTCAGGCCGAGAGTCGCAGGCCGGGATCGGCCTTGGCGAAGAGACGGTAGAAGTTCTCGGTGGTCTGGCGGGCCATTTCTTCCGGCGCGGCACCGCGGGCCTCGGCGATCACCCGGCCGGTCTCGACCACGTAGGACGGCTCGTTGGTCTTGCCGCGGAACTTGCCCGGCGCGAGGTAAGGCGCATCGGTCTCCACGAGGATGCGGTCAGCCGGCAGTTCGGCGGCGAGCTCCCGCAGGTTGGCGGCGCTCCTGTAGGTGGCGATGCCGGAGAAGGACACGTAGAGGCCGAGCGCCACGCCGGCCATGGCGAGCTCGCGCGAGCCGGTGAAGCAGTGGAGGACGGCCTTGAAGGCCCCCTTCCCCATCTCCTCCCTCAGGATCGCCGCGACCCTCTCGTCGGCCTCGCGGGCGTGGATGACCAGCGGCAGGCCGGAGGCGCGCGCCGCGGCGATGTGGGTGCGGAAGCCCTGTTCCTGTGCGTCGCGGGGCGACTTGTCGTAGAACCAGTCGAGCCCGGCCTCGCCGATGGCGATGACCTTGGGGTGGTCCGCGAGGGCGACGAGATCGTCGGCCGTCACGTCCAGCTCCTCGTGGGCATTGTGCGGATGGGTGCCGACCGAGCACCAGATGCCGTCATGCGCCTCGGCGATGGCGCGGATGCCGTCGAAGCGTCGCACGCGAGTCGAGATGGTCACCATGGACTGGAGGCCCGCCGAGACGGCCCGGCCGATGAGCCCGCCGCGATCGGCGGCAAGCTCGGGAAAGTCCAGGTGGCAATGGCTGTCGACCCACATCAGGCCGCGGTCTCCGGCTCGACATAGCGCGGGAAGACGCCGGCCGGCGGCGGCAGCGCGGTCCCGGGCTTCAGCCGCGTGCCGAGGGCCGCGAAGTCGCGGGCGTCGTCAGCCACGGCCAGCAGGTCGAGCAGCTTCGGTGCGCCGAGCGGAATGGCGGGCGCCGCGAGGATCGCCGCCTGACGGATCACCTCGGCCGTGACGTAGAGCACCGTCTCCATGCGCGCCGGGTCGGTCTTGCGCAGCGCCCAGGGGGCCTGCGCGGCGAAATAGCGGTTGGCCTCGCCGACCACCGCCCAGACGGCCTCCAGCCAGCGGTGCAACTGCTGGCTGCCCACCGCTTCCCGCGAGACCGCCAGCATGCCGTCCGCGGCGGCGAGGATCGCCTCGTCCTCGTGGCTGAAGGGCCCCGGCGTCGGCAGGATGCCGTCGCAGTTCTTGGCGATCATCGACAGGGAGCGCTGGGCGAGATTGCCGATGTCGTTGGCGAGGTCGGCATTGGTCCGCGCGACGATGGCCTCGTGCGAATAGGAGCCGTCATTGCCGAAGGCGACCTCGCGCAGCAGGAAGTAGCGCATGGCGTCGACGCCATAGGCCTCGGCCATGATGAAGGGATCGACGACGTTGCCGAGCGACTTCGACATCTTCTCGCCGCGGTTGAACAGGAAGCCGTGGCCATAGACGCGCTTCGGCAGGGCGAGACCTGCCGACATCAGGAAGGCCGGCCAGTAGACCGCGTGGAAGCGGACGATGTCCTTGCCGATGACGTGGAGGTCGGCCGGCCAGTAGGCCCATTTCGGGCCGCTCTCGTCGGGAAAGCCGGCGGCGGTGATGTAGTTGGTCAGGGCGTCGACCCAGACATACATGACGTGGCCGTCTGCGCCGGGCACCGGCACGCCCCAGTCGAAGGTGGTGCGCGACACCGACAGGTCGGTGAGGCCCCCCTTCACGAAGCTGATGACCTCGTTGAAGCGGGTGTCGGGGCCGACGAAGTCGGGGTTCGCCTGGTAGAGGGCGAGCAGCTTGTCCTGGTACTTGGAGAGGCGGAAGAAATAGGTCTCCTCCTTCGTCCATTCCACCGGGGTGCCCTGCCCGCCCACGCGCACGCCGTCGGGCCCGACCGAGGTCTCGTCCTCGTTGTAGAAGGCCTCGTCGCGGACCGAATACCAGCCCTCGTAGCCGCCGAGATAGATGTCGCCGGCCGCCACCATGCGCTCCCAGATGGCCTGGCTCGCCTTGTAGTGGCGCGGCTCGGTGGTGCGGATGAAGTCGTCGTTGGAGATGGCGAGCGCCCCGGCCATGGCGCGGAAGCGGTCGGCGTTGCGGTCGGCGAGCGCGCGCACGGGCAGGCCCTCGCGCTCGGCCGTCTGCACCATCTTCAGGCCGTGCTCGTCCGTGCCGGTGAGGAAGAACACGTCGCGCCCGTCGGCCCGCATGAACCGGGCGATCGCGTCGGTGGCGATCACCTCGTAGGCGTGGCCGATATGGGGCGCGCCGTTCGGATAGGAAATGGCGGTCGTGACGTAGAAGCGGGGCTTCGACATGGGGCGTTTCGGACGGTTGCGGGGTCAGGCGCGCCGCCGGCCGGCCTCGGCGAGCCAGCCGAAAACCTGGAAAACGAAGGGCTTGCGTTCGAGGTTGAACGTGCGCACCTGCGCCGCGGTAGCCTCGACCTTCTCCCATACCTCGGCATGGGGTGCAAGGCGGCGGGGCCCCTCGCCCGCGGCGGCCGTCACATGCCGGTGCAGATGGGCGAAGACGAGCCGCAGGAAGAGTTCGAACAGGCCGTCGTCGCGGCGCGCGAGCTTGTCGCCGAGGCCGTGGACGGCGAGGGGATCGGGCGAAGGCAGGCTGTCGAGGAGCCGGGTGACCTCGCCGGCAAAGCCCTCCTGGCCTCCCTCGGCGATTTCGAGCGCGCGGCGCAGGCTGCCGTCGGCGAGCGCGGCGATCCGGCGCGCCTCGTCCGCCGGTACCCGGATCTCGTCGAAGGTCTGGAGCCCCGCCACGATATCGTCCTCGCCGAGCGGCAACAGCGGCAGGGTCCGGCAGCGCGACCGGATGGTCGGCAGGAGGCGCCCGGGCATGTGCGCGAGGATGAGGAAGAGCGAGCGCGGCGGCGGCTCCTCCAGCAGCTTCAGCAGCGCGTTGGCGCTGGACCGGTTGAGGTCGTCGGCGGCGTCGACGATGCAGATGCGCCAGCCCCCCTCGCCCGCGGTCGAGCCGAAGAAGCGCACGATCTCGCGCATGGCGCCCACCGAGATGTCCTGCGGGATCTTGTCCTTGCCGGCCTCGGCGATGCGGCGCAGCGCCAGGAGGTCCGGGTGCGAGCCGGCGACGATGCGCCGCGCCGCGGGATGGTCGGCGGGAACGGCGAGGTCCACCGTGCCGGGAGGCAGCGCGGCCGCGACCGGGTTGGCGAGGACGAAACGGGCGAAACGGTAGGCGAGCGTCGCCTTGCCGATGCCCTCGGGACCACCGATCAGCCAGGCATGATGCATGCGCGGGCCGCGATAGGCGTTGAGCAGCTGGCGCTCGGCGTCAGCGTGGCCGATCAGGACCTGGCGCTCGCGCGGATGGGGGGCGCCGTCGAGACGGTCGGCGGCGTTCTCCTCGATCATGGGGCCACCAGGCGCGGGGCGAGGCCGAAATGCTCGGTGACGGCCTTGCGGATGGATTCGGCGACGACGTCGGCCTCGGCGGCGGCGTCGATCAGGCGGCAGCGCTCCGGCTCGGCGCGGGCGATGGCCTTGAAGCCGGCGCGCAGCTTGTTGTGGAAGGCGAGGCCCTCCTTCTCGAAGCGGTCGGTGGCTTCGCCGCGGCTCGCGACGCGCGCCAGGCCCACCTTCACCGGCAAGTCGAGGATGAGGGTGAGGTCGGGCCTGTCCTCGCCGACGGTGACGCGCTCCAGCGCCTGGATGAAGGACAGCGGCACCTTGCCTGCATGGCCCTGGTAGACACGGGTGGAATCGGCGAAGCGGTCGCAGATCACCCAGGCGCCCCGCGCCAGCGCCGGCTTGATGGTCACGGCGAGATGGTCACGGCGGGCCGCCGCGAACAGCAGGGTCTCGGCCTCCGGTCCGAAGGGCTCGGCGCCGCCGGAGAGCAGGACATGGCGCATGACCTCGGCGCCGGGCGAGCCGCCGGGTTCACGCGTCATGACCACGTCGAGGCCGCGCTGCTCGAGGAAGGACGCCAGGCGACGGGCCTGGGTCGACTTTCCGGCCCCCTCCCCGCCCTCGAGCGTGATGAAGCGGCCGCGGGCGGGCTCCGTGCTCACGGCCGGGCGACCCCGCGGATCCAGCCGGTGCCGAGTTCCCACGCGCCCTGCATGGCGCGCTGGGTGAGCGTGCCGGCCTCGACGTCGGCGGCGGCGAAGACCGGGACCTGGAGCGCGAGCTGGGACCCGCGCATCACCCTGAGATGTCCGACCTCCGTCCCGCGCCTGACGGGCGCGCGGACGGGGCCGCGATAGACGATCTGGGCCGTCACCCGGTCCGACTGGCCGCGCGGCAGGAGAAGGCGCACCAGCTTGCCGGCGGTGACCGCGACGCTGCCCTGGGCGCCGCCATAGACGGCGACGTCGCCGATCGTCTCCTGCTCCTGGAAGAGGTCGCGGAGCTCGAACGAGCGGAAGCCCCAGTCGAGCAGCTTGCGGGCCTCGTTGGAGCGCTCCTGCAGCGAGCGGGCGCCCATCACCACGACGATGAGCCGCTGGCCGTTCTGCACGGCCGACCCGGCGAGGTTGAAACCGGCCTCCTCGATGTAGCCGGTCTTCAGCCCGTCGGCGCCGGTATAGGTGCCGAGGAGCGGGTTTCGGTTCTGCTGGCGGATGCCGCCCCAGGTGAACTCGCGCTCGCCGTAGATCGCGTAGTGCTCGGGGAAGGTGCGGATGATGTGGTCGGCGAGGCGGGCGACCTCGCGGGCGGTGGTGCGCTGTTCGGGATCGGGCAGGCCCGTGGCGTTGCGGAAGACGGACTGGGTGAGGCCGATCGCCCGCGCCCGCGTGTTCATCACGGGAATGAAGTTGGGCTCGGTGCCGGAGACGGCTTCGGCAAGCGCGATGGAGGCGTCGTTGCCGGACTGGATGATGGCGCCGCGCATGAGGTCCTGCACCTTCACGCGCGAATTGACGGCGGCATACATGGAGGATGTGCGGGACGGGGCCCCTCCCCGCCGCCAGGCATCCTCGCTGATGACGATCTCCTGGTCCGGCTGCAACCGGCCCTGGCGAATCTCCTCGAAGATCACCGCCATGGTCATCAGCTTGGCGAGGCTGGCGGGCGCCTGGAGCTCGTCGGCCGCCTTCTCGAACAGCACCGACTGCGTGCCGACGTCGACGAGGATGGCGTTGCGGACGGTTGTCTGGAAATTGTCCTGGGCGCGCGCCTGCGGCGAGCCGGCCAGAAGCGCCACGAGCGCCGCGGCGGCACAGACGATCAATCCCGGTCGCGGCTTGGTCACGGTGGTCCTCCCGCCCCATGGATGGGGCGGGCCGCCGGTGAAATCAAGGCGGATCAGTAGAGCGAGGAGAAGCCGAGGGCGGCGCGGACCGGAGCGCCGCCCGGCATGGCGGCGATGGCCGGCGCCGGCGCGCGCGGCGGCGCGAAGGCGGTGGCGGCTGGGATGCTCACCGGACGCGACGCGGCGGTGGCGAGAACCGGGGCGGAGGACGCGGCCGGAGCCGCCTGCGGCGCCGGGGTGGCGACGACGGTCACGCTCGGCGCGGCTGCAACCTGGGAGACCTGGGCGGTGGCGCCGGAGCGGGCGACGGTCGTGGTGGCGACCGACTCGCGCACGCCGGGACGTTCGGGCGGCAGCGGCGCCGAGGCCATGGTGACCGGCGATTCGGCCGCGGCCTGGGGCGCGGCGGCCTGGATGACCGGGGCGACGCTGGGCGACGGATCGGGCTGGCGCATGTCCGGGCTGCCGACCGGCTGGGCCTGCGTCTCCTGCCGGAAGAAACCGAAGGTCTGCGCGGGGGCCGGGGCCGCCGCCACCTGGACGGACGGAGCCGCGGCGCGCGGGGCCGGATCGGGCACGGTCTGCGGCGCCGCCGAGGCGATCATGGTCTCGGTGACCTGCTGCGGGCGCGGCGCCGGTCGGCCGTCGGTGCGCAGGGTCGCGAGAAGAATCCGGTCGTCCGAGCCTTCCAGCGAGGCCCGGCCGAGATATTCCACCTTCACGCGGGCGAGGCCCTGGCCGCGGAAGTTCAGCATGTTGGAGGCCCGGTGCGACAGGTCGATCACCCGGTTGCCGTGGAACGGCCCGCGATCGTTGACGCGCACGACGAGGGAATGGCCGTTGGACATGTTGGTAACGCGGGCATAGCTCGGCATCGGCATGGTCCGATGGGCGGCCGACAGCATGTTCATGTCGTAGACTTCGCCGTTGGCGGTCAGGCGGCCATGGAACTGGCGGCCGTACCAGGAGGCGATGCCGGTCTCGGTATGGCCGTCGCGCTTCTCGAAGGGCGTGTAGACGCGGCCGGCGACCCGGTAGGGCCGGCCGACCCGGTAGACGCCGCCGCCGCGCGGAACCGGGCGCCCTTCGGCCACCACGCGCGGGCTGGAGCTGACGCCGTAGCGGGCATTGAACCGGTCGACCGGACCGTCGCCGGTCGATGCGGTCTGGCTGTTGCAGCCGCCGAGCGCAATGCCGAGGCCGCACAGGGCGGAACAGGCGAGAAGCCGCTTCAGGGTGGCCTTGCGGACAGCCGTCGGACGCGATCCCTCGCTCGTCGCTGAATGGGTCAAGCCGGTCGCTCCATGCCGCATGCCGCGGGCCTTACAGCCCACATCCCGCCGGTTGTCATAGCCGATGGTGATGAAGGGTGCCAGTGTCGGTGAAAATGAGACGAATTCGTGACGCGTGTCTCATTCTGGCCCGGTGATGGTTGAGGCGGGATTAAGTCGTGCAAGATGCCGCGTTCAGCGCCGTTCCCTCTTGAGAGCGAGGTTCGTCATGAGCTGCCGCGCGAACCCGGTCCGGTCGGACTGGTAAGCTGCCAGAAACTCTTCGGGTGCTTCCGTGTCGGGGTCATAGGCGGCGGACCATTCGATCATCGCGAGGAACATCGGCAGAAGGGCGATTCCCTTCTCGGTGAGGTCGCAGGCGATCTGATTGCCGTACTGCGGATCACGGTGCCTGGTGATCAGTCCTGCGCTCTCGAGCCTCGCCAGCCGATCCGCGAGGATGTTCGACGCCGGCGACTCCTCCGTGAGGAAGTGGCGGAAGCGGCGCTTGTCCCGGAAAAGCAAGTCACGCAGCAAGACGAGGGTCCAGGCATCCCCGAGGATCGCTGCGGCATAGCGAACGGGGCATCCTTTCCAATCGGATTTCACCTTCACAACGCACTCCGCGAATGTTGCTTGCGATTTGCAAGTAATTATGCTCCCGTCCGGCATGTTGCAAGGGAGGCCCCGATGCCCCTCGTCGTCACCCCCGTGGTCGTGTCGATCCTCCTGGTCTGTCAGGTGGTGATCACCAACTTCGTCGGATACCGACGTCTGAAGACCGGAATTCATTTTCTCGACGGCGGCGATCTCGTGCTGACGCGCCGTATGCGCGCCCACGGCAATTTCACCGAGACGGTGCCGATCACGCTCATCGGTCTTCTCACCGCCGAGCTCATGGGCGCAGCGCCGGCGATCCTGTGGATCGGCAGCGGCCTGCTTCTGATCGGTCGGGCCTGGCACTTTGCAGTGATCGTGACCCAGGGCTGGGGCAACGGCCGAGCGATGTCCATGGTGCTGACATTCGCGTCGATGGTCATCTTTGCAGGAGCCATCGTCTGGCGGATGTTTTGACGCCGGCGCGCAGCGCTGGACCAGGAGCGCGACTGGCCGGAAGGCCCGGTCGATCCGCGATCTCGACCC
>LNFM01002636.1_pt1 | contig 27751 bp, 32 predicted proteins | sample 596031 | NCBI WGS metagenome assembly LNFM01 (sample SAMN04254537, study PRJNA301005) | activated carbon metagenome | isolation source: dual media filters at the Ann Arbor, Michigan drinking water treatment plant | place: USA: Ann Arbor
GCCTCCGAAGAGGCGGGGTGCGTCGATCCGGTTGGATCAGTCGCCGTTGCGGCGGGACCAGATCAGCGTGAAGCCGTCGTCGCCCTCACCCTTCCCCAGCGAGGTGCGTCGATCGGGTCGGACCTATCGGAAATCTCTGACTTCGAGATCGCAAGCTCGACTCCGCGGATTCTGGCTCGAAGGCGGCGCGACCGGCCGCGCCGCAATGCGAAATCATGCGCCGTCGTTCGAAAGGCTCACGCCTTCACCGTCATGGATGCCTGGGCGCAAGTCTTTGTGCGACCGGTAATGCCATGTCCTTGTGCGGCGACGATGATGGCAGCCATGGTGGTCTCCATCGATCTGTTTGACGGGCGCGCACCAACGCAACCTCGAATGGACGGATCAGGCCCGAGGGGCGGCTTCGCCTCGATCGCCTTCCCGCAACGGCTACGCCGGCTTTTTTCCCCTGCCGCGAAGTGGCGGCATTCCTCGCGAGGCAAAAAAGCCGTCTACCGCCGTCCTCCGCTGCGCTGCGGGCCTGACGGCTGCGGGCCGATCGCTCCCCGGGCCAAGGACCGCCATCGAGGCCGCGATGGTCGCGGCCCGACAACAGAACGGAGACCACCATGGCTACCATCGGAACCTTCACCGCAGCGGACAACGGCTACACCGGCTCGGTCAAGACGCTCACGCTCAACGTCAAGGCCAAGTTCGTCGCGACGGAGAAAGAGAACGACAAGGCGCCCGACTATCGCATCTTTGCCGGCGCCACCGAGTTCGGCGCCGCCTGGAAGAAGACCGCGCAGAACAGCGACCGCGAATATCTCTCGGTCAAGCTCGACGATCCGAGCTTCCCGGCCCCGATCTACGCCTCGCTGGTGAAGGGTGAGGGCGACGACGGCTTCACGCTGATCTGGTCCCGCCGCAACGGCGACTGATCCAACCGGATCGACGCACCCCGCCTCTTCGGAGGCAAGATGGAAGACCTGCGGTCTCCTTGTTCGCATATTGGTCGCTAAGGGCTCCGCCCTCGCGCGCGCAAGGGTAAAGCGCCGAAGCCGGCGCCGGCCGGAGCGGTCTCCCCGGTCTTCCGCGCCGTCGCAGACTTTTCATGAAGCCATGAGCGTCAGGCGCGTGCAGACGCGCGCATCGCGTGCCCCTGCGGGCGGGTGATCCCCCTCCACTCCGGCCGCCCTTGCCCTTGCTACCCCGGTCTCGCCGACGGGCAGGGTTGCAGCGCAGCGCTGCGCTTCAACCCAAGCCCAGAGGAGAACGATCAATGACCATGATGAGCCTGACCCAGAACGAGCAGCCTGTTTCCGGCGGCTTTCGTGTGGATATATCGCGCGGCCAGCGCGTTGGCCGCGTGTCGTCGGAATGGTTTTCGCGGCCGGATGACGAGCGATATCTGAACTTGCCTGACTTGTACGATGCCGTCCGCGGCCGGGCCGAGCGTGCGCAGGCGCGGACTGTGGAGAGCCGGGCCATCCGGGTGGAGGCGAGCCGCGACAATGTCGAGCGGCTGGCCTTGATCGTGCCCGGACGTGCCGAGCCGGTAGCGCCGACCCATTGGAGCTTCGGACAATTGTGTACCCTTGTCGGGGCGCCAACATCGTATCTGCGGCAACTCCCGGCGACGCTGTCAGGTATCAATCTGCAACATGGTTTGCTGTCGCATCGCGCCGAGCTTGTGAAAACCTTGGAAGCCGATAACGGCTGTGTCGAGCTTTGCGCCGTCACTGGCCCGGATTATGGCCGCATCTGGGACCATGAACTTGTCGCCGCCGTGATGAAGATTGCAGGCAACGGCACGGGCGATACGCGGTGGAAGGTGCCGGGCGTGCTGGATTGGGCCACGATGACCCACAATCCATTCGTGGACGTCACGAAGGACACCACCACGCTCTACGCCAGCGACCGGGATGTGTTCCTGTTTCTGGTCGACGATACCAACCCGATAGAGGCGGGGCGCTTGGCGGACGGATCGCCGGATTTGTATTTCCGGGGATTTTATTGCTGGAATAGTGAGGTTGGCAGCAAGACGCTCGGCATTGCAAGCTTCTACCTCCGCGCCGTCTGCATGAACCGCAACCTGTGGGGCGTCGAGAATTTCGAGGAAATCACGATCCGGCATTCCAAATTCGCCGCGCAACGCTTTGCGCACGAGGCCGCACCAGCGCTGACGAGCTTTGCCAATTCCTCGCCCGGGCCGTTCGTGGCCGGTATCAAGGCCGCGCGGAAGCGGATCGTTGCCCGTACGGATGAGGACCGGGAAACCTTCCTCCGCAAGAGCGGGTTTTCCAAGTCTGAGACAGCGAAGATCGTCGAAACCATCCTGGGTGAGGAAAATCGTAAGCCGGAAAGCATCTTTGATTTCGTGCAGGGGATTACGGCGCTTGCCCGCACCAAGCCGCATCAGGACGCGAGGCTTGAACTGGAGGGGAAAGCAAAACGCTTGATGGAGCGCGCAATCTGAAAGTCTGAGCCGCGCAATCGAGATCGGTTGCGCGGCTACTTTCCGGTAGCCTATGCATCGCCACCGGTCCGGCAAGCCGGACCGGCGGCGATGACGCGTGTCCGCGTCTGGCGCTCGCCGGGCCTTCGGCCCGGCTCGCGAAGGGACAGAGCCCGACATTTGTCTATATTGCATCTCGAACCGCGCCGCACTTAGCTGTCGGTCGTACTCCGTGCTTTTCTCTTTCCGCTGAGCGCCGTTGGACGGGTAAGAAGATCGGCGGCTTCAACGCCTAAGGCGCGTGCCAGCCGATCGACGACGTCAATTCCGGCCGCATAGACGCTTCGCTCGAGAGCGCTGATATAGGTCCGGTCAATCTCCGCGCGATGGGCCAACTCTTCCTGCGACAAGCCGCGGGCTTGCCTGAGCTTTCTCAAATTGATGGCCAGTATCTCGCGTATGTCCATACACGAGAAGCCACGTTCTTGAAGAGTATTTCACCACGGAGTATTCTCGACAAAGCGTAGAGCGACGGATGTTGCGCACCAAAGTTTTAACCTTTCGACCCCTTCCGGCGACCGTGGCACTGATCTAGAAATTGGCGGAACTAAGGCATAGAGATTCATGAAGAAGCCACCACTCGACCCTGACGTCGCAGATGTAGCGCCGACCGATTCGGCGCTGACACCCTATGACGGACAGCACGTCATAACGTACGCGCGCCTTTTGGAAGCCGAGCGCGAGGGGGCCGACTGGCGGGAAGTCGCACGAATAGTGTTGCATATCGATCCAGAGCGAGAACCCGATCGGGCGCGCAATGCATACCTGAGTCATCTTGCGCGCGCTAAGTGGGTTACAGAACAGGGCCGTCTTTTGCGTGGTGCCGGCTCAAATTAGAAGAAATTTACCGACGCAATTGCCGTCGAGAACAGAATTTTCTTCAACCCACTGGTGGTCATCCCGTGGCACCACGTGGTGCCAAAGTAGGGGCTTCCTGCAACCCAATCGATCAGAATTATTGCGCCGCAATCCTCGTTAGCTGCATGAATGGGACGGGAGCAATGCCTGAATTCGACTGGCGGTCGCCGGAGTCTTACAAGAGCCTGCAAAATGCTGACATCACCGACATCGCCTGGGAATGCCTACGTCGCAATGTCGACTACCAGCGCGACTACGAGGCGATGATCGCCAATAGTCGGGACGGTGAAGTAACCCCGGAATTCAGGAGGAGGTGGGGCATCTGCTTTCGCTCATGACCCGCGTGGGTCATTCGGCGAGCAGGCCATCTTTTGGGCGCCTGAGGTTCTGCTGACTGTCGTTCCAGTCGCAGCGATCACGTCGCCTCTTAATGGTGACGTTCCTCCGCCACTGTTAGATCTTGCGGCCGGTGAGGTGCGGCGCGCCTCCGATGGATGGCACGCCATCCTTCGCGTCGGCGCCGTGGAGCATCGCGTCTGGCTGAAGGAGCCGCCAGCTATCGGCGCAAACTATGCGGCGGAGTTGCCATTTGACGGCGATTTCGACGCACGCGCGTATGCTGCCCGACGGCTGTGGCGCGCAATGAATGGGCGCACGCCGGGGCCCGCTTTCCACGAGCTATCCAAACAGAGACGCGAGCGGCTAAGCGCCGCCATCCGCGCGCTCGATGCGCGCGTGGCCGGTAACACTTATCGTGCCATCGCCGAAGCACTGTTCGGCAAGAGGAGTATCCCAGATCTTGCCTGGAAAACGCACGATCTGCGCAATCGAACCATCCGTCTCGTGCAAAGCGGCCTTGCATTGATGCGCGGCGGCTATCGCGAACTTCTGCGGCCCAAGCGCAGAGACAAGTAGCGCCTCTCCGGGGGTATCGAAAAGCCACCCCCGATCATCGGCATCCCCCTGCGAGGGTCTGCTCCTCCATGATGACCGCACACCCGCCGGCGCCACCGCCGGTACGCGTCGTCATCACAGAGTTTTCAAATGTCCGATCCAATGGGCGGCTTACCGCCGCGATTCCTGCGCACGCCAGAGGCTGCGCGATATCTGGGCCTTTCCGGCCGTACCCTGGAAAAGCACCGCACGTACGGCACAGGACCGATCTATCGGAAGATCGGCGGTCGCGTCGTCTACGCACCGGATGATCTGAAAGCCTGGGCTGATCTCGGCGCCAAGACATCGACGTCCGACCCGGGCAAGGGGACCGTTCTGCCTGCCAAGAAGCATCCGACCCTGCGCCCGTATGCGGGCCAGGAACGCCGCTGATTGCCAGAGGAGGGCAGTAGCAATGCGGCGCAAACACCAATCCGAACGCAATCAGCTTGAGCTGTTTCGAGCGTTACCCGGCGATCTGGCGCCACGCGACGCGCAGGACCTGATGGCATATCCATTCTTTTCGCTCGCAAAGACCAAGCGCGTCGTGCCGATCGATTTCCGTGCCGGCGCGATCTCCATTCGTGTCGAGGCTGTGCCGGAGCACGGAATGGCGACCATCTGGGATGCTGACGTCCTGATCTGGGCTGCGTCGCAGATCGTCGAAGCGCGAGACACAGGCTTGAAGACCTCGCGCCTGATGGCTGCAACTCCCTACGAGATTTTGACGTTTGTCGGCCGCGGCACCAGCGCACGCGACTATGATCGCCTTAAGGCCGGTCTCGACAGGCTGCAGTCAACGACAGTGCTGACGTCGATCCGCCAGCCTGCAGAACGGCGGCGCCACCGGTTCTCCTGGATCAACGAGTGGAAGGAGACGGTTGACGCAAACGGGCGACCGCTCGGACTCGAATTGATCCTGCCCGATTGGTTCTACACTGGCGTGATCGATGACGCACTCGTGCTCACGATTGATCGCGCTTATTTCGATCTGACGGGTGGACTTGAGCGCTGGCTTTACCGTCTTGTACGCAAGCATGGCGGCCGGCAAGAGGGCGGCTGGAGTTTCGATCTTGTGCATCTCCATGCCAAGTCCGGCAGCCTCTCGCCGCTCAAGCATTTTGCATACGACGTGCGCCAGATCGTCCAGCGGCAGACATTGCCCGGCTACCAACTTGTGTTCACGCGCGACCCGAAAGGTGCCGAGCGATTGAACTTCGCACCCGCGCTCGTTGATCCAATTGCCGACAGGCTCCGCAGGCGCGGTCTCATTCCAAAGCCGGGAGATAGCCTGTGAATCAGCTCGTGCTATCGGGGACCATAAACCTCGTGCCATCAGGGACCGGATCCTCGTGCTATCGGGGACCGGAATCGAACCTAAGCCCTTGTCGCCCAACGTTTTCCGGCCGCCGTAACTCTTCTAACCAGAAATCCTTCGGATTTCTTCTAACGGTCCGCGGCATTCGCCCCGCTGGGGACAACCACCAACATCCATCCGCTAGTTCTGCGTCGTCTCGCTGTCAACGGCGGCGACGATGCGCTGTCGCCATCGCGCTCCAGCCACGCAATCGGAACATCTCTCAAGCTCGGAGCGTCTCATGAGCGATCTCACCGAAGTCGAGCTCCTTTGGCTTGAGAAACGCATCGAGAATCGCATTCGCTTCGGGCGGGCCGTCGAGGAAAAGATCCTCGATCGTCGCCGGCGACTGCTGTCATTTGCGCCAGGCAGCATCTTTGCTTTCGTTCGCTGGACGTCGAGCGACTTCGGAACGGCGATCTCGCGGATCGACATATTGCGTGCGGTCGCACCGGGACAGCGGTGCTCTACGGTGCCGTACGTGAAACCGGGTGGGGAGATTCTTCTGCGTTTACCTGGCTGGCCCAAGGTCGAACGGGTGCTTCAACTGATCGACGCAGTCGAAGCACTCGGCATAGATCCGGCGGACGCCGCGCACGAGTATTGGCATCACGTTCATAACCGTCTGTCCGTCAACGAAAATCCGCGCCCTTACACGCAATCGCGTCATCAGGCGTGGCTTCACCGGCAGAGGGTTATGCGATGACAAGATGGTTGACGTTGACAGCGATGCTTGCGGGTGCTGCCGCGCTCATAGCGCCGCCGGTTCTGGAGACGACACCGCTCTATGTCTGGAATGCATCCGACAGCGTACCGATCGGGCTCTATCGTTTGCAGTCGGCGGACAACCTGTTCGTCACCGACCTCGTTGCCGTTCAGCCGCCCGAACCACTTGCCAGCTTTCTCGATCTGAACGGCTATCTGCCCGCCGGGATGCCGATGCTCAAACGCGTGCTGGCGCTTTCGGGGCAGACCGTCTGCCGAAGCGGGCTCACGGTCTCTGTCGATGCGATCGAAATTGGCGAGGCTCGAGATCGCGACGGCCGTGGCCGGCCGCTGCCGAAATGGCACGGCTGCCGCGTCGTCGGCGAGGGCGAACTCTTTGTCATGAATTGGCAGTCCGCTGACTCGCTGGATGGCCGCTATTTCGGGTTTTTGCCGGCATCGGCCGTCGTTGGGCGTGCACTTCCGGTGTGGACTTGGGAGGATTGACCGTGCACGTATTAGGAAGCCGATCTGCCATTCCTCTACTCGGCCGAGTGCGGCACCATTTCTCCGTCCCGGTCAACAATCGCGCAACCGTCGCGCGCAGCGGCGGTCCAGGCCGGCCGAAAGGCCAGCGCGAAGCGGCTTTACCCTGGACGGGCGCGAGCACGACGGCGTGCTTGCGCTCGTTCGGGAGGAGCGTTCGCGTCGTCGTACCGTTGTTCTTTGCGCTGACGGTGTGCGACTTTTCTGCTGCAGGGGAGACGCGACCCGCAGCGCATACAGCGAGTTCCCGAACTAACAATCCCTTTGCGGATTTCATTGACGATGCCTCGCGTCGCTTCGGCGTACCGGTGCAATGGATACGCTCGGTCTTAGGCGCGGAAAGCGCGGGAGACGTGCGCGCCAAGTCCCCGAAAGGCGCCATGGGGCTAATGCAAATCATGCCGGATACCTGGACGGACTTGCGCCTGCGGTACGGCCTCGGCAACGATCCTTACGATGCCCGCGACAACATTCTTGCCGGGACTGCGTACCTTCGTGAACTGCACGATCAGTACGGTTCACCGGGCTTCCTTGCAGCCTACAACGCGGGACCTGCTCGCTATGAAGAACATCTGGCCGGCCGTCCATTGCCAGCTGAGACCCAGACCTATCTGCAGAAGCTTGTGCCGCTCATCGGCAGCGACACTGCAGCTTCCAGCGCAGTCGCGAGTCTGCGGTCATCGGTGGGAGCGCTCTTCGTTGTGCGGTCTGAAAGCTCAAAGACCGCTGCCCGGCTGAAGCCTGGGCACCCGTCGAGCCGGGCTCCGACGGCCGCATCCGTTCACGACATCTCGGCCATTGTGCCCCGAGCGACCGGGCTGTTCGTCACGAAATCTGATGTGGGAGGTTTGCGATGACGGAAAGGTGGGGACAGTGGAAAGACACGACAGCAGGACGGCGAGATAAAAGGGGCTCGCCGGTCGAACCGCAAGCCATTGACATGGCTTGGGTTCCGGCGTGCCGGTCGGTCGGGGCGCGTGCCGCGCCCTGCATTTTTAGCAATGCAATCAACAGCAATTTCGGCACCGTAGACGATTTCGCCCGCTTGGAGACGACGCTGTGACCGTGGGTGACAGCGAACTGCGCATCCGGCCCGGGCGCATCCGTAGTACCCGCGCGCCAAAGCCGAAGAGCTTCATCAATCAGGTGCTGCGCGCCGCGAAGAAAGCCGGGCACACCTCAAGTCAAACTGCGGTTGGCAGGCGTTCTGCGGTCTACGGGCGCTCGACTTTTGGCCGTGGCAGACTCGCCTTTAGCCGCAACCGGTTGTTCAGCACGACACGGCGCGTCGTGGTGAAGGCGCGTGTTGTTCGTCACAAAGGGCGAGCCTTCCGCTCAGCACCACTGACGGCCCATCTCTCATATCTGAAGCGCGATGGCGTGACCCGGAGTGGCGAGCGGGCCGAGATGTTCGACGCCCGCAGCGACCGTGCCGATGTCGCGGGTTTCGCGGATCGGTGCCAGGACGACCGGCATCATTTTCGGTTCATCGTCTCGCCCGAAGATGCTGGCGACATGACCAACCTCAAGGCTTTCACCCGCGACCTTGCCAAACAGATGGAGACCGATTTCGGCTCGCGGCTCGATTGGGTAGCCGTCGATCACTGGAACACGGATAACCCCCATGTCCATCTCCTCGTCCGCGGCGTCGACGAAAAGGGCGCCGACCTCGTCATCTCCCGCGACTACATCAGCCGAGGCTTGCGCTCGCGCGCCGAGGAATTGGTCTCGATCGAACTCGGCCCAAAGCAGGAGCATGAGATTCGCAGCGTGCTGGAGAAAGAGGTCACGGCAGAGCGGTGGACGCGGTTAGATCGAGAGATCCGGATGGCAGCTGACGAAACCGGCTATGTAGATCTTCGCCCCGACAATCCTGGCAGCTCCGAGCCTGAGATCCGACGCCTTATGGTGGGCCGCCTCCAGCACCTGGAGAAGATGGGTCTTGCGGCACCAGTTGCATCGGGGGAATGGATGGTGGGGCTCGAGGCCGAGCGCAATCTGCGCGACCTCGGCATGCGCGGCGATATCAACAAGACCATGCACCGCGCCTTCACCGAGCGTGGGGAAACGCGTGGCGTTGCCGACTACGTCATCGTAGGTGGGCCGCAGACGTCCCAGATCGTCGGAAGGTTAGTCGGCCGCGGATTGCATGACGAACTGACTGGCGAGGCCTATGCCGTCATCGACGGAACAGACGGGCGCGTGCACCACATCCGCTTCCGAGGGGTCGAGGCCTTCGAACATGCACCGCCAGTCGGCGGAATCGTCGAGGTCCGACGCTTCGGTCAAGCCGGCGATCCGCGCCCCACTGTAATGCTCGCAATCCGTTCCGATCTCGATCTTGGTGAGCAGGTCACAGCAAAAGGGGCGACCTGGCTCGACCACCGGCTGGTCGAACGCGATCCGATGCCGCTTGCCATGGGCGGATTCGGTCGCGAGACCCGCGACGCTATGGAAGCCCGGACTGAGCATCTGATCCAGGAAGGTCTGGCGCGGCGGCAGGGACAGCGCATCATCCTGCAACGCGACCTCCTAAACACGCTGCGCCGACGTGAGCTGGACGAGGTGGGGACAAGGATCGCCGCCGACACCGGGCTTCCGCACGTGAAGGGGGCCTCCGGTGAACACGTGGCGGGCACCTATCGAAAGCGCCTGACGCTCGCCTCGGGACGCTTCGCCATGATCGATAACGGGCTCGGCTTCCAGTTCGTGCCCTGGTCGCGCGAGCTCGAAAAGAGACTCGGCCAGGACGTCACCGGCGTCGTGAAGGACGGCGGCGGCATTGAATGGGGTTTTGGTCGCAAGCGCGACCTCGGCCTCTAGCTTGAGTTCGCCAAAGTCTAATGCGCAAAGGACGTTCGGGATGTCCGGAACTAAAATTCTCTGGGGCCAGGTGATCGTTGTTGGCCTGATCGTTTTGCTCGCCATCTGGGGAGCAACCGAGTGGACCGCCTGGCGGCTCGCCTACCAGCCGGAGCTTGGCCGCCCCTGGTTCGTGCTGTCGGGTTGGAAGATTTACTATCCACCGATCTTCTTCTGGTGGTGGTTCGTTTACGACGCCTATGCACCTCAGGTCTTTGTCGAGGGTGCCTTCATCGCGGCGTCGGGGACTTTCATTTCAATTGCGGTGGCGATTGGCATGTCGGTCTGGAGGGCGCGCGAAGTCAAGAATGTCGAGACGTACGGCTCGGCGCGCTGGGCCGATGCGCGGGAGGTGAAAGCGGCTGGTCTTCTCGGTGCGGATGGCGTGGTGCTGGGCAAGCTCGACCGCGACTACCTGCGTCATGACGGACCGGAGCACGTGTTGTGTTTCGCGCCCACCCGGTCCGGCAAGGGTGTCGGCCTCGTCGTTCCCTCGTTACTGGCCTGGCCGGGTTCGGCCATCGTTCACGACATCAAGGGTGAGAACTGGCAGCTTACCGCTGGTTTCCGCGCCCGTCATGGCCGCGTCCTGTTGTTCGATCCGACCAACCCTAAATCGTCAGCCTACAATCCGTTGCTCGAAGTCCGGCGCGGGGAGTGGGAAGTTCGCGACGTTCAGAATGTCGCCGACGTTCTGGTTGACCCCGAGGGTTCACTCGACAAGCGGAACCATTGGGAGAAGACCAGTCATTCGCTCCTGGTCGGCGCCATCCTCCACGTCCTCTATGCCGAGACGGAGAAGACCTTGGCCGGCGTCGCCGCCTTCCTGTCCGACCCGAAGCGGCCGATCGAGGCTACCTTGAAGGCGATGATGACCACACCGCACCTTGGCGAGCAGGGCGCCCACCCCGTGGTCGCCTCGACCGCGCGCGAACTCCTCAACAAGTCCGACAATGAACGCTCGGGCGTTTTGTCCACCGCGATGTCGTTCCTTGGACTTTACCGCGATCCCGTCGTGGCCAAGGTGACCCGCCAGTGCGACTGGCGGATCGCGGATCTGATCGCCGATCTCAGCCCGACGACGCTTTACCTCGTGGTGCCGCCCTCCGACATCTCGCGGACCAAGCCGTTGATCCGCCTGGTGCTGAATCAGATCGGCCGGCGCCTGACCGAGGATTTGCACGACCGCGACCGCAGGCATCGAGTCCTGATGATGCTCGACGAGTTCCCGGCGCTGGGAAGGCTCGATTTCTTCGAGTCGGCGCTCGCCTTCATGGCGGGCTACGGCATCAAGAGTTTTTTGATCGCGCAATCGCTCAATCAGATCGAGAAGGCGTACGGGCCCAACAACGCCATTCTCGACAACTGCCACGTGCGCGTCAGCTTTGCGACCAACGACGAGCGGACTGCCAAGCGGGTGTCCGACGCGCTCGGTATGGCGACTGAAATGCGGGCCATGAAGAATTATGCCGGGCACAGATTGAACCCCTGGCTGGGACACCTCATGGTCTCGCGGCAGGAGACGGCGAGGCCACTCTTGACCCCTGGCGAGGTCATGCAGCTTCCTCCGCGAGACGAGATCGTCATGGTGGCGGGCACGCCGCCGATCAGGGCGAAGAAGGCGCGCTATTACGAGGATCGGCGGTTTGCCGAGAGGGTCTTGCCGCCGCCCGATCCGGCGGCGTCCGGTCGATCATCGCGAACGGACGGATGGTCGACGCTTGAAACGCTCAAGCCGGCGACGGGTCCAACCGACAAAGCTGAGCAAGCAGGGGACACGGCGAACAGCGGTCTTCGTCGCGAGCCCGAACTTCCCGATCACGTTGCAATCGTCAAGGAGACGACCGAGCCGACGCCGGCAGAAGAATTTGCCGTCGTTCTTGACGACGACGAGGACGCGGTCCGCCAGTCTCGACTACTTCGTCAGCAGATGCGTGGCGTTGCTCGCCAGGTCGCGCTTGATCCAAACGATGGCATGGAGCTGTGAGGCCTCATGCGCGACCGTATGAATGTGTACTTTCCACCAGAGCTTCTGAAACAGATCTCCGATCTTGCCGATCGCAAGAAGCTCTCCCGGTCCGCGATCGTGGAAGCGGCAGTCGCGTCATTTCTGTCGCCTGATGGAGCCGACCGACGGGAGGCGGCGTTTACTCGTCGCCTCGACCGGCTATCGCGTCAGATGCAGCGGTTGGAGCGTGACGTCGGTCTGACGGCCGAGACCTTGGCCCTCTTCATCCGGTTCTGGCTGACGATTACGCCGCCATTGCCCAACGACGCGCAGCCGGCCGCGCAGATAAAAGGCCGGGAGCGCTTTGAAGGATTTGTCGAGGCGCTCGGGCGTCGGTTGCAAAAAGGCCAGAATTTCTTGCGCGAGATACCAGACGATATCGTACGTCAGGAGACGGGCGGTGAAACCTGATTGAGTTACGAAGCCAAGCTATCTCGCCGATCCTTCTTTTCCTACGCCAGCCTACGACCGCAGCAATTTGGCCAAGCCGATAGGAGCTGGACGCGCTATCGGCTCGAACGAGCTGAGCGAGCAAGAGAAGGGCGTACATGCAGATTTCAGATGATCTGGCCGAGCGGCTGGAAACTTTTGCCCGTCTCAAAGGAGCAGAAAAAGTCGAAATAGTTGAGCAGGCGCTTGATCGTTTTCTTCGCTTGAATGGCGAACCCGTCGACGAAAACCGGCTATTGAAGCGCCTGAATTCGATCGAGAGCCAACTCAATCGGGTTGAGCGCAACCTCAAGATCGTGAATGAAGTTGCTGCACTGCACGTCCGATATCATTTCACGATTTCGCCGCCCTTGTCTCAGTTACAGCAGCGAGCCGCATGTCAGCTCGGTTTCGAGCGGTTTGAAGTGCTTGCCGAACAGGTGGGCAGACGAGTTGAGCTGGATCAACCCGCCTTGCAGGAGGCGATCAATCGACTTGCTGCGACCAAACCCGAGATTTGCGGACAAGAGGTTGAAAGCCGCGCAACTTCGGCCAAGGCACAATCAGCCGAGCACGTAGCAGCTGCCGTAACGGCAGAATCCGAGCCGTCCGCTGTCGCCCAGGAGGGCGACGGCGACGGTAGCTTTCGCATCAGGTTATAAAACCCGTTCTGCTGACCGGGTCAGTGAGGGGGCACCGGAACTTCTCCCAGCGAGAAATTGGCGCAAAACGAAGGAGCGGCGAGCAGAGGCTTGGCGTCTCATCGCGTGCGTTTTTCTTCCGTTTGCAGCGGGATACTATCTTTCATATCTGTTCCGAACGATCAACGCTCTGATCTCCGGCCGTCTCAGCTCGGATACCGGGCTTGGTGCTGCTGACCTCGGGTTGCTTACGTCAGTCTATTTCCTGGTCTTCGCAGCGGCCCAGATCCCCGTCGGCATACTGTTGGACCGCTATGGTCCGCGTCGCGTCCAGAGTGCTCTACTTTTGGTCGCCGCGGCGGGCGCCGGACTGTTCGCGATGTCGACGGGATTCCTCTCATTCTTGATAGCACGTGCAATGATCGGGCTTGGCGTGGCGGCGGCGCTGACGGCTGGACTGAAGGCGATCATTCTCTGGTTTCCAAGAGAACGCGTGTCTTTGCTAAACGGCTATATGATCATGTTGGGCTCGCTTGGTGCGGTGACCGCTACTGCGCCTGCTGAGCACTTGCTCGCCTGGATGGATTGGCGACAGCTGTTTGAGCTCTTGGCAGCGGCGACCTGCGGCACAGCCCTGCTTATCTGGTTCGTCGTGCCTGAACGGGGCAAGTCCTCTTCGACACCATCGGGCCACTCCACCCTAAAGGCTGTTTTCCAAGATCGCCGCTTCTGGAGAATTGCTCCCTTGGCAGCGACCTGCATTGGTTCGGCCTGGTCACTTCAGGGACTATGGGCATCGCCGTGGCTCACGGACGTAGAGGGTCTCGGCCGCGCCACCCTCGTTACACAGTTATTCGTGATGGCTATCGGGCTTAGCGGAGGTGCCTGGCTATTTGGTATGACGCTGCATCGGCTCCGGCGAAGAGGGGTGCCGACAGAGGTGGTGTTGGCGTCGGTCGCAGTCCTGTTCATCGCAGCTGAGCTAGCCCTGATCCTGCGCGTGCCTTTGCCGTCCATTTTGCCCTGGTCTGCTGTGGCAATTGTCGGAGCAGCAACCGTGGTCAGCTTCGCGGTGATAGCTGATTACTTTCCGCCAGAGCTTGCCGGTCGTGCTAACGCCGCCTTGAACGTTCTGCACTTCGGTTGGGCATTTCTGGCCCAATACGCGACGGGCCTGATCCTGGAGCAATGGTCCACGGATGATGGCCACAAGCCCATCCTGGCCTATCAAGTCGCGTTCGGTCTCAACGTAGCAATGCAAATCGCGGCGTTCGTTTGGTTCGCGCTACCTTGGCTCCGATCCTTCACCTCGCGGATTGGTTCATTTCCCCTCTTCATGGCAGTTGGCGTCTCCGACGCAGTCGAACCGGTCATTTTGTATGAGCAAACGGTCGTACTAATGCCGGCGGATGACGATGCGGAGTGGTGAGTAGCGGCCCAAACGTTACGCGTAAGGTCTAACGACGAACACTGATCAACATTCAACACTATCGAACTGATAAATTCGGGTTGGCGTCAAGTATCCGTTCCCAGTCTTTCTTTTTCTACGCTGGTTTACGATCACCGAAGGCACTTGTTGCGCTAAGTCGATTGGTGGCTTTTCTAATCATCCCCATCAGAGGGCGTTCTATCCTCATTCGGTGGGGCGGCGATGGCAATCCATTCTCTTCAATCGGAGGCGAATTCGCGCGGTGCACGAATGCTGCGCAGTGCACTCGGCGCGGCGATTGCGGGCTACCTGGAAGACGACGCGATCGTCGAGGTGATGCTGAATCCCGATGGCCGGCTGTGGATCGACCGGCTGTCGAGCGGTTTGATTGACACTGGCCAGACTTTGTCTGCTGCCGACGGGGAACGCATCGTTCGGCTCGTGGCGCACCACGTTGGCGCGGAGGTGCACGCTGGTTCCCCACGCGTCTCCGCCGAACTACCCGGCACCGGCGAACGTTTCGAAGGTCTGTTGCCGCCGGTCGTCGCGGCCCCGGCCTTCGCCATCCGTAAGCCTGCGGTCGCTGTGTTTACACTCGACGATTATGTCGCTGCGGGGATAATGACATCTGATCAGGCCGAAGCCCTGAGGGGTGCGGTCGCCGAGCGCAAGAACATTCTCGTTGCGGGCGGGACATCGACCGGCAAGACCACGCTAACCAACGCGCTCTTGGCTGAGGTGGCAAAGACCTCCGATCGCGTCGTTCTAATTGAAGATACACGCGAACTTCAATGCAAGGCGCCCAATCTTGTATCGCTTAGGACCAAAGACGGCGTAGCGACTCTGTCGGATCTTGTCCGCTCCTCGCTCCGACTGCGTCCAGACCGCATCCCGATCGGCGAGGTCCGCGGCGCCGAAGCGCTCGACTTGCTCAAGGCCTGGGGTACCGGTCATCCCGGCGGCATCGGTACCATCCATGCCGGATCCGCGCTCGGCGCGCTACGGCGGCTCGAACAACTCATTCAGGAAGCCGTCATCACGGTTCCGCGCGCCCTGATCGCCGAAACCATCAACCTGGTCGCCGTGCTTGCTGGGCGCGGCGTTGATCGTCGCCTTGCCGAACTCGCCCTTGTCACTGGGTGTGGGGCCGCCGGCGACTACAGCCTTTCACCATTAGGAGACTGACATGCGTCCGCAATTGTTCTTTCTTCGAGAAGCTGCATCACTGGCAGCTTCCGCTACGGTTCTCCTGACGTCGGCCCCCGCATGGGCGGCCGGCTCGAACATGCCGTGGGAGCAGCCGCTCAATCAGATCCTGCAGTCGGTTGAAGGTCCGGTCGCCAAGATCATCGCCGTCATCATTATCGTCGTCACTGGGCTCACGCTCGCGTTCGGCGATTCGTCCGGTGGTTTCCGCAAGCTGATCCAGATCGTGTTCGGTCTGTCGATCGCGTTTGCTGCGTCGAGCTTCTTTCTGTCGTTTTTCTCCTTCGGCGGCGGCGTGGTGATCTGATGGACGAACCGGTCGCAGGTTTTGTCGTGCCCGTTCACCGCGCGCTCACCGAGCCGATTCTGATGGGCGGTGCGCCGCGGGCGGTCGCGATCGTCAACGGCACGTTGGCGGCCGCCCTTGGACTTGGACTGAGGCTGTGGATCGCGGGTCTCGTCCTCTGGTTCATCGGCCAAATGGCCGCCGTCTGGGCCACCAAGCGCGATCCCGCCTTCGTCGATGTAGTGCGCCGACATCTGCGCATTCCCGGTCATCTCAACGTCTGAGCTCTCAATCATGATGGATCTTGCCGAATATCGCCATTCCGACGCCCGTCTTGCCGACTTCCTGCCTTGGGCAGCCCTGGTCGACGAGGGAATTATCCTGAACAAGGATGGTTCGTTCCAGCGGACAGCAAAGTTCCGGGGCCCCGACCTCGATAGCGCAGTGCCGGCTGAACTTGTTGCCGTCGCGGGTCGTTTGAACAACGCCTTGCGCCGCCTTGGATCCGGCTGGGCCGTATTTGTTGAGGCACAGCGTCATTCTGCGGGTGTTTATCCTCCGAACACCTTTCCGGACGTCGCATCCGCGCTGGTTGACGCCGAACGCAGGGCCCAGTTCGAAGAGGCCGGTGCGCACTACGAGTCCAGTTATTTCCTGACCTTCCTCTATCTGCCGCCGGAGGAGGGGGCGGCCAAGGCAGAGCGATTGCTCTATGAGGGCCGCGATCGCACCGTAGGAGCTGACGCTCGCGAGGTGCTCCGTGGGTTTGTCGATCAAACCAATCGCGTGCTCGGGCTTGTTGAAGGATTCATGCCCGAATGCACCTGGCTCGATGATCAGGCCACGCTGACCTATCTGCACTCGACGATCTCGACCAGGCGTCACCGCGTTCGCGTTCCCGAAATTCCCATGTACATCGATGCGCTGTTGGCCGACCAGCCGCTGACCGGCGGGCTCGAGCCAATGTTGGGATCAGCCAACGTTCGAGTCCTTACGATCATCGGCTTTCCGGGCACGACGACTCCAGGAATTTTGGATGACCTAAATCGCCTGGCGTTTCCGTATCGCTGGTCGACTCGCGCGATCATGCTCGACAAGACCGATGCCACCAAGCTGCTGACCAAAATCCGCCGCCAGTGGTTTGCAAAGAGAAAGTCCATCGGCGCCGTTCTCAAGGAGGTGATGACGAACGAAGCGTCGACGCTTCTCGATACCGACGCCCACAACAAGGCGATCGACGCCGACGCGGCGCTGCAGGAATTGGGTTCCGATCAAATCGGACAAGCCTTTGTCACGGCAACCATCACCGTCTGGGACGGCGATCCCGGTGCCGCCGATGAAAAGCTGCGCCTGGTCGAGAAGGTCATTCAGGGCCGCGATTTCACCTGCATGATTGAGACGGTGAACGCCGTCGAAGCTTGGCTCGGCAGCCTGCCGGGACATGTCTATGCCAATGTACGGCAGCCGCCGGTCTCGACCCTCAACCTTGCCCATATGATTCCGATGTCGGCCGTGTGGGCAGGCGAGGCGAGGGATCTGCACTTCAAGGGCCCGCCGCTCCTGTTTGGCAAGACCGAAGGCTCGACCCCGTTCCGATTCTCCCTCCACGTCGGCGATGTCGGCCATACCCTCGTTGTGGGGCCGACAGGTTCTGGCAAGTCGGTGCTGCTAGCACTGATGGCGCTGCAATTCAGGCGCTACCCTAATTCCCAGGTCTTTGCGTTCGATTTCGGCGGTTCGATCCGGGCGGCCGCACTTGCCATGGATGGCGACTGGCACGATTTGGGCGGTGCCCTGTCCGACGGGAGCGAACACCCCGTCGCGTTGCAGCCGCTGGCCTGGATCGATGATCCCTCCGAGCGCGGATGGGCCACGGAATGGATCGGCGCGATCCTGGCACGGGAAAAGATCGAGATCACCCCGGAGGTCAAGGATCATCTGTGGTCGGCGCTCACTTCTCTCGCTTCGGCGCCGATGCAGGAACGCACCCTGACGGGCCTTTCAGTCCTCCTGCAATCCAACTCTGTGAAGCGTGCCTTGCAACCCTATTGCCTGGGTGGTCCGTCCGGGCGCCTGCTCGATGCTGAATTCGAGCGCCTGGGCGAGGCCTCCGTTCAGGCGTTTGAAACTGAAGGGTTGATCGGAACGAGCGCGGCCCCGGCCGTGCTGGCCTACCTCTTTCATCGTATTGGGGACCGTCTCGACGGCCGACCCACACTTCTTATTGTCGATGAGGGTTGGTTGGCCCTCGACGACGAGGATTTTGCCGGCCAACTCCGGGAGTGGTTGAAGACGCTTCGCAAGAAGAATGCATCCGTCATCTTCGCCACCCAATCGCTTTCGGACATCGATGGTTCCGCGATCGCACCGGCGATCATCGAAAGCTGTCCAACGCGCTTGTTGCTGCCGAATGAACGGGCAATCGAGCCGCAGATATCAGCGATCTACCGCCGCTTCGGCCTCAACGACCGCCAGATCGAGCTTCTGAGCCGGGCAATGCCGAAGCGCGATTACTACTGCCAATCTCGCCGCGGCAACCGGATGTTCGAACTCGGGCTTGGTGAGGTTGCGCTGGCCTTTACTGCGACCTCTTCCAAGACCGACCAGGCTGCCATCGAGCAACTGCTCGCGGAACATGGACGCAACGGCTTCGTGCCCGCCTGGCTTCAGAACCGTGGCGTCGCCTGGGCCACAGACCTGATCCCCAATCTTGGCAATCTGGAGAGTTCACTATGAGGCGTCTTAGCTCATTGGTAGCCGCTGGGACAATCGCCCTCACGCTTGGTGTCACGGCGCCCGCTCGGTCGCAGTGGATCGTCTTCGATCCCAACAATTACGTCCAGAACGTCCTGACTGCCGCTCGGACACTGCAGCAGATCAACAACCAGATCACCTCGTTGCAGAACGAGGCGCAGATGCTGATCAATCAGGCAAAGAATCTCGCAAACCTGCCGTATTCATCGCTGCAGCAACTGCAATTATCGATCCAGCGGACCCAGCAATTGCTGGCCCAGGCCCAGCGCATCGCCTACGACGTCCAGCAGATCGATCGCGCTTTCTCGACCAGCTATGCGCCGGCCACCGGCAGCCAGTCGAACCAGGTGTTGATGGCCAACGCTCAGTCGCGGTGGCACAATTCTGTTGCTGCGTTGCAGGACGCGCTTCGGGTTCAGGCCGGCGTCGTCGGCAACCTCGACACCAACCGCATCCAGACGTCCGCGCTTGTGACATCGAGTCAGGGTGCCAGTGGCGCCCTGCAGGCGACCCAGGCCGGCAATCAGATTCTGGCGCTTCAGGCGCAGCAGCTCGCCGATCTCACGGCTGCCTTCGCGGCTCAGGGTAGGGCGCAGAGCCTTGAAGCAGGTCAGCGCGCCGCCGCACAAGACCAGGGCCGAGAACAACTCCGGCGGTTTCTGACGCCGGGACAGGGCTATCAATCCCGAGACGTGCGGATGTTCCATCAATGACCGATGTAAGGGCGTTCAAAGCGTTGTCGCTGGCCACGACAGTCTTGGTGGTGGTCGTCGCGGCATGCACGATCCAGCTTCGTGGTGGAGAAGACGCTTCCTCGCCGCCGAAGGCAGAGCAGACATCGGACGCTGATGATTCCGACCTCGTCCGCTGCCGCAACATCACTATCGAAGAAACGGCTAGGTATCGCCATTGCCAGGAGATTTGGGCCAAAAACCGGCGTCGCTTCCTTGGCAAGAAGGACGGTGCCGCAGTTTCCGGGCGGGTCGATCCAGCCGCCCGCTTGACGCCCGCACCAAAGGATCAGAGTCGGATGCCGCAAGGGTATCCCTCAGCTCAGATGCCAGAGGCGAGCAGGCCATGACCGGGACCGGGATCGTCGACCAGTTCCTGGAGACGTTCACGCGTTACATCGATAACGGATTCGGGTTGTTGGGTGGCGACGTCGGATATCTCGCAACAACGCTTGCCGCGATCGACATTACGCTTGCCGCGCTGTTCTGGAGTTGGGGAACGGACCAGGACATCATCGCGCGGCTCGTCAAGAAGACGCTCTTCGTCGGTGTTTTTGCTTACCTTATCGGCAATTGGAATAATCTTGCGCGCATCGTCTTCGAAAGCTTTGCAGGACTTGGGCTGAAGGCATCCGGCGCAAGCCTGTCGTCAGCAGATTTCCTGCGACCCGGACGTATTGCTCAAGTCGGCCTCGATGCCGGCCGGCCACTACTCGATTCGATCTCGAACCTGATGGGTTACATCAGCTTCTTCGAGAATTTCGTCCAGATCGTCGTTCTCTTGTTCGCATGGGTCGTCGTGCTGCTCGCCTTCTTCATTCTGGCGATCCAGCTCTTCGTCACCCTGATTGAATTCAAGTTGACGACGCTTGCCGGCTTCGTACTCATCCCTTTCGGTCTGTTTGGCAAGACCGCATTCGCGGCCGAGCGCGTCTTGGGTAACGTCATATCTTCCGGAATCAAGGTTTTGGTCCTGGCCGTCAATGTCGGCATCGGCTCGACCCTGTTCTCTCAGTTCACCTCAGGCTTCGGCGGTGCACAGCCGACGATCGAAGACGCGATGACGCTGGTACTCGCGGCGCTATCGTTGTTGGGCCTCGGTATCTTCGGTCCGGGAATCGCAAATGGCCTTGTGTCCGGCGGACCGCAACTCGGCGCCGGCGCCGCGATTGGAACGGGCCTTGCTGCTGGCGGCGTTGTTGCGGCAGGTGCCGGCCTTACCGCGGGTGGTGCGGGCCTTGCCGGCGGAGCTATCGCGGGTGCTGCGCGCGGTGGCGGCGCCGTCTTGAGCGGAGCATCCGCAGCTTATCGAAGCGGCGGACTTGCAGGCGTCGCTGAGGCGGGTGCTTCCGCTGCCGCGAGCCCCTTGCGCCGAGCCGCGGCTGCATTCGGCAGTGGACAAACGGGTGAACCGGCCGCGAACGCTTCGGCGGATGGGCAACCCGATTGGGCGCGGCGCATGAAGCGCGCCCAGACCGTTCGGCATGGCGCGTCCGCGGCCAGCCATGCCGTTCGCTCTGGTGACCAAGGTGGGAGCGGCGCTTCCGTCAATCTTTCCGAAGGAGAGCGCTGACACGACCGAGCGTCGCTTTCAACACCTCCCGCGGGCAAGAACGCCGCAACCCGGACGCCGAACGACCTCAAACCGGACCACTCGATCTCAGGGGCAATAATCCATGTTCAAACGACCTTCCGTTCATTACGGGCGCATGCCCGAACCGGTCACACCCTACCAAAAGGCAGCGCAGGTATGGGATGAACGCATTGGATCCGCCCGCGTACAAGCCAAAAACTGGCGCTTGATGGCGTTCGGTTGCCTGATGTTGTCGGCAGGTCTCGCCGGGGGACTCGTTTGGCAAGCGAGCCAAGGATCGATCACGCCCTGGGTGGTCGAGGTCGACCGTCTCGGCCAGGCCCAAAGGGTCGCCCCGGCCAACATCGAGTACCGACCCACCGATGCTCAGATCGCCTACCACCTGGCGCGTTTTATCGAAGACGTCAGAGGCCTGCCGGCCGACGGCATCGTGCTGCGCCAGAATTGGCTTAGGGCCTATGATTTTACGACCGATCGCGGCGCGGCGGCGCTCAACGACTATGCACGTAACAACGACCCCTTTGCCAAGCTGGGTAAGGCACAGATCTCCGTCGATGTCTCGAGCGTCATCCGTGCCTCGCCCGATAGCTTTCGGATCGCATGGACCCAACGCGTATACGACAACGGTTCGTTGAGTTCCACTGAGCGCTGGACCGCGATTCTTACGGTCGTGATTGAAACGCCGCGCGATGCCGAGCGCCTGCGCAAGAATCCTCTTGGCGTCTACGTCCGCGCCATCAACTGGTCAAAGGAGTTGAGTCAGTGACCAATACGACGCTCGATGCGTATTCGAAGTTTCCCTTCACACATCGTAACCCGAGCTGGTCCGAATTCGTGACCTCGAAGCGAACGCTCCTGTCCGCGGTTCTGCTTTGTACGTCGGCTCTCGGTGGGTGCGCGACCTACATCCCGCCGGAGATTAGCTATGACAAGGAGGTTCCGCCGTTGCCGGCGCCTCCAGTCGCTCTCGACGACAGACAGCGGCCGCTTCACGTTCCACCGCTTTGGAAACCAGTTCTTGGCGGCAAGTCGGGAGGCAAGGAAGAGGCTGAACCCGTGACCCGGGTTGAGACAGCAAACAGTGCGGCGCGCGTGGAACCGCGCAAGAAGGGATATTTCAACGCGGCCCAAATCTACGCGTACAGCCCCGGGGCGCTCTACCAGGTTTACGCCGCGCCGGGCCAGATCACGGATATTGCGCTCGAAGCGGGAGAGCTGTTGACGGGATCAGGACCAATCGCGGCTGGAGACACAGTGCGCTGGGTTGTGGGCGATACCGAGAGCGGGAGTGGTGACACGCGGCGCGTCCACATCCTGGTGAAACCGACCCGCGCTTCGATCGAAACCAACCTTGTCGTCAATACGGACCGGAGAACTTACCTGATTGAACTCCGCTCCCGCGAGCGGCCATACATGCCATCCGTTGCCTGGTACTATCCGGAAACCGTTCGCGAACGATCGCGATCAGCTACCCTGAGGCCCGTTCTTCCCGATCCGGCCCAGCGTGTCTTTCGTTACGCGATGGAAGGGGACAGCCCACCTTGGCGCCCGCTTGCCGCGTATGATGACGGCCGCAAGGTCTATGTCGAATTCCCGCAAGGGATTGTCCAAGGCGAGATGCCGCCGCTCTTCGTCATCGGCCCCGACGGCAAGACCCAACTCGTCAACTATCGCGCCTACGGCAATGTGTTGATCGTAGATCGGCTATTTGCAGCCGCGGAGCTGCGGCTGGGTGGTGAGCACCAGCAGAAGGTCAGAATTGTCCGGACCGACGGGAGGCCGTCGTCATGAATACTCAGAATGAAAACGATCACGAGCAGGCGATTCCGCCGCAAACACCGGACGAGCAGTCCAGGAGCTTTCGGTTAAGAGCCGAGCATCCGCGCGTGACACGGTTGTCGCGGAAGGTTCTGGCGGGCGGGAGCGCGGTTGCCTTGCTTGTCATCGGCGGAGCTGTGTTGTGGTCGTTGCAGAGCAATCGTTCCCGAAACCAGGCGGCCGATGAGCTCCATGGCACCGAGCATCACAATATTGCAGATGGCATTACGACGCTGCCGAAAGACTACGCAGGTGTTCCACGCCAAGTGATCCCGCAACTCGGTCCGCCGCTCCCTGGAGATCTTGGCCGGCCAATTCTTGCTGCTCAGGGCCAGGTGCCGACGATCGGCGCTACGGCTCCAGATTCGGAACAGCAGCGCCGGGATCAGGAGACCGAAGCAGCCCGAGTAAGCCACTTGTTCGCGTCGACCAATGGGAGAGAAGTGCGTCCGCCTACCGCCGCGGCTCCGGGGAGCGACCGCACTCCATCGCCCAATGGCGACGAAGGATCCGCGCAGAGTGGTCAGGACAGGAAACTCGCCTTCGTCAACGCATCCGTGGATCGCCGTACAGTAAGCTCCGACCGCGTCACCAGGCCGGCTTCACCGTATATCGTGCAGGCCGGAACCGTCATTCCCGGAGCCCTCATCACCGGGATTCGATCGGACCTTCCAGGTCAAATCACCGCGCAGGTAACAGAAAGCGTCTTCGATTCGCCGACCGGTCGTCTCCTGCTCGTCCCGCAGGGGGCGCGCTTGATCGGCGTCTATGACAGCCAGGTCGCGTTCGGCCAGTCTCGCGTCTTGCTGGTCTGGACTCGCCTGATCATGCCGAATGGTCGTTCGATCGTTCTGGAGCGACAGCCGGGTGCCGATGCAGCGGGATATTCAGGGTTGGAGGATGAAGTCGACAACCATTGGGGCGAATTGCTCAAAGCTGCCGCCATGTCGACGCTGCTTGCGGTCGGAACCGAGCTTGGTGCAGGCTCCGACACCAATAGCAATGATCGTGAAATTATCCAGGCCTTGCGGCACGGAGCCGGGGACTCCTTCAATCAAACCGGCCAGCAGGTTGTTCGTCGTAGTCTCAATATTCAGCCGACACTGACCATCCGTCCGGGATTTCCGGTGCGCGTTATCGTCAATCGTGATCTCGTTCTCGAGCCATACAGAGGGTGAAATGACCAAGCTCAAGATTGGTGCGCTTCCAGACGAGAGGCCGGTCAAGGTTAGTGTTGAACTGCCGGCTTCCGTGCATCGAGATCTGGTCACTTACGCTGCGGCTCTTGCGCAAGAAACGGGGCAGTCCGTCAGTGATCCGGGTAAGCTGATCGCACCCATGCTGGCGCGGTTCATGGCCACTGATCGTGGATTTGCAAAACGGCGTCGTATGACTCATTCACCAGACGTCAGCGAAGGATAGCGTTGAGCCAAGAGTTTGAGAAAGCCTTGCAGGGCGGGATTGTCATTGTCGGCTCGCCAATGAGCCAAAAAATCAAAGCGAATGGACCCGGTCCCATCGCGCAATTCGCGATAGACCAGGCCAGCGAAGCTTGCGCCAACATCTGATTCCAGGACCAAGCTGATCCCAAGCTTCATGCTGACAAGGCTTTTGATGGTACCCCGACTGGCGTCATGAAGCTCGATCCTGGGGCGATCCTCAGCAGAAACAAGCCTTGATACCAGGAGATCCTCGAGCTCGCGTCCGGGGTCGTGCTGACTCAATAGAACGGTCTCGTTCCGGAGGTCCGTCCAATAGATCACGCTGCGCGCGGCCAATGGATGATCTTCCGCCAGAGAGACCAGGATACGCTCACTCCAGAGGGAGCGAACGTTGCTGTCGAGCAGCGGCACCTCCCCAGTAACGATCAGAATATCGACCGTACCGTTTCGCAGCGCAGTTGCCAGACGTGCTCGCGACCGCTCGAAAGTTGCGAGTTCTATTCGAGGAAACCGATTCTTGTATTCAATCAGTGCCGTTCGCAGATTTCCCGCGGAAATTGAGGTGCAAAAGCCGATCGAAAGGCGCCCAGCTTCCCCTCGTCCGTTCGATTTTGCTGTTGCGACAAGCACATCGACTTGCTCCAGAATTAATCTGGCCATCCAGAGAACGCTTCGCCCCGCCGGCGTGGGCTTTACGCCTCCGCCCGAGCGCTCGAATACGGCAACGCCGATCAGATGCTCAAGCTGCCGAATGGATCGGCTCAAGACCGAGTGTCTAGTGGACAGTAACTCCGCAGCTTGCCGAATACTCCCACAATCTGCGGCTGCGACAGCAAACCGGAACTGTTGCAGATCAACAGCGTGCGCCCGGGACATGTGTGGCTGGTCCATTGTTTCGTTTCTCTTAATTTCTGAAGCGGGCGGATGCCACTGCGCCGCACTACAAGCAACGATGTCGCTTGAGACCTAGCAGATCTGTCAGTCTTGAGATTATCGTCAGGCAACCGCGAAACCGACCGGCTCCCAAAGGACGGGCCCGGCCAAACCACCCGCGTTACGGATCCCAGCCAGCACCACAGCGGATATCTCGAGATAACCTGCAACGGCCAAGGTATTTCCAAGGTTGCACGGGTTGCCCAAGCGTCTTAAGGGCCAGCCGGCGCGACGCAGGATTCGTTCCATTCGAGCGTCGGTTACTGTGACGATATCGGAAATTCGTCGAGAGAGGCCGAACTCAACCATGCCAGCGAACAATTCATATGTTGCACGCGCAATGGCGTGCTTCCCTTTCGGAGCTTCCGTCGCGATGTCCAATGCGAATCTGCTGCTTTCCCATATTGAGCAGTCCGACGGCGCACTGTGACCAGAGAGGAGTACGGGAAAGGTATCCCGCAGCATAGTAGGTCCGACAGAAGGCAGTAGTCGAACGCAACCTTGTACGCGGCCGTCGGTTGCTAGCTGCACAAGGTAGGCTGGATGGAGCGCGTCGAAACTGTCAACTTCCATATCGCCACTGGTGTGAACTTCCCAGTCGAGCCGCTCTTTGAAAACTCGATAACGGAGTTGGTGCATCGCAATGAGAGTTTCCGTAAATTTTCCATAGGACTGTGCTGTGATGAGCTGAATCATGATTGCCTCCAAAAAGCATTGTCAGCCTTATGGAAGCTTGCTTCGTGATTGCAGGCATCACCCGTACCTACGGGAGGAGTCCCGCCTTAATTGTGCTATTCTCCTTTTGCAGCCACCAGACGTGCCGCCGCCTGCACGATCGTACGCACTCCAAGCTTTTCCTTTGCGTTATCAAGATAAGAGGCGACCGTATGACGTGAGATGCCAAGGATCTGTCCGATTTCCCAAGAACTCTTGCCCAATGCAGCCCATTCGAGGCATTCGAATTCGCGAGGCGACAAACTTGTTACGCCGATTCTGTTTTCGCGCATCAGCCTACGGCGAGCATGTGCATGAAAGTACATGGCCATCAGTTGCAGGACTCGAGCGTTTGACGTAACGCGGTTTTCGAATGGAACGTTTCTCTGGTTGCAAGCAAAAGTCAAAGCGGCAACAGGACCGTGACCATCGTGGATCGGAACGGTAAACCCGAACCGAATGCCAAATTGAGAAGCTTCGTCGAACAATTCATTCTGTGCCGACGAAAGTCGTGTCGTCGATAATCCCAGTCCCCACTGGAATGGCTCTGGATTCTGCAGAGCCTGCAAAATCACGGGATCAAGGCGCTCATAGTGATTGCGCACGTAGTGTGCTACCCAATTTGCAGGATACGTCGAGATCACAACTGGTTTCTTGCTCAGCCGGGATGGCAATGCGAGGTATGCGAAGCAGGACAAATCGAGCGAGGTCGCAACGACAGCCATAGCTTCCGAAAAGGCGGCGGCATCTTCGGCGCTCGATAGATGATCAATAAATCTCTGGAAAACGCGATGCATCTTGCGTTTGAATACCTTCAATAGCTAGTTCAGTAGTCTGAACTTTGCCTGAAGTTTGGAGTAGGTAGACCGCGATCGTTGTGGGTAGCCGTTCGCCACCTTGAAGTTGGTTCGAATGCGGATCAGCGAAAAAGTTTGAGAGCTCCGGTGAGAGACCGCACCCAACGGGTCGGTCCGGCAAGGCCAATGCCGTCCAATCGCTCCGACCCGAGGTCGAGCGTCGGCACGCGGACTGCATAGTCCTGATAGGTGTGGACACTACGGGCGAAGGACGGGAACGGCACGACCACGGCGCTCTGGGGCGGAGGCAGCGACTTCAGGAATACGGTTTGGATCGAGCTATAGTTGGCCTGAAGGATTGGCACAGGGCGGTTGGCGCTGATCCAATACGAATGAGCGGCCGCATCGGTAAGCGTGTCCCCAGCCAGTGCGGGGCACGCGGCGCCGATACCGATCGCGATGACCGCGACAGTATTGGCTATGAGGCCGGGGGCGAGCGCCGGGTCGACCACAATGGCGATTCGCCAATCATCTTCGATCATCATCTTGGCTTTTCCTCCGCGCTGCTTGCGACTTTTCGTTGAGATGCAAAGCTTTGTCGAATGCTGGCTAAGAAAACGCCTGAATGCCGGTGATGGAGCGGCCCAGGATCAGAGCGTGGACGTCGTGAGTGCCCTCGTAGGTGTTGACGGTCTCCAGGTTCTGCGCGTGGCGCATCACGTGATACTCGATCTGAATGCCGTTGCCGCCGTGCATGTCGCGGGCCATCCGCGCGATGTCGAGCGCCTTGCCGCAATTATTGCGCTTGACGATGGAGATCATCTCCGGCGCCATCTTGCCTTCGTCCATCAGGCGCCCCACCCGCAAGGAAGCCTGCAGGCCGAGCGCGATGTCGGTCTGCATGTCCGCGAGCTTCTTCTGCACCAGCTGCGTCGCCGCCAGCGGGCGGTTGAACTGCTTGCGGTCCAGCGTGTATTGCCGCGCGCGCGCCATGCAGTCTTCCGCAGCCCCCATCGCGCCCCAGGAGATGCCGTAGCGGGCGCGGTTGAGGCAACCGAACGGTCCCTTCAGGCCGGAGACGTTGGGCAGCAGCGCGCTCTCCGGCACCTCGACGCCTTCCATCACGATCTCGCCGGTCACCGAGGCGCGCAGGCTGAGCTTGCCGCCGATCTTCGGCGCCGACAGCCCCTTCATGCCCTTTTCGAGAATGA
>LNFM01004023.1_pt1 | contig 27746 bp, 25 predicted proteins | sample 596031 | NCBI WGS metagenome assembly LNFM01 (sample SAMN04254537, study PRJNA301005) | activated carbon metagenome | isolation source: dual media filters at the Ann Arbor, Michigan drinking water treatment plant | place: USA: Ann Arbor
ACTGAGTTTACACGATTGGTGCAGAAATTTCTCAGCAAGGACTGAGGTGGGCCAAGCCGCTGGAAGTCGTGGCCATCGGAAAGCAGCCGTTCCGTTTTCCACCCAGTTGCGGTCATTTCGAACTATTCGCGCTTTTCCCAAAAGCTGCTCTTCGTGCAAGAATGCAAACCCGCGCAGCGACCTTACAATCGCAACGCGTTCTAACGTGGTGTGGGGAAGCTTTAGGCCAGCTAGGCCTAAGAGCTTGGAAAAACTAGATAATTTGGAGGTAAATGGCTCCCCGAGTAGGATTCGAACCTACGGCCAAGTGATTAACAGTCACCTACTCTACCGCTGAGCTATCGGGGAGCAACTCTTCCAAGCGGTCTCAGGAAGAGCGGAAGCGCGCCTATATGGGGCGGGGCGGCGGATTGCAAGGGGGTTTTGAACGCCTCGCCGTCTCCATCACTCGGTAACGAATTGCTCTGCGACAATTCGTTCTTCCAGCGATTGGCCGGGGTCGAACAGCAGGGTAAGCTCAATATCCTGCGCGATCTGGAGGCGCACTTCGGCGATGTCGCGCAATTCTTTCTGATCGGCCACGGCGGCGACCGGACGCTTGGCCGGGTCGAGCACGCGCAGCACAATTTTCATCCGGTCAGGCAGAATTGCCCCGCGCCAGCGTCGCGGGCGAAACGGGCTGATCGGGGTGAGGGCGAGCATCCGGCTGTCCAGCGGCAGGATCGGGCCGTTGGCCGACAGGTTGTAGGCGGTCGATCCCGCTGGCGTTGCCACCAGTACCCCGTCGCAAACCAATTCCTTGATCCGCACCCGGTCGCCCACGCTGACTTCGATCTTGGCGGTCTGGCGAGTTTCGCGCAGCAACGAGATTTCGTTGATCGCGCACATCGCATGGCTCTCACCATCCTGCGTGATCGCCTCGACCTGCAAGGGTGCAATTGTCCAACGCCGTGCCCGCGCAACCCGCGAGGCAATTGCCGCGCGTTTGTCATAGCGGTTCATCAGGAAGCCGACCGTGCCAAGGTTCATCCCATAAGCTGGCACCACCCGCCCGGAGTCGATCATCGCGTGCAAGATTTGCAGCATGAAGCCGTCGCCGCCGAGAACCACCACGGCGTCCGCTTGATCCAGCGGCACCCATTCGTGCTGCTGCAACAGCGCTGCGTACGCCTCCTCAGCGCGCGGCGTATCCGAGGCGACCAGCGCGAGCCGCTGAAAAGCCGATCCATTGCTCGCCATGTGTCCCCCTCCCCGGGCCAAAAGTGGATGCGGGCCACTTATCCCCGGCGCGTCTCAAGCGGAATGCCCTGATGTGCCAGATTCGGGCGGATTGCAATTGATGCAGGCATTGCGCCAATTCGATGGTTAAGGAAGACAGGCAAAAAAGGAACGGAATGGAACAGGGTCGGACATCCTTGCGCGGCAGCGTTACCCGCGGGCGCTTTCCCGGTGTCAGCGTCGGCGCGCTCGAGGCCGATCTGCTCAGCGCTCTCGACCGGCGCGAGATCGAGGTGTTGTTCCAGCCGCAATTCTCTTGCCTCACCGGCGCGGTGGTCGGGGCCGAGGCGCTGGCGCGTTGGCGGCATCCGTCGCTGGGCGAGATTGGCGCGCGCGATCTGTTTGCGATTGCCGAGCGGGCGGCCTTGGTCGCGCCGCTATCACGCCATGTTGTGGCCCGGGCGCTGGAGGATGCGGCGACCTGGCCTGAGGGGCTGACCCTGTCGTTGAACATTACGCCCGAGGAATTGGGCGACCCGCGTTTTGCCGCCGATTTCGCCGCGCTGATTGGCCGATCCGACATCGCACCGCAGCGGTTGATGCTGGAGATTACCGAGGATTTGCTGCTGCGCAATCTGGCGCAGGCGGCGTCTGCGTTGAAGGCGCTGCGGGGGCTAGGGTTCCGCACTGCGCTCGACGATTTCGGCGCCGGGTTCTGCAACTTCCGCTATCTGCGCGAACTGCCATTGGATGCGTTGAAGCTCGACAAGGCGATGGTCGAAGGCATACCGGGCGATGCCACCGCGCTCGCCGTGATGCGGGCGATACTTCAACTGGGCAAGGCGCTCGGTTTGGCCGTCTATGCCGAGGGGATCGAAAGCGAGATCCAGCGCGCCGCGATCACCGCGGAAGGTTGCGATTACTGGCAGGGATTTTTGCGCGCGCAACCTATGCCGAGCGAGAGTGTGGTGGCGTTGGCGCGAACGGCGCGGGGGATGGGGCACGGGTAGGCTGTGGTCGCCAAGCTGACTGCTTTTGGTGTGGTAGTTTTGATCAGCGAATGACAGGAACTGGGTGGATTACTGACTGTCCGGTCTCAATGCGCAAGAGGTGAAAGCAGCAGTCAATTTGACTGCATCACGAAAGTTGCGGTGTAGAAGCTGCGCCCTACACTTCCTCCAATTTGCCAGACATTTGTGATGCCGCTCAAAGCAGCTGGTTCGAACCCATCATCCAGATCGCGCAGAACCCGATTAGCAATATGAGCTGAAGATCGGGGAACGGGGCGCTCGGCACGTACCATTGTGGCCCACTGATGAGCAACATCACGCGGATTACGCCCCTCGAACTGCGACACATAGGTGCCGCCATCGTAATCGCAAACGACAGTGAAAAGTCTCATACGTCGGGTTTTAGCCATGTTATTACGCGTCAGCAATTGAGGTTGATGATCGCGAAAAGCAATGACCGATTAGGAGGCGTTTGCTGAATGGCAACTTTCCGCACATTGGCAGCGACACCCGCTCTCAACCCGCCTTCCGCCCCTTCGCCGCCTTCTTCACAATCCCACTCAAACCCTTGGTCAGCTGAAACAGCCCGTTCAAGCGGCTCTGCGGATCGCCCCAGGCGCGGTTTATCACCAGCTTCATGTCCGGGCGCAGCTTGGCGGTGTCTTTGGCGCTGGCGTTGAGGCGCTCGACATAGGCGATCAGGCCCACAGGATCGGGGAAATCGTCCTTGTGGAATGCCACCAACGTGCCGCGCGCACCGACATCGATCTTGGCGATGTTGGCGCCGATCGCCTGATGCTTGATTTCGATCAGGCGGATCAGGTTCTTGGTCGGTTGTGGCAGGTCGCCAAAGCGGTCGATCATCTCGGCCGCCATGCTTTCGATCTCGTGCTGCCCCTCGGCCTGGTTAAGGCGGCGGTAGAGCGCCATGCGCACCGCAAGATCGGGGACGTATTCCTCGGGGATCATGATCGGGGCATCGACGGTGATCTGCGGCGTGACCTTGTCGCGTGCAGGTTCCAGCCCCATTTCGCCCGCCTTGGCCGCGAGGATCGCCTCCTCCAGCATCGCCTGATAAAGCTCAAATCCGACTTCTCGGATGTGGCCCGATTGTTCGTCGCCGAGCAAATTGCCCGCCCCGCGAATGTCGAGATCATGGCTCGCCAGCTGAAAGCCCGCGCCGAGACTGTCGAGATCGCCGAGCACCTTTAGCCGCTTCTGCGCGACTTCTGAAAGGGCCACGTCTTTCTCATGCGTCAGATAGGCATAGGCCCGCAGTTTTGCCCGGCCCACGCGCCCACGAAGCTGATACAACTGGGCAAGGCCAAAGCGGTCGGCGCGGTGGATGATGATGGTATTGGCGCTGGGGATGTCGAGCCCGCTTTCGACGATGGTGGTCGATAGCAGCACGTCATATTTGCGATCGTAGAACGCGCCCATCCGTTCCTCCACCTCACTGGGGCTCATCTGGCCGTGGGCGGAGACCGATTTGATTTCGGGTGCGTGTTCGCGCAGCCATTCTTCGACATCAGCCATGTCAGAGATGCGGGGCACGACGATGAAGCTCTGTCCGCCGCGGTGATGTTCACGCAGCAGCGCCTCACGCATCACCATGTCGTCCCACTCCATCACATAGGTACGCACCGCGAGCCGGTCGACCGGCGGGGTCTGGATGGTGGAGAGTTCGCGCAGGCCGCTCATCGCCATTTGCAGCGTGCGCGGGATCGGGGTGGCGGTCAGGGTGAGCACATGGACGTCAGTGCGAAGCTGTTTCAGCTTTTCCTTGTGGGTGACGCCGAACCGCTGTTCTTCGTCGACGATCACAAGGCCGAGATTCTTGAACTTGGTCGACTTGGATAGGATCGCGTGGGTGCCAACCACAAGATCAACCTGCCCGTTCTCCAGCCCTTCGCGCGTCTCGGTCGCTTCCTTGGATGTAACGAGGCGCGACAACCGCCCCACGTTCAGAGGGAAACCTGCGAAACGCTCGGCAAAATTCTGATAGTGCTGCCGGGCGAGCAGGGTAGTGGGGGCAACAATCGCAACCTGTTGGCCCGCCATTGCCGCCACAAACGCCGCGCGAAGGGCCACCTCGGTTTTGCCGAAGCCGACATCGCCGCAGACAAGCCGGTCCATCGGGCGGCCGCTTTCGAGATCGCCGAGCACATCGGCAATTGCGCGTTCCTGATCCTCGGTCTCCGACCAAGGGAAGCGGTCGACGAACTGGTTCAGCGTCGCGTGATCTGTTGCCAGAACGGTCGCTTGCCGCAGCGCACGGGCGGCGGCGACCTGCATCAATTCGCCTGCGATGGCGGTGATGCGTTCCTTGAGTTTGGCGCGGCGGCGCTGCCATGCTTCGCCGCCCAAGCGGTCGAGCGGCACTGCCTGTTCGGACGAGCCGTAGCGGCTGAGCACGTCGATATTCTCGACCGGGATGAACAGCTTGTCCCCGCCAGCATATTCGAGCGCGACGCAATCGTGCTGGCTTTTGCCGACCGGGATCGGTTCGAGGCCGAGATAGCGCCCGATCCCGTGTTCGATGTGAACGACCAGATCGCCTTTGCCGAGCGCCTGAAGTTCGGCGAGGAACGCATCGGAATCCCGCCGCTTTTTCTTGCGCCGCACCAACCGATCGCCCAGCACATCGGCTTCGGTGATCATGTCAAGCGTATCGCTGGCGAACCCGGTTTCTAGCGGCAGGACAACGACCGCCGCTTTGCCTTTCGCCGACAGCCCCAGCGCCCGCTGCCAATTACTGGCAAGCGCGGTAACTGCGCCCGCTTCGTCCAGGATCGATGCGATCCGCCGCGCGCTGCCGGTGGAATAGGCCGCAAACACCGGCTTGCGCCCCGCCTTGCTGACCGCCTTCAGGTGCGCGGCGGCGGCCTCATAGACATTCTCGCCGCGCCCGCGTTCGGGCGAGAAATCGCGCGCTGAACGGAAGCCGAAGTCGAGCACGTTCGCGCCGCCTTCCGCCACAAACCCGCTCGCCCGGTGCGCCGGCATAATGGCGAGACCTGCGTCGAACTCAGCGCGGGTGAGATACAGCGCGTCGGCCCCAAGCGGCCGGTAGCTGCCCTTTTTCTCGCTAGCGATCCGGCTGCGTTGGTCGTGATAATCAGTAATGTCGGTCAGGCGCTCCTCGGCCGCGCCGACCGCGCCCTGATCAATCACCACCACATCGTCTTTACCAAGGTGATCGAACAGGGTTGCCAGCTTGTCCTCGAACAGCGGCAGCCAATGCTCCATCCCGGCGAGCCGCCGCCCGTCGGACACGGCCTCATACAGCGGATCCTGCGTGGCATTGGCGCCGAACAATTCGCGGTAACGGCTGCGGAAGCGTTTGATGCTGTCCTCGTCGAGCAGTGCCTCGGACGCAGGCAGCAGCAGGTGCGACTCCACGCGTTCCACCGTCAACTGCGTGGCGGGATCGAACAGTCGCAGGCTTTCCAGTTCATCCCCGAAGAAATCGAGCCGCAGACCCGCATCGAGACTGGAAGGGAAGATATCGACAATCGAACCGCGCACCGCGAATTCGCCGTGGTCGATCACCGTGTCGGTGCGGCCATAGCCCTGCCGGGTCAGCAGCTTAGCGAGGCTGGCGTGGCCGATCGTCGTGCCCACTTTGAACTCGCGCACGCTTTCGCGCACCCGGAACGGGGTAAGCACGCGTTGCAGCACGGCGTTTACGGTGGTGACCAGCAATTGCTGTACGGTGCCGGGCTGCTGCAACTTGTGCAGCGCGGCGAGCCGTTCGGCGCTGATCGTCAGCGCGGGGCTGGCGCGGTCGTAAGGCAGGCAATCCCACGCGGGGAAGGCGAACACGTCAATCTCGGGCGCGAAGAACTGTGCCGCTTCCACCGCTGCGCGCATCGCTGCATCGTCGGGCGCGATGAACACTGCCCGGCGCTTGGCCGCGCGGGCCAAATCGGCAAGCACCAACGGCAAGCTCCCGCGCGGGAGCGAGGCGAGGGTCAGCGGGCTTTGGGCCGCGAGGATGCGGGAAAGGTCGGGCATAGGTTTCCAGTCAAGCGGCGCGGGCCCAAAGCGTTCCCGCCCGGCGCCAGCGCTCAGCGCGGAATGTCGACGTAATCGAGCTTTTGCATTATGATGAGCAGGTCGCCCGCCAGATGTTCGGGCGGGGGCTGGGAGCCGAGCGCCCAGGCCATCACATCGACATCATCCTCGTCGAGCAGTGCTTCAAACCACACCAGTTCGGCATCGCCCCAGCCGCTATGGTAGCGATCATAATAGCCGCCGATCATGTAATCGGCTTCACGCGTGCCGCGGTGCCAGGCGCGGAACTTCGCGCGAGCGAGACGCTGTTCTAAAGTTGGAGTGTCGGTCATGCGCCCCACCTAGCGATGCACCGCAGTGCCTTCAACTCGTCATTGCGAGCCGAAGGCGCGGCATCCACCATCGGTGGCAGCGAATGAACGTGACAGTGGAACATGGATTGCCGGGTGTTTCTTCGAAACAGCTTCGCTTCCGCCTTCGGCTCCTCGCAATGACGAAAGATGAGTGGTAGCGAACCATCATGCGCCCCGAGGCTCTCAATCCGCTTTTTGCCGAAGTCCAGACGCTCGAAGGCGTCGGGCCGAAGGTGATGAAGCCGCTCGAAAAGCTTGGCCTGACGCGGGTCAAGGATGTCGCGTATCACCTTCCGGAACGCTTCGTCAGCCGTCATGCGATTGCCGATCTGGACGCCGGGAGCGAGGGCGAGCAGGTGATCATTGCGCTCACGCCGATCGAACACCGTGCCCCGCGCCCCGGCAGCCGCGGGCCGTACCGGGTGCTGGCGCAGGACGCGGTGGGCAATATCTGCGCGCTGAGCTGGTTCGGAAAAGCGGCCTATTCCGCCAAAAAGCTGCTCCCCGTGGGTGAGCGGCGCTGGATCGCCGGGCGGCTCGACCGATACGGTGACATGCTCCAGATCGTCCATTCCGATCATATCGAGGTTGAAAGCGCGGCCAATATGGGGCGGCTTTCCGAGCCGGTCTATGGGCTGTCCGAAGGGTTGACGCAGCCCAAGGTTGCCAGCCTGGTGGAGCAGGCGCTCGCCCGTCTGCCAGAGCTGCCTGAGTGGATCGAGCCCAGCCAATTCGCCCATTCCGGCTGGCCGGCTTGGCGTGATGCCTTGGTGCTTGCCCACCAGACCACCGACGAGAAAGCGCGTGACCGGCTGGCCTATGACGAGCTGCTCGCCAACAGCCTCGCGCTGCTGCTGGTCAAGGCCGAGGGACGGCGGCGCAAGGGGATGGCGCTGGCGGGCGACGGTGGCCTGCGTGCGAAACTGCACCTGCCGTTTGCGCTGACCGGAGCGCAGGTGCGATCAATCGCTGAGATCGAAGGCGACATGGCGCAGGAAGCCCCGATGCTGCGGCTGCTGCAAGGCGATGTCGGCGCTGGCAAGACCGTGGTTGCGCTCAATGCCATGCTTATCGCGGTGGAGGCGGGAAAGCAGGCGGCTTTGCTGGCCCCGACCGAAATCCTTGCTCGACAACATTATGAAACCTTGCGTAAAATGCTTGGCCCGACGGGGGTGGAGATTGCGCTTCTGACCGGGCGCGCGAAAGGCCGGGAACGTGAAAGCATCCTGATTGGGCTGATGGATGGCTCGATCCAGATCCTCGTTGGCACCCATGCAATCTTTCAGGATACGGTGAATTACCGCGATCTGGGGCTGGTGGTGATTGACGAACAGCATCGGTTTGGCGTCGCGCAACGTCTTGCTTTGGCAGCGAAAGGCCGCCGTGCGCCGCATACTCTGGCGATGACGGCGACCCCGATCCCGCGCTCGCTGACGCTGGCGCAATATGGTGAGATGGATGTCAGCCGCCTCGACGAATTGCCTCCGGGACGGCAGGCGATCGACACCCGCGTTGTCCCGCAGGAGCGGATGGACGAAGTCGTCGCAGGCGTCGAGCGGCACCTCGCCAGCGGGCAACAGGCCTATTGGGTGTGCCCAATGGTGCGCGAAATCGACGGCGCGCCAGACATTGCCGATATCGCCGCGGCAGAGGCACGCTATGCTGCACTGAAGGAGCGGTTTGGCGATGCGGTGGTGCTGGTTCACGGCCAATTGCGTCCGGAAATCAAGGATGCCGCGATGGAGCAGTTTGCCAGCGGGAAGGCGCGATTGCTGGTGGCGACCACCGTGATCGAGGTCGGGGTGGATGTGCCGACTGCGACGCTGATGGTGATCGAACAGGCCGAACGGTTTGGCCTTGCTCAGTTGCACCAGCTCCGCGGACGGGTGGGGCGGGGGGCTGAGAAGTCCACCTGCCTACTGCTGCGCGGCGGGGCCTTGTCGGAAACCGGGCGGGCGCGGTTGGCGCTGATGCGCGAGACGCAGGACGGTTTCCGAATTGCCGAGGAAGATCTGGAGCTGCGCGGCGGGGGCGAATTACTGGGCACCCGGCAATCGGGGGATGCGGCGTTTCGGATCGCTAATCTTGAACAAATGCAACGGCTTTTGCCGCTAGCCCATGCCGATGCGCGGCTGTTGATCGAGCGGGATGGGGGGCTGAATTCGCCACGCGGAGAGGCGGCGCGGCGGCTGCTTTATCTGTTTGAACGCGATTGGGGTGTGCAGCTGCTGCGCGGGGGTTAGCGGGTGAGGCTGGCCGCCTCGGCGCGGAGCTGCATGAGCAGGCCTGCCACCCCTTCATCGATGGTCGCCCAGGTGCTTGCAAAATCGTCGGCCGTGCCGTGATAGGGGTCTGGCACCGAATGCCCACCGCGACCGGGGACCGCGTCAAACAGCATACTGATCCGGGCCGTGCCATCGCGCGGGGCGCGGGCCTTGATCCCTTCGAGATTGGCGCTGTCCATCGCAATGATGTGATTGAAACGAAAGAAATCCTTGGCATCAATCTGGCGCGCATATTGCCCGCCGATTTCAATTCCGTGGGCGCGAGCAATGGCAATTGCGCGCGGATCAGGCGCATCGCCCAAGTGGTATGAGGCAGTCCCGGCTGAATCCACAACGCAGTCCAGCCCGCTGCGGTGGGCAGCGGCGCGGAATGCGCCTTCGGCCATCGGTGACCGGCAGATATTGCCGAGACACACGAACAGCACCGATATTCTATGATCAACCCCCCCGAGCATCGCGGCCCAATATGGCAAACCTTTGCAAAAGTCCATGCCATGACGCCAATGTTTCACATGAAACATTAACCAAGCGGCAGGCTAACCGGGGTCTAGAGGGGGTCTAGACCGGCCTAACTGGCATCAAGCGGCGGCTGCGGGCAGCGGTGCGGTGCTTCCCAGCACTTCTTCGGTGATCCGCCGGATATTGACCTTGGCCTTCAACCGCGCGCCGAGCAGCGCCGTTCCGGAAACCTTGCGCTGCACGAACAACGTTTCAATCGGCGGGAAGGCCCAGGTGTCTTTGTCCTGCGCGATGGCATAGCCTTCTTCGCGCAGGAGCGGGATGAACGCCCGGTCGCCGAAATCGAACGGCGCATCTTCGCGCATTTCGCCGATCACGATCTCGATCATCTTGTTCACCCGATCCGGGTGTTTTTCCGCGACAATCGGCATCATGAACCCGGCTTCGATCGTGGCGGCCAGCACCTGCGCTGCGTCGCCTTCCAATCCGGCGGCGAGCATCTTGCGATAGCCATTTGCCACCGCCGGATCGACCGGACGGCAGGCGCCGAAATCGAGCAGGATGATCTCACCCGTTTCGCGCCGGTAACGGAAATTGGCGAAGTTGGGATCGGTCTGCATCACGCCGAAATCAAACAATTCGCGGGTCACCAGCCGAATCAGCCGGGCGAACACCTCATCGCGGCGTTCGGGCGGCTCATTGCCGAGTTCCTCAATCGAAACGCCGTCTTCAAAACTCATCGCGAGGATCGATCCGCGCGTCAGCCCTTCGTGCAGGCGCGGGACGACAAAGCCGGGGGTACCCGCCAACCGTTCCCGATATAGCGCCATTTGCTCGCCTTCGCGGGTGTAATCGGCCTCTTCGTGGAGTTGCTGCTTGGCCGCTGCCATCAGCTTGCCCATTTCCAATTCAGGCGGGGCAAAACCTGCGACCTTCAGCAGCGTCATCACATTATCGACATCGCTGTCGATCGACTTGGCGACGCCGGGATATTGCACCTTGATCGCCAATTCCTCGCCATCGCGGGTCAGCGCCTTGTGCACTTGCCCGATACTGGCAGCGGCAATCGGGCGGGGGTTGAACCAGCGGAATTGCTTGCGCCAATCCGGACCCCATTCGGCGCGCAGCACGGCGTCGAGTTGCTTGGTCGGCATGAAATTGGCCTGATCGCGCAGGGTGGCGAGGATTTTCGATAGCTCGTCCGGCAGGAAATCGCCGGCATCCAGGCTGATCATTTGCCCCATCTTCATCGCCGCCCCGCGCAAGTGCGACAGGCGATCGGTCATGCGCTGAACATTGCCGGGGGTGAGGATCAGGTCGCGCGCCGAGATACCTTCACCGCTGGCAATCCGCCGCGCACCTTCTGCCACCATCCCGCCTGCAACCCCGCCAACCAGCCGCCCAAAGGTGCCGAACCGCGCAATCCGGCCCGATGGCACGGCGCGTTGGCGATTGCGGTCTTCGGGCAGGTTATCGAATTCAGGAATGGTATCGTCGGACACGGGGAGGGGAGTTCCATCTGCGAGAGGCTTTTGCTGGCAACGGCTTCGGCGAAGCTGCGTTCCGCGAGAGATGGTGCCTGCCAGCCAAAGCGCAATTAGGAAATGCAAAGCCCTCCATCCACGGGCAGGCATTGCCCGGTGATGTAATCGGAGTGCGAAGAGGCAAAGAACACCGCCAACCCCTCCAGCCCCTCATGATCGCCAGGGCGGCGCAGCGGGATGCGTTTGGCCATCCATTCACCGAAGCGGGGATCGGCCTTGGCGGTGATGTCTGTTTCGTAAAACCCGAACAACAGCGCGTTCGCAGTGATCTGGTGGCGCGCCAGTTCAAACGCGGCCGCACGGGTGAGGCCGTTCAATGCGGCTTTGGATGCGGCGTAGTCTGAGGAGCGGTTGACCCCCATGATCGACTGTCCGGATGAAGTCGCGATCAGCTTGCCGCCCGCATCGCCTTCCTTGGCGCGGGCGATCATGTGACGGGTCACGTGCTTGTAAACCAGCGCCGCGCCGCGCGTGTTGATTGCCATCGTGTGATCCCAGCCTTCCGCCGTAATGTCAGGAATGGCCGTGCCCGCGCCCGAAATCCCGGCATTGGCAAAGCAGATATCGACCCGGCCAAGCGCTTCGAGCGTTGCGCCCATTGCGGCCTCGATGCTGTTTTCGTCGGCGATGTCGCAGGCGAGGGTGATCACTTCGCCGCTGCCCAGCGCCTTGAGCTCCGCGCGGGCGGCAGCGTTTTTATCGGCGTCGCGCGCCCAGATGGCGATATTGGCGCCAGCCTTGGCCAGACCCCGGCCCATCGCCAGGCCAAGCCCGCCATTGCCGCCAGTGATGATGGCCGTGCGGCCCGTGAGATCGAACAGGTTCATACCCCTTCAAGTGGCGCAATCGGCGCTGGCTCGCAAGTGGGGCGGGAACCGGGCGGCGGGCTGGCGACTTGTGGCGGGATGGACGAACAAACATTGCCCGCCGCCGCCTCACTCTCTCCCACCGCTCGCGCGCTCGGCTATGCCGGGCTGCTGCCGCAAGTGTTCTGTGTGGCGATGGTCGTGAGCGGGCATGAATGGCGCTATTCGGCGCTGGCGGGCGGGTTTGCCTATGCGGCGGCGATCTTCAGCTTCCTTGGCGGAGTGTGGTGGGGGCAAGCATTGGCGAGTGCCAAAGCGGGTCAACCTGCTACAACTGGCGCCTATATCCTGGCGGTGATGCCGAGCCTGCTGGCGGTGGCGTTGTTCCTGCCGTGGACGTTCGGGTGGGAATGGCCCGGCCCGGCGCTATTCTATCTCGGCGCGCTGATCATGTTGTCGCCAATGGTTGACCGTGCGCTTGGATATGCTGCGGCAGACTTCATGCGGCTGCGCTGGCACCTTTCGCTCGGCCTTGGGGCGCTCTCGATTGCGCTTGGCATGGTGGCCGGACAGGTCGTGTAAACCTGCGCGAAGACCGTTTGCGATGAATTAACCAACGTGTCCTAGGGTTAACGCGAGCTCTCCTTCGGATGTCGCACGCGCAATGATCAGAATACTGCAATCCCTGGCAGGTTACGTGCGCCGCGAGCCCCGCACGACCGGCGACGGTGTGGCCGCGGTATTGGATGGCGAAGATGCTCTGCGGTCAGGCGGCGCACTGCTCCGCCGCAAGCGCGCCAAAGTAGCGGCGTTTGCGATACTGTTCGGGTTGCTTTCCGGCCTTGTCGACCTGCCGCTGCCGGCTGAGGACTTCTATCGGGCCATCCGCGCCGAACTGCGCAGCCGGCCAGCGCCGCAGGATATCGTCATGATCGCGATTGACGATAGGACTATCAATAACTTTGGGGGGAAGCTTCCATCGCGCGTGGATGATAGCCAGTTGCTTGATATCCTGTTTAATGCGGGCGTAGCGATGGTTGCGTTCGACCGTGCCCATGCTGACCCCGAAAGCCCGGCTGCCGATGCAGCGTTTGCAAAGGCTCTGGCAAGGCACGAAGGCAAGGTCTGGCTCGGCTTTGTGCCTCGGCAGGAGATCAGTTTTCAGGTCGCTGAGCAAATCGTCCCACGGCCCGAATTCCGCCAGAAAGGCGGTCTTGCAGCTATGACCGGTCTGGGCAGCCCGTTCAACCTTTCGGTCACATTTCCCACCGAGGTCGAGCTTGATGGTCAGAACCATCCATCTCTGTCGGCATTGTTGGCCGATTATACCGGCCCGGTGCGCGACTATCGTCCCGACTATGCATTCAATCCCAGCACAATACCGACCATTAGCTACATCGACATTGCCCGGGGCCAGTTTTCACCTGAAAAACTCGCCGGAAAAAAGGTGATTGTCGGTCAGGCTTTCACACTGTCAGCAGATTATTATCGGATGGTTTTGCGCGACGGCAAGGTACCTGGTGCCTATTTTCATATCATGGGGGCCCACACGTTGAAACGCGGCGCGCCGATTGATCTGCGCTGGTATCCCGCGCTCCTGATCGTCGGCCTTTCGCTTTTGTGGCAGGTGATGGGCCGCTCCAAATCGACGCAAGCACTGGTGCTGGCTGGGCTCGGATTGCTGGCGTTGCCGCTCGTTCTTGATGAGCTGGGAATCAACATCGATGTGCTTTCGGCGCTGCTCGCCTTGACCGGCGCGGCAATCGGATTCCACCGCATCAACCGCAAATACTACAGCACCGAAGCCGATGCGATGACGACTTCTGCCTTGAGTTCGGATCGGACCAATGCGGAACGCGATGTCTACGCGCTCAAGATCGCGGGTCTTGCCGAAATGTCGGAAGAATGGACCACGCGCGAATTGGGCGAATTCATCAACACGCTGATCACCTATATCAAAGGGCCGGGCGAAGCAGGCGACGTCGCATTTGAGCGGGACATTCTGGTGTGGCTCGCCCCGCGCATGGAAACTATTGAGCTGGAACGCCATGCCGACGGTTTGGCGTTGATGCTCAAGACCGCGATCAGCCATGACTGGCAGTCGGCGGGTAGCGGCCCGGCGCTCGGCATTGATACCAATTATGCGCTTGCGCTGGGTCAGCGGATTAAGAAGGCGATGCAGGCGGCGGACGAGGCAGCAACACGCGGTGTGCGGTTCATCATCAACGATGCCGCCTATCTGGAAGCGCGCAACAGCCGGCTGGAAATGCTGCGGGTGCTGGAAAAAGGCCTGCGTGAGCGTAGCATCGGGGTTGCCTACCAGCCCAAGATCGACCTGATGACCGGACGCATTGTCGGCGCAGAAACGTTGATCCGCTGGCAGCCTGATGGCGTGGAGTGGATCAATCCGTTGGAACTGGTGCTGGCCGCCGAAGCGGGTGACCGGATCAACGAACTCACACTGGTGGTGATGGAGGCCGCGCTGGTCGACGGCAAACGCGCGATTGCACTCGATCCCGAATTCAAGCTGGCCGTTAATATGTCGGCCAAAAGCCTGAGCGATACGCACCTGCTGTTCGACATCATGACAATGCTGGGCCGACATGCATTTCCGCCCGAAAATCTCACCCTCGAACTAACGGAGACGGCCAAGCTGGAAGACAAGCGCATCGCCCCGCAGATCGCCGCGTTGAAGGCGCGCGGGATCTGCCTGTCGATCGATGATTTCGGCACGGGGCAATCGAATCTGGAATATATCGAGAAGCTGCCAAGCTCCGAACTCAAGATCGACAAGCGGTTTGTCCAGAACATGGCGACTTCGGAAGAAAGCCGCGCGGTGGTGCGCGCCACGATCGAAATCGCCCATTCCCTCGGAAAAATCGTGGTGGCGGAAGGTGTCGAGCATCAATCGGTCGCCGCCGATCTGCTCGCAATGGGCTGTGATCACGCCCAAGGCTACTTGTTCGCACGGGCGATTGCGATGCCCGAACTGCTTTCGATGATGGGCGGTGGAAGGATCATAGTTAACGGTTGAATATAGTTAATTTTGTGTTAAAGCACTCCTACAGCAATTGGCGCTGACAGGAGAAAAGTTATGTGGGGCTGGATCTCTCACGTGTTCGGCAGCCGGTAAAAAACCGGGTCGCTCGGATTTCAGAAAGCCTCGGGAAACCGGGGCTTTCTTTGTTTTAGGGGATGTTTTCGCGGGTGCGCGGTTCGCGCGCGGAACCTGAGGCTAAGAGCCTCACCCACGTTCTCGAATCAAGGTTAATTGCGAGTCGCGTCAGAGCGCGAAATTGGTCGGGGAGAGAGGATTCGAACCTCCGGCCCCTGCCTCCCGAAGACAGTGCTCTACCAGGCTGAGCTACTCCCCGACCGTGTCGCCCTGCGCGAAGAAAACCCCACGCAGGTCGAGGCAAGGCGCGCCCTATAGGTGTGGATGACGAGGGTGGCAAGCGGGCAATTGCGCCGTATGATGCGGCACATGGCCACTGCTGCAACCCTCCCTTCCGACGCTGCGAATCGGCACCCCGAACAGCAATATCTCGACCTGATGCGGACCATCTGGGAAACCGGGAGCGAGCGGATCGATCGCACCGGGATCGGCACACGTTCCATCTGCGGGGCGATGCTGCGGTTTGATCTGGCGGGCGGCGCGATGCCGCTGCTCACCACCAAGCGGGTGTACTGGAAAACTGCCACGCGCGAACTGCTGTGGTTCCTGACCGGCTCAACCAATATCCGCCCGTTGGTGCTGCAGGGCGTGAAGATCTGGAACGAATGGCCGCACGCCAACTATGTGCGCGAATCCGGTGAAGCGATCAGCCTCGATGATTTCGTCGCGCGAATCGCCGCTGACGAAGCCTTCGCGGGCCGCTGGGGCGATCTTGGCCCGGTGTATGGCAAACAATGGGTCGATTGGCCGACCTACCGCTACCGCCCCGATGGGCTGTACGAGGCGGGTGAGGGGATCAATCAGGTTGCCGCCGTGATCGAATCGTTGCGCAGCAGCCCCGGCAGCCGCCGCCACATCATCGAGGGCTGGAACGTCGCCGAGCTTGACCGCATGGCGCTGCCCCCGTGCCATAAAACCTATCAGTTCCATGTCGCGGGGGAGGGTGCAGACGCGCGGCTCAATTGCCTGCTGTATCAGCGCAGCTGCGATGTCGCGCTGGGCCTGCCGTTCAACCTATGGTCGGCGGCGCTGCTAACCCGGATGATCGCGCAGCAGGTCGGGCTGAAACCGGGCGAGCTGGTGTGGATGGGCGGCGACGTGCACCTCTATATCAACCACGCGCATCTGATCGAAGAACAGCTGTCCCGCCAGCCCCAAGGCCGCCCGACGCTGGAGATTACCCGCACCCCTGAAACAATATTCGACTACACAATCGATGATTTCGTGGTGCATGATTACGCCCCGCTACCCCCGATCAGCGCGCCTGTTGCGGTCTAGGCCCGCGTTCTGCTGCGCGCTTGACCGCTCCCCTGCGTTGAAATAAAAATACGTATTCAAGCAATGATCGCACCGGCAGTGAGCGGGTGCCAGCTTCGGGGAGAGCGCCAATGGCTGAACCAGCAAAACCGGCTGATACCAATCGCCCGGCGCTCGCGCTACACGTGCCAGAACCGACTTATCGCCCCGGCGATCCAGTCGACTTTGCGCATATCGAGGTGCCCGCCGCAGGGCTGCAGCCGCGCCCTGATGAAAGCGCGCTCCCGGCGGATATGAAAGACCTCGCCTATACCCTCGTGAGGGTGCTGGGTGATGACAATCAGGCGCACGGCCCTTGGAACCCGCGCCTCAGTCCGGACACCCTGCGCACCATGCTCGGCCACATGGCGATGGTGCGGGCGTTTGATGAACGGATGTTTCGCGGTCAGCGGCAGGGCAAGACCAGCTTCTACATGAAATGCACCGGGGAAGAGGCTACCTCGGTGGCATCCTCGATGGCGCTCGCCAGCGATGACATGGTGTTCCCCAGCTATCGCCAGCAGGGCATCCTGATCGCGCGCGGTTACCCGCTGCTGGAAATGATCAACCAGATCTATTCGAACCGGGCCGACAAGCTGAAGGGCCGCCAGCTGCCGATCATGTATTCAAGCCGTGAGCACAGCTTTTTCAGCATCTCCGGCAATCTCGCCACACAATGCCCGCAGGCGGTGGGCTGGGCGATGGCAAGCGCGATCAAGGGCGACAGCCGGATTGCCGCGACCTGGGTGGGTGAAGGCTCAACCGCCGAGGGCGATTTCCATGCTGCCTGCACTTTTGCCGCGGTCTATAACGCGCCGGTGATCCTCAATGTGGTCAACAACCAGTGGGCGATTTCCAGCTTTTCGGGCTTCGCTGGCGGGGAACGCACCACCTTTGCCGCGCGGGGCTTGGGCTATGGCATCGCGGCGCTGAGGGTGGACGGCAATGATGCGCTGGCCTGCTATGCCGCTGCCGAATGGGCCGCAAACCGCGCGCGCGGCAATCATGGGCCGACGCTGATCGAATACTTCACCTACCGCGCGGAAGGTCACTCCACCTCCGACGATCCGAGCGGCTATCGCAGCGCACAGGAACGTGAGGAATGGCCGTTGGGCGACCCGGTCATGCGCCTTAAGAACCATCTGATCGCGATTGGCGAATGGGACGAAGATCGCCAGACCGCGATGGATGTGGAATGCGCCGAACTGGTCAAGGCCACCACCAAGGAGGCCGAGAAGAACGGCATTCTGGGCCACGGTCTCCACCACCCGTTCCACACCATGTTTGAGGATGTTTACGAGGAGCTGCCCTGGCACCTTGAAGAACAGGCCGAGCAGGCAATCCGCGAACGCATCACCAAGTTCGGCAGCGAAAGGCCTTTCGGATGAGTGAGGATACCGCAACCGTGGGCGATGCCGTGACAGCCGATGCGCCTGAACGCCGGATCAACATGATCGAGGCGATCAACGAAGCGCTCGACATCATGCTGACCCGTGATCCCGATGTGATTATCATGGGCGAAGATGTCGGCTATTTCGGCGGGGTGTTCCGCGCCACCGCCGGGCTTCAGGCGAAACACGGCAAGAACCGCGTGTTCGATACCCCGATCAGCGAATGCGGGATCATTGGCGCAGCGGTGGGGATGGGGGCTTACGGCCTGCGCCCGGTGCCTGAAATCCAGTTCGCCGATTACATCTATCCCGGCCTCGACCAGCTGATTTCGGAAGCAGCGCGGCTGCGCTATCGTTCGGCGGGCGATTACATTGCGCCGATGACGGTGCGCTCGCCATTCGGCGGAGGCATTTTTGGCGGGCAGACCCACAGCCAAAGCCCCGAGGCATTGTTCACCCACGTCGCGGGCCTGAAAACCGTGATCCCCGCGACGCCTTACGATGCCAAGGGCCTGCTGATCGCCGCGATTGAAGACAATGATCCGGTGATCTTCTTTGAGCCGAAGCGCATCTATAACGGCCCGTTCACCGGGTTTTACGACAAGCCGGTTGAGCCGTGGAAGAAGCATCCCGATTCTGTGGTGCCCGAAGGCTATTACCGTATCCCGCTGGGCAAGGCGCGCCACGTGCGCGAAGGCGAGGCGCTGACGGTGCTCGCCTATGGCACGATGGTCCACGTTGCGCAGGCCGTGTGCGAGGCCAAGGGGGTGGATGCCGACATCCTCGATCTGCGCACGCTGGTTCCGCTCGACATCAAGGCGATTGAAGCCTCGGTCGAGAAAACCGGCCGCGTGCTGATTGTGCACGAGGCGACCCGCACGAGCGGCTTTGGCGCGGAGCTTTCCGCTCTGGTCACTGAACGCTGTTTCTACCACCTCGAAGCTCCGGTCGAACGCGTCACCGGGTTCGACACGCCCTATCCCCACAGCCTCGAATGGGCCTATTTCCCCGGCCCTGTCCGCATTGGCGAGGCCATCGACAAGCTTTTGAGCGAGTAACCGCACCATGGCCACATTCACATTCAATATGCCCGATGTGGGCGAAGGCGTTGCCGAGGCGGAAGTCGTCGAATGGCACGTCAAAGTCGGTGACCGGGTTGAGGAGGATCAACACCTCGTCGACGTGATGACCGACAAGGCGACGATCGACATCGAAAGCCCGGTCGCGGGTATCGTCACTGCGGTGGCGGGCGAGGTAGGCGATGTGATCGCCATCGGCGCAATGCTGCTGGTAATCGAGGTTGAGGGTGAGGCGTCGGAAGAGGTTGAGGCCGAACCCGCAACCCAGGCTCCGGCGGAGGCCGATCCCGAAGTGGAAGCCGAAGCCGCTGCTGAGCAGATCGAAGACGAAATGTCGGATGCCGAGAGCGCAGAGGTGTCCTCTGCGCCATCGCCATCGCCAGCGCCGGCCAGCGCGCAAGCCAAAGTCCTCGCCAGCCCCGCTGTGCGCCAGCGTGCGCAGGATCTTGGGGTTGATCTGGCGCAGGTGAAACCGGCCGAGGATGGCCGTGTGCGCCACGGCGATCTCGATGCGTTCCTCGCCTACAACGCGGGCAGCGGCTTTGCAGCGGCCGGTGCGCCGCGCGCTGACGAGGCGATCAAAGTCATCGGCCTGCGCAAACGCATCGCTCAGAACATGGCTGCAGCCAAACGCAACATTCCGCATTTCACCTATGTTGAGGAATGCGATGTCACCGATCTTGAGGTGATGCGGGCGCAGTTGAACGCCGCAGGCGGGGATCGGCCAAAGCTGACCATGCTGCCGTTGCTGATCACTGCGATCTGCAAAATGGTGCCGCAGTTCCCGATGATCAACGCGCGTTACGATGACGAAGCGGGCGTGGTCACGCGTTATGGCAGCGTGCACCTCGGCATGGCGGCGCAGACGGCAAACGGGTTGATGGTGCCAGTGATTCGCGACGCGCAAAGCCGCAACCTGTGGCAATTGGCGCGCGAGATTGGCCGCTTGGCCGAAGCTGCGCGCACGGGCAAGGCGACATCGGAGGAGCTTTCGGGCTCAACCCTGACGATCACGTCGCTTGGCCCCTTGGGCGGCGTGGCGACCACCCCGGTCATCAATCGGCCCGAAGTCGCGATCATCGGCCCCAACCGGATCGTCGAACGCCCGATGTTCGTCAGCGACGGCATGGGCGGTGAACGAATCGCCAAGCGCAAGCTGATGAATATCTCGATTTCCTGCGATCACCGGGTGGTCGACGGGCATGATGCGGCCAGCTTTGTGCAGGGCATCAAGCGGCTGATCGAAACCCCGGCGCTGCTGCTGGTGGATTAAGGAAAAATATTGCGCCGGGCCGGGCGTTGAGGGCGTTGACAGCCCGCAACACCGGGCCTAATGGCGCTGCTCCAATCGCAAGACAGCCTCGGCTGGAACGGCGATGAACGCGCAAATACGCGGGTGTAGCTCAGTTGGTTAGAGCGCCGGCCTGTCACGCCGGAGGTCGCGGGTTCAAGTCCCGTCACTCGCGCCACTTTCCTCAAACGGAAAGTCGCGCACTCCCAAACAGGATGAATTGTTAGCGGAGCTTATTCGCCATCGTTCGGCGTTGTGGGCGGTGACCAGCTACCGGTCTCCATCCAGATCAGAAAGCGCCGCAAGGGCAACAGCCAGATCAGCCCCAGCACGACATAAACGACTGTCTGCGCGAGGCCCGGCCAGCGTCCAATCAGCCCCGGCGCATAGCGCGCGATCACCACGCCGTAGACGATCAACGCTGCAAACAGGCTGAAAATGCCAAACGGAATTCGCCAGGTCGGGGTTTCGCGCATCACAGGCTTCCATAAATCCGGGTGGGGGTGATCACCGCGTCAAGCCGCCGGTCATGCGGCTCAGTCGGCAGGTCGGCGCACAATTGCGCATCCCATGCCAGCCCAATCGCCAAACGCGGCGGATGTTCCGCCAACCAGCGATCATAATGCCCGCCGCCTTGGCCGAGCCGATCGAGCGCGGCGGTGAAGCCGATCAACGGCACAAACAGCACATCGGGGGTGAAGGGCGCTGCATCCTCGCCCGGTTGCAGCATCCCGAACGGGCCGGGGCTGAGGTCGGAGCGATCATAGGGGTCGGTATGGCGGCGGAATGTCATCGCCGCATCGCGCGCGGTGAAATGGGGCAGGGCGAGCGTGTGCCCAGCATCGTGGAAGAACCGGGCGTAGCCATGTGCGGGCGTTTCGAATGGCCCGGCATGGTAGAGCCCGATCACCGCATCCGGTGCGATCTGAGCGGCGATGGGCGCAGGCGGGCGATGGAACAGCAGCCCGCGGATCGCATCAGACTGCGCCTCAACATGCGCACGCCGCGCAGCGCGAAGGGAGCGGCGGAGTTGGTTTTTGGTGATTTCGGTCATCCATGGGAGCGGTAGCCCCCGGCCCAAAGGGCCGCAAGCCCGACCGGGCGCCCGAGCCTTTGCGAGGAAAGCCAAGCGTGCGGACGCGCGCGCCGGCGCTTGAGGCCTCAAAAAATAAAGTGACGGAACCACCATGGGTCGTTTGCGCTAGAAATCCTCTGACGCGTTTTACGTCAGGTGGGCGCCGTATGCCCAAGCTTTCCGGACGAACCAGCAAGCAAGGGCAGGGACAGCTCCCATTTGGATTACTTATAGCCTCAGGGATGTTCAATCGGCTCGTACCGGGCAGTCCCGCCGTAACCTATCTAGGCGCTTGTAGCCGCCGCTTCAAGCGCTTCGGCGCTGGCCTCGACGCGGGTGGCCAAGGCTTCGAGTTGCTGGGCTAACTGATCTTCGAGGGCAGGGCCGCCGAATAGGTCGGCGGATGGCGGGGCAACAGTCTCAGCCCGTGCGGCGGCGAGATCGCCTTCCAGCTGCGCAATGGCACTGCGCAGGGCCTCCATCGCTTGCGGATCAGCCGTAGGGGCAGGCGCGGCCTTGGGCGCCTTGCGCTTGCGTGCTTCAGCCAGTTCATCGGCGAGGAACAGCGCGGCGAACAGCAAGTTCTGCGCTTCAAGCGGCGCGCGCGATGCGCCAAGCTTGCTGTATTTCTCGGCGATGATTGCGCCCAACGCTTCGATATGGGCTTCTTCGCCATCGGCGCAGGCGACAGAGTAGCTTTTGGGGCCGATGGTGAGGGTGACGGTGCTCATTGCTCATCCTCAAGCTTGGCCAGCAAATCATCCAATTCGCGCAGGCTTTCCGCGACTTGCTCGCGCAATTTCTCATGCGCATTGACCAGTTCGACGACCTTGGCCGAGCCTGAGCTTGCTTTTGCGCCGTCACTGGCCGCCTTATCGCGCACGGCATCGATCCGCTCCATCGCGGCTTCGATACGCTTGATCGCGCTTTCAATACGGTCAACACTCATGGGGCGGAGGAATACCAAGATAGCGATGCCCGTGCAAAGGTTTGGGCGGGGCTGTTGATAAGTGGCGGTGGACAGCAGTGCCAAACCGCCAGCCCGCTGCCCTCACGCAAGGTTGACCTCACCGGGCGGCTCGGCAATGGCACAGCGCACCGCAACCGGGGTCGAATCGCGCAAGTGTCGCGGCGGCTCCCGCAGGAGAATAGCGCGCTCATGAGCATCGATGCCGCCCGCCTTCAACCGATGGCCAATGCGATCCGCGCCCTGTCGATGGACGCGGTTGAGGCTGCCAATTCAGGTCACCCGGGGATGCCGATGGGCATGGCCGATGTGGCGACCGTCTTGTTCACCCGGCATCTGAAGTTTGATCCGTCCGCGCCGCACTGGGCCGACCGAGACCGGTTTGTCCTGAGCGCGGGCCACGGTTCGATGCTGATCTACAGCCTGCTGCACCTGTCAGGCTATGCCGCGCCAACGATGGACGACATCAAGGGTTTCCGCACGCTCGGCAGCCCGTGCGCGGGCCACCCGGAAAACTTCCTGCTCGACGGGGTGGAATGCACCACCGGCCCGCTGGGGCAGGGCGTGGCGATGGCGGTCGGCATGGCGATGGCGGAACGGCATCTGAATGCGGTGTTCGGCGATGACCTGGTTGATCACCGCACCTGGGTGATCGCGGGCGATGGCTGTCTGATGGAAGGCATCAACCACGAAGCGATCGGGCTTGCGGGCCACCTTGGTCTTGGGCGGATGAATGTGCTGTGGGATGACAACCGCATCACCATCGACGGCGCGACCGATCTTTCGACCTCCGAAGACATCAAAGCGCGTTATGCCGCGACCGGTTGGCACGTCACCGAGTGCGATGGGCATGATTTCGCCGACATCGACCGTGCGCTGACCGAAGCGAAGGCCGACCCGCGCCCATCGCTCGTCGCCTGCCAAACGGTGATCGGCAAGGGCGCACCGAACAAGCAAGGCACCAGCGCCACCCACGGCGCTGCGTTGGGCGCGGCGGAAGTGGCTGCGGCGCGTGAGACTTTGGGTTGGACCTCAGAGCCCTTTGTGATCCCGTCCGACATCCTCGCCGATTGGCACTTGGCGGGCGAGCCGGGCCGTGCGGCGCATGGGGCGTGGGCCGGACGGCTCGAAGCGTCCGCCCTAAAGGCCGAGTTTGAGCGGCGGATGGCGGGCGACTTGCCCGAAACCTTCAGCCTCGATGACCACATCGCTGGCCTGATCGCCGCGCCGCAGAAAATCGCCACCCGCAAGGCATCGGAAATCGCGCTTGGGGCGCTCAACCCGATGCTGCCCGACACCATCGGCGGCAGCGCCGACCTGACGGGGTCGAACAACACGCTGGCGGGCGGGATCGGCACCTTCAACCGCGACAATTACGCGGGCCGTTACGTCTATTACGGCATCCGCGAGTTCGGCATGGCCGCCGCGATGAACGGGATGGCGTTGCATGGCGGGGTGATCCCTTACGGCGGCACGTTCCTCGTTTTCACCGACTATGCGCGCGGCGCGATCCGGCTTTCGGCGCTCCAGCATTGCCGCGTGATCTACGTCATGACGCATGACAGCATCGGGCTGGGCGAAGATGGGCCAACCCACCAGCCGATCGAGCATCTCGCATCGCTGCGCGCCATGCCCAACCTGCTGGTGATGCGCCCGGCAGATGCGGTGGAGACGGCCGAATGCTGGGAGCTGGCCTTGCGCCAGCCCGACCGCCCGACCGTGCTCGCACTGACTCGCCAGAACCTGCCGCAGCTGCGTTTGGAGGCGGGCGAGAACCTTTCGGCCAAGGGTGGTTACCGGATCAAATCGGCGGGCTCGGCGCGCAAGGTCGTGATCCTGGCCAGCGGTTCGGAGGTCGAAATCGCGCTCACCTGCGCTGCGCAGCTGGAAATGGGCGGCATTGGCGTGGATGTTGTGTCGATGGTTTGCACCGAATTGTTCGATGAACAGCCGGAAGCCTACCGCGCCGACCTGCTGCCCGCGGATGCCCTGATCGTGTCAATCGAGGCGGCCAGCACCTTTGGCTGGCAACGCTACACTGGCACCCACGGACTCAACATCGGGATCGACAGTTTTGGCGCGTCGGCTCCGATTGCCGATCTCTACGCCCATTTCGGCCTGACCGCCGACGCAATCTTTCCGAAAATCCAAAGCAAATTGAACGCTTAAGCAGGAGAATTTCTTATGGCCACGAAGGTTGCCATCAACGGTTTTGGCCGCATCGGTCGGTTGGTCGCGCGCGCTATTCTTGAGCGCACCGATCATGATTTCGATCTGGTTGCGATCAACGATCTGGCTGATGCCAAGTCCAACGCGCTGCTGTTCGCTTACGATTCGGTGCATGGCCGCTTCAAGGGTGAAGTCACCGCTGATGGCGACGCGATCATCGTCAATGGCAAGCGGATCGCGGTGACCAAGGAACGCGAACCGGGCAAGCTGCCGCACGGCGAAATGGGCGTCGATATCGTGCTCGAATGCACCGGCTTTTTCCAGTCGGACGAAGCCAGTCGCCCGCATCTGGCCGCAGGCGCCAAGCGAGTGTTGATCTCTGCCCCGGCGACCGGCGTGTCCAAGACCATCGTGTTCGGCGTGAACCACGAGAGCCTGACGGGTGACGATGTGATCATCTCCAACGCCAGCTGCACCACCAACTGCCTCGCTCCGGTGGCCAAGGTGCTGAACGACGTGATCGGGATTGAACGCGGGTTCATGACCACGATCCACAGCTACACCAATGATCAGCGGATGCTCGATCAGATCCACCCCGATCTGCGCCGCGCGCGGGCAGGTGCCGTGAACATGATCCCGACCACCACCGGCGCCGCGCGTGCTGTCGGTCTGGTGCTGCCTGAGTTGAAGGGCAAGCTCGATGGTTCATCGGTGCGCGTGCCGACCCCCAATGTCAGCATGGTCGATCTGGTGTTTGTGCCGAGCCGCGATACCTCGGTCGAGGAAATCAACGCCGCATTGAAGGCCGCCGCCGATGGCCCGATGAAGGGCGTGCTTGATTTCACCGATCAGCCGCTGGTTTCGAGCGATTTCAATCACTACCCAGCATCTTCTACGGTCGATTCGCTGGAAACCAGCGTGATGGAGGGCAAGCTTGCCCGGGTGGTCAGTTGGTACGATAACGAATGGGGCTTCTCCAACCGGATGATCGACACCGCCGGGGTGATGGCGAAGTTTCTCTGACGCGACGCCTCCAGCGGAGTTAGCCCTTGCCCAAGTTCAAAACCCTCGATGATCTGCCCGCTGACCTGACCGGAGAGGTTGCGTTGGTGCGCGTTGATCTCAACCTGCCGATGCACGATGGCTCTGCCACCGATGTGACGCGGGCGGAGGCGGTCAAACCGACCATTCTCGAACTCGCCGGGCGCGGGGCCAAGGTGCTGATGCTCGCGCATTTCGGGCGGCCGGGTGGGCAGCGTTCCTCGATGCTGTCGACCAGCATGGTGGTCGGCGATGTTGAAGAAGTGCTGGGCGAGGAGATCATGTTCATCCCCGAGCTCACCGGCCCGGTGGTGGCGCAATCAATCGGCATTCTGCGCGCCGGCGATATAGGCTTGCTCGACAACACCCGTTTCTGGCCGGGTGAGGAAGCGAACGATCCCAATTTCGCGCAGGCGATTGCGGCCAACGGCACGCTGTACGTCAACGACGCTTTCAGCGCCGCGCACCGCGCGCACGCGACCACCGAAGGTCTCGCGCATTTCCTGCCGGCATACGCTGGGCGGTCGATGGAGGCGGAATTGCGCGCGCTCGACGCTGCGCTCGGCTCGCCCGAAACGCCGGTCGCCGCCGTGGTTGGCGGGGCCAAGGTATCGTCCAAGCTCGCCGTGCTCGAACATCTGGTGGGCAAGGTGCAGCACCTGATCATCGGCGGCGGTATGGCCAACACCTTCCTCGCCGCGCGCGGAGTGAATGTCGGCAAATCGCTGTGCGAGCATGATCTGGCGGACACCGTCACCCGCATATTGGAAGAGGCTGACCGCGCAGGCTGCACCGTGCACCTGCCTTACGATGTGGTTGTGGCCAAGGAATTCGCCGCGAACCCGGCCAGCTTGCGCACCTGCAACGTCCACGAAGTCGCGGCGGACGAGATGATCCTCGACCTCGGCCCGCAGGCGACCGAAGCGCTGGCAGATGTGCTGAAGACTTGCCGCACTTTGGTGTGGAACGGCCCGCTGGGCGCGTTTGAGACTGAGCCGTTCGATACCGCCACCGTGGCCCTCGCGCGCACCGCAGCGGCGCTGACGCTCGAAGGGTCGCTGACCAGCGTGGCCGGTGGCGGGGATACGGTCGCGGCGCTCGCGCAGGCGGGTGTGACCGGCGATTTCACCTATATTTCAACCGCTGGCGGAGCCTTCCTCGAATGGATGGAAGGCCGCGTGCTGCCCGGCGTCGCCGCCCTAGAGGCCTGAGATGGCCAACACGCCCGCCGAAATTGAAGCCCTCGCGCTCGGCGTGATGCGCGCCTGGGTGGCGGGTGATGCCAAGGCGATGAAGAAAGCGACCGCGCGCGATTTCATGTGCATGGTTGGCACCTTGCCGCCGCAACTGCTTGACCGGCCTAGCTTCCTTGCGGGGCTTGAGCGCGGCTTTGCCTGCACCAAATTTGCATTCCGCGAAGTGTTCGTGCGCCAGCATGGCAAATGCGCGTGGCTGGTGGCGGGGGCCGAATTGGAACTTCGTTTGGGCGGCAAGGTGTGGAGTGGGCCGTTCCTCGTCACCGGAATGTGGCGGCGTGGCGCGCTTGGCCGCAGCTGGAACCTTGCTGAACTCAGCCTCGCCAAGCTGGATGAAGGCGACCGCCTCGCCGAGAGTGTGCGGGCATTGCAATTGTGGACGTGATGATGAGCGAAGCAGTCGAAACCAGTTATGGCACTCTGACCACCGTCGAAACCGGTGAATTTGCCGGGTGGCGGTATTGGCAGGGCGATCCGTTCGAAACCCGTTCCGGCCCGTTTTTCATGCGGCGCGAGGATGATGGCAGTTACGTCAGCGCCTTCCGGGCCGAGCCGCGTCATATGAACGGCGGTGGGTTCATGCATGGCGGGTGTTTGCTGACCTTCGCCGATTTCGCCCTGTTCGCTATCGCCACGGATGAGTTGGCGGGCGATCATGCGGTGACATTGAACCTCGCGGGCGATTTCCTCGGCTCGGTGCAGGATGGCGCGTTGGTCGAAGCGCGCGGCGAGATAACGCGCGGCGGTGGCAAGACGATCTTTGTGCGCGGCCTTATCACCGGGGACGGCAAGCCTGCGTTGAGCTTTACCGGGATCATCCGCCGCCTTTCTCGCCGCTGATTGTGAGCAGGTGCAGCATGGGTGGTTGCAGCGCGCCTGACCGCTCGCTAAAGGCGCCGACACGGGGCTTTGCATAGGTATGCATAACCTTGCCCGCCAATGGAGAACGCCGCAATGAACACCCAAGCCATGACCGATCGCATCGCAACCGGACAGGGTTTCATCGCCGCGCTCGATCAGTCGGGCGGCTCCACGCCCAAGGCGCTGCGCGGCTACGGCGTCGATGATGGCGAATGGTCGGGCGAGGATGAGATGTTCCAAGCGATCCACGCGATGCGCGCGCGCGTGATCACATCGCCCTGCTTTGGCAGCGGCAAGGTGATCGGCGCGATTTTGTTTGAGCGGACGATGGATGGCGAAGTCGACGGCGTTTCGACCGGCGATGCGTTGAAGGCGCGCGGGATCGTGCCGTTCATCAAGGTTGATGAGGGTTTGGCTGACGACGCGGATGGCGTGCAGCTGATGAAGCCGATG
>LNFM01004024.1_pt1 | contig 27745 bp, 24 predicted proteins | sample 596031 | NCBI WGS metagenome assembly LNFM01 (sample SAMN04254537, study PRJNA301005) | activated carbon metagenome | isolation source: dual media filters at the Ann Arbor, Michigan drinking water treatment plant | place: USA: Ann Arbor
TGCGCCGGTCGGTCAGCGCGTGCACCGCTTCGACGAATGCGACGACGTCGTCCACCGCCTGCGGCGGGTCGGCAAGGTTCTGGCACATGTCGACGCCGACTGTTATGCCGCGCCGCCCGGCCTCCTCCATGATCCAGGCGGTGCGAAGAATGTCACGCTTGACCGATCGGATCTTGTAGATCTCGATGCCGAGCGATTCCAGGAGGTCCAGTTCGCGCAGAAACTGCTCCTTCTGGTCGCAGCAGCCACCGGAGCCGTAGATCTGGATCGACTGGGCCATCGCACCGCCAAGCAGATCGTAGACCGGCACGCCGAGCGACTTGCCCTTTGCATCCTGCAGGGCGATTTCGAAGGCGGCGATGACATGGCGCGCCGCCCCCTGCAACGACCAGTAGTCGCACAGGCTGCGCAGGTCCTTCACGCGGCGTTCAATGTCGAACCCGTCTCGTCCAAGGACCTGCGGACGGCACAGGTCGACGATCGCTTTGAAGACCAGCGGCGCGAAGACCGCGAGATAGCCTTCGCCGAGGCCGGTCACGCCGTTGTCGAGTGTCACCTCGACCATGCCGATCGTGCGCTTGGGCCCGTTCGGAAAACACTCCTTGATCTCCGGATCGTCGGCATCGGCGTAGGCCGAGGACAGGAGCACACAGCGAATGTTGGTGATGGTGGGCATCAGTATCCTCGTGTGAAGTCGACGACGCCGTCGAGCGGCTTGGCGGCGCGAAACCGCTCCAGATTGGCAAGAAACACATCGATCTTGCGGTCGAGCTCGTCGGACGTGCCGCCCCCACTGTGCTGCGTCAGGATCAGGTTGGGGCACGTCCAGAAACGGTGCGATGCCGGCAGCGGCTCGTCGCGCGTCACGTCGATCACCGCCCCGGCCAAGGCGCCGGCATGCAGCGCGTCGGCAAGGGCGTCGTCGTCGACGATCGATCCGCGGCCAAAGTTGCAGAACAGCGCGCCGGGCGGCAGGCGACCAAGCCGGCCTGCATCGAACAGCCCCGCGGTCGCCGTCGTAGCTGGCGCGGTGCAGACGACGATATCCGCCGTGGCCAGCGCGGTGTCGAGCGCGTCCGTTCCGGTGCTGCGCGCAATGGGCGTAATCGCGCAGCCAAAGGGAGCGAGCATTTCCGCCAGGCGCGCATTGATGGCGCCATAGCCGACAAGGACGACGCGCGCCCCGCGCAGCACGCGCAGCGATGATCGCACCGAATCGCCGACCCACCGGCCCCCGGACTGGAACCGCACCAGATCGGCGATGCCGCGGTAATGCGCCAGAATTCCAGCCAGCGCCGACTCTGCGACGGGTTCGGCGAAGAAGCCGGCGAGGTTGGTGACCGTCACCCGCTCGTCGCCGCGGCTCCAGTCCAGGCCCGCATATTCACCGAAGCCGACGGATTCGAGCTGGAGCCAGCGCAGATTGGGATTGCCGGAAATCCTGTCGGCATCCGGGTTGCCGAAGACGATCGGGCAATGGCAGGGCTCGTCTGGCGCGACGGACCGAAGCGTGAAGTCGGTTCCGATACCGTCAGCAAGGCGGGTCTCCTGCCCCGGCGAGAGGGCGACGCATAGCGCGATGTCTCTGTTCATGTGCCCGCTGGCCTCGCGACGCTGATCCAGATCGTCTTGGTCTGGAGATACTGGTCCATCGCCTCGGTGCCGTTGTCGCGCGCCAGCGAACCGGATCGTTTGTAGCCGCCGAACGGCGTCTTGACGTCGCCTTCCGAAAATCCGTTGATCGAGATCGTACCGCAGGGCAGCCGCCGCGCCATGTGGATGGCGCGGTCGATGTCCCTGGTGAAGACTGTCGCATGCAGCCCGTAGTCGGTGTCGCAAGCGATCTTCAGCGCCTCCTCGATGCCCCGGACCGGCAGGATGCCGAGCACAGGACCGAAGATCTCCTCGCGCGCGATCGTCATGTCGGGGGTCAGACCCGCGAAGACGACCGGGTCGATGAAATAGCCCGGCCCGCCGGCCGCGCCGCCTGTCAGCAGGCGCGCACCTTCCGAAGACCCACGGTCCACATAGCCCATCACCCGGTTGTGGTGCTCCTGCGTCACCATTGCACCGATGTTGGTTGCAGGGTCGAGCGGATCGCCGACGACGAAAGCTTTCGCACGCGCCGTGACGCGATGGGCGAATTCCTCAGCGAGGCTGGCATCGACAAGCTGGCGCATGTTGGCCGAACAGTTCTGGCCGCCGTTCCAGAAAGCCGACATGGCGGCATGCTCGATCAGGTCGTCGGTCAGGTCGGCGTCGTCCAGGACAATGAAGGGGCTCTTGCCGCCCATTTCGAGGCCGACCACCTTGAGGTTGCTCTCGCCCGCATAGCGCAGGAAGTAACCGCCCACCTCCGTCGAGCCGGTGAAGGAGACGATGTCGATGTCAGGGTGGCGCCCGATCGCCTGGCCGGTCGTCTCGCCCAGGCCAGGCAGCACGTTGAGCACACCGTCCGGCACGCCGGCCTGCTGCGCGAGTTCTGCCAGGCGCAGCACGGAGAGTGGCGTCTGTTCGGCCGGCTTGATCAGCACGGAGCAACCGGCTGCGAGCGCCGGCGCCATCTTCCAGGCCGCCATCAGAAGCGGAAAGTTCCAGGGCAGGACGAGGCCGACGACGCCTGCGGGCTCCTTGACGATCAGCGCCAGCGCCTGCTCTCCGGTCGGCGCCACCTTGCCGAAAGACTTGTCAGCCAGTTCGCCGTACCACTGGAAAAAGTTGGGCACCTCGCGCCCGATTTCGTGCAGGCAGTCGGTGACGGTCTTGCCGCTGTCGATGCTCTCAAGCACAGCGATTTCCTCGGCATTTGCGCGCACGAGGTCGGCAAGCTTGAGGAGCACGTCCTTGCGGAATTCGGGCGCGGCGCGCGACCAGGCCCCGTCGTTAAAGGCGCGACGGGCCGCGATGACCGCGCGGTCCACGTCCGCCGTGCCGCAATGGGCTACCTTGGCGATGATCTGCCCGGTCGCGGGATTGATCGTTTCGAACGTCGCCCCGCCGGACGCGGCCGAAAAGGCGCCGTCGATGAAGGCGCGGTCGATGGGCTCGAGGCGAGCCGCCAGGGCATGGGCGCTGTCTCTGGTCAGGGTCACGGCGTGTCTCCGGTCAAAGGGTGGAAGGGTCAGCGCACATTGCGCCGCACCGAGATGTGCCACGGGATCAGGAGGCGTTCGGCGAGCGTGACCGCGCCGAACAGGGCAAGCCCGAGCAGGGTGAGGAAGAAGATGCCGGCGAAGGCGAGGTCCGGCCGCATGTTGCCGGTGACGATCTGGATGTAGAAGCCGAGGCCCTGGTCGGAGCCGATGAATTCGGCGATGGCCGCGCCGACCGTCGCGTTGATGGCCGCGTATTTGAAGCCGACGAAACACTGCGGCAGCGCGGCCGGCAACCTGATCTTCACGAAGGTGCGCCACGCGCTTGCACCCGTCGAGGCGCTGAAGCGGGTCAGTTCCTCGCTGAGCGAGCTGAAGGCCATGATGGCATTGAGCACGATGGGGAAGAAGCAGACCAGGAAGACGATGATCACCTTCGGTAGCAGCCCGAAGCCCAGCCATGAGATGAACAGCGGCGCGAACGCGATCTTGGGGACCATCTCGATGCAGACGATGAACGGGTAGATCGTCCGGCGCAACACCGAAGAAAATGCAATCGCCAGGCCAAGCGGCATGGCAAGGACCAGGGCGACAGAATAGCCCAGCACCACTTCGACCCCGGTTACCCAGGTGAAATAGAGCAGGCGGTCGATGTCGGCCCAGCCCTTCGTCACGACCACCGATGGCGGCGTCAGGATATAGCGCGGAATGTCGAACCAGACGATCGAGTACTCCCACACCAGGATGAACCCGGCAAAGAACGCGATCGACATCCAGGCGCTGGCAATGCCGCGCGCCAGCCGCACAAGGCGGGACCCAGTCTCAGAGGACGCCGTAGCCACGGAAGATCTCCTGTGCCTGCCGGACATAGCCGACGAATTCCGGGCTGCTCTTGACCTCGAAGTCGCGCGGGTAGGGAAGGTCGATGGGAATGATCCTCTCGATGCGTCCTGGACGCGGCGTGATGATGGCCACCTTGCTCGACAGCTGCACCGCCTCCTCGATCGAATGGGTAACGAAGACGACTGTCGGATGCCGCTGCATCCACAGCGACTGAAGGTCGGCACGGATGCTCTCGCGGGTCATCGCGTCGAGCTTGCCGAGCGGCTCGTCGAGAAGCATGGTTGCGGGCCTGTGCACCATGGCCTGGCAGAAGGCCGCGCGCTGCTGCATGCCGCCCGACAGCTCGTGCGGATAGCGCGCCTGAAAATCGGTCAGGTGCACGGAATCCAGCATCTCGTCGACGACCGCCGCGTGGTCGCGAGTCGACAATCCGCGCATCTCCAGCTGCAGTTCGATATTGCCGCGAACCGTTCGCCACGGCACCAGCGTGTTGTCCTGGAACATGATGCCGATGTCGGTGCGCGGCCCATCGACGATCCGCCCGTTCATGACGATCGTGCCGCGCGTGGCATCAAGCAGGCCAGCGATCATCAGCGTCATGGTCGACTTGCCGCAACCCGACGGTCCGAGAAGCGAAATGAATTCGCCGGGCGCGATCGCAAGATCGACCGGTCCGAATGCGTGGACGGCGCCCGGACCCGTGCCGAATGTCTTTTCGACGCCCGAGAGTTCGATGAGAGGGGTCATGTCTGGCTTGTGCTGCCTGCTCTGCTCAAAAGTGCATGCCGGGAGCGTGCCCGCTCCCGGCAAGCCTGTCACTTGACGAAGTCGTTGGTGTAGAACGACGCAGCTTCGGCCTTGGGGTCGAGATCGTTGTACTTCTTCATCAGCGCAATCATGCTGTCCCAGTCGGCCGGCACGTTGAGGCCAAGCGTCTTGTCGGTGTTGGCGGCCGAATAGAGCAGCCCCAGCGTCACGTCGAGAACGGCCCGCGACTGCGCCTTGCCTTCGTCCTCGGCCATGGTGCCGCCGACGATGTCGGCGACGGCGTTGACCGCCGCATCCGGATCGGCTTCGGCGGCCTTGTAGGACTTGATCGTCGCCTGCACGAAGCGCTTCACCAAGTCCGGGTTCTTTGCGACCATGTCCTTGCGCGCTACGATGCAGTAACCGACCTGGTTCACTCCATAGTCGGAATAGGGGAAGATGACGGGTGCCGCGCCGCCGTTCTTCTTGATCTCGGCCGGCTTGTCGTCGATGCCGCCCAGCATGCCGACCGTATCGCCGGCGCCCTGCAGATAGCTCGACACAAGCGCGCCGTCCGGCACGTTGGTCAAGGTGATGTCGTCCGGCGAAAGGCCGGCCGTGGCGAGCACGATCGGGAAGAAGGTGTTGACGCCGGCATTGGCGGTCGTCAGCAGCTTCTTGCCCTTAAGGTCGGCAATCTTTGCGACCCCGGCGTCGGGACGCACGAGGATCGCTTCAGAGCCCATCGCGTCGATGACCGCGACCGAGATCAGGTCGGCGCCCTGTGAGGCGAGGTTGACCATCGAGCCGCACGAACCATAGGCGAAATCGCTGTCGCTGTTGGCGACGAGGCGATGCGCCGAGCCGGAGCCGTTGCCGGATCGGATGTCGAGATTGATGCCGGCATCCTTGTAGAAGCCCTTGTCCTTGCCGAGCGCGAAGCCGGCATGCGAGCCGTAGTACATCCAGTTGAGACGCAGGCGGACATCGTCGGCGGCCCTGGCACCGGCAACGAAGACGAAGGTAGTAGCAACGGCGCCGATAAGAAGAGTGCTCAAGCTTTTCATTGTCAGATCCCCTGGTTGATGGTTATGCGCAGTCAAGAACCGAAATCGGGCCGAGGGCTTCGTTAGCGCGCCACGAGGCGCGGAACGCCGGCAGCCCGCATCATGTCGAAAGTCCTGGCCCGGTAGTTTTGGCGGATGTCACGCGTCGGCGGGCGGCAGCGGCTGGAGGGAAGGCCGATCAGTTCCATGCACAGCTTGTCGAGATAGCCGTCGCCGCTGGTGTAGTCCTTCTCGATCTCCACCCAGAGCTTGTAGAAGGGCATGGCCTCGTCCACCATCATCCGGGCGATCTCCGGATAGTTGCCGGCCTCGACCTCGTCGATCAGCTTGATGCCCCATTCCGGCCAGTAGTTGCACAGATGCACCTCGAAGGCGCGCGCGCCAAGCGCGGGCATCGCGGAATAGGGGAAGAAGAGGTTGTTATCGATGATCGTGAAGCGCTTGGAGAAATGCGAGGTCACATCCTCGAATTCCATCGCGTCGGTGCGTGGTGTCGCCCACTTCAGACCGACGACATTGTCGATCTTGGCGAGCCTGTCGATCATTCCGAACGAGAGGTTCGTCGACGTCCAGAAGGTGTTGTAGACAATGATGCCGACCTCCGGCGCCGCCCTTGCCGCGGCCATGACGAACTCCTCGAAATCCGCTTCGGTGTGCGTGAAGTAGAAGGGGCACGAGACCTGGAGAAAGTCGAACTTCATCGCCTGCGCAGCCTTGGCCAGGCGCACCAGCTCGAGCGTGCTGGTCGATTGCCCGCCAAAGGCCAGCGGCACGCCGCCCTGCGCCTCGTCGGCGACCGTCTCGGCCACCGAGACGCGCTCGTCGAAGGACATGGTGGAAAAGTCCCCCGCAGCGCCGCCGGCCAGCAGCGTCGCATATTTGGTGTTCAGCCCGTTATCGAGCAGGAAGCGGACATAGGCCCGGATCGCCGCGTGATTGACCGGGAACCCCTCCGTGTCTTCGAACGCCGTCGGTATCGTCACGTAGCACCCCGCAAGGCGTGATTTGAGTTGTTCCAGGTCCACTGTCATCTCCTCATGTGCGCCGGCTTTCGAAGGCCGAGCGCCAGTCTGTGTTTCGTGTTCGGTCTGTTTGCGCAGAGCCCAAGCAGACTTGATTGCAACCGGCCTAGACGCCGCGGCGCAGCGGTATGGACCGCCCGCCGCGGTGGAACAGATGCGCCCTTGTCCAGTCGACGCCGACCTCCGTGCGGCCGGTGGCGGCGGGGCCGTCCTCGTCGCCCCGGCGCATGATGAGCGACCCGGCCGGATGGGCCGGCGCATGCAGGAAGCTCTCGCCGCCCAGGCGTTCGACGAATTCGACGTCGGCCAGTAGCCGAGGGCCGGAGACACGCCGCGTGTTGAAGTGCTCGGGCCGCAGCCCGGCAACGACCGGCCCCGACAAAGGCTCGGCATTGGCCAGCGCCAGCTCGATCGGACCGCCGACCGTTCCCTCGATCTCAAGGACGAGCCGGACGCCGTCCTGGCGCAGGACGGTGGCGTTCAGGAAGCTCATCTTGGGTGCCCCCATGAAGCCCGCCACGAACTGGTTACACGGTGCGTCGTAGATCTCGGCCGGCGTGCCCACCTGCTCGATGAACCCCGCGCGCAGGACGACGATCCGGTCGGCCAGCGTCATCGCCTCGGTCTGGTCGTGCGTCACGTAGATCATCGTCGCGCCGAGCTTGCGGTGGAGCTTCGCCAGTTCCAGCCGCATCTGGACGCGCAGTTCGGCGTCCAGGTTGGACAGCGGTTCGTCGAACAGGAAGACCTCCGGGTCGCGCACGATGGCGCGACCGATCGCGACGCGCTGGCGCTGTCCACCCGACAGCTCCTTGGGCAAGCGGCCAAGCAGCGGGCCGAGTTGCAGCGTCTCTGCAACCGCAGCCACCCGCCTGTCGCGCTCGGCCCTGGGCATGCCCTCCATCAGCAGCGAGAAGGCCATGTTTTCGGCGACCGTCTTGTGCGGGTAGAGCGCATAGCTCTGGAACACCATGGCGACGCCGCGTTTGGCCGGCGGCACGCCGCGCATCGGCTTGTCCCCAATCAGAACGCGTCCGCCACTGATCGGCTCCAGCCCGCATATCATGCGCAGCAGGGTGGACTTGCCACAGCCCGACGGCCCGATGAAGACCAGGAATTCGCCGTGTGCGACAGTCAGGTCCACTCCATGGATGATCGTCTTGTCGCCAAACTTCTTGCTGACGTCCTGCAGCTCAACCTTAGCCATTGGACGGTCCCTTCTGGCGCCAGCCACCGTCGTCGCGCACGATGACGGTGGCGTGGATGCCGGTGACGCCGCAGCTGTCCTGCGCGTAATAGGCTACGAACAGGCTGCCGTCGGCGCGCAGCGCGACCGTCGGGTAGCCGAGATCGCGGTTGGGAAGTCCGGTGCGCACCACATGCGCGCGCGACGGAGACCAGGTCGCGCCCTGGTCGGCCGAAACGTAGAGGGCGATGCCGTAGGGCGCCCGCCGCCGCCCGGCCACGCAAGCGATCCCGCCGTCCTCGAGTTCGACGAGATCGGCCGGATAGTCCTCGATCCCCGTCGGCCGTGGCGCGCTCCAGGAATCGCCGGCATCGTCAGACATCACGACATGCATGATGCGGGTGACGTTGTCGCGCAGCAGCATCACGATGCGCCCGTTGCGCAGCAAGAGCGGTGCCGGCTCCTCGAACTCATGGCCGGCCGCGCCCGCGACCAGTTGCGGCCTGGCCCAGCTCTGACCCCCGTCGGTCGATCGCACCGTGAAGATGGACGCGTAGTTCGGCACGTCGCTGAGCGGCAGGATGATCGCGCCGTCGACCTCGATTGCGCCGCGCATGCCGTAGCCGCCGCTGAACGGCGCGGTGTCGATACGCGACGCTGCGGTGAAGGTCCGTCCGCCGTCGGATGAGCGGTGCACCCAGGTCTGTCCGCCACCGCGCGCCCAGGGATAGCGCTCGGCCAGCGTGGCGCCCTCCATGGTCCAGTCGGAGAGTTCGGCCGCCATGGCTTCGGCGCCCATCAGTTCCTCGGGGCGTTTGTAGCTGCCACGGGGGAGACCGGCCTCGGCCTCCGCCAGCGTGTGCCAGTCGAAACGCCATTGGTTGAGCAGTACGACGCCCGAGCGCAGGGGGGTGAGCCCTGCGCATTCCACGCCCTGCCAGCCGAATGTCGGAACGACCGACGGCAGGGACCAGCTTCTCCCTTCGTCTGCAGATCGGACCAGCATGTTGCAATAGAGCGGATCCTGCGGCGGATGGATGACGCCGGCACGGCGGCGGGACTGGGTGAAAACCATCAGCCAGTTGTCCCTGCCGACGACCGCCAGATGCGGATGCGCGCTGTAGGCGTATGGATCACGATGCACGATCTGGTGATTCATGGCCTCATCCTGCCGCTGCGGGCGCACAGTCATGGCTCGCGACTAGAGCCGGAACCGCGTGCAGCGGACATATTGCAGGGGCTTCGGGTCGTCGCTCCACTCGTGGTAGGAGCAGACGATCGTCCCGTCCGGGATCTGCACGACGCTTGGATAGCCGATGTGCTGGTAGACGCCGGGATGGTTCCAGTCGACGCCGCCGCCGCCGATCTTGCCCGATTCCGGCGACATGCGGCTCGAGCCGGGCGTGTCGGTGACCGTCCTGCCCGGGACGCCCCCTTCGCGGATGACGAACTCGTTCTTGACATCCCAGGTAACGCCGTCGTCAGAAACGATGGCGCGCACGCCGTAGGGCGGTCGGCGATAGCCGTAGACCATCAGGTAGCGGCCGTCCTTCAGGGCGATCAGTTCCGGCGGGTAGCCCCAGATGTTGGTCCATTTCGGAGGCGTCCAGCTGAAGCCGTCGTCGTCCGATATGGTCATGACCATGTTCTTGGCATCGCTGGTCGGATTGACGTGCGTGCGCATGAAGCAGACCAGCCGCCCGTCCGCGAGGCGCACCAGGCCCGGTTCCTCATAGTCGATGATGCTGGCCGGATCGAAGCCGAGCGTCGAGTAGTATTCCCAGTTGTCGCCGCCGTCGTCGGAGCGCATCAGCGCTGAGCGTGTACTCTCGCCTTCACCTTCTTCCTCATAGCCGTGGATGCGTCCGTAGAGGCCCATCAGCAGCGACCCGTTCGGCAGTTCCCAGCAGCCGAGCCGGCATCCGCCGTGCTTGAGCGGGCGAACGTTGACGGGGATCGGCTGTGTCCAGGTTTCGCCGCCGTCCTTCGACTTGATGACGAATGTCCCGAGCCAGGCCTGCGTCTTGTAGGCCCAGGTCCAGTCGCCCCATTCCTGCGTGCGCGGATGGGAACTCCATGACGGCTGCTCTGGCTTGATGCCGCGCTTGAAGAAGCCGGTTATGGTCAGGTTCACGATCAGTGTGCCGTCCTGCATCTCGCAGATGCCGCAATCCCAGTTGCCCTGCGTTTCCGACCACGGCAGCACGACCTTGGGCGCGCTCCAGCTCTTGCCGCCATCGGTCGATCGGGTCATCAGCGTCTGGCCGCTGTCATGGTGGAACGGGAAGCGCTCCTCGTTGAACACGGCGAGAATGTCTCCATTCTTCAGCACGCGCGTGGCGATCTGGTTGACGCAATGCGCGTCGTCCTTGAAGATCGTGATGTGTTCGACGTCTTTCATCGTGGTCATTCCCGGGGTTCCTTTGTGGGATGCTGCGTCGTCTCGGCCGCTAAAGCCGGATTCCGATATTCTTGATGGAGAGGTAGTTGCGAATGCCGGGCAGACCGCGCTCGCGCCCGACCCCGCTGTCCTTGATTCCGCCGGTCGGCGCCTGGACGCCGCCGATGAACCAGCCATTGATCCAGACCGAGCCGGCCTCGATGTCGCGGGCAAAGGTGAGTGCCCGCGAAATGTCCCGGCTGTAGACGCCGGCCACCAGCCCGAAGCCGAGGCCGTTGGCCATCTGCAGCGCCTCGTCGTCCGTCTCGAAGTCGAGCACCACCGCGACCGGCCCGAAAATCTCCTCGCGCGCCACCGTGCTTTGCGGATCAACCCGGTCGAAGATGGTCGGAGCGACGAAGTAGCCGGCGTCTAGGCCGGACGGCCGGCCGCCACCAAGCCGCAGCCTGGCGCCCGATTGGCGGCCGGCGTCGAGATAGCCGCCGACCTTGGCGTACTGTTGCGCCGAGACCAGCGGGCCGAGGTCGCAATTGTCGAGCCCCGCCCCGACGGTGAGCCCGGCGGCACCTTCGGCAAGCAGGTCGACGAAGGCGTCGCGCACCGACCTGTGGACGAGGAAGCGCGACGAGGACGAGCAGACCTGGCCCGAATTGCCGAAGGCTCCGTCAAGTGCGTCGAAAGCGGCGCGCTTCAGGTCGGCGTCGGCAAAAACGATCATCGGATTCTTGCCGCCAAGTTCGAGCACGACAGGCTTGAGCCCCTGTGAGGCGGCGGAGTAGATCTTGCGGCCCGTGGCGACCGAGCCGGTGAATGTGATGCCGCGCACCAGCGGATGCTCGACCAGCGCCGCGCCCGCCTCGTTGCCATAGCCGGTCACGACGTTGACGACGCCGTCCGGCAGCCCCGCCCGCTGACAGAGTTCTGCAAAGGCGAGCGCAGTCAGGGGCGACTGCTCGGCGGGCTTGACGACGGCCGTGCAGCCTGCGGCAAGCGCCGGCGCAACCGACCGCGCCACCATGCCAAGCGGGTAGTTCCAGGGCACGATGTGGGCCGTCACCCCCACTGGCTCCATCATCGTGAAGTCGACCGTGTCGTGGCCAAGCGGAATAGTGGCGCCTTCCATCTTGTCGGCGGCGCCGGCATTGTAGCGCAGCGTCGCGCAGACGCCGCGCACGTCGCCCAACGATTCCTTGACCGGCTTGCCGACGTCGAGCGTCTCGAGCAGCGCAAAGCGCATCGCCTCGGCCTCCAGGAGATCGGCGATCCGGAAGATAAGCCGGCCACGCTCGGCAGGCGCCATCCTGCGCCAGTCGCCGCGCTGTGCCCGATGCGCCGCCTGAACGGCGCGGTCGACGTCGGTGGCGCTGCCGCGCGCGACCATGCCGATGGTCTGTTCGGTGCTGGGGTCGATCGTCGCAAAGGTACGACCGTCGGCCGAGCGGCACCATGCGCCGTCGATGAAATGCGCGTCCGGTATCGAGCCATCGAGGTCGGAGCGGGAATAGGTTTGCACGCTCATTGCTTCACGCTGCCCTGCGACAGGCCCTGGATGAAATAACGCTGCAGGAAGAAGAACAGCAGGAGACTGGGAATGCTGAGAATGGTCACGGCGGCCATCGCGACGCTGAAGCCCTCGATCTGCGTGCGCGTGCCCACCACCGGCGTGAAGGCGGCGATGCCGACCGGCAGCGTCTTCATCGAGTCGTCGAAGACGACCAGCAGCGGCCATAGGAAATTGTTCCAGTTCAGCGTGAAGATGATGACCGAGGCGGCGATGGCCGGTGCGCGTGCCAATGGCAGCGCGATCCGGAAGAACAGGCTGAACGGGCCTGCGCCGTCCATCTTGGCGGCTTCCTCCAGTTCCTTGGGGAACGACAGGAAGAACTGGCGGAAGACGTAGACACTGAAAACGTTGCCGATAGAGGGCAGGATGAGCGCCTGGTAGGTGCTCGCCCAGCCGAGTTTCACGAAGCCGAGCAAGAGCGGGATGACCGACACTTCCGCCGGGATCATGAGCGACGCCAGGAAAATGTAGAACAGCACGTCGCGGCCGAAGAAGCGCATCCGTGCCAGGGCATATCCCGCCATGGCACCGAACAGCACGCAGAAGAAGGTCGACGCGACCGCCTGGACGATGCTGTTTATACCCCAGCGCACGACGGGATATTCGAACACCTTCAGGTAGTTGTCGAAGGTCACCCGGTGCGGCAGCCACTCGATGTCGACGGTCATCACGTCACTCGGGAACTTGAACGAGGTCGAGATCATCCAGACGAAGGGCAGGGCCCACAGGACCGCGACCGACATGCCGAGGGGCCACAACAGCAGGTCGGCGCGGTCGAGCCCGCGGGCCTCCAGCTTGCCGTCTAGCCAAGCGCCCATCACGAACGCTCCCGCAGCAGGACGCGCTGCACGACGGTGATGGTCAGGATCAGGGCAAAAAGGATGAGCGACACGGCCGCCGCATAGCCGAACAGATTGCGGACGATCGCGAGGTTGTAGATGTAGTGGATGGGCGACGAGGACGAGCTGGCCGGACCGCCGTTGGTCATCACATAGATCTGGCTGAAGATCCGCAGCGTCGCGATGAGCTGCAGGGTGACGACCATGCTGATCACGGGCCGCAGATGCGGCAGGATCACGTGCCGGAAGCGCTGCCAGCGCCCCGCGCCGTCGACCCGCGCCGCATCGACGATCTCGCCCGGAATGTCCTGCAGCGCGGCCAGGAAAAGCACGAAGGCAAGGCCGAGATCCCACCAGACGGAAGCGATGCTCACCCCGACCAGCGACCAGCGAGTCGAGGTCAGCCAGGGGATGTCGGAGAAGCCGAGATAGGACAGGTAATGGTTGATCAGTCCGAACTGCGTGTCGAGCAGCCAGACCCAGACCAGGCCGATCACGGTTGCCGAGACGACCGTCGGCGCAAAGAACAGCGTGCGCGCCAGGCTGGACAGCGGGTAGTTCTTGTTGACGAACAGGGCAAACAGGAGGCCGAGCACCGTCACGCAAGGCACGATGATGAGACCGTAGAGGAATACGTTGCGGAAGGCGACGCCCACCCACTGGTCGTCGAAGGCGCGGGCATAGTTCTCGATGCCGATCCATTTCGGCTGGCCGACGATGCTCCAGCGCGTGAAGGAAACGTAGACCCCGGCCAGTACCGGAAGGACGTTGAACAAGAAGAAGGGCACGGCGAAGAACGCGACCAGCACGTAGCCCGCCCGGTCGACCGGGTGGCGTTCCGGCCCGAAATCCCCGCGTCCATTCTCGAATGCCGTGGTCATGGTGTCGCGCCTGTGTTGCAAGCATAGTCCGGCCTCGCCCGCTGCGCGTGGCGCGGCGGGCGAGAGGGACGGCGCGGTTCGCGCGCCGGAAGACGGCTCCGAAGGGTCAGCCCTCGTCGAGATCAGCCTGCCACTGCGCCTGGATCTGTTCCATGGCCGCGTCGATCGTGGTCTGTCCGGACCAAACGCCCTCCAGCGTCTTGGCGAGGAAGTTGCCGCCCGAATAGATCGTGAAGTTCGGCCCGTTGGCGATCGGAATCTCGCCGATGGTCGCGATCGACATGCCGTCCACGAAGGCGCCGCGCACATCCCAGGGGCTGCCCGCCGTCTTGTAGTCGGGCCGCTCCAGCAGAGACTTGCGGGGCGAGGCGCCGCGACCCACTGTGGTCCACAGGAAGCTGTTGTCGGACAGCCATTTGACCGCCTGGATCGTGGCCTCGTGCCGTGCCGGATCTGCCTGCCTGTAGAGTTCGAGGCCGCCCATCTCGAAGTAGGTGACGTGCTTTTCCCCGATCTTGGGGAACAACACCGTCTTGAACGGGAGGTTCTGGCCGAGATAGCCGGCGACCGTCCACGGTCCGGTCCAGAAGATCGAACCCTGACCCGTTCCGAAGGCCTTGTAGCGGTCCGTTACGTCCCTGGTCGACACCTTCTCCTTGTCGAACAGGTCGAGCACCCACTGCATGGCGGCCTTGCCGGCTTCCGGGTTGACGCAGGCGGTCTTGAGATCGTCGCTGGCGCGCTGGAAACCCATCTGCTCGGCCACGATGCCCCATGTCACGGTCGGCTGGACGCCCGAGCCGGTCATCATGATGCCCGAGCGCGTGACCTTGTCGCCTTCGCGCTTGGTCATCGCCCTTGCCCATTCGAGCAGCGCCGCGCCGTCAGCGGGCGGATTGTTGATGTCCAGGCCCGCTTCCTTGACGTGGTCGGTGTTGACTTCCGGCTGCAGGCTCATCAGGTCCATCGGGACCATGAATATCTTGTTGTCGTACTTGGGATAACGCGACGCCGTCACGGACGCGGCGCTGAAGTCCGCCAGGTCGAGTCCGGCCGCGGCGATCAGATCGTCGAGTGGCACGGTGACCTCGTCTCGCGCCAGTTGTGCACCCTTGCCGGCGGTGCCCCAGCCGAAGTCAGGTGCCTTGCCGGTCGCCGAGGCGGCGAGAACCTTGGTGACATACTGCTCTTCCGGCACCAGCTCCATCCGGATCTGCACGCCCTTGTCCTTGTGTGCGTCGTTGAAGTCGCTGATCATCTTGGCCCAGACTTCGCCATCGGAGGCGGCCAGCCAGCTCCAATGGACGATCTCGACCGGATCGGCCGCCGAGGCGCGTCCTGTCCAGAAATGCGGAACGGCAATGCTCGCGCCGGCGACCGCCGCCGCCGACTTCAGGAGTGTCCTGCGGTTTACCGAGGCTCGCGAATTGTTCAACAATTTCAAAACCATGCCAATCTCCCTCGGGCAAGCGACGCCGCCTGCCACGTTTTGTTAGATCTGATTTTTCTCTGTTCCCGCGCCGAGCCGGTCGATGTGACGGCGTCTCGGTGTAGGGTCAGTGTTGGGCAGAGTGCGCGCAACTAGTTGACGTACAGCGTCATTCTCTTTACGTAAGACGTCACAATTCTGATTCTTTAGGGAAAGTGCGACGTGGTCGACCAGAATCCCGTCATTGCCGCCGCGGCCAGCCGCCAGCCGCGCTTCGGGTTTCTGCTGCAGCCCGAATTTCCCATGAACGCGCTTGTGCTGGCGACCGAGGCGCTGCGCATCGCCAATCAGAACAGCGGCCGCGAGCTTTTCGAATGGATCCTGATCTCGGACCGCGCCGGCGCGGTGCGCGCCAGCAACGGCATGTCGGTGGCCGCCGAGCATGACCTCGCGCATTTTCCGCGCTGTGATTTCCTTGTCGTGTTGGAAGGCAACCTGCCCACCCAGAACATTTCCGCAGGCGTGCGCGGCGCGTTGCGCAACGCCTATCGTCACGGCTCGATGATCGTCGGTATCGATACAGGGGCGTTTCCGATCGCCGTGGCGGGCCTCGTCGGCGACCGCGGCTCGGTGGTCCACTGGGAGGCTTCGTCGTCCTATCTCGAGCAGTTTCCGGATGCGGACGCGAGAAACCAGATCTACCTGATCGACCGCCAGCTCGCGTTCTGCGCCGGCGGCGTGTCGACACTGGACTTGATGCTGGACCTGATCGGCCGGCTGCGCGGCAGCACACTCGCCGGCGAGGTCGCCAACGCGCTCATCCACACGCCGCGCGACAGCGCGCATCCGCAACGCATCGACGATCGCGAGGCCGACGAGGCGCGTCCCTCGCTATCGCGCAGGATCGTCGAGCTGATGGAGAACAATCTCGACTTCCCCCTGCCGCCGAAAAGCCTGGCGCGCCAGCTCGGCGTGTCGGTCAAGACACTCGAGCGCTCCTGCCTGCGCCACTTCAACCAGACGCCGGGCCAGGTGTATCTGCGCACGCGGCTGCAGGCGGCGCGCAACCTTCTCTTCTACGAAGAGAGGGCGATCAAGGACATCGCAGTCGCCTGCGGCTTCTCTTACCCCTCCGTCTTCACGCGCGCCTTTACGGCGCAGTTCGGTCAGCCGCCCCGCGCCTTCCGTCGTGCCTTCCGCGAGACGCAGCGCATCGTCAGGCCTGAAATAATCAGGTTATCCCACCCTGCCGAGAGCGGGAAAGCGTAGCGCTGCATAGTTTCAGCGTAGGAGACGTGTTGATGCGTCTGACCGGTGTCGGCCAAATCTGTCGCGGAGTCTGGCCCGCGGACAACAGCCGCTATGGGATTTTTCACGCCGGAAGCCGAAGTTCTGGAGACGGCCCCGCTTCCGACATTTGCGCGCGCAATGCCGAACGTTTGGCTAGGCTCTCACCCCCAGCCGCGTCATTTTCTCCCAGAGCGTCGAGCGGCCGATGCCGAGCAGCTCGGCGGCCTTGATGACCTGGCCGTCGGTCTGTTCGAGCGCGCGTTCGATCTGACGGCGTTCTGCCGCGTCGCGGATTTCGGCCAGCGGGAGGAAACCCGGTCTGGCCTGGGTTCCGGGACGGTCCGGGAAGAGGTCGCCCGGCATGATCCATTCCGATGCGGTCAACGCCACGGCGCGGTCGATGCGGTTGCGCAGTTCGCGCACGTTGCCGGGCCATGGATGCGCAAGCGCCGCTTCCTCCGTCAAGGCGCTGAAGCCGCGGATGCGGGCTTCGGAGCGTGCGGCGGCGCTTTCCAGGAAGCGTTCGAGCAGCCAGACGATGTCCTCCGGCCGCTGCCTGAGAGGCGGGATGTCGACCGGGAGCACGGCGAGGCGAAAGTAGAGGTCTTCGCGGAAGCCGGATGCTTGTCCCGGCGCCAGGGCGCGGTGCGTGGCAGCGACGATCCGGGCGCGGAAGGGCACGGCTGTCTCGCCGCCGAGCCGCGTGAAGGATTCGCTCTCGATCAGGCGCAGCAGCTTGGCTTGAAGGGCTGCCGGCATGTCGCCGATCTCGTCGAGGAAGAGCGTGCCGCCCCGGGCGCGTTCCGCGTAGCCGAGATGGCGCTGGTGAGCGCCGGTGAACGCGCCCTTCTCATGACCGAAGAGTTCGCTTTCCAGGAGATCGGCGGGGATCGCCGCGCAGTTCACCGCGACGAAGGGCTGCTCGGTGCGCGCCGAGACCTGGTGCAGGAGCCGCGCCGCGACCTCCTTGCCGGATCCGGTCTCTCCCGTAATCAGCACCGGCAGGTCATGCGCGGCGTAGCGATGGATGAGATCCTCGGCGTGCTGGATGGCCGGCGACTGGCCGAGCACATAGTCCCTAAGCCGCATGCCGGCGCGTGTGCTGCGCCGGCCGGTGGCGATTCGCTTCAGGAAATCGTCCATGGCGAAGGGCTTCGTCATGAAGTCGACTGCGCCTGAACGCATGAGGCGTACGGCCTGGTCGATCTCGGCGAAGCCCGTGACGAACAGGAAGGGCGGCGCGTTCGGCCGCCGGGCCATTTCCTCGAACACCGCCTCGCCGGACATGTCCGGAAGTCGGATGTCGCAGATCACGAGGTCAAGGGAGCCGGCGACGCGGCCGATACCCGCGACGGCCTCGCCCCCGGTCTGCCACCAGGTCACGTCCCAGCCTTCGAGTTCCAACCGCTGGACGATGGAACCGCCCATGACGGGATCGTCCTCGACCAGCCCAACGCGCGCGCGTTCAGGCAGCATGGCTGCGCTCATTGGGTGCTTCCTCCGGGAACGGCAGGATCAGGGTCACGACCGACCCTCCCGACGGCCTTGCGTCGACGGCGGCTTTTCCCCCGCAGGCATCGACCATGCGGCGCACCATCCAAAGCCCCAACCCTCGTCCGGCGCGTACTGCCGGGCCGGGATCGTCATCGCTCAGCATGGTGATCGAGTCCCTCGGCATGCCTGGACCTTCGTCGGAGACCGAAATCCTCAGCCGATCCGCCGTCCGCGCGACGATCAGGCCGATTGCGCCACCCTCAGGGGTGGCGGCACTGGCGTTGAGCAGCAGGTTCAGGACCGCTTGCCGCACCGGGCCGCCGGGGATCGTCGATGCGACCTCGGCTGGCCAGTCGACATGCCAGTCCAGGCTCTGCCGGCGTCGGCGCAGCTCAGGCTTCATCAGGACCCTGACGTCGTCCAGGTCGTCGGCGCTCAGCGGCCGGGCCGATCGTTCGGGGCGATAGGTCGCCAGCGCGGCTTCGACGACCTCGCGGATACCGTTCAGGCCGCGTTCGATCAGGCTGATCGAGGTGTCGCGCACGCCCGGCGTCCGCCCGTGCGTCTTCAGCGTGTCGATCGCGTTGAACAACCCGCCGAGCGGATTGTTGATTTCGTGCGCCATGCCGGAGGCGAGCCGCCCCAGGCTCGCCAGCTTCTCCTCCTCGGCCAGCTGCATGGCGAAGTTGGCGCGCTCCCGCTCGGCATGGACGAGCGCGTTGTAGCCGTTGAAGAGACTTGCCACCTCGCCGCCGCGCGCCGGAAACTCGCGCGACGAAATCGGCTCCGCGACGCCGTTGGCGGCGGCGCGCATGTGATCCTCCAGCACCCGCATCGGCTCGATCATGCGGCGGACCAGCAGGAAGCCGCCGAGCGAGAAGATCGCGGCAAGGATGCCGTTGGTGACGAGCAACGTCGCCAGGATCTCGCGGCGCTCGGCAAAGATGTGCGAGGCGTCGAAGGCCGTGTGGATCGCACCGATCTTCTGGCCCTGATAGACGATGTCGCGGAAGGCGAAGCCGGTGTCCGCTTCCCGGTCGAAGGTCACCGTGCGTGCGCCGTAACGCGAGGCATAGGCTTGCGGCAGCTCCGAGAAGGACGGGATGCGGGTGGGGTCGGTTGCCGCCAGCACCTTGCCGTCGGCGCCGGTGACGACCGCCTCGATGGGCGACAGCGCCTGATAGGATCTTTGGGAACGGTCGAGCGCGTCGAAAACCTCCCAGACATCGCCGCGCAGAACAGCCGGCAGGACGGCTGCGGTCAACCCGTCGAGATAGCTGCCGGCAAGACCGTCGATGAAGGATTCCTGCGTGCGGGACAGGCGGTCGAGCACGCGCTCCGAGATCACCGCGCTGATCGCCACCATCAGGAGCGCCACCATCAGCGGAACGCGGTACGAGACCGGAATGGCGCGTAGGCGACGGAAAGCGTTCATCCCAGCCGCCTCACCGCATCGACCTTGGCGGCGATGCTGTCGAACAAGGCGGGCTGTGTCGCGACGAATCCGTCGAGCCGCAGCAGCGCCAGGACCTTGCGTCCCTCGTCGTGACGGTCCATCGCCGTCAGCGCATCCTTCAACCGGGCGATCCGTGGGTCGCCGACGAGCGCCCTGGGCGAGGCCACGGGCGGAAAGCCGAGCCATTCGGAGCGGCGCACGATCCGCGTTTGGTTGACGAGGTCCGGCTCCATCTCGCGCATCACGTCCCAGACATAGCCATCGACGCTGCCGGACTGGGCAAGCCCCGAGGCGACGGCGCGGATCACGTTGCGGTGGCCGTAGGTGTAGAGGGTGCGGGCGAAGAAGCCTTCCGGCTTAAGTCCGTTCTCTGCGAGGAGCGCGCGGGTCACGAGAAATCCGGAATTGGAGTCCGGGTCGGAGAAGGCATGGATATCGCCCTTCAGATCCTCCCACCGCTCGGTCGGCCTGTCGGCGGCGGCGATCAGATACGACTGGTAGAGCGGCTTGCCATGCCACGACGGCGTCGCGACGAGATCGAGTTCCGTCCTGAACTGGACGTAGGGGTAGCCGCAGATCCACGCCGCTTGGAGCTGACCCGCGACCAGCAGCGCCGTGATTTCCTGATAGGTCCGCCGGCTGACCAGTTCGACCGGCTCGCCGATCGCCTCGGTGAGATAGGCCCGCAGGAGCGCCAGAAGTTCGAGGTCGTTCGACAGGAAGACCGGCGTCAGGCCGAATTTGAACCCTTCCTGGGAGGAGGCCCGGCCGGGCGCAAGCGCGAGCGAAAGTGCACCGCCGCCGCACAACGCAAGCACCGAACGGCGGTCGAGTACCTGGCGCGTGGCTGGGTACCGTGCGGTCAACTCTGTCGTCCTCCCGGCGGACAGACTAGCGCCGAAGAACGCCGAAATCGACCGAAATCCTGCATTTCCGGCGCCGTCCGGCTTTCCGGACCAACGGCGGCGCAGCATGTCCGGAAATCCGGACATGGCCTTTGCGCGCCGCCCGCAAGGTCTTGGATTTGCTCATGGCGGCCGTCGCCCGTCAGCTGGCACCATCCTTGCACCACCCGTTGCGTACCCAGTCGCGAACCAGGGAGGATGGAATGGATCGGTGCAACAAATTGGTCGATGTCGGCCGCAGACAGTTCTTGCGAGGCGGAGCGCTTGCCGCCGCCGCCACCGCAACGGCGGTTACGCTTCCCGCCGCGCCAGCAAGGGCCGCATCGCTTGCACGGGTCGACTACCCTTCCAACCGGCTTGGAAACGTCGCCGACCTCAAGCCGAACGAGCCGTTCGACGTTACCTATCCTGACCAGAATGCGCCGGGCGTGCTCCTGAAGCTCGGAACATCGGTCGAAGGCGGTGCCGGTCCTGAAGGCGACATCGTCGGCTTCTCGACGATCTGCCCGCACAAGGGTTTTCCGCTCAACTACGTCGCCGCCGACCGGACGCTGAACTGCCCCGGTCACTATTCCCGCTTCGACTGCGAGGCAGGTGGCCAGCAGATCTGGGGCCAGGCCACGCAGAACCTGCCGCAATATGCGCTGAGGGTGGACGAGAAGGGCGACATCTACGCCGAGGGCGTGGACGAACTGCTCTACGGCCGCCTGTCGAACGTGCTCTGAGGGAGGGAACAATGGCTTACAAGCGACACATCGACCGCCTGCCGATCATCCCGGCGGATGCCAAGAAGCACAACGTCACCTGCCACTACTGCATCGTCGGCTGCGGCTACCACGCCTATACCTGGCCGGTGAACAAGCAGGGCGGCACGGACGCCGCCGCCAACGCCTTCGGCGTCAACCTCGCCGAACAGCAGCCCGCCGAGACCGAGGCCTGGTATGCGCCGTCGATGTACAACATCGTCCGGCAGGACGGGAAGGACGTCCACCTCGTCATCAAGCCCGACCATGGCTGCGTGGTGAACTCCGGCCTCGGCTCCGTGCGCGGCGCCCGCATGGCCGAAAACCGCCGCTCCGACAAGACCGGCACGCAGCAGCAGCGGCTGACCGAGCCGATGGTGTGGCGCTACGGCACCTGGCAGCCGACGAGCTGGAACGACGCGCTCGACCTCGTCGCCCGGGTCACCGCCCGTGTCATCGACAAGGACGACGAGGACGATCTGTTCGTCTCGATGTTCGACCATGGCGGCTCGGCCGGCGGCTACGAGAACACCTGGGGCACCGGCAAGCTCTATTTCGGCTCGATGAAGGTCAAGAACTGCCGCATCCACAACCGCCCCGCCTACAATTCGGAAGTTCACTCGACCCGCGACATGGGTGTCGACGAGCTGAACTACGCCTATGAGGACTACACGAAAACCGACACGATCATGCTGGTCGGCACCAACCCGCTCGAATGCCAGACCAACCTGTTCCTGAACCACATGGTGCCGGGGATGCGCAACGGCGCCAAGGTGATCATCGTCGATCCCCGCCGCACCGTGACGGCAAACGCCTGCGAGGTAGAGGCCGGCGCGGAGAACGTGCTGCACCTGGCAATCAAGACCGGTACGGATCTCGCGCTGTTCAACACGCTCTTCACCTACATCGCCGACCAGGGCTGGGTGGACAAGGACTTCCTCGCCGCGTCGACCTTTCAGGGCGACGTCGCCGTGGCCCTTGACGAGGCGCATCCGGCCGCGCTCGGCTCGTTCGAGATGGCGCGGGCGAAGTGCAAGACCTCGCTCGCCGAGGGCGCGTCCATCACCGGGCTTTCCGAAGCCGACATCGTCAAGGCGGCGGAGTGGATCGCCAAGCCGAAGGAAGACGGCTCACGTCGCAAATGCACCACGGGCTACGAGAAGGGCATCATCTGGGGCAATGACAATTACCGCGTCATCGGCGCCCTGGTGAACATCGGCCTGGCCACCGGCAATATCGGCCGCGAGGGCGGCGGTGTCTGCCGTCTCGGCGGCCACCAGGAAGGCTACTTCCGCCCCTCCGACGCCCATGTCGGCCGGCCCGCGCCCTATCTCGACCAGCTGATCATCGCCGGTCACGGCAAGGTGCACCACGTCTGGGCCAACGACCACTACAAGACGACGCTGAACGCGACCGAGTTCAAGCGCGAATACAACCGCCGGACCAACATGGTGAAGGACGCCATGGACGCTCATGCGGGGGCGACGCGGGAGGAACTGATCGAGGCGATCGTCGGCGCGATCAACGCGGGCGGGCTGTTCTCGGTCAACGTCGACATCATCCACAGCCAGATCGGCCAGGCCGCGCATGTCATCCTGCCGGCGGTCGAATCGGGCGAGATGAACCTGACCTCCATGAACGGCGAGCGCCGCATGCGCCTCGTCGAGAAATACATGGACGGCCCGGGCAACGCCAAGCCGGACTGCCTGATAGCAGCGGCGATCGCGCAGAACCTCGAGCGTGTGCTGCGCGAGGACGGTCGCGAGGCCTATGCCGACCAGTTCAAGGGCTATGACTGGAAGACGGAGGAAGACGCCTTCATGGATGGCTATCACTCCGGCAATCCGGAGGTGACCTACGACCGGCTGCGCGCCATGGGCAACAACGGCGTGCAGGAGCCGGTCGTCGGCTTCGAGAACGGCCAGCTGGTGGGCACCAAGCGCCTCTACACGGACGGGAAGTTCACCCGGCACGGGCGCGAGGACGGCAAGGCGCTGTTCTGCGGCGGCGAGTGGCGGGGGCTGCAGGCGCCGGGCAAGGCCTATCAGAGGGACAATTTCGCGTTCCTCATCAACAACGGCCGCGCAAACGTCATCTGGCAGAACTGGTTCCTGGACAAGGCCAACGACTTCGTCTCCGACCGCTTCCCGATCCCCTATATCGAGATCAATCCGGAGGACATGGCCGAACTCGGGGTCAAGGCCGGCGATCTCGTCGAGGTCTTCAACGATGTCGGCGCCACCCAGGCTCTGGTCTATCCGACGCCGACCGCGCGGCGGAAGGAGACCTTCATGGTGTTCGGCGCTCCCAACGGCGCGCAGGGCAACATCGTCAATGCCGGGACGAACGAACTGATCCTGCCGAACTACAAGCACACCTGGGCCAACATCCGAAAAATCTCGGATGCGCCGGCCTCGGCAGCGGATCTGTCATTCAAGTCCATGGAATACAGCGCGGGCTGACCGCCGCGCGTCGCGCCGCCGGACCAAACGAGCCCGGCGGCGCATCTGCATAGTCAAGCAGGAGCGATCATGACGCTGGCCGCACTCTCACCCCTCGACCACTGCGAAGCCGGCGCTTCCGCGGCCGTGATCCCGGTCGACATCGCCGCGGCCAAGGCCGTCGCCGCGTCCATGCCGGTAGCCGACATCGAAACGGTCGACCTCCTTGCCGCGAACGGCCGGGTCCTGGCAGGAGACATCGACGCAACACTGAACCTTCCGCCGTTCGACGCCTCCGCGATGGACGGATATGCGGTCAAGGCGGAGAGCTTCACTGGACAAGGTCCATGGCGGCTCAAGGTGACGGGTCGCATCGCTGCCGGCGACACTTCCGCGCAATCCTTTGACGGCTCGGTGTGCATCCTGACCGGGGCGCCGGTCCCGCAAGGATTCGAGACCGTCGTCATGCAGGAGAAATGCCGTCTCGACGGCGACGCCATCGTCATCGACCAGAAGCCGCAAACGGGCCAGAACGTACGGATCGCCGGAGAGGACGTACGTCGCGGCGAGTCCCTGCTGGATGCCGGTATCATACTGAAGCCCCAGCATCTCGCGCTCCTCGCCGGTCAGGGAATGGCGGCGGTCGAGGTTGGCCGGAAGGTCCGCGTCGGGCTGATCTCCACCGGCACCGAGCTGCGCGAGCCCGGTACGCCCCTTCATCCCGGCCAGATCTTCAACTCGAACCGCGTGATGCTGCGCGCCAGTCTCGACGCGTGCCGCTGGGCCGAGGTGCTCGACTTCGGCATCGTGCCTGATACGCGGGAGGCGATTGCCGCGGTCCTCGCCGAGGCGGCCGTGCAATGCGATGCGATCATCACCACGGGCGGCGTGTCGGCCGGAGAGGAAGACCATGTCACCTGGGCTGTTGGCTCCGGCGGCGGCGTGCTCGACGTCATGAAAGTCGCCATGCGTCCCGGCAAGCCGGTGAAGGTGGGGAAGCTCGGCGCAGCGCTGTTCCTCGGACTTCCCGGCAACCCCAACGCCACGCTCGTCACCTTCCGGATGATCGCGCTGCCGGCCCTGCGCAGGCTGGCGGGCCTGTCGGTCACGGCGCCGACCTGGACGCAGGCCGTCACGGATTTCACCTACGAAAAGCGGCCCGACCGCACCGAGTTCGTGCCCGTCCGCCTCTGCGCCCCAGGTCCGGATGGATTGCCGCGCCTGGCAATGCTCGGTCGCGGCTCTTCCGCCAGCCTGCGTGCGATCTCGCAGGCTGACGGAATTGCACTGCTGCCGCCGGGCGTTGACCAGGTCGAGCCCGGCATGCGCGTCGCGTTCGAGGCGATTTAGGGCATAACGGCATTGACGCTGTGGGGCGGGTTCTCCAGCACGGCAGCCGGAGGTGGCGCCATCTGGGCGGTGCGGCCGGCCTTGCGGTTGCCGTCGGCGGAGGCGCGTTCGCGTGGTACGCCCTGCGCCGCCGCCGACACCATCTCCGCCGTAGAGGCATCGTCTTGCGGCTGCGCTGCCCCAACCCGAAAGAAGGACATGGACGTCGTCTGCATCTCGGGCATCGCGGAGCGGCACCTCAAGAAGTCCATGGGATCGCCGCTGACGATCCACCTCGTCGATGCTGAGGAGGCTGCGGACGATGTGCGCGAGATGGTCCGTAAGGAGCAATACTGCTGCGCCTTCCCGCGCTTAGATCTCTCGGTCGGCAAGGACGGGGTCCACCTGCTGATCACAACGTCAAAGGCGGCGAAGGGGCCCGCCGACGTGCTGTTCGACCACCTCGCCCCGAAGCTCGCGCACGCCCCCGCCGCGTGAGCACGGAAACGAGTGCGGCTTTATACAGGGACATTCGCGCGGCCGGCAAAACGGTGCTTGGATGTCCGGTTACCCAGGGGTCTGCGCCAATAGCCGACAGTCGGCTACCTGCCCCGCTTCTGCCCGGTAGCAAGGCGCGCCTTTCCGGACGTTCAGGCAGACGTTGCCTTGACCCAGAAGCGGGCGTCGCGACTGGTCTGCCCCCCTGAAAAGTGGTCCTCCCTGATGTATGGCTTTCGAGCCGATGGAGGACTGAGGAAATGCCGAGAAAGAGACACAGCTGGGAAGAAATAGTCACGAAGCTTCGGCAGGTTGATATACCGAATGGGCAGGGCAAATCGGTCGTTGATCGGCCTGCAATGCTCTGGCAGCGATTGCGCGGGACTGGACATGCCCACGGAAGGAAATAGCGCAGGATTCGCCGCCAGCCGTTGACCTGGACTCGTTGCCGTGGAGACGTGACCTCCATCTTGTTGAGCATCTATCGTTCGTGCCAACTAGCTCCCTTCGGCATACATCCAATGCGTGAGATAGAAACGTGAGCAGTCTGCTGACCGATATCCGTAACCTGCGCGCTGCTGAATGCGCCAAAAGACGCTTGCGTTTTGCGGCTCTGCTATCATCGAAGGGCCTGGACGCGGCCATACTTTCGAGGTCGGCTCACGTCGCCTACTTCTTCGGGACGTGTGGCTGGCGCTGCGAAACTGCAGCAGGTGTGGTCAGCGCGGATGGTCACGGTCTGTTGGCGGTCGGTACATCCGTTGACTGTGAGAGTTTCGCTGACAAGCTTGTGCGATATGACGACAACCGGGGCGGCACACCGTGCGACGATCTGGACGCTCTGGCTGCTGCGGCCCTCAGTAGGGAAATCCAGGGGTTCAGCAAACTCGGGACCGACGCCATCTTTTCGGGAAACACTGATTTCACGCCCGTCAGCGACCTGATCAGGGGCCTGCGCCGCTGCAAGCACGCCGACGAGGTGAAGATCATCGAGGCCGCGATCAGAGCAACGGAAGCCGGCTATCTTGCGGTGGCGCCGATGATACGGCCGGGCATACTGGAAACGGAGGTGTACGCCGCATTCTATGGTGCGGCGACCGTGTCGGCTGGCACGAGCATCAGGGAACTCGGAAACGACTTTCGCGGCGGCGCGCCCGGGGGGCGCCCTCGTCACGTCGCCCTCTCAAGCGGTGATCTTTTGCCGGTCGATGCCGGCGTCGTGCTGGCCCACTACAACGCGGATCTGTGCCGAACACTGGCCGTGTCGGGCAAGCGCAGTCACGAACAGGAGACCGTGTTTGGATATGTCGAGGAAGCCCTTGAGCGCGCGGAGAGAGCCATTAAACCGGGCGTGAGCTGCTGTGCCGTTTACTCGGAAATATCGTCTTTCTTGAATTCTCGCGGCCCGTGGCGTTTTGAACACCATCTGGGCCACGGGATTGGCCTGGCGCCGGTCGAAGCGCCACGTATCAGCCCCCATTGGAATGACACGTTCCAAGAGGGAGATACGTTTACGCTGGAGCCTGGCTTATATGGAGGCGATGCCCGGGCGGGTGTACGCCTCGAGCAGAATTACACTATCCAGGATGGCAAGGTGCGTCGCCTATCGATGCTGCCGCTGGATCTCTAGGTCGTCGGTTCCGGTTCTAAGGCGGCGAACAGCGAGGCTGCAACGACGAGGAAAAGCACCGCGCCCGCCGCGGCGTTCTCCGTTTGCTCTGATCCCTGAAAACTGGATCGTTCGAAACTGGAGTTTTCCGCGGTAATCTCCCTTGGCTGGGAGGAGCGGAGACGATGAAGGCATCGAAGTTTTCGGACGCGCAGAAGGCGTTCATCCTGAAGCAGGGAGCCGATGGGATTCCGGTAGCGGAGATCTGCCGGCGGGCGGGGATCAGCCAGGCGACTTACTTCAACTGGAAGAAGAAATACGACGGGCTGCTGCCGACGGAGATGAAGCGGCTGAAGCAGCTTGAGGACGAGAACGGCAAGCTTATGAAGCTTGTCGCAGACCTGTCCCTCGACAAGGAGATGCTGCAGGACCATGCGGTCTAAAATCGATCCACTGGATCGATTTCTTCACGACCTTCTGTCCGCCGAAAACTGTGAGGCCTGGTCGCAAACGCGAGCTGGTGGTGCAGACGTGTGGTGAGTGGAACGTGTCGATCCGGCGGGCCTGCCGGGTTCTGGAGTTCGACACGTCGAGCTATCACTACAAGTCCCGCCGCCGCGCCCAGGCTGGCATCGAGGCTCGGATCAGGGACATCTGTGCGACGCGTGTCCGCTACGGCTACCGTCGTGTGCACGTCCTGCTGAAGCGTGAGGGATGGGACGTCAACGTGAAGCGAACCTATCGCATTTACAGGGACTTGGGCCTTCAGCTCAGGAACAAGACGCCGAAGCGGCGTGTGAAGGCAAAGCTGCGGGATGACCGCCAGGAAGCCGCGGGTCCGAACGATGTCTGGGCCATGGACTTCGTTCACGATCAGCTCGCGACGGGCAAGAAGATCCGCGTGCTGAC
>LNFM01007461.1_pt1 | contig 27744 bp, 26 predicted proteins | sample 596031 | NCBI WGS metagenome assembly LNFM01 (sample SAMN04254537, study PRJNA301005) | activated carbon metagenome | isolation source: dual media filters at the Ann Arbor, Michigan drinking water treatment plant | place: USA: Ann Arbor
CCAAATATGTATTCGTCACTGGCGGTGTAGTTTCTTCTTTAGGTAAAGGTATCGCGGCCGCCAGCCTCGGTGCAATCCTCGAATCGCGTGGCATCAAAGTCACCATGCTCAAGCTAGATCCCTATATAAACGTTGACCCTGGCACTATGTCGCCTTTTCAGCACGGCGAAGTTTTTGTGACCGATGACGGCGCAGAAACTGACCTAGATTTGGGCCATTATGAGCGCTTTATTAGTCAACGTATGGCAAAACGCAATAGTTTTACCACCGGCCAAATTTACGAAACTGTGATTAAAAAAGAACGCCGTGGTGAATATTTAGGCAAAACCGTGCAGGTCATTCCACACATTACCGATGAAATTAAAAATCACATTAAGCGTGGCGCAGAAGGCGCAGATGTAGCAATTGTAGAAGTGGGCGGCACAGTTGGCGATATTGAATCGTTACCGTTTTTAGAAGCCATTCGTCAAATGGGTTTTGAAGAAGGCCGCAACAACGCTTGTTATGTGCATTTAACCTTGCTGCCATGGATTCCAACCGCGGGCGAGCTTAAAACCAAGCCCACGCAACACAGCGTAAAAGAGTTGCGCCAAATCGGTATTCAACCCGATATTTTATTATGTCGCGCCGAACGGGATATTCCAGAAGATGAAAAACGCAAGATTGCACTTTTTACGAATGTGCCTTTTGAAGCGGTGATTAGCGCGATTGATTCAGATTCAATCTATAAAATTCCGGGCTTATTGCATGATCAAATGATGGATGAAATTGTTTGCCATAAGCTGAATATTTTAGCCAAGGCTGCTGATTTAACCGCATGGAAAAATATTGTTACCCGCATTGAAAACCCAAAATACACGGCCAATATTGCTTTCGTTGGTAAATATGTCGATTTAACCGAGAGTTATAAATCGCTGACAGAGGCCTTAATTCACGCGGGCATTCACACCGAATCAAAAGTGAAAATTCACTATATGGACAGTGAAGAAATCGAGCAAAATGGCACAGCTAAATTAGCAGAAATGGATGCAATTTTAATTCCAGGCGGATTTGGTGTGCGCGGTACAGAGGGCAAAATTGCCGCGATTCAATATGCACGCGAAAATAAAGTGCCTTATTTGGGTATTTGCTTAGGCATGCAATTAGCCGTGATTGAGTTTGCGCGTAATGTGGCAGGCTTATCAGGCGCCAACAGTACCGAATTTAACGCAGATGCGCCTCATAAGTTGATTGGCTTAATTGACGAGTGGCAAGACGCTAGTGGCAAAGTTGAAAAACGTGATGAAAATTCCGACTTGGGCGGCACTATGCGTTTAGGTGCGCAATCGTGCCCAACTGTTGCCGATACCTTGGCTGCCAGCATTTATGGCACGCAAGTGAATGAGCGTCATCGTCACCGTTATGAAGTGAATAACCATTACGTTGAGCAGCTTAAAAAAGCAGGTTTAGTGATTTCTGCGCGCACCACAGGTGAAGATTTATGTGAAATGATTGAGTTGCCAAAAGCCACGCATCCTTGGTTTGTGGCTTGTCAATTCCACCCTGAATTTACGTCTAATCCCCGCGCTGGGCATCCGCTATTTAAGGCTTATGTGCAAGCTGCTTTGGACAATAAGGCAAAAAAATAAATGAAACTATGTAATTTTGAAGTAGGCCTAGAGCATCCACTGTTTTTAATTGCAGGCCCATGTGTGATTGAATCACGCGAATTTGCGATTGAAACAGCTGGCAAGCTAAAAGAAATCGCGGAAAAAGTGGGCGTTCCTTTTATCTACAAATCATCCTACGACAAAGCCAATCGTAGTTCTACCAAGACTTTTCGAGGCTTTGGGATGGAAGAAGGCTTGCGCATTTTAGATGAGGTGCGTAGCCAAATTGGCGTGCCAGTGTTAACCGATGTGCATACGACTGAACAAGTGCAGCATGTGGCAGCGGTGGTGGATGTACTGCAAACCCCCGCTTTTCTGTGTCGCCAAACCGATTTTATTGTGGCAGTGGCCACTTGCGGTAAGCCTGTGAATATTAAAAAAGGCCAGTTTTTAGCGCCACACGATATGTTGCAAGTGGTGAATAAAGCTAAAGAGGCCAATGGCAATCAAGACACGATTATGGTGTGCGAACGTGGTGCTAGCTTTGGCTATAACACCTTGATATCGGATATGCGCGGGCTAGCGATTATGCGCGAAACCAATTGCCCAGTGGTATTTGATGCGACACACTCTGTGCAACAACCAGGCGGGCAGGGTGACAAGAGTGGTGGTCAGCGTGAGCATGTGCCTGTATTGGCGCGTGCGGCGGTAGCAAGTGGTATTGCAGGTGTGTTTATGGAAACGCATCCAGACCCTTCAAAAGCTTTATCTGATGGCCCAAATGCGTGGCCGTTGCACAAAATGGAAGATTTATTGTATTTGTTGGTAGACTTGGATAAATTGGTCAAAAAAGCAGGTTTTATTGAATCAACGCTTTAAATAGTTAACGTATTTTTATCATTAAATTTTAGGATTAAACATGGCAACCCCACTGTTGAATGTGATGTTTTGCTAGAAAGTGGCGTCATTGGCCGTGCGGCTGTGCCATCTGGCGCTTCAACTGGCGCTAAAGAGGCGATGGAATTGCGTGATGGCGATGTGGCGCGCTACTTGGGCAAAGGCGTTTTACAGGCTGTTGAGAATGTCAATACCGAAATTACCGAAGCGATTATTGGCTTAGATTGTGAAGAACAAAGCTTTATCGATAAAACCTTAATTGAGCTAGACGGTACAGAAAACAAAGATCGTTTAGGCGCAAATGCTTTATTGGCGGTTTCAATGGCCTGTGCGCGTGCTGCGGCAGAAGAGAGTGGTTTGCCGTTATACCGTTATTTAGGCGGTTCTGGCGGTATGCAATTACCAACGCCAATGATGAATATCATCAATGGCGGCGCGCACGCCGACAACTCGGTTGATATGCAAGAGTTTATGATTATCCCCGCTGGTTTACCCACGTTTAGAGAAGCGATGCGTTGTGGAGCAGAAGTGTTTCACCAGTTAAAGAAAACGCTACATAAAAAAGGTTTGGCTACCACGGTAGGAGACGAGGGCGGTTTTGCGCCAAACTTGCCGTCTAATGAAGCAGCGATTCAATTGATTCTTGAAGCGATTTCTGCCGCAGGTTATGAGCCAGGCCGTGATGTATATTTGGGCCTAGACTGCGCCAGTACAGAATTTTATAAAGATGGAAAATACCATTTAGAATCAGAAGGTTTGGCATTAAGCTCAGCCCAGTTTACCGATTACTTAGCAACATGGGTGGATAAATATCCTATCATTTCTATTGAAGATGGTATGGGTGAATTTGATTGGGATGGGTGGGATATTCTGACTAAGCGTTTAGGCAAAACCACACAATTGGTTGGTGATGACCTATTTGTGACTAACTCTAAAATTCTTCGCGAAGGCATCAAACGTGGCGTGGCTAACTCTGTTCTGATTAAAGTCAATCAAATCGGTACATTAACAGAGACATTCCAAACTATTGAAATGGCGAAACGTGCAGGTTATACCGCGGTAGTGTCACATCGCTCTGGCGAAACAGAGGATACAACGATTGCAGATATTTCAGTGGCGACCAATGCGCTGCAAATCAAAACTGGCTCTTTATGCCGTAGTGAGCGTATTGCCAAATACAACCAATTATTGCGCATTGAAGAAGAGTTGGGCGACGCGACGAGTTATGCGGGTATGTCTGCTTTCTATCAACTGTTTAAATAAATTATCTTGAGTGAAAGCGTTAACCTTAATTTTTGTTATCTTAATTGCCTTGCTGCAGTATCCGCTGTGGCTGGGCAAAGGTAGCTGGTTGCGTGTTTGGAATGTCAATCAGCAAATTAGTAGCCAAAAAGAAAAGAATCAATCACTTAAGCAACGCAATGAAACATTAAGTGCAGAAGTGCGCGACTTAAAACAAGGCAACGCGGCGATTGAAGAGCGCGCGCGAAGCGAGCTAGGCATGATTAAGCAAGATGAGGTGTTTTACCAGGTGATTAATCAGCCTCTACCGACCATTCAGTCCAATCAACTTCCTGAGATTTCTGCTACTCAGAATACACAATCTGAAATAACTGCCGCGCCAACAGTGGCACCGTTGGATAATTCAACGCCCTAATTCAACGTTTAACTTAACGCTATTTTTTAACCAAAATTAAGCGTTCACTATTTCATCGTTAAGCGCGTATGGCAATTGTTTAATGTCAATTGCAAAGCCTTGCCAAGTGAGGTTGCCTGCATGTTTTGCCTCAATGCGTAACTCAATCAGCGCATCAAATCCCGCTTGATTATTCGGCGCGACACGCACAATTTGACCGACATCTGCGTCACCACTATCTAGTATTTTATCGGCTTCAACAGGCGCGACCTCTGTTGCAATACTCGCCAAGTAAGTACGGCGTTTGACCTTGCCTAAATAATGCGTACGCGCGACAATTTCTTGCCCTGTATAACAACCTTTTTTAAAGTTGATGCCATTTAAAATATCTAAATTCAGCATTTGCGGCACAAATTGTTCTTGGGTTTTTGGCAAGACATCTGGAATTCCGGTTTGAATATCCAGCCAATCCCAACAAGGTTTGCCAACCAATTGGCATTTGGCTTTGAGTGCGTTAAAAATAATGGGCGCGTTGATGCTATCGGTAAAAATTTGAAAGCGCGCATGACCTTCAATGGTTGGTAATTTTAAGATTGCGCCATTTTCAAGACTGACTAATTCATAATCTTGCGTTGGAATTCGGCTAAAAAAAGGTGTTAAGTGTTCCGCAGCATTTGGGCCATTTATGCCAAATTTAATAATGGTTTCCGATACATCTTTGATGTCCACTTTGCTGCGCATCACATACATTTTTAAACGCTTCATAATGGATTCTAGTAAGGCACGATTTAACTGTAAATGCACATGATCGTAATGCGAAAATGCTAAAAACAGCGCCAGTAAACGGCCTTTCGGTGTGCAATAGCCGGTAAAATGGGCATTGTAGCCCGTCAATAATTTCACATCGTTGGTGACTTGACCTTGCAGAAAATTCACAGCATCTGCACCACCAATTTCTAACAAGCCTACATGCGTTAAATCGCATAAAGTATTAGTTTGCGTAACCGCGGCAATTTCAGCTTTTGCGTCTGCATAATGCTGAATTGTGCCATCTTGAAACACTGCGCCATGTTTTGTTAGTGCTAATTGCCAATCTGAAGCTGTCATGCGATTATTTGCCTTAAGTCTGTGTTTTATCGTTCAGGTGATGTAAATGAAAACGCTTTTTACCAAACCGATTGTCATTCAATTACTACCTTCATACCTATTATTGGGCTTGTTGCTTGTAGTTGCAACTGCAAGCTGTGCGATTTTGCTCAGCATATCGATGCATTTGATGCTTAAGTTAAGTATATTGTCGTTAGTTATTGCGTCAAGTGTCTATTTTATTGCACGCGATGCGTTATTGATGTTGCCGTGGTCTTGGCAAAGTGTGGAAGTGGATACAAAAGGGGTGTTAACGCTTGTTAACAAGCGCCAACAACGCTTTAAACCGCAACTAACATCCAGCACTTTTGTGCATGAATATTGCGTGATTTTAAACTTTAGGTATGCGTTTTTAAGATGGCCGCTAGCGCCAGCGTTACTGTTTAATCATGTAGATAACGCTGAAGCGTTGAGGCGATTACGTGTTTGGTTACGCGTGCATGAAAATAAAAAATTCAGGCAAATGCAACAAACGAGCACTCAACTGACTATCACTGGCGATTGACGTTTTTTGCGACTTAACCATTGTTTCCAGAGTGATTTTGTTTCTTTGATTGGATGTTTCGGAAAATAGGCCGCTAAAAATAACAAACCAGCAGCGCCAGCAAGTAGCCATTTCAGTTCAAATTTAGCTTTATCGCGACGCGCTGGCGGTTGTTTTTTCATCGCAGAAAGCACAGCTTGCACGCTATCGCCATTCACATATTTCGCGCTGATTTCTTTAGTCATTTCCTGCAAATATTTTTCATCCAGCTTGGATAAAAAACGGTCGCTCTCACCTGCGGCTACACTGTCATTGCGCGTGCCGATATTTGATTCTGAAATTTGCGCAATACCGGGTTGCATAGCAAAACTTTCATTATCCCAATAGCCAATCACTTGATTATTTTCATCCAATTTTGGAATCGCAGTGCCTTTTTCGCCACCGATTCCAACGAATAACCAATCTTTTCCGCCTTGAAAATCGGTTAAGTCGCGCGTGTTAAAAGCGTGTAAGGCAGGCGTTTCTTCGCCATCGGTCAAGTATACTACTTGCGCAACTTCTGGAAAGCTACGAATCAACTTCGCCAGCGTTGCCATACTTTCGCGAATGCGACTATTGCCGGACCAGCCCGTACGCCAATCCAAATGGTCAATCGTGTCTTCAATCGCGGCAAAATTTTCACATACTTCAATTGGCGTATAAAGCGCCGCCACACTCACGCCAGCAAATAAACCAATACCCACCTGTGTACCGCAGGGCATTTCGCCAATAATGCGATGCATTAAGTATTGCTGATATTGCATGCGCGTAACAGGTTTTCCGCTAATACTTTTATCGATAACGTTCATACTTTGCGAAATATCTGCCACGATTAAATAGCTGTATATCTCTCGTTTAATAGGCACAGTGGGTTTAAACAAAGCCACAACCAGCAATATAAAAGCCGTTGCCAGTAAAGTAACATCACGACGATGGCGGAAATAATTAACGATTTTTTTCATGAGATTTTAACGGTTAACTAATTAAGGTAAACCAACGGGAATATTGCCCATAATCAAGCCAGGTGTATCAGATTCGCCCACGCCGGGGGTTGGTGTGCTGGGCAACATGGTGAGTAATCGATCTAAATTATGACGCGCGTCCCAATGCGCATTATCGTTTTTAAGTGATGAAACATAAGCTGCTTTGGCTTGGCGTAATAAATATTCTGCTTCATCGCGCACGGTATTATTGGTACCGTTAATCGCTAAGCCACGCAAAAAAAACATATTGCCAATGTTGTAATTAATCGCCGATTTTTGGCTGGCATCGCCTTTCGGTAAGGCTTGAGTAAATAATAGAGTCGCTTCTTTATAGCGTTCTTTTTTGGCCAAATAAAGCGCTGTGGCAAATTTTGCCTCAAAACTTTGTTTGTCAGTTTGGGGTGTTTTGCCTAATGTTACCGCCTCGTTAAACGCATCAATTTGGCGAATTCTGTTAAAGGTATAAATGCTGGCGAGTAAACTCACCAAGCTTAAAAACACTAAAAACCAAGTGAGTTTTTTTACCGAAAATAAAGATTGTATATTGACCATGACGTTTGCCCTAATTGTTGCAATTTAACTGGATGATTAACTTTTCCAAGTTTTTATTTCTAAATATTTAACGCCCAGCAATAATGCAATCATTATTGCGGCAATCATAAAGCAAATATTAGAAAAATCTTTACCCGGAATTTTTTCCATATATTTAATCGGTTTTTTCTCTTTGCGATTAATGTCGTCAATCGCTAGTTGCAGCGTTTTTGGATTCTCCGCTTCATAAGCATTAAAAGGCGTTTTGAAGGTTTTGAAGAACTCATGCAATTCAATTTCTGGTGGCAAAGGTTGATCTTCTTGCGGTACGTAGTTTTCATTAAAAATACTCAAGCCGCCGGGTTGTTTTAGCACAATCCAGTACAAGCTTAAATGCATGCGATCGTACCAATCTTTGATTTTTTGCTGCGTATTGGCGTCAATACGGCCTGCGCCGTCAGAGAGCAAAACCACAGCGCGTGAGCCAGAATCAGGCACTTTATCAAATAATCCAGCCGCAGAAGTTAAGCCACTGCCAATATTGGTTTGAAACAAAGCATTGCCCGCTGTCGCACGCACTGCCGCTATGGCAGCCTCTTTGTTTTCAGTTAGTGGCAATACGTACATGGCCGAATTGCTAAAAGTAATCATGCCTAACATGTCGTTTTGGCGAGATTGCACAAATTTTGTAATCAGTCTGCTCGCCGCCGCCGATTTGGTTTCGCCAATTGTGCTATCTGTGCTACCGGACGCAGAAGTACCCGAAAAAGGGTCATCCATACTCGCGCTTCTGTCTAGTACTAAAGCAATCTGCGCGCCCACGCCAATGCGCTCTACCAGTTGCTGATTACTGTGCGGCGCACTTAAACCCAATACAATAAATGTTAAAATTAATACCGCTAATATTTTTAAGATTAGCCCAATTAAATCAGATAACGGATCTGCGGGTAACATATCTAGCCAAGAATAGCTTTTGCTGTGCGCACGCTGAAAAACTAGCGGTAGCAGCGCAAGCGGTAATAACCATAAAAGCCAAGGGTGAGAAAAAGCCATATATTAAGCCTTGTTTACTGTTTGTTTGTCAGTAATCAAACCGCGTTCGCAATCGCGGCAACGGCGGCAAAATTGTGATAACCATTCAATGGGATTATTGCCTATGGCATGCTTGGCATTGGGCTCAAAAAACACTTGACGAGATAATCCAAAAAACTGTTCGATTTCGGATTCAATTTGTTTAAAAGCAGGTTTTTTTTCAAAAAATTGATTTAAGTTACCGCTAAACAAACTAAAGCCAGCGGTTTTATTGAGGGATTGATGCATGCTACTCACCACATCTTGCAAGCCTTGCGACGTATTAGGTGATTTGCGGATAATTCGATAGGTTTTAGCAAAAGGTCCGCCCATTTTAGGCAGCCATGCGTGTTTGCCCAACATATAGAGCAAGCCCAGCAAACTTAACCCTAAAATAGTGAGTAAAATTTTAAGGCGTTGTTTTTCGGCGTTATTGTCTAGCAATAGCGGGCCGCGATAGCCAGACATATTATTTTCAATTTTAACCGCACCAAAAATCGATAGCGGTGAAATGGCGAAATCCCAGCTTGGAATGCGGTAACGCACAACTTCTTTGGATTCTGTGTTGATTAAACGCAAATACTCTGCTGGCAACGCACCATTTTTTGCAACGACATTGTTTGTAAATACTTGATAACTCAAGGTTAAATCATGATTAACTGAATCGCCATCTTCTTTTTTAATATGCTTGATATTACTTAAATCAATACCGACCAATTGACCCCTATAGCGTCTTTCGTAACCAATAATAGGTAAAGACTCATCAATTAATTGATACGGTTTTTTAATGCGCAATGAAATGTTACGTGTGAGCACATCACCAACAGTGTAGCCCACCGTGCGTTCTGGATCTTGCACTTGTATGCTGACAATACCTGCTTTAACATCGGGTAGCGTTTCATATTCCAACGCCAAAGTTTGCGAGACGCTTAGGCTAAGAACAAGGGCTAACAACCATCGATTCATTATTTTGTTCATAAATTGTACTTAAGTGATAATTTTAAAAAACGAGTGAGAATCATTGTTTAGGCGGCAACAAATTGGTGGAAATATTCGGTTAAGGCATCTGCATCAAAATTACCTTCCACATAAAATGGCGGCATATCAAATTGCATAAATAATTTGTAAATCGCTTCACGGCGCGCTTCAAATGACGCAATAATTTTATCGCGATAGTCTTTGCGCAAGAACAAGGTACGTTTTGCGCCTGTTTCAGGATCGGTCACCGCGGTGATGCCAAACTCAGGTAAGTTTTTATATTCGTCTGCATCCCACAAAACCACTGGCACAATATGATGGCGTAATAAATTAGCTAACGAACCTTCTAATTCTTTTAATGGCATATGAAAGTCTGAAATTAAAAACACCAATGAGCGTTCGCGCGGCAAATAGCGCCACACATCAGCAATGCCAGTGCCTGAAACAGGTTCTGGATGATATTCTTTTAAGCGTTCTGCCAATTCAATGGCACGTTGCGATTTGAATGATGCGGTGCTAATCCAATCTTCGCGCACGATTTCATCAAAGCCAACAAAACCGAATGGGTCGGAATTGCGGCTAGCTGATTGCGCGATGGATTCAGCGATATCGGCTGCTTTACGAATCTTGCGCTCTTTGGCACCAAAATTCATGCTGCCTGATAAATCGCAAATCACAAAAACGGGCGTTGCACTTTTTTGGTTGAACAAGCGTACATAGACTTGTTCCATCGGATCGCGAATGGTTTGGCGCAAATCAATACGACGTGGGTCGGGATAGCTAAGCAAAGATGTATGGCCAATAAATTCCATGCCCATGCCACGTTGGGTGCTGGCATGGCGACCAGGATGGCGGCCACGGTTGCGCCAACCAATGTGGTAGCTAAACTCTTTAATGTTTTCAATAGGCATAAAAAGTGAGATTAGGGCGCGGCTACTGCGTTAATAATATTGCTCAGCATTTCACGTGCAATCTCGGTACGGCGCATTTCGTATACTGGGCTAAATACCAAACGATGCGCCACTGTTTCATGGAAAACCGCATGAATATCTTCAGGCGTAATCGCCGTGCGCTCATTCAACCATGCATTCACGCGCGCGGCACGTAACATCATACTCATACCGCGTGGGCTGGCGCCGGCAAGCACAAGTCGATTCATATCGACATTGGTGACTTTTACGCCAAAATCAGTTGGCTTACGTGTGGCTTTCCAAAGATTTAACGCATATTTTTCTAATGTTTTAGACGCTTCAACACTTTTTTGAATCACACCAGAAAACGCATTTAACTCATTAAATTTCAATACGTCAGGTTTAACTGTGTCGATCAATGCATCCACATTATGGAAACGCGTATCAAACATCAAGCCAGACATAATGTCATCATCATTCGGTACGACGATTGGGATCTCCATCATAAAGCGGTCACGCGCCGCAGAAGGGATTTCAAAGGTTTCTTCCTTTTCAACTTGGTTACGGTCTGCAAACACAATCATATGCGGGAAAGTATGTTCTTTATTAAATGCAGACAAAGTACGTTCTGCCATCACGCGCAATAGTAAAGAATGCACTTGTGGACGCGCGCGGTTAATCTCATTAAAGAAAAACACGGATAAATCTTCGCCAGACATCAATAGCGGACCAGCGCTCACATGTGGCTTACCGTCTTCACCCAAATACGTGTGATACACCAAATCGTTTGGCATCAAATCAATCGTACCTTCAATACGCTGATAACCGCCGCCAATGCCGCGTGTAAAAGCGCGGAGTAGAGTCGTTTTGCCCACGCCTACATCGCCCTCAAGCAATACGTGGCCACGGGCAAAAATCGCGATAGTAATTAAGCGAACAGGGTTGTGCTGACCAACCACCACTTTGTTCACTTCGGTTTCTAAAGTCAGCGCATGTTGACGCCAATCGGCTAATAGACGGTCACTCATTGAGTTTTTTCCTAAAATTTATTGGTTAAGTAACAGATGGTTGGTATTTAAATAATGTTTTTTTTAGTATAGTAGATTTGAAACAATTCATTAACAATATAAATGAATTTTTATAAAGTGTATACAGGTTTGTATAGCTTTGTACATTTTTATTGACCTTAAATTTTATTGTGCATTAATCGCTTTTGGATATTTAATCGCATCTGAGGAATGTAAATGGCGATAACAAAAAATAGCGCTAACATTGCAAACAACCAACTTAACCCATATTTTTCGGTGAATTTTAAGCTGGAATGTTGAGTGTTTATCGCAGCAATCAACGCTTCGCTTGAGTCAGCTTTTATATATTTTGCATCAATTTCGAGTGTTAACTCTTTTAAATAATCTTCATCTAGCTGCGATAAATAATATTCATAAGCCTCAGTTGCAATTGAATTATCTCGCCCGCCAAGATGGCCTTCATCCACATTAGATGCAGGATTCAACTTAATTGCATCAGTTGACCAATAACCAATTACCTGATTTTCAGTGTTAAGTTTTGGAATAGGCGATGGCTTTTTATTGCCCATTCCGACAATCAGCAGCGGATGTGTATCTTGCCATTTCGTCATTCCAATTTTAGTAAAAATATTCAGCGGCGCGGCTTCTTGCCCATCGGTCATCAAAATCACTTGTGCAATATCATCGCCGCTGGTCACCAGTAATTGTTCGATCGATAAAAGACCAATACGTATATTGCTATTGCCTTGCGAGGCCATGCGCCAATCAATATGCTCAATCGTATCCCACAGCACATGGTAATTGGCGCAAGTTTCTATCGGTGTGTAAAGTAGCGTGGCTGTGGTTTTGAAAAAGACGCCTAAGCCCACTTGCGAACCGCAGGGCAGATTTTTTACCGTATCTTTTAACAATTGTTTGCCATATTCCAAACGGCTTATCGCTTTGCCATTTAGCGCCATATCCTGCACGTTCATGCTTTGCGTCACATCAATAATAAATAGATAACTTTTGCGCTGTTGCGTGATGTTGATGCTGGGTTTACTGATTGCAATCAGCAGGAAAATGAGCGCTAAAATCAAACAAATGTTTTCGCTATTGCGCTTGATGCTGCCTAATAATTGCATCGCTAAATTGAATTTTTGATGAATGTTAAGGGTTAAGTGTAGATTTCAAAATAATCACTGCGCCTTTGCCAAATCCATAACTGGTGATAATCAAACTGGCGTACAAATACACTTGAAACGCCAGCGGCGGCGGTAGTTTTGGATTATCTAAAATAGGAAATATCGCCATTAACAAAAATAGGCTGGAATTGGTAAATGCGCCGATAACCATCGCCCAGCGCACGCTGCTGGGTAGCGGTATTTTTGCTGAGTAATAACCTAAAATAAGGGCGCTCATCAGTAAAAAATCAATATGCGCTTGTAGTAAGCGCATAAACTTACCTGCAAATATTGTTTTTAGTAACGTTAAATCTAGACTCAATCCCACCATGCACCACGCAAGCAATAGCGCCATTAATATCCATAATGTAGCGCCTCTAATGAGCACGATATTGCCTGCATGTTTATCTATTTGTTGCATGACACCCACTCCCAAGTTGTTATTATTCGCAGTGTAGGTTTTTAGCTTTAATGATGCTGTGCTGAAAAGGCATGGAGACTTGACTGAAACGGAGGTTTGCTTGTTTACATATTAAAGAACAGCTTTTAACATGTTTGTTATGGTTAACTACAATCATCAATTTAAGCATTTGTCGCAATGAACAGCGAAGAGGCATCTTTACTTAATCAATTACTTCCAAATGAATCGAAAGCGATTGAAAAGGGTTTGCGCCTTTCATGTGCAGATTACTCTGCACATGAAAGACGGGATTGGTTGCAAGAAATGATTTGTCAGGAATTTGCACAGGTCAAAATAACGTCACCCTCGCAGCAGTGCTTGTTTAACGAGGCGCTACTGTATGAATGGGAAAAGTTGCGTTTATCTGTGATTAAATCGAACGGATTAACGCTGGAAAGGCTAAACAGAGAGCCTTGTAGAGACAGCCAAGATAATTATTTGGCAGTGGTTTTGCTCTCTGGACAATACTTAATGGAGCAAGGTGGGAAAGAAGTTTTTTTGAAACCCGGCGATATGACAATTTATGACGCAACTAGGCCGCATCGTATCTATTCTGCATCAGGTTTCTCTAAATTGATTGTCACCATTCCTCGTAAAATGATGCAAGCCAGAATCCTAGGGGCTGAACATTACACAGCATTACATGTGTCCGGCAAAACAGGCATGGGCGCAGTGGCATCGCATTTTATTCAGTCTGTCGCTAATCAAGCTGAAAACATGTGCTTAGATGAGTTTTTTGCATTATCAGAACAATCGCTTGATTTGCTCACGCTGGCATTTACTTCGGTGCGGTCGCAAAATTTCAATCTTTCGCGTAGTCGTTCAATTTCACTCATGATTGTGAAAGATTTTATTGAACGGTATCTAACGGATACAAGGTTGGATAGCGCGATGATTGCTGCAGGAACACGCTTTTCATCACGTTATATTAATGATTTATTTAAAAGTGAGCACACATCACTCATGCGCTTTGTTTGGGCCTGTAGATTAGAAAAATGTCATCGAGATATACTACAACTAATGCATTGCTCAGTTTCTACAATTGCCTTTAAGTGGGGATTTAACGATACATCACATTTTAGCCGTGCATTTAAAAAACGCTTTGGTGTTAGTCCAACTGAGCTTAGGGCTCTTGCGACTAAGCAAAATTGACACGCAATACTTGCTTAGCTGTATTATTTTTGGATGAGTCAGAGAGATAAGACTTTCGCAAAATGCAATTTCCAGCGAAAATAGCATAAATCTTATCAATATAATTAAAGTCCAAATTAAATGACTAAACAAAATAGCTTTACCAAAGAGGAATTACTTAAATGTGGGCGAGGAGAAATGTTTGGTGAGGGTAATGCGCAACTACCGCTACCGCCAATGTTAATGTTTGATCGCATTGTAAAAATTACCGATGAAGGCGGTAAATACGGTAATGGCCAAATTATTGCGGAGCTGGATATTTGCCCTGATTTATGGTTTTTTGATTGTCACTTTACGGGTGATCCAGTTATGCCGGGCTGCTTAGGTTTAGATGCTATGTGGCAATTAGTTGGGTTTTATTTGGGGTGGGCAGGCGGTCCGGGCCGTGGTCGTGCGCTTGGTGCAGGCGAGGTGAAGTTTAGTGGACAAGTGCTTCCAACGGCAAAAATGGCCACTTATACCATTGATTTAAAACGCGTGATTATGCGTAAATTGGTGATGGGTATTGCGGATGCAACCATGACTTTAGATGGCCGTGAAATATACGCCGCCAATGATTTGCGTGTAGGCCTGTTTACACGAACAGATAATTTTTAAATCATTTAGCGCATATACTTAATCGTTAAATTGTATCAATAAAAAATCAGGGAGAACGCGCAATGCGTCGTGTCGTCATTACTGGGTTTGGCATTGTATCTAGCCTAGGTAACAATAAAACAGAAGTACAAAAAAGCTTGTACACAGGTCAATCAGGCATTAGCTTTCAGCCTGAATACGCAGAGCGTGGCATGCGCTCGCATGTGGCGGGGAGCATTAAAAATTTAGATATTGAAGCACTAATTGACCGTAAATTATTACGCTTTATGGCGAAAGGTCATGCTTATGCTTGGCTTGCCATGCAAGAAGCGATTGCCGATGCGCAATTGCCAGAAGAGTTGGTATCTAATGTGCGCACTGGTTTGATTGTAGGCGCAGGCGGGGCATCGCATGAAAGCATTTCTGAGGGCATTGATACTTTGCGTGAAAAAGGCGTGCGCCGTGTCGGACCTTATATGGTCACTAAAAGTATGAGTAGCGGTATTGCCGCTTGTTTGGCAACAGGGGCAAAAATTAAAGGTATTAATTACGGCATCAGTTCAGCCTGTTCTACCAGTGCGCACTGTATTGGCGCTGGTGTGGAGCAGATTCAACTAGGTAAACAAGACATTATCTTAGCAGGTGGTGGTGAAGAAGAGCATTGGACGCTTTCTTTTATGTTTGATGCTATGGGTGCGTTAAGCAGCAAATATAACGAGACACCAGAAAAAGCCAGCCGTACTTACGATGCAAACCGCGATGGTTTTGTGATTTCAGGCGGCGGCGGCATTGTGGTGCTAGAAGAATATGAGCATGCCAAAGCACGTGGTGCAAAAATCTATGCAGAAGTAATTGGTTACGGTGCAACATCCGATGGCTACGACATGGTTGCACCAAGTGGCGAGGGCGCACAGCGTTGTATGAAGCTGGCTTTGCACACGCATGATGGTCAAAAAATTGATCATGTGGATTATATTAATACACACGGTACAAGCACCCCAGTGGGTGATACTAAAGAGCTAGAGGCCATTCATGCTGTCTTTAGCAGTGGCGAATATGGTGCACTACCAGCGATTGCATCAACCAAGTCACTTTCAGGTCACGCATTGGGCGCAGCCGGCGTGAATGAAGCGATTTATACCTTAATTATGATGCAAAATAACTTCATTGCAGCGTCAGCCAATATTGAGACGCTAGACCCAGCCGCCGCTGACTTACCTATAGTCACTCAGCGGATTGACAATGTGAAAATTGAAACAGCGTTATCGAATAGCTTTGGTTTTGGCGGCACCAATGCCACACTGACTTTATCGACTAAATATTTGTAGTGTTTACCTGCCATTTAAAAGCCATTTTAAAGATTAATCATGAAAACACATGTGCAGATTAGTCTATTTTTACTGATGGCTTTTTTATCAAGTTGCGCAATATTAGGCGACCGCACAGTGAATGTAACCGAGGCGCAAATTCAGCAAAAACTCAATGAGAAATTGGCAGTGCCGATTCAATTGCTGAAAGTGTTTGATGTGAGTTTAAGTAATTCAGTTGTTAAGTTTGATCAACAAACAGGCCGCATGCAAACCACATTGGATACAGTGTTAAATAGTCAGTTATTGGATAAAAGTGTCGCAGGCAAACTGGGAATTTCTGGCAAATTACGTTTTGATGCAGCGAGTCAGTCAATTGTGTTAGATGAGCCGCAAATTGATCAATTTAATGTGGATGGCGCTGATCATCAGTATAACGAAATTGTTAACGCATTAACGAAGACGCTTGGCAAACAAATGTTGAACGGCATTACTTTGTATACGGTGAAACCAGAAGATTTGAAATTTGGCGGCATTGCGTACAGCCCCAAAGATATTCAGATTACCGACAAAGGTTTGCAGTTAACATTGACGCCTGCACAATAATCTAATCTTACATCAACAAAGCTGCAGCCACATTACGACCTTCACTCATTAAAATATTATAGGTTCGACAAGCTGCTGCCGTTGTCATGCATTCAATTGGGATGCCTATTTCGGTAAGGTTTTGCGTTATTTTTGGATGCAAAAAACGATGCGTTGAGCCAGTGCCCAGCAGTACAACCTCAGGTTTAATATCGGTAATAAGGATGAAATTCTCTGCAGATAACGCAGCAAAACTTTTAGCGTTCCAATCTAAAATTAACTGATTTGCCATCACGATGAGATTTTGTGCATATCGTTTTTTGTTAATTTCAATAAAATCTTCGCCATAACCAGTGATTAAGTGTTGATTTTCTGCGGTGGTTAAATATAATTTCATACTGCTATTTTAGCGTGGCTTTGATTGAAGAAAAACCTTTTTCTAAGGTAAACTGATGGATTGTACTTAACCACTTTTTTAACCCGAATTTTACCCAAAATCAAAGATTAACTAGCCATTTTATGCAACCATTACTCAAATCCAACAAACTCGCTAACGTTTGCTACGATATTCGTGGCCCGGTGTTGCAGCGAGCGCGCCAAATGGAAGAAGAAGGTCAGCGTATTATTAAGCTGAATATTGGCAACCCAGCCGCGTTTGGCTTTGAAGTGCCAGAAGAAATTCAGCTGGATGTGATTCGCAATATGGGCGACGCAGGTGGTTACACCGATTCAAAAGGCTTATTCGCGCCACGCAAAGCCATTATGCATTACACGCAAAGTAAGCATATCGCCAACGTAACAGTGGATGACATTATTATTGGCAATGGCGTTTCTGAGCTGATTGTGATGGCGATGCAAGCGCTGGTGAATAATGGCGATCAAGTGTTGGTGCCAATGCCAGATTATCCTCTATGGACAGCGGCAGTAACCTTAGCAGGCGGTACCGCGCGCCATTATCTGTGCGATGAAAATTCTGGCTGGTTGCCCGATTTAAAAGATATTGAAGCGAAAATCACTGCCAATACGCGCGGTATTGTGGTGATTAATCCAAATAATCCGACAGGTGCTCTATATCCAAAAGAAACCTTACTTGGCATTATAGAAATCGCACGTCATCATGGATTGGTGGTGTTCGCAGATGAGATTTACGATAAAGTTTTGTACGATGAAGCCGAACATATTTCGATGGCGTCATTGGCGGAAGATGTGCTATTCGTGACTTTTAATGGATTATCCAAAAATTATCGCACCTGCGGATATCGCGCTGGCTGGATGGTGGTTTCTGGCAATAAAAGCGCAGCAACCGATTATGTGGAAGGCTTGAATATGCTGGCCTCTATGCGCTTGTGCGCGAATGTGCCTGGGCAACTAGCCATCCAAACTGCGCTGGGTGGTTATCAAAGTATTGATGATTTAGTCGCGCCTGCTGGCAGGCTTTGCAAGCAACGAGATTTGGCTTATGCGTTGATTACGGCGATTCCGGGTGTGAGCTGCGTTAAACCAAAAGCGGCGATGTATTTGTTCCCTAAACTAGATCCAGAAATGTATCCGATTAAAGACGACCAGCAATTTATTTTGGATTTATTGCTAGAAGAAAAAGTATTGCTGGTGCAAGGCACAGGCTTTAATTGGAAAACGCCTGACCATTTCCGTGTGGTATTTTTACCCAATGTGGATGATTTAACTGAAGCGATTAAGCGTATTGCCAGCTTTTTAGCGCGATACAGAAAAAAACATAGCAAAAAATTAGATGGAGTAACGGTTTGAAGCAACTAAATGTCGGACTTTTGGGTATAGGTACTGTTGGTGGCGGTACTTACAATGTATTAACGCGCAACGCAACTGAAATTACACGCCGCACAGGTGTTGCGATTAATGTGCTGCAAGTGGCCGACAAAAATATAGATCATGCTAAAAAAATCACAGGTGGCAATACACTGTTAAGCACCGATGCGTTTGAGATTGTGAATAATCCAGATATTGACGTGGTGGTAGAGTTGATTGGAGGTTATACCTTAAGTAAAGAATTAGTATTAAAAGCGATTGCTAACGGCAAACATGTGGTGACAGCAAACAAAGCACTCATCGCTTTGCACGGCAATGAGATCTTTGCAGCGGCTCAAGCAGCTGGTGTCATTGTTGCGTTTGAAGCGGCTGTAGCTGGCGGCATTCCTATTATCAAAGCCTTGCGTGAGGGTTTAGGCGCCAATCGGATTGAGTGGGTTGCAGGCATTATTAATGGTACAACTAACTTTATTCTGACTGAAATGCGTGAAAAAGGCTTGGCATTTGCTGATGTATTGGGAGAAGCGCAACGTTTGGGTTATGCAGAGGCTGACCCAACTTTTGATGTAGAAGGTATCGACGCTGCACATAAGTTAACCATTATGGCGGCGATTGCTTTTGGTATGCCGATGAAATTTGAGCAAGCTTATACCGAAGGCATTACCAAATTACAGCAAACCGATATTAAATATGCAGAAGAACTCGGTTATCGCGTGAAATTATTAGGCATTACCAAGCAAACAGAAAGCGGCGTAGAGCTTCGTGTGCACCCAACTTTGATTCCAGAAAAGCGTTTGGTGGCCAATGTCAATGGCGCGATGAATGCGGTGGTTGTAAAAGGTGATGCGGTAGGACCAACCTTATATTATGGCGCGGGTGCGGGTGCCGAACCAACTGCTAGTGCGGTGGTCTCTGATTTGATGGATGTAGCAAGGTTAAGTAGTGCAAGTGCAGCGCAACGTGTGCCTTATTTGGGTTTTCAGGCAGGGCAGTTAAACGATTTACCGATTTTGCCGATTGCGCAAATCACCAGCGCATATTATTTGCGACTACGCGCATCAGACAAACCAGGCGTATTGGCTGGTGTGACTAAAATATTAGCGGATCGCGATATTTCAATCGATGCGATGTTGCAAAAAGAACCTGCTGATAACGAAACCGAGGCGGATATTGTGATTCTAACGCACGAAACAATAGAGGGGGCAATTAGTTAAAATTCGCATGGAGTCACTCGCACGCTAGAACATTCAAATTAAAAAGTGAATCATGACTTAACACTAAAATTTCGGGTGAATTTTAGTGTTAAGTATGTTAAAATATGCGCTAAAAGCTTGTTTAAATATCTGTTTTAAAAAAATCTGATTTAAAAATAAGTGCTGCAAACAAATCAAGTCATCACGCTTATTAATCAGCGTCGTTATACATAAAATACCAAAGTTTAGGATATGCAAACCAAAAATATACTAGCGCCAATTAGTCATCTATTGACGCTTGAACGCAAAGATTTGATTGTCATTTTATGGCTCACATTGGCAATTGGTATTCTTAATCTGGCCACGCCGCTGGCTGTTCAAACATTGGTTAATATTGTCACCATGGGTGGCGTCATCAAGCCGTTGATTGTGGTGAGTTTTGTTTTATTTGTACTATTAGTTCTGTCAGGTTTGATTTACGTCGTTGAGCTCATTATTGTTGAGTATATCAAGCGCCGCATTTATGCCAGTAATGTCACGCAGATGACGAGTTGATGAACCGCTATTTTGATTTAGGCAGTGTTCAAACCGCTTTTTACAGCTTAATCACCGTAGGTTTAACGGCTGTTTTACATGCAATTATCGGCAGTGTTGTGCTGATTATTTATAGTTTTTATTTTGCGGTGATTGTATTTTTAGTGTTGCTGGCAACGTGGTTTATTATGCGTGTGCTGGGTAGGCAGGCAATCAATACCGCGGTGGCAGAGTCTTATGCCAAATATGATACTGGCGCATGGTTAGAAAATATTGCCAATAATTCTAATCTGTTTAAATTTTCAGATGGAGAGAATTACGCTATCAAAGGCTCGGATAAGCTGGTTGTTGAGTATTTGCATCGACGTCAGTCACATTTTAGCATTCTGCTTAAACAGAACATCATCACTGTCATTATTTATGCTTTAGCCGGCACTGTGATGCTAGGAATCGGTGGCTGGTTAGTCATGCGGGCAGAAATTAATTTGGGACAGTTTGTTGCGGCAGAATTAATCATATTCACAGTGTTAGGATCTTTTTCTAATTTCGTCAAACAGCTATCTAATTATTACGAATTAGTGGCGGGTTTGGATAAATTAGAGGTTGTTAAAACTATTGATATTGAACCCAGTGGCAAACATGAGTTTAATCAAAATCATGCGCTTGCTGTACGCTTAAAAAATGTTAGTTATCAATTTAACGCAAACATTCAGCCCATTACTAATTTTTCACTGGCGATAGCTGCAGATGAGAAGCTGGCCATTTTGGCAGATGCAGGTTTGGGTAAAACGACTTTGGCTGAGCTAATAACAGGACTTCGCCAGCCCACAGAAGGCCAAATCATTATTAACGATGTAGACTTGCGACTGTACAATCTGCCTAGCCTGCGTCAAAAAATGAATCTGTCACGCAGAATTGAAATCCAGCAAACCAGCATTCTTAATAACCTACAATTAAATAATCCCAACATTAAACTCGAAGAAGTGAATGCTTTATTAAAGCGGCTCGATTTGCTGGACGTGATTTTGGATCTTCCCGATGGTTTAGACACCGAGTTAACCGTGATGGGCACGCCACTTTCTACCGTGCAAGTGAAATTAATTATGATTGCGCGCGCACTATTACAAAACCCCAAGCTATTGATATTGGATGGCTTGCTTGATGAGATTGACGCAACATCAGCCCAGTTAGTCTGCCGTATTTTATCAGAGCAAAATGACTGTACAGTTGTTGTGATGACGCGCTCAACTGCCATAGCCAAGCACTTCTCGCGCATCATTAAGTGGGAAGATTTTAGCTCTGATGATAAACAAGAGCGTCATACGCTGCTGAGCGATTCAAACATGCAGGGTGGCAAACAATGAGCGTGATAATCGAGCCCAAGCAAACGAATTTAAAATTTAAATTACTGAAAACACCGGTTTATGTGCGGCGCTTAACTTATGTGCTTGCTTGGTCAATCGTTGTTTTGCCATTATTAATGCTATTTTTGCCATGGCTACAAAATATACAAGGCACTGGCACTATTACCGCCTTTCAGCCCACGGATCGTATTCAGACAATCAACGCGCCAATTGATGGTTTGGTATCTAAATGGCATATTGCAGAGGGTGCAGTGGTCAAAACGGGTGATTTGCTACTGGAAATTCGTGATGTTGACCCTAATTTCAGTAAACGCTTGCAGGAACAGCTAGACAATAACCGTGCAAAGCAGCAGGCAAAACAAGATGAGCTTGCTTCGTACGAGCTGCAAGTGCAAAACTATCAGACAGTGCGGGATAGCCGTATTAGCGCTGCTAACTTTAAGCGTGATATGGCACGACAAAAAGTGGTATCTGCAATACAAGCAATTGCGGCGGCTGAAGCGACTTTTGAGGCAAGCAAATTCCAGTTAGAGCGTATGCAGAGACTGCTCAAAGATGGTTTGGTATCACAGCGCGATGTAGAGTTGGCTGAGCGCGACAATACGATTGCCAGCCGTAACTTAGCCAGCAGCAAAGCGATACTGGATGCCGCAAAAGCAGAGGAAAGTTCTGCGCTTGCCGAAGTCTCGCAATTTGGGGCAGATGCACAAGGTTCAATTCAGGCGGCTAAGGCGCAAATTAATAAACTTAAAAGTGAATATGCTGAAATTGCCAATATGATTAATGATGCAAAAGTAAATGTAGCCCGGCAAAGTGCGCAAAAAGTTTATGCACCAAACGATGGCGTGGTGTTTCGCGTACCAGTTAATTCGCCGTCGCAATTAGTGAGTAGAGGCCAAGCCTTGCTCACCATCGTGCCAGAAAATAATTCACGTGCAGTGATTTTGCAAGTACAAGGTTTAAATGCACCGCTCATCACCCCCGGTAGCAAAGTGCGACTGCAATTTGAAGGTTGGCCAGTCGTGCAGGTTTCTGGTTGGCCTAAAATGGCTTATGGTACTTTTGGGGGGAAGGTTAGCTTTGTTGACCCAGCTGATTCTGGCGATGGGCGCTTTAGAGTGATGGTCGTGCCTGATGAAACCGAACAGAAATGGCCTAGTAGTCGATTCTTAAGGCAAGGCAGTGCGGTACAAGGCTGGGTTTTACTCAACGAGGTTTCAATTGGCTATGAAATCTGGCGTATTTTAAATGGCTTTCCACCGAATCTGGTTGCTGCAACTACCGCTACCGATGAAACCAGTAATCCTAATCCTTAGTTTTGCAAATAAACTGACTCTATTGTCATTGCATAATAGACGATTTTTACCGCTTTTAAAGTGGTTAAGTTTTCTGGCTATTGTGCCCTTATGCACAAGCATCAATGCTTATGCTGATAATACAGACAGCGCAATCCAAATAGATATAGATGCCAAAGCGAAACATAGGCTTCAACAAGATGAATTTTTGAATCTGGATGCTTCATCTCAAGCCAAAGGAATGGATATTGAGCAAGCAACTGAGCAACTCAATGCGCAGCGCAAGGCATTAGATTTAACGCTGGATTCTGGCCTGATTTTAAATGGATTAGCAAGCGATAATCGGCAAACTTCTGATCAACAGTTGTCTCAACAAAAAACGCAAGGTGTAAAACTAAGCTTGGCAGAAATACGTGCCAAGGCTTTAAGCGCAAATCTATCACTAAAAATTGCCAATTTTAACCCTGTCATTGCGCGCACTCAGTTAGATGAGGAGCGCGCTAAGTTTGATCAGATTATTTTTGCTAATCTTAAATATGGCGATAAAGATACGCCTGAAATCAGCAGCGACAATATTCGGTTTACTTCAAATAATCCTAACTTGGATGACGAACTGGTTAAGCTGAATAAAACACCGATTCGCACCAAATCTATATTGGGTGATGTTGGCATTGCTGTTCCATTGCGAACAGGTGGCACGGTTACTATTTCTGCGCCATTTGAGAATATAGATAAAACAGGCGATTTTACTTCTAATCAGTATCGAACCGGTCTTAAGTTTTCGATTAGCCAACCTTTATTGCGCGACGCAGGCTTTAGCGTAAATGAGGCTTCTATCCAAATTGCTGGTTTAAATGAACAGGCTAGCCTAGCCAGCACGCGCCTACAGTCTATACGTATTATTGCGACGATAGATAAGGCTTACTGGGCTTTGAATCAGGCGTGGACTGAGCTTGAAATTAGGCAGCAACAGTATGAGTTTGCCGTGCAAAATTTGATCATGGTACGAAAGCGTGTGCAAGAAGGTCTAACTGCCTCTATTGAAATTAATCGCTCTGAAATTGGCGTTAATGATAGGTTAGAGCAGTTAATTATCGCCAAAACCAACTTAAGTCTGGCGCAAAGACAATTAAAATTTTTCTTGAATGACCCACAATACGCCGTTACAGACGAAACCAACTTGATTACTACTACTCCGCCAGATTTATACAATTATCAGTTTGATCGTCAAAATTTGGTCAAGAATGCGCAAGCCAATCGTCTGGATTTGCTAGAGACCGAACTCAGATTAAGTGAAGATTCGCTTAGAGTCGCCGTGTTGCAAAATCAAACATTGCCTTTGTTTTCGCTAGACTATGCTTATGGTTCTTTGTCAGACTCTGAGTCGTCATTTAGTCGATCTTACAGTAGTTTAGGACAGTTTGATTTTAACGAATGGTACATAGGTTTGCGTTTTGAGCTGCCTGTTAGCAATGATGCACGAAAAGCAAGACTTAGCCGCGCTGTTGAGCAGCGTCTTCAGCGTTTATCGACCAAAGAGTTGCAACAGTTAAGCATTCAGCGCGAGATTTACGATGTGCTCGATACGCTAGAGCAAAACTGGCAACGGATTGTTGCTAATAAGCAGCAAGTAGCCATTGCTGGCACCAACTATGAAGCTGAATTAAAACAATTTAAAGAGGGCTTGCGTACGATGACAGAGGTTTTAGAAGCCTTAACCAGACTAGGTGACGCGCAGGTTAGAGAGATTAAAGCGATTACCGATTATCAGGCCTCACAAGTAGATTTAGCTTTTGCTACTGGTACTTTGCTGGGATATAGCCGTGTTAATTTCGACCGAATTAACTTTGACCACGTTAATTCTCCTACGCGCTAAGCAATCAATTTATAATAATGATTCATTTTTTAACCGTGTTTTTGCAATGAAATATATATCTACCCGCGGGCAATCACCTGCTTTAAATTTTAGCGAAATCTTATTAGGTGGTTTGGCACCTGATGGCGGCTTGTATCTACCAAAAAGCTACCCGCAGTTTAGCGATGCCGATTTAAGCACGATGCGTGGCATGAGCTATGCCGATTTAGCGTTTGCGATTTTAAGCCGCCTAGTTGACGATATTCCAGCCGCTGATTTAAAAGCAATTATCGATAAAACTTACACGGCAGATGTTTATAGCTTTACGCGAGCAGGTCAAAACGCGGCGGATATTACGCCAACCGTTAAGCTAGAAAATAATCTATATCTATTAAGCCTTTCAAATGGCCCAACCTTGGCGTTTAAAGACATGGCCATGCAGTTGCTGGGTAATCTGTTTGAATATGTATTAACCAAAAATGGGGCAACAACCAATATTTTAGGGGCTACTTCTGGTGACACTGGCTCTGCAGCGGAATATGCCATGCGCGGCAAAAAAGGTGTGCGCGTGTTTATGCTGTCACCGCACAAAAAAATGAGCCGCTTTCAAACCGCGCAGATGTTCAGCTTGCAAGATGAAAACATCTTTAATATCGCCGTAAATGGCGTTTTTGATGACTGCCAAGATATGGTAAAAGCAGTTTCAAATGATGCTGCTTTTAAAGAAAAGTACAAAATTGGCGCGGTTAATTCTATTAACTGGGGTCGTATTGTTGCGCAAGTGGTGTATTACTTTAAAGGCTATTTTGCAGTCACCACAAATAATGCACAAAAAGTAGATTTTTCTGTTCCAAGCGGCAACTTTGGCAATGTATGCGCAGGCCATATTGCTCGTATGATGGGTTTGCCGATTGATAAGCTAGTGGTTGCTACAAACGAAAACGATGTGTTGGATGAGTTTTTTAAAACAGGTATTTACCGCCCTCGCGGTTCAGCTAACACTTACCACACATCCAGCCCGTCAATGGATATCAGCAAAGCATCCAACTTTGAGCGGTTTGTGTTTGATTTAGTGGGCAGAGATAGTGCAAAAGTGCGTGAGCTTTGGGCGAGTGTTGATAAAGGCGGTGCCTTTGATATTAAACATTTAATGTCAAAATTAGCCGATTATGGCTTTGTGTCTGGTAGCAGTAATCATAACAATCGCATGCAAACCATACGCGAATCTCAAGCAAAATATCATGTAGTGATTGATACGCACACAGCAGACGGCCTTAAAGTAGCATTAGAATATAAACAAGAAAATACGCCAATGGTGGTGCTAGAAACGGCGTTGCCAGCAAAATTTGAAGATGCGCTGGTTGAGGCATTAGGCGAGGTGCCGCCGCGACCAGATAGCCTAAAAGGCATTGAGAATTTACCACAAAAATTCATAGTAATGGATGTTGATGTGACCGCGATTAAAGATTTTATTGTTAACAATACTTAAATGTTATGAAACAATATACTGATTTACTGTATCACGTTTTAGCGCACGGCAATGCTAAAACAGACCGCACAGGTACAGGCACAACTTCTGTGTTTGGCTACCAAATGCGTTTTGATTTAAATGCAGGCTTTCCGCTTCTCACCACAAAAAAAGTGCATTTAAAATCCATTATTCATGAGCTATTGTGGTTTTTACAAGGTAGCACCAATATTGCCTACTTAAAAGAAAATGGCGTGCGTATTTGGGATGAATGGGCGGATGAGAATGGTAATTTAGGCCCTGTTTACGGATATCAGTGGCGCAATTGGCCAAAGCCCGATGGCACGCATATTGATCAAATTACGCAGGTGATTCATTCGATTAAAAAAACACCTGATTCGCGTCGGCTGATTGTTTCTGCTTGGAACGTAGCCGATGTAGACCAAATGAAATTGCCACCTTGCCACGCATTTTTTCAATTTTATGTAGCGGATGGCAAGTTAAGCTGTCAGCTTTATCAGCGCAGCGCAGATATTTTCTTGGGCGTTCCTTTTAATATTGCATCTTATGCGCTGTTAACCATGATGGTGGCGCAAGTATGCGGATTGAAATTAGGTGATTTCGTGCACACGCTTGGTGATGCACACATTTACAGCAATCATATGGAGCAAGTGCGCGAACAGTTGTCGCGTGCACCAAAATCGCTCCCTCAAATGCGGATTAACCCTCAAGTTAACGATATTTTTTCGTTTAAATTTGAAGATTTCACGCTAGAAAACTACGATCCACATCCTGCTATTCAAGCAAAAGTGGCTGTTTAAGCATCGTAATTTGCATTTTTGGTTTTATTGAACCATTGTTCGGTTATATTAAGCCAAAAATGTAACAAATATGTAATTAAACAATGACATAAGAATTTTTAGGTACAATTCTTGCTCAAATTAAAATGTAGTTATTTAAAAATTTATATTTAATTTACTCTGGAGATTATCATGTTTCATTTAACAATTGGTGCAACTTTGGTTGCGGCAGCATTTTTAGCAAATACAGCAATCGCAGGTCATGAGACCATTAAACCGCATAAAGTAGACAGCCTTGGCAAGTGTGTTAAAGCAGCGCTTACAGCGCATGACGGAAAAATCGTCAAACTAGAAATGAAGTCAGAAGACAAAAAACCAATGTATGAGTTTGACATTGAGTCAGCTGATGGTACTGCTTGGGACATTGAATGTAATGTTAAAACAGGCAAAGTTACCGAGATTGAGCAAGAAGTAAAAGCAGATGATGCTAAATTTAAAGCATTGGCTAAAGTATCTGAAGCCGACGCTAAAGCAACTGCATTAGCTGCACATCCTGGCACTATTGTTGAAACGGAATACGAACTTGAGCCAGATGGCAAAGCATCATACGAGTTTGATATTTTAGAAGCAGATAAAGAAGAAGTTAAAGTAGAAGTTGATGCCACAACAGGCAAAATTGTTGAAGTGAGTTATGAAGTATATCAAATTGGCGAAGAGTAATTTTTGGCCAAATCTAGCAATTAGTTTCATTTAAATCATCAATACAAAAAGGCGCTTACAACGCCTTTTTGTATTTTAAAATAGAGTAGGGAGTCTACCCCTTTATCGTATACAACTTTTGCAAATTGTGTAACGATAAAGGTCCTAGTGATAGC
>LNFM01004026.1_pt1 | contig 27742 bp, 29 predicted proteins | sample 596031 | NCBI WGS metagenome assembly LNFM01 (sample SAMN04254537, study PRJNA301005) | activated carbon metagenome | isolation source: dual media filters at the Ann Arbor, Michigan drinking water treatment plant | place: USA: Ann Arbor
CAGGGACAGGAGCAGCTTGGCCATTCGGCTGCCTCCGCCTGTGTCAGAGCCCCCTCGCCTAAGCCACTCGTACGCTAGACCGTAAGCTGTCGTTAAGTTGTCCAAGCTAGATCCCCATACTTTGTTGATGTTCGTCGACCTGTTGCATTCATTCCCTGACGAGTCTACGAGCTTGCTGTCACACGCCTAGAATCGCAGATGATCTCAACCACGCCAGCTGCCGATGACGTCGAATCCCGCTCGTTCTCCAGGCGATGTGCAAATCTCCCCGGCCGAGCGCCTGGCCGTCATTGCTCAAGACCTCAGGCGGCACCTGACCTCCCCTTCGGTTGACTCCCTCGTTTCCGTTGCGGCGGCACACAACGAAGTCAGGAATATGCCGTCGTCGGCAGCGGTCGTCTCCTGCCTGCTCGACGTCGCACAGTACTTCTACGTTTCCGGTCAAGCCGTCCTTGGCCTCGAGCCCGCGGCAAGCGCGGTCGCGGCCGCTCGCAGCCTTGGCGACCCAGCTACCCTTCGCCGCGCGCTTACGTTCCAGGCTGCGTTACTTCCTGACACCGGCAACATTCCCGCCGCAATCGAGTCTTGCGCGGAAGCTATCGACTTGGCGGTGAGAACCGGCGATGTCGTCGGCGAAGGCGCGACATGGAACAACCTCGGCGTTGCGTTTCTCTACTCTGCGCAGTCCGCGGATTGCGTCGCGTGCTTCCAGCGATGCATGAAACTGTCTGAGACGGAGCCCGGGCTCAAACCATTGCGCGCCGACGCGCTTTCCAACCTTGCTCTTGCTGCTCTCCATACCGAGGACTTCCAGCAAGGTCTTCGCTGGATCGAGGCAGGCATTGAGGAGGCAGGCGCACCCGACTCAGCCAACAAGTTGCTCTCCCTCGTCTGCTCGGAGGCGCACTACTCACGCCTACTGTTGGAAGTCAATGATCTTCAGCGCGCAAAGCAGCGATGCGCCCTTGCCAGGCGCTACGCGAAGGAATGCTGCTCCCTACGCGCAGACCTCGTCGCTTCGATCGCTGAAGGCATGTTTGAGGTCTACGCGGGCAATGTCGACAGCGGCATCGCGCTGCTTCAGTCTGCCCTTGAAACCGTGGTTGCTCAGAACAAAGTTGCCAACTGGCACCGAGAGCTGGAGCGGCTCTCGCGAGCGATCATCACCCGACGCCCCAACGACAAAGTTGCCAAATGGCCGTCTGCAAGCACTAGTTTACTGATGGTTTCTACAACAAAGATGCTAAACGGGTAGGCACCTAGCACGCCTGCGAAGTGAAGGCGTGGCTGATCACTGCCACCACTTCACTGACGGCCATTCAAATGCCAAACAGCCGACGTTCTGGACGCGAGGAATCGACGCGTTGTGCCATTCGAACCGGAGCTGCGAAGGTCAGCTATGCAGCGGGAGCCGCCGTTCCGTTCACTATCACTCGCTCGAGCGACCGGTCCTACCGCATAGGCGAATTTGAGTCAGTATGTTCGAAGGTCCGTAAAGCTCAGGTTAGCGACCAGCCTTGCAGCCGAACTCGGACCTCGCCGTGAGGCAGACGACTGCGCGGGTGATTTGCGATGCGCGTCAAGCCTTCGTGCAGCAGCGTGGTGCCGACCTCTCCTGACGACTCCATTTGATCGAGTATCCACAGCAAGCCATAAACCGTGCACTGCCTTGATTGAGCCTCCGTGCGGAGCAACTTGTCGCCGGTCACGAGCGCGTGATCCGGTCGCCGAGCGCAACTCAGTGCGAAGCAGTCAGGGAGTGACAGGCCGGGCTGCTCCTTGCGCAGTTGCTGCGCGAAGGCCACCTCGTCCGGGACGAGTGCGACGACGCCCAGGCCAAGGCGCCGAAGCAACGGCCCGTTGTCCGCCTCCAACTCACGTGCGTACAACAGATCGGGCACCACCATCGTCAGGCCGCAAGAAAACGCGGGCTGCAGGAGCCCACCGCGCTCCAGGTCGATCAGGACGGAAGTGTCCGAGACCAGGATGATCATGACCGTTCAGGCAGCCTGCCCCATCAGTTTGCGATCCAGCTCGCGAACGCTGATGTTCAGCAGTTCTGCAGCGCGGGCCTCGGAAATCGCTCCCTCGGCAACCGCGCGCAGACAAAGCCGTTCCATGCGCTGCGGCACTTCGGCCGGCAGAAGGCCAGGCTCGGTGGAGGCCTGGCTATTCCAGCCCAAGCTTTTGATCTGACCCCATAGCCGCCCATACGCTGCCTTCGTGAGGATGCCGATCTGCGCACAGCGCACCACCAGCGAAGCGATGCTGACCTTGAAGATCTTCTTCAGCTCCGCCAGTTCGCCGATGGATATCGACGTACGGTGTGGCCCCAGCAGCCGCAGGACCATGCTTCTAGCCATCAGGAACGCGCCTGCAAATCGATCAGCTGCCTTCTCCTGTTCCACATCGCTCAGCCCGCTGAAGCGCAGGACCAGGTGCGCCAGTTCATGGGCCAACGTGAATCGCTGACGCTCACCGTTGTGTCCCTGGTTCACGACGATCACCGGAACGTCTTTGCGTTTCGGGCGCTGCACGAAAGCCTTGGAGCCGGACACGTTCTCCGGTAAGTCTAGGGCGATCACCTTCACCCCTTTGTCTTCCAGCAACTCGGCGACGGAGGGAATCGGATCGATGCCCAGCTTCCAATGTTGTCGCAGGGCATCGGCGGCCTGCTCAGCGTCCTCGATGCGACTGATGTCGAAAGCCTTGCTGGCCGGCGCATCCCATGGCTGTTCGACTCCAGGCAGCAGCTCTTCGAGCTCCAGGTAGCGCTCGACCTGGTCGAGCACCGACGCTTCCACGGCTCGCTCTTCCTTGGCGCCGGCGTGCGGCGCCTTACGGAAGTCCACGCCCGCGAGCTCGATCTCGCGCTCGCTGAGCAGGTACTCGGGCGAGACCTTGAGCGCCTTGGCCAGTGCCAGCAGGATCGTGGAGCTCGGCATCATCTCGTCGCGCTCGTACTTGCCAATGGCTTGCGCTGAGACCTGTCCTTGGATGGCGGCTTCCAGTTCGCGCAGGGACAAGCCGAAGGATTCTCGCGCCCTCTTGAGTCGGTTACCGATCATAGTGCTCTCCGCGTCGTTGTGGTTTACAGATTGACTTTTTGCATTGTCGTTTGTAAACTCCGTTCCGTCAACTTCGGCGAACAGGAAGTTCGTGATGGCCAACCGGAACAACGTTCATATCGTTCAGCGCGACAATGGCTGGGGCACGCTGCGCGAAGGTGCGCAGCGAGCGACCCAGGTGTTCGACACACAGGCGCTAGCCATCCAAGCCGGGCGGCAGATGGCGCGCCATGGCAAGGGCGAACTCCTGGTCCACGGTGAGGACGGCCGCATCCGGGCTCGCGACTCCTACGGCAATGATCCCTTCCCGCCGAGAGATCGCAAATGATCAAGGTCGACATAAAGATCCCGAGCACGGCCGACTCACTGCGGGCGGCGATGGCGGAAGTCGAAATGCGGATCAACGGAGAAGCGCGGGAGCCGGCGGCGCGCACGTTGGTACCGCCTCCAGCCTGACCTGTGGGCCTGCGCCCCCCAAAGAAAAGCACAACGAGAGAGCCGAAGCCATGTCAGCGCGCGGAGAACTCCCCAAAGGACTTCATCGGATCGTCCAGCTTCCGTCGCCGGAGCTCGGTGAGCTGTGGGACTCCATCGTGTTGGACCAAGCCATCAAGGACCAGCTGATCGGCCAAGCCATCATCAACTTCACGGTCCGTCAGTCGGTCTCGCGAAGCGTGCTACCGCTGCACGGAACCATCCTGCTGGTTGGGGAGCCGGGGACGGGCAAGACCTCCCTGGCTCGTGGCCTGGCACACAAGACCGCAGAGTGTTTCTCCGGCGCCTCTTTCCGCCTTCTGGAGGTGGACCCGCACGCGCTGGGTAGCGCAATGATGGGCAAGACGCAGAAGGCGGTCTCGGACCTTTTCGGGCAGACCATTGCCGAATCCGCACTGACAGGGCCGACCATCGTGCTGCTCGACGAGGTCGAGACGTTGGCGGCTGATCGCAGCAAGCTCAGCCTGAGCGCTAACCCGGTAGACGTCCATCGAGCCACAGACGCCGTACTGGTGCAGCTGGACCTGCTGGCCGAGACACACAAGAACCTGCTGTTCATCGCGACCTCCAACTTCCCGCAGGCCGTCGACGAGGCGTTCACGTCGCGATGTGACCTAGTTCTGGAGATACCGCCTCCCAATCTGAAGGCGTGCGAGCAGATTTTGACGCTGTGCCTCCAGGGCATGGGCAAGCAGTTCGCCGCCATGGCGACGCTGCCGCGGACTGCGGGGTTCGATGCAGTCGCGAATGAAGTGCACGGCCTGGACGGACGCGCGATCCGCAAGGTTGTGGCCAGCGCGCTGACCCTTCGCAAGCAGGTCGCGATGAACCCCAACGAGCTGAGCATGGCCGATCTGACGAAGGCGGCCAAGGCAGCAAAGGCTGTGCGCGCGAAAGGGACCAAGCGATGAGCACTGTCGTGAGTCGCGTGGTCCGCAGTTCGCCACATCGCAGCACAAGCGACACGTGGGTTGTCATCGTCGACCTGCTGACACAGGGCAACGACAGTGCGGCCCGCAACGAGTTGCTGTCGGTGTCCGGTGTCGCCAGCTCGGTAATCGCCGAACAGGCCATGAAAGATGCCGCCATCGTCGCAACCTCCGAAGGCCCGCGCACACGCGTCTACTGCCTTTACGACGAAGAGGCCATCGAAGGCGGCGATGCCAAGGAGGACGCACTTGGGTACGACGCCCTCAAGGGGCAGTGGGCCATCTCCCTGCCATGCCCAAAGGATGATCTGGACTGGGTGCAGCGCGCACTCAAGACCAAGAGCAGTCGCATCACAGCCCGCGACATGGCTCAGAAGCTGGGTGAGGAGGAGGTCACCAAGGCCACCTCCCCGGGCGGGTTGATACTGAACGTTGACCAGTTCTTGAAGTCATGAGCGCCGTTGCCGTCTATTCGTACACCCAGTCGGTCACCTACGTCGCCGACAACATCCTCAAGAGCCTGAAGGACATCATCCGGCTCAGTGGCCTCGACCCCGCGAAGCTCGTCGGCGACTGGGAAGTACTGCTGCGCGGCATCAGCTCCTGGATTGAGTCCAAGCACCTGGATACTGTGACGCTCGAGATCTACAACCCCAAGACTGATGCGCTGGTCACGAGGTGGGATGTGTCGATCTCGTACTCCTGGGATATCTCGGCCGGAACGTTCTGGACGGACACCGACCAGCTCCGATATGCCATCAAGAAAGCCGGGCTGGTGCCGTCGGAGGCGTCCTATCGGGTGGTCGTCTCCTACAACAAGTCCGGGCGCCCCAGTGTCTCCGGCTGGAGTTCTTGCAGTCTGCGCTCCACCGACCGCATGGTGCGCCAGAGCCTGGGGACAACCGTCGAACACTACGGCTTGGGCGCCAACGCCGCGTACTGGAGGAATGCCTGATGCTCACCATCGATGAAGCGTTCCGGAAGTTCAAGAGCCGGCTGGAGCTCAACGACAAGGAACAGAAGAACGCGACGGATCGCCATACCGAGGTGCGCGAGTACATCCGGACGAAGTTCTCCATCGACCGAGACTTTCTGACCGGCTCCTACGCGCGCTACACCAAGACGAAGCCATTGAAGGACATCGACATCTTCTTCGTAATGAAGGATTCGGAGAAGCACTACCGAGGCAAGTCGGCCGGTGTCGTGCTCGATGACTACAAGAAGGCTCTGGTCGACAAATACGGTGAGAAGGCAGTCCGGCGGCAGAGCCGGTCCATCAACGTGGACTTCGGCGTGCAAGTCAAGGAGGAGGACAAGACGGACTACAAGATCATGAGCGTCGATGTTGTGCCGGCGTTCACCAGCGGCAACGACTATGAGATTCCGGATGGCGACACCGGGAACTGGATCAAGACAAACCCGGAGAAGCACGCCGAGAAGGCTACCCGGGCGCACCAAGCCTACAGCAGCGAGTGGAAAGGCCTGGTGCGCATGGCCAAGTACTGGAACAACAACCCCAAGCATGGCGAGAAGCCCGTCAAACCGTCCTTCCTCATCGAGGTAATGGCCCTGCAGTGTCTGCACGGCGGGTGGGGTGGTCAATTCGATCGAGAGATGCAGGGGCTCTTTGCGACCATGGCTGACCGCATCGGCGAGGTGTGGCCGGACCCGGCGGGCTTGGGTCCCCCGATCAGCGACTCGATGGACTCCAAGCGCGTCGCCAAAGCCCAGCAAGCGCTGAGGCAGGCAAGCGCTCAAATCGACCAGGCCATCCATTTGGTGCGGCTGGGACGCACCGGTGACGCGCTGAAGGCGTGGCGCGAGCTGTTCGGGCCGATGTTCCCGCTGAGCTGAGCACACCCATGACGCAGGCCGTTGTAACGCGCCGCGACGGTGATGTATTCCAGGCGCGCATGTTCTGGCTGCATGCGGCCCGGCTCCTGGACGAACACAGTCCGATCGTTCGCGTCGGCTTCGAGTCCGGTCTGAAAGGCTTCGACGACATCTGGGTCGAGTACGACCCGGCACGTGCGCCTCAGGATCACCTTGGAAACTCGCTGACCATCGAGCGCATGCAGTGCAAGTGGCACGCAACGCCGGGAGCGTTCACCCATGAGGACTTGACTCGCCCTGAGTACATCAACGCCACATCGACGTCGCTGCTTCAGCGGGCGTTGGCCGCATACCGGACGGACAGGGACGTTGGGAAAACATCGCGACTCGTGCTCGTAACCAACCATATGGCGAGTTCACAGGACACACTACACGGATACATCCGATCGAAGTCGCTCAACCTGGACGTGGAAGGTCTGTTCGTTGGCAAGAGCGCGCGCAGCGCGACTGGGAAGCTGCGAAAGCTCTGGCGCGAGCATCTTGAGGTAGACGACGCGGAACTCAGGGCGCTGTGTACCCACCTCGGTTTCAACTTGACGAGAGACTCGCTCGACGCGGTGCGCGGCATGCTCGATGACGTTTGTCGGGCGAACGGGCTGGTTCGGCCTGAGCCGAGCGCAAGCTCAACCATCTATGACTCAAACGTCTTCGAATGGGTTGGCCAGCGGCGCATGGTGTTCAACCGGAAGGAGTTCCGAGACAAGTGCGCACAGGAAGGGTTGCTCGCCGGTGGGGCAAGCTCGTCGAGGCAGATTTTCGGGGTGAAGTCCTTCGAGCATCCTTTGGACCGACTGGAGAATCGCTGCGTCGAAGTGCTGAACCTGGTCTCCGAATTCGACGACCGGCCAATTCGCAATACCGCAGCCTGGCGAGACACGTTGGTTCCCAGAATCAAGGAATTTCTGCTTCGAGTTCCGGCGCCAGATGGGCGAGTGCGAATCGCAATTGAGGCCCACGCCACCTTGGCTTTTGCCGCCGGAGTGATCCTGGATACGAAGTCCGGCCGGCTCGTAGAGCTCGAGCAAAGGTCGCCTGTGCTCAAGATCTGGGCGGCAGACGACCAGACGTTAACCAGCGATACGACCACTTGGGAATTCCAAGAACAGGAACTCGACCCGACTGGGCACGGGACTGCGTGTGCGGTGAGCGTCACAAGGGACACTGAGGGCGCAGTGCGGCACTACGTGCATTCGAACAACCTCAAGTTCAGGCGGTTGCTATTGGCGCGCCCCGTCGGCGGCCCATCTGCCCAGGCGGTCGTGTCCGGAGCCCACGCAAACGCCTTGGCCGAGCAGTTGGCGGCCAAGGTCAAGCTTGACCGCGAGGCAAACCTGTCGAACAGGACAGAGCGATACCACCTGTTCATCTCCGCGCCAAATGCCTTCACGTTCTACTTGGGACGGCAGGCGGCCATGCTGAAACCGTTGACGCTGTATGAGTTCGACTTCGGTTACCAGGTCGATGGGTCGTACCGGCCGTCGCTGTCGTACCCCGAGGTGTCGCCGACTGCCGGTCCACCAGCCCGAGGCGGGTAGCGCGTGGCAAGCATCGAACCAACGCTGCGCGAGGTTGTGCGCGCGATCGAGCCGCCGTCCGCACAGAAGGACGCCGCGAGTCGTAGCTACAACCATCTTCGGAACTTGATTGACCGGCGTGCCTTCGGCGAGCGCATCGTCGACAGCTACCTGAGCGGCAGCTATCGGCGCAATACCGCGATCAGTCCGATTCGGGACATAGACGTCATATTCGTGATTGACCCGCGTTGCTGGCCTGCTGCCATGCTCGGGTTCGCCGAGAAGCCGAATCCATCGACAGTGCTGAAGTCGTTCGCGCGAGTGCTCCGCGACGAATACAAAACCAGTTCGACATTTTCTCAAGCGCGGTCACTTCGTCTTGAGCTCACGCACGTGCACATTGACTGCGTGCCGGCGGTGGAAATCCCGGGAAGTGACATCGTCTGGATAGGCAGCCGACGAGATGACTCGTGGACCAAGTCGTCGCCAAAGCGTCACCACGCCGCGCTCACCGCGGCCAACGCAGCAAACGACAAGCTGCTGGTCCCACTTGTCAAGCTTCTCAAGCATTGGAACTCCGGCTTGCCTGGACCAGCTCACTTGCGGTCCTTTGTGATTGAGACGCTTGCTGTGACGCTCTTCAGCCAAGTGCGAATGAGTTCGCTTGAGGACGGGGTCGTCCTGTTTTTCGACTTCATCGCCAGCTTCGATGGGGAGGCCGATCACCGCTGGCCGTCGAAGTATGGTGTGGCAATGGACTTTTGGAACGAAATGGTGGTGCCGGACTCTGCGGAAACTGGTTTGAATGTCGCAACTGGCGTTGACTCGGACAGGAGAAAGTCGTTTATCCAGCGCGCCGTGCAAAGTCGCGATAGATTGAAGAAGGCGTTTGGAGCGCGGAGCAACGAGACGGCTGTCGATCATGTGCTTGCGGCGCTTCGCTGTGGCCAGTGAACGAATGAGGCGGGACCGCTGGAAACGGGTCGCAGAGGGAGCGAGAACCACTAAGCCAGTTCTCCGCCGCCGCTCAAGCGTCGCCCTTCCCCGCTCGATCGTTTGGCATCACCCCGCTCAGGTCAAGCGCGCTGTCCCGCCGCCGACCCTTAGCGCGTTTTCTTGGCTCAGGGGCCGGGCGCCTTGCAGCAACCTCGCCCGTGTGTCGCAAGGTCGCGTCCAAGTGACGCCTCATCACTACTCTTTGGCCGCACTAGAAACCGCTGCACTGCAAGCGTTGCAGCAGTGCCAGCCAGATCAGCTTGGTGACCGCCTCATCCGGCGGGAAGGGTCTTGTCGTCGAAACCGGTGAAGCGCCGCTTTTGCTTGCCGATCAAAAGCGGCTCAAGGTTGCCGTCGCGACGATCTGGACCTCGACCGAAACGGTGCCAGTGTCGGTGATCACTCTCTTGGCACTGGTGCTGTTGGCGTGGTTGAACTGATCCTCGGGACGCGGCTGGTCTTTGCCGTCGCTGAGGTGGCGGGCGAACTCGGTGCCGAGCACGCGCTCGAACACCGCCTTCTTCACGCAGTTGAACGGCGCGTTGGCTTGGTTAGGTGACAGCGGCCCTGGCACCAACGCTTCAACCAGCTTCAGATCAGAAAGGGGCGGCCACGCCCGCGGCGCGGTTTCTTGCTCTTTCGGGTCATGCAGGCCTCTCTCAGTGGCCATGCTATGCCTCACACAGTCTGAACGTGCACCGGCCGATCATCATGTCGAAGCTTCGCGGTGCCCCTTGCCGCTGACGTACGAGCCATTGGCCACATCCCACAGAAGACCTGGGTCGCTGCGAGGCGACCAACCCAGTTCGCGACGCGCTTTGTCCCCAGACACTCGATTGGTCAGCGACAGCAGCCATGCCCAAACAGGATTCCACAGATCGGCCGCCGCTTCAGGGCTGCAAGACATCACCCTGCAGTCAGGACCCACGTTCTCTGCCACGGCATGCGCCACCTCTGCAAGCGACACGTCGCTGCCAGCCGAGGCGAAGTAGACTTGACTCGCTGCTCCTCGCTCGAGCGCAAGTACGTACAGATCGGCCACGTCGTCCACATGGACCATCGACATGCGGTTCTCACCGTTCCCAATGTAGGCCGAGACGCCGGTCGCTCGAGCTGACGCGAGCAGCATCGGCAGGAAGACACTCGCACCATGACCGTAGACCAGCAGCGGTAGGCGCACGACCATGCCACACAGGTCGCGGGCGCCAGTCACCAGGTTTTCAGCCCGGCAGCGCGCCGCGAGTGGAAAGTTGAGATCAATCGGCGTGGTTTCATCCGCAATGCGGTCTCCCGTATCGCCTAGAACGCCGGTGCCGTTGGAGACGATCAAGGCCTTGCCAGTCCCTTTGAGTGCGGTGACCAGTGCTGCATGCACATCGTGATCCACACGCACTGCGGCGTCGAAGTCGCCGTCATGGGTGAAGCCAAGGTGGATGGTGGCGTCCGCGTCATTGGCTGCCGCCGCGACAAGGTCTGTTTGAGCCAGGTCGCCGCGTAGCGCAGTGGCGCCGGCTGCGGTTAAACGCGCCGCACCGGCTTCGCTTCGCGCCAACCCGGTGACGGTCTGGCCACGCTCAAGCAGCCGTTCCACAACCCGAGCACCTACATACCCCGTGGCGCCTGTCACAAATACCTTCATCTCGTTCTCCTAGCTGGTCAATACTCGACATGCTCGCGCAGTCGGCACAATCGGTACAACAAGATGTTTGGATCGAGACGATGAGTGAGACAGATCTCAAGCGGGTGGACTTAAACCTGCTGGTGCTTTTCAAGGCGTTGATGAGCGAACGACATGTCGGCCGTGCTGGCGAGCGGCTACACATGAGCCAGTCCGGTGCCAGCTACGCGCTGGCGCGGCTGCGCACCTTAGTCGGAGACCCGCTCTTCCTGCCCCACCCTCGGGGCGTCCACCCGACTGAGCGCGCGATCGCCATGGCGCCGATCGTCGAAGAAGTACTCGCCCTCGCACGACTTGCGCTCGCACGGGACACTGGGTTCGTTGCGGCCACGGCGCAGCACAGCTTCTCAATCGGTGCCACCGACTACGCCAGCTTTGTGCTGCTCCCAAGTCTGGTGGCCGGCATCCGCGCAGCCGCACCCGGCATCGATCTGCGCGTGCAGCCCGTGGACTGCGGCACGCTCGTCGACGACCTGGACCGCGGGCGCATCGACGTGGCGATCGCGATAGCAGGCGGACCGTACGACAGGATCGAGACGGTGCCGCTGTTGCAGGAGCGGCTCGTGCATGTGGCACGTCGCGGGCACCCGCTGTTCGCTGACAGACTGACGCCCGAAGTGCTCGCCGACGTCCTGCATCTGCTAGTTTCACCACGCGGGGATGCCAGCGGCCCGGGTTACGAGGCGCTTGCGGCCATGGGGCTAACCCGCCGCGTGGCGGTGACGGTGCCGCATTTCCTGGTGGCGCCATTCGTCCTCCAATGCAGCGACCTCATTGCGTTGCTTGCCGAGCGGGTGGCGCGGCGCTTTGCGGACGTCGCCGACTTGGAAATTCGTGAGACGGAGTTGGACTTGCCAGACTGGACACTGTCGTTCATGGTACGACGAGATCGCGCTCACGAAGCGCCCTTGAACTGGCTCCAGGGTGCCGTGGTCGCAGCAGCGAGTGCGTTGGATCGGCGCCCGCGTAAACGCCAAGACCAGACGCCAGTTGGCCCTCCGCTTCTCGCTTAGTCTGGTGAACCGCCTCGGCTTCGCCGTTGACATCCGCGTTTGAGTCAGGCGGGATGGCTGACTCGGATTGCTGCGGAACGGTTAAAGGTGCTGGATCTCGCGTGCTTCTGAAGTTGCCCATCGACTCAAGCAGTCGGCGGCTGTCGAAGCAGTCGACCTACTCCAACGTGGCGCACTCGAACCTCCAGGGCCTGCGGTGGTGGACCACCCCAGCCTTGTATTGCCTGTGGATGGTCTCGACCACCGCGTTGACCGAGGAGTCGCCAGCGCTGCCGCGGACGGCTCCACTCGTAGGGACCGGCGCTGAGGCATGGTCATGCTCGACATCATGGTCACGGGCCTGCATCACCTCCTGGCCCTGGCGTTAATCGACACGCTGGTCACCAAGTTGACGTTGGTCAGCTGCGACGTGAGCGCGCGCGACGCGTGTCGCAGCTGCTGCGTTTGCATGTCGCCAACGTCATGCTGCTCGCACAAATGATCGCGGTGGGTCTGCTGGGGCTACCAAGTGTTCGTAGTCCGGGACATCGTTGTCGCGCTGACCCTCAATGTCAACAGAGCTTCGCCTTCGCATCTGCTGAGAACCAATGTCTGGCGCTGTGCCGATCGACCTTCAGCCAGCCGCTCTTTCGAGAACGGTGCGCGACCCGACGATTGCTCCCAGTTCACGAAGTCCCTTGCCGTCGATCCGCACTGGTGAGTGGGCTTTGCGGATGCGTTCGAAGGCCTCGGCAATACCGGCGTAGCCACGGCTATCGTGGTAGGTCACTTCGACACAGCAGTTCCAATCGCCGTCGTCGCTACCGGCATCAAGCAGTCGATAGGCGGCCATGAGCCCCTGTTCCTTGGCGATTCGGTCCATCTCGAACCAGTTGCGCTCAATGAACGTGAGCAGGCGATCGCGCTCGCCGGTGATGGATTTCAGGAACGTCAATTCGACAGCTCGGCGTGTCGAATCGCCGACGGAGCGGTCGACGGTGGAGGCACGGCTGGCGCCGGTGGTCATGGCCACTGTCACGACCGCGAGAAGGTCTCGGCGCGAGGTCAACATAGCAACGTTCCTCCAACGATGAGTGATAGGTGGGGCCGCGTTGGACAGGTGTCCCGCACCCGCCGCCCCGTCAAAGGTGGGCATCAAGTCGGACGAGTCCAGCAGCTAGATGCTGCCGGCTTCGGAACAGCAAGGAAAGCGGATAGATTGCGTTGTTTCGTTCGAATTCTTTGGACAACAGCCATGCCGCGCCTCACCCTCGAAGCCCTCGCAGCAGTTGAGACCATTGAGCGATGCGGCAGCTTCGCCGCCGCTGCGGCTGAGTTGCATCGCGCGACTTCGACGCTTTCGCACACCGTGCAGGTACTCGAGACGCGCCTCGGTACTGCGCTTTTCGACCGTAGCGGGCACCGCGCCACACTGACACCAGCGGGCCGGGCAATGCTTGAGGACGGACGAGATCTGCTGGCAGCAGCGCATACCTTGGAACGGCGCGTCCAAAGTGTCGGCAGCGGTTGGGAGCGCGAACTCGTGATCGCAGTCGATGACTTGCTCCCAGTTGATTGGCTGCTCCCTGTCCTGACGAAGTTCTTCGCTCTGGGTCAGCCAACGCGCGTGACCCTGCGCCAAGAGGTATTGGGGGGTGTCTGGGAGACCCTCCAGTCACAACGGGCGGATCTGGCGCTGCTCGAGCTGCCCGCAGTACCGTGTGGTGAGCTCACACACAGGCTGGCAGCCTCAGTTCCATTCGTCTTTACCGTTGCGCCGACGCACCCGCTTGCCACGGAAAAGCAACCCCTCACTTTGACTCAGGTAAGGCGTCACCGCGTCGTCGTGGTGGCAGACAGCGCGCGCACCGCGCCACTTCATGAACGTGGGGTGAGTGGACTGGGCACCCCGCCCGACGTCTTGAGAGTCACCAGTTTCCAGGCCAAGCGCGCTGCTCAGATTGCGGGGGTAGGCGTCGGTTTTCTTCCGTTGCCGTGGGCTCGCGAAGCGCTCGCCTCGGGTGAGTTGGTGGCTCTGGACGTGGCGTTCCCCAAACCGAGCGCCACATTGCAGGTGGCGTGGCACACGCGATCGACAGGCGCCGCGTTGTCATGGTTCGTGGAACACCTCCAGATGTTGACAGCGACCGCTCCCGTAACCCAAGTTTGCACAAGGCGCCGTGAGGCTTCGAGAAGAAAGCGACCCCGGGTGTAGGCCGGCTGGCGATCTCTGCGTAGCCCATCATCGTTGCCGCTAGAGCAAGGTCAGACCAACGATGTGCGTCACGTTGGCAATGATGAACATCGTCGCTAGGAGACCGGGAGCCATCACGAGCGGGAACACGAACAACGGCTCGCCGTTGGGCGGGCCTGTCAGCTTCTGCATCGAACCAGGGAGCGTGAGTTGCCATAGAAGCGGAATCGACATCAAGATCGCTGCACCGACGGCGTTCCAGGCGGCCAGTCCCTCTGGCCCCAGTGAGATTGCGGCGCCGCTTGCGAACATCACCAGCGCCGACACGCCATACAAAGTATCTGCGCCACCGACCCCCAATCCGAGTAATCGGGGAATCTCGCCACGAAGCGCCTTGATCACCGTGCCAATCGCCAACACCCGCGCTGCCTGCAGGAGTACGAACATCTCGGCCGGCACGAGTGTGGCAACCGACGACAGGGCAGCGCGCAACGCAGGCGAGAGAAACAGTCCCGCCAGCGTGATGTTGACGGCCATCGTCGGGAACCAAATGCCGGGCAGCCAGCGCAGGAAACGATCACGCGTGAACCGTCCGCGCAACGACCACAGGGCCACCGTCAGCCCCCAGAGCGCCAGCGTCCCCAGCCAGATCAGCGCTGCACCGATCGCTGCGGTCTCAATCTCGCCGCGGTTTCGCAGCCAGAAAAGCGAGCCGATCCAGAAGAGCAGATGCGCACTGGCCAAGGGCACAACTGCGCCGAGGTGCGTTAATGACAGCTTCAAAGGCGGCCGGGTGGGTGCCGAAGCCTGACCGGAGTCAATCGCCCTCGCAACGTGTGAATTGCGCGCTTGATTCAGAGCCAACGTCGCACCCGAGCTTCGTACTGTGGATAGGCTGCGGCGAACTTTTTCCGCAAGGCACGCTCCTCGGGCACGATCTGATAGCGAGTGAGGTACAGCGCGAACAGGATCGGCGCGCCGAGCACCCATGCCGATTGCAGCCAGGCGCCCCAGGCCAGCAACATCGCGGTGAATCCGACATACATCGGGTTGCGCGAGATCCTGAACGCCCCATCAATGACCAACGCCGACGCCGCGCTTGGACGTGTTGGGTCGATAGTCGAGCCAGCTCGCCGGATGGCCTGGAACCCAGCGACATTGAAACCAACGCCTAGGGCCGCGAGAAGCGCGCTAGCGCCTAGGCGGACGGTCGGCGGCCAGGACTGCTCCGGCGCGACTTGTGCCGCGACCCACATCGCCGCCGCGACGGCCAACATCAGCAGCGGCGGCGGCACGCGATACTCGAGAAATGATGTCCGCATCGCTAGCCCTCCGCGGCGGCGTAAATCTGATTGCGGTGCCACGTTTGCGCGGACCGGCTGTGCTCTTCGAGCCACCGCGCGTCGTCGCTCGACAGGCTGGGCTGCGGAGGCTGCGGAAAACGCATCTCGCGCTGGTAGCGCCGAAGGTTGTGACCAGGGACCATCGGCAGCAAGGCGAAGCGGGCACAGGCCCGGAGCCGATTCACGGCCGTCGGGACCGCAAACGGCATGGCTGCGTAACGCCGGGCGGTCGTCGCGAAATCCTCTGCCGGCTGACCTGTCAGCTGTGCGACCACGTCGTTTACGCCACCGTCGAGGGAGAAAGCACCGTTGCGGTGGTCGCGCAGGTACTCGCGATAGTTGAACACTTCGTGCACCGGCGCTGCGCCCATGCGAGCCGCCTTGTTGAACATCCAGAACGGCAACTCCATCGGCCGGACCGAGTGGCCGACCGCTTGTGCCACAGCAAGCGCCATGTCCCGCCCCGACAACAGCGCTGGCCCGGTTGGTCGGTAGCGCTTGCCGGCATGGGGTTCTGGATTCATCAGGAGTGCAGCAGCGACGCGGGCGATGTCTTCCGTGGCAACTGGCGCGCTTCGGCTGGTGCCGGTAAAGATCGGATAAATGCCGAGCAGCGAGGCGAAGTCGATGACTCGCAGGAAGTTGTCGGCGAACATCCCCGGATTGACGATCACATGGGCGACGCCGGGAATCGTCGAGAACAGATGATCGACGAGCCAGGTTTCGCGCGTGAGGATCGACGGGTGCGCGCGATGCGACAGCCACTGGCTGAGCTGGACGACTGCCTCCAACCGCGCTGAGCGGGCGGCGACGGCAAAAGCGACGGCAGCCTGGACCATGTACGGCTTGAACAGCGTCACGTAGTAGACCCGCTGCACGCCGCGCAGCGCGTCGGCGAGTTGATCCGGGTCGTGCATGTCGGCCACCACCACCTCGGCGCCCTGGCGTTGCAGCCGCTCGCTGCGGGTATCGAGCCGGTGGACGAGTGCTCGGACAGGCCAGTCTCTTGCGCGTAGGTGCGCGACCAAGGCAGCGCCGGTTTTGCCGGTCGCGCCGGTGACCAATATCTTTGGCTGCATGTGTTTTCCTCGTCTTTGTCGGATCAATAAGATGATGAATATCATCTTTAAGATGACGACTATAATCTATTCTCCAACTGCTCTTGGACACCCCATGCGCGTCACCCGACAGGAGATGGAAACAGGGCATCGGCGCATCGTCGAGGGCGCATCGCGGCTGCTGCGAGAGCGCGGCGTACGCGACACGAGCGTCGCCGATGCGATGCACGCCGCCGGGATGACGCACGGTGGCTTCTACCGTCACTTCCGGACCAAGGAAGACCTGGTGATCGAGGCCCTGAGGCAAGCCTTCGATAGCTTCGCTTCCCCGCTGGAGCACGCGACGTCACCCGGGGCCGTCGCCGCGGAATATCGGAAGCTCTACCTGTCCGAAGGTCACCGTGACAACCCAGGGCTGGGCTGCCCGATGCCTGCGCTGGGAAGCGACATCGCCCGCGAGTCGGACGCCGTCAAGGAAGCGTTTGCCGCCGGTTTTCAGCGGCTGATCGCCGCGCTGGCGAACGCCAAGACAGGTTCACCACAGCAGCGAGCCGACGCGGCCATGCGTGAAGTCGCCATGCTGGCGGGGGCGGTATTGATCGCCCGCTGCTGCGACCCAGCGACGTCGTCGGCGGTACTGCGGGCGTGCCGCGACTGATGTCAGCGAGTCGCAAACTGATCTTGGATGGCGGTCTTCCGCACCTTCGGCACGACGCAACGCATGACCATGACGTTGAAGGTGCCCCAACTGAGCGGCGGTTGTTGGGGCTTGTTATGCCCAGCGGATTGCGCGCATCTGGCAGGACGGGTTGTTCGCCCTGGGCGTGTCCGGCAGCTACAGCCAACCGTTCTTCATCGCCACCGCAGCCGCTTCGGTGCGAGTCGCCACCTCGAGTTTCGACAGAATTGAGCTCACGTGGTCCCGCACGGTATAGGGCGACAGGCCGAGAGTTTGTGCGATCTGAGGATTTGTAGCCCCGCGGCCGACTTGCACCAGCACCCGAAGTTCCCGCTCTGACAGGTCATAGTCCTTGAGCACCGCAGCGGGACGAACTCTGCCCTCCCCGCCGACGTTGCGGGCGGCGATCCGCCGATTGGCCTCCATCAATTCAAGGTTGTGCGCACGCTGCGCGTGAGCTTCGCGCTGCGCTTCGGCCAATCGCATCCGTGCGAGCAGGGCTTGCGCCCGCGCCTGCGCCAGGTTCATGTAATGCGATCGCTCCACCTGGTACGCGGCGCGCTGCTCATCCAGCGCCTGGCGCAGGTCGCCTCGGCGTTCGTGGACATCCGCCAAAGCGTTGTGCACCAGCCGCTGCGTGCGAACCTCGCCAGTTTTCTGGGCTAAGTGCAGCGCCTGCTGAAGCTGCGGCAGCGCGACCTCGTCCGCGCCCCGCAAGGAGTGAACTCTGCCCAGCAGAAGCAGCACACTGGCCTCGGTCGCTACGGCCTGGCTCTCGCGCGAGAGCGCCAGTGCGTCAACCAAGTAGATGGCCGCCGCGTCGAGCCGGCCACGATCCAGTTCGGTCTCGCCCAGGATGGCAAGTACGCGTGCCTCGCCAGTGCGGTCGTCGGTGCGCCGCATCGCCGCCTGCGCTGCCTGAAGCTGCCCGACCGCCTCTGCCACGCGGCCAACGCGCGCAAGATAGGCGCCGTAGTTCATTTGCGCCACGCGTGCGCTGTCCGGCACGGTTGCATCGATGCCTTCGCCGGCCAGCGCGGCCACTGCCTGGCGTCCATGTTCGACTGCCGCCTCGAAGTTTTCCAGCTCTGCACAGACGTTTGCGAGATTGGCATGCATCGTCATCCGTGCTGGGCGGTCGCCGTGATCGCCGGTGAGCGCCAACGCGAGCCGGAGATGCTCTACGGCGCCTTCGAAGTCACCCAGGCGCATGAGCGCCACGCCAACACCGTTCAGGCATGCGATTTCGTGCTCACGCTGGCGCGCACGTCGCGCTGCCTCAAGGCCTTCAAGGAGGACAGGCAGCGCCGCTGAATAATCGCCGCAGAGCAGCTCGGCGTTGCCAAGCGCTCGCAGTGCGCCGGCCAGGACGGTGCTGTGACGATGCTGCCGTGCCAGGTCGACGGCTTGCTGCGCAAGGTCGACTGCACGAGACGGGTGGCGTCGCAGCGCATCTGTCGCTAGCCCGGTCAATCTCTCCACCTCACCCGCGACGGCACGTGGCGTCGTGCCTCGGCGGCCCGGCAGCGGGCAGGTGTTGCGTGCGGGACTCATCATGGTGGCGAAGCTTACTGACGGGCGCGTCCGGTGCACGCCGACGGGTGTCGGGGCACAAGGGTTCCGTTGGACGTCGGCTGAATGCCCGAGTTATCGCGAGCAGCAAGCTTGATCGAGGGCGAAGCCGCCGAAGCCCCTGCGTAAGCGGCCTGGTCGCCGACCCGCCAGACGGGCCGTACGTGCACCTGACACCGACAGATGCCGGATCGCAAGGTCAATGCACACCATCCGCACGGCGGATTGGACGACACGGTGTCCGCCTCGAATACTCGCCCGACACCTGACGGGGATTCCGAGTGACGCGACAGAACACCAATCGATGGTTCCTTGCGCTAGTGGCTTGGTCGAGCGTGGCATTGACCGCCGCCTGCGGTGGCGATGCCGTGCTGAATCCGCCGCGCGACCCCGGCCCCCTCAGTGCGGGCGAGGAGCGCTGGTCCGACCCGGCCACGTGGGGTGGCCGGTTGCCGCCCGCTGGCGGCGATGTCGTGATTGCCGCGGGTCGGCGCATCTTGCTCGATGTCTCACCACCGCCGCTCGGATCCCTGCGGATTGACGGTCGCTTGCGCTTCGACCCGACCCGCGACATCGAGTTGACGGCGCAGCGCGTGACTCTCTCCCATCCGGACGCCCGCCTGCAGGCCGGTGCCACCGATGCGCCGCATGCGACGAACGCCGTGCTGACGCTGAGCGGGCCAATCGATACGACGGCGCCTGAAGGCGAGTGCGGTGCCAAGGGCCTATGCGTGGTCGCAGGCGCACTCGAACTGCACGGCGCAGAGCGCACCAGCTGGACCCGACTCGGTGCCACCGCCCGCCGCGGCGCCACGGGCGCCACGCTGGTTGGCACAGCCAACTGGCGGCCGGGTGACCGCGTGGTGATCGCCTCGACCGATTTCGACATGACGCAGGCTGAAGAAGTGACGCTCACGCGGGTTGATGGGCCGAACATCGAGTTCGTTCCCGCCTTGCACCACGAGCACTTTGGTGAGGTGCAGCGCTTCGACGACAAAACGGTGGAGAATCGAGCCGAGGTGGCCTCGCTGACCCGCAATGTCGTAATCCGCAGCGATGCCACCGCAGCTGCCGATGGCAGTGGCGGCCACGTCCTGATCCAGTCGGCGGGCGCGGCGCGGCTGACCAACGTCGCGCTGCAGGGCCTAGGCCAGCGCGGTCGGGCGGGACGCCATCCACTCTACTTCGTCGGACTGCGTCAGGACGGGCGCAAGTCCTTTGTTCGGGACAGTGTGATCGCGCAAAGCCACAACCGCTGCATCGCGCTGGCTGCCACCGACCGACTGACGATTGAGCGGTCCGTCTGTTATGACCATGTCGGCAATGGCTTTCACCTGGATGGCGGTACGGCCGTCGACAACGTGTTCGTCGACAATCTCGGGCTAGTCACCCGAGCCCCGGTGGCGGGTCAAGCCGTCCTTGCCGCCGAACAGGCAGAGGCTGGGGGTCCCGCCACCTTCTTCGTTAGCAATCCTCGCAATCGCTTTCACGGCAACGTCGCCGCCGGTTCCGCCAATGTCGGGTTCTGGTTCTCGCTGCCTGCCCAAGCCGTCGGAGTCGGCGCGCGGATCGCGCCCGGAGCCTACGGCGCGCCAACCAGCGAGTGGAAGCTCGATTTCCATGACAATCTGGCGCACTCCAATCGTGGGGTCGGCGTGCACCAGGACAATTGCCTGCAGCCGGATGGTCGCACTGCTGGTTGCTATTGGGGCCCGATCCGCGAGCAGGCACAAGCCCTCGGTGTGGAGCCTGCGCCGAGCGACGCTCGGCTGCGCGTGAGCTATGGCCGCATCACCGCGTACAAGAACTCACTGGGCATCGGCAACCGTGGGCATTACATGCGCTACACGGATGTGCGACTGGCCGACAACGGTGCCGGCATGGTGCTCGCGTGCAACACCTGCGAGGTTCTGGGTGGCGTGATCGCCGGGGAAACTGCGAATCGCGGCAACCCGGCCGCAGGCGAGCGCACCGGACCGTGGGGCCACGCATTGCCGTCGCCACGGGCGCGCGAGTTCGACCAGCGGTTGGTCGGGTTCCGCTTCTACGACGAGCGCGTCAGCCTGCGCAACGTCAGCTTCGCGCGATTCATGCACGGTCGTTTGAGCGACGGCAGCGAGCGCGCGGAGACGGCGGCAATCTCGGTAAACCCGACCGACGCAGCGGGCCATAGCGCGGCCGGCATTCGGTTTGTCGACGTGCCGGCCGCAGCGCGCATCGGATTGGGGGTCGGAGGTTCGCAGTTCGCGTTCGCAGATCTCGACGGTAGCGTGACTGGAAGTCCTTCAGCCGTGTCGGCCGAGGCCGGCAGCCTGGCGGACGCGAGCTGTGAGCTTCGCATCGCGAACGGCAGCCATGCGCGCAGCGTGCGCGTGTGTCCGCGCAATGGCGCCAGATTTCGCTTTATCGATTTGTGGTGGCAGTCCGATTCGTTCGCACGCGGCAATGCTCCCGTGAGCGTCACGCGTATCGAGGCAGGCGCAACGGCAGGCAGCTTCACGCGCACCTGGGAGAGTCGCCTCAAGCTCGATCTGGGCGTTCCGGTTCGGCTGGCTTTCCGCGACGGCGCCATGACTGCGGGCAGTACGCTCAACTTCAGCGGGCTCCTGCCAGGCGACCGCTTCGTACTGCAGGTTCCTTTTGCGCGGGCACCCAGCCAGGTCGCGTTCGGCGGCGCGTACTTTGGCCCGATGACAGGCCGCCATACCGCGCTGCACGCCGCCACCTCATTGGCCGAGCTCGCGCCCAACACCTGGTGGTTCGACGCACAGGCGCGTCTTCTGCACATCCACGGCGAGCCGCATTACCTGGACTACGCCTTCAATGACGGCTATGCCAATCTGACTGTGCATTGATCAAAGCGGCGATGGCCAGCGTCGCCACGATTGGAACGAAGCTCAGTTCGCTGACGACAGCGTCTACTCGTCCGCAGCGGCCAGCGCCCGGTATCGACACCTCGGACAGGTGCGAAAGGAGCTCGTCGGGCGGCATGGCTCAGCGCTGGGCTCGCTGGCCAGTCACCCCGGGTCTCGCGCAACGCCGACCCGATAGTCGACAACGCGGGCGTTTGACTGCAGCAGACCGTCGTCGATGCGATGGGAACTGACCGGCGATGCCAGCCGCAGGCCGGCGTCCGTTCCGAGCACGGCGTACCCGCGACTGATTAGTTCGGGTCGCCACCAGTCGAGCAGGTAGCGAACGCTGGGTCCGCACAACAGCATGTCCATCGCTGCGAGCCGTTCGACGATTGCCTGCTGCGCACGGGCGAGCGTCGAATTGCGTGCGCTGATTACCTGCACCTGGCGCACACCCCCGGGAGCACTGACGACGCTGCTTGCCAGCTCACCCAGCGTTCGCCACGCGGTCGGCACGTACATCGTGCCGACCAAACGATCGTGCGCGACGGGCATCAGTGCCAGCGCCGCACTCGGCCCAATGCGCACCAAAGCGGATGAGTCGGTCAGCAGGAACGCGACGTCCGGCTGGCCGTGCTGAACGACGTAGGCACTTCGGCCTTCGATCATCGTCGACGCGTTAGAACGTTCTGAACGAAGCGCGAATCGGTCCTCGGCGCGATAGTCCACCACTACGGCGCCTGCATCCGGTACCTCGAATTGCGCCCGCCATCCATCTGGCGCGCGTCGACCTGAACGCCAATTGCTCATCCAGGCGCTGCCGCCAATTGCAGCGACCGCAACCCCGGCCGCAGCGCCTGCTGCCGCCGTGATCAGCTGGCGTCGGCGACCCGGCACCTTAGTTGGGAGCACGGACACCTCGCGCGTCGTAGTGACCTTCCTTCTTGCCGAAGTAGTACATCACTCGCTGGCCGCTGGGCGTGCGGCTGACGTACTGTGGGATCACGATTCCACGGCTTGGGTCGGGCGCAGGCCGAAGCTCGGTGCCGAACGGGTTGCTATAGAAGACGGGACCGTTGCCGTTGTTCTCGATGGTGATCCAGTCGAAGTGGATCGTGCGACTGGCGCCTTTGAACGGCGACAGCGGGCTGTCCCAAGGTACGCGCGCGCCGGCTCGGGCACTTTGCTCGCGCACCCGAGTGCAGTCGGGATGGCTGATCGTCTTGAAGCCCGTCTCAAAGCACATGTCGATGGTGCGCGCGATGCGGTTTGCGCTGCTGGCCAGGAAGTAGCGGCTGGGCTGATGGGTGATGAAGTAGCTGCCTGCATCGAAGAACATCAGGTTGCGACCCGGCAAGTTGGCAAGCTCGATCCAGTTGTCCTGGCCGTACAGCGTGATGAAGCTGCCGTTGTTGTGCTGCCGCAGGGTGTGACTGACGCCCGACGGCCAGCTCTCGCTGTACATCGCGTAGTACGGTCCGGAGGGGTCCTGCCCGCGCGCCTGCATTGCATAAACTTCCTCCAGGCAGCTCTGATCCGGGATTTCGCGCCCGGCAATGCCTACGTTGGTTGGGGATGTTGACGGCACGGGCGTGCCGAGGCGAATCGTGCCGGCGCACTGACCCTTGAACTCCCCGCCTCGGCCGAAGATCTGAAACGTGCTCCAACGAACCGCCACGCCGTTATCGCAGCCGACAAAATAGTTGAGCTCGTGCAGGTTGTTGGTCAACGCGTCAGGCGAATGCGATCCTTGGTGGAACTTGGCGAGCACAGAGCAGACCGGCCCCGTGCCGCCACCGGGTACACCGACGCGCTCGTTGGACTTCAGTTCGACCTTGTGGCCGAAGTGGTCCTCATGCCTGATCTCGTCGCGTCCGGTGGCTACGGCTGCGAGTTCGGAGACCTCGTTGACATAGCCAAATGGCAGTCCCGACCAGGCGCGCTCATCGGCGTTGCAGTCGCCATCGCGGTTGGCGTCGTAGCAGAAGTGGCGCTGAATATCGGTCCACAGCGGCGAACTTCTCGGATCTGCACCATGCTCGTGGCCGAACGTGCAGTCAGCCCCCGTTGCGGGGTCGACCGCCACCGGTGGATGCCAGGTCGGGTACTTCTTGCCGTCGGGTCCGACCACGAAGTACGCGTCATGCAGTGACTGCGGGCAGGTGTCGTACAGCGGGTTCGGAATCCATCGGCCCATGGCCTTGCTGCTTGGCGCAGCCGACACCCATGCCGGCGCTCCGGCTGGTGCCGGCACCGTGGCGGGCGTCGGGGTCGCTGACGGCGTTGGTGTTGGAGTCGGAGTCGGAGTCGGGGTAGGCGTGGGCGTTGGCGTCGAAACAGGTCCAGGCGTTGCGCTCGGTGTCGGCGACGCGCTTGGTGGCGCGACGCTCGTTGGTGGCGCAGCGCCGCCGCCGTTCTGACTGTCGTCGCCGCCGCATGCGACCAGCGTTGCAATGAAGAGCAATGCGATGCTGTACCCCTGGGGGGCCACTCGCTTTCGAACGGAAGTCGTCATGTCCTGGCCATTCAAGTGATGGTCTTCGGATGGTGGCGTTGTTGCGGCTCAATCGCTATCCGCGCAGTGCATGAGGCAGCAGTAGCGTCGGCGTCCGACAGGCGTCGGTCCGAGCAGTCTCCCGCGCGAGAACACATCGCCTCGGAGGCGATCGCAGTTGACTGATCAGACGATGCTGTTGCGGCTTGTCGCGCCGGTCACTGCCCAGGATCGCGTGTCAAGCTACCCGGCGTCCGAGACATGGCGTCGAGGCATTCGCTGGCGCGTGCGGCGCCGCCTTGACGTCCGTCCGCTACGGTCGTCCGGCGGTCGATGGGACGCGATGGCGCCAGGCGGCAATTGCGAGCACGAGATACCACGCCAGGCCCATTGGCCCTGCGACAGCATTCAGTGCGCCCAGATCGTCAACGAAGATACGCAGGCTGACCACGAGCAACAGCAGGCCACTTCCGATGCCGAGCAGGCCACTCGCCTTCCAGCCCTGGCGCAGCAGCAGCGAGCCGATGCCGACCATCCAAAGGCCGGAGAACAGCTGAACGCCGAGCAGTTCGCCGACGGCGCCGGCGTAGGCATTCATGCTGGTGTAGACCAGTTCAATCATTGGCTGCATTGCAGCCGGCGTGTCGGTTGCGTTGTAGCTGGCAGCCAGACCCGGCATGACCGACAGCCAGCGCACGATACCGAGCGTCTTCAAAACCCCCGCGGCGACACCCAGCACGGTGAGCAGGTCGATTGCGGCGCTGTCGGACGAACTGGGCCGCAGCAGGCGGCCGAGCGACAAGGCCAAACCGATGAAGGCGACCGAGGCCAACAAATACAGCCAATAGCCGAGTGAGGTGGCGAGGGCCTGGCCATGAATCGTCCGTAGCACGGTAGACGCCGGCTCGCGCAAGATGCCGGGCCAGCCGATGGCCGCGCCGAGGATGGCCAGCGTGGCGCTGAAAAGCACAAACTGGGCGAGGCTCCAGCGCGCCACGCCAGTGGCGGGCGGAGCGCGCAGCTCGGTCAGCGGTTGTGCGCGGTCGCGAGGGACGGTGGTGGACATGGACGCTCCAGGCTGCAGCCAGTGGGGTCAGCACACGTGCAGCGCCGTGTGCCGGGGTGCTCACTGTTGACCAATTACTTCTGCATGAAAACCAACGTTTCCGTTCGATGGGCATGCAGCAATGCATACTGTCGGCTCACCATGCCTCCATCTCCGATCGACGACTGGAACCTGTTGCGCACCTTCCTCGCGGTGTTTGACGCCGGCACGTTGACCCAGGCGGCGCGTCAGCTGGGCATGACGCAGCCGAGCGCCGGACGTCATCTGCGCTCATTGGAAGAGCGCGTCGGCGAACCGCTGTTTGACCGTGTGCCGGGCCAGTGGCGGCCGACCGAACGAGCGGCTGCGCTGTACGAGCGTGCCGCGCCGATGCGCGACGCTGCCCAGGTCGTGGACAACCTGATCGGCGAGCAGCCTGAGCAGGTCGCCGGTGTCGTACGGCTCAGCTGCAGCGAAGCCTTCAGCATCCAGGTGCTGCCTCCCCTGCTCGCTTCGCTGATGCACGCCGAACCCCGCCTGCAGATCGAGCTAGTCGTTTCCAACGACAGCGACAACCTGATCAAGCGCGATGCCGACATCGCCGTGCGTTTCTATCGCCCGCTGCAAGACGGGTTAGTCGCGCGCCGCGTAGGCAGCGTCGAGGTCGGCTTGTTCGCATCCGCCTCCTACCTTGAGCAACATGGCACACCGTCGCACGTGGGTGACCCGAAGCACGTGTGGATCGGCTACGACCGCAGCACTGTCGTCACCCGGGCGGCCCAGGCGCGCGGTGCGCCAGTGCAGCGCACAGACTTTCGTTTCCGGACCGACTCGGTGCTCGCTCAGCAGGCTGCGATCGAGGCCGGACTGGGCATCGGGCCCTGCCTGCTGCTGTCTGCTGCGCGCCGGCCGGTGCTCAGGCGGGTGCTGGCCGACGCAGTTGCCGTAATGCTCGACATTTGGATGTGCGCGCACGAAGATCTCAAACGCAGCGTGCGTCTGCGACGCGTCTTCGACCACTTGGTGCGTGGATTGCACGATAACTTTGGTGCGCCGTCGGCAAGCGGCGCAGAGGTCGCAGCGCCAGTTGGGCTTGGGGCGAAGACGGCTCGCCGCCGTGCGCATCAATCCGGTCAGGCGGCGCCACCGAGTACGGCACCTTCCTTGAGCCATAGCAAGAAGCGCTGATGCTGGTTCCGCCGGCGTGACTCAAGCGCTTCGGCTGGAGCCAGCGCGGTTTTATCGACAGATAAGGGGGCGGCCGACGCTGCGCCGCTCGGGGGTAGACACGGCGCGTCAGAAGCGATGCTGGTCTGCCGTTGGCATGACAGCTTTACCAACACCGTCGCCACGCAGGCGCCTGGCGTCGCTCAAGCGAGCACGCCCATCGGCCACTCATCTCTTGCGCAGTACGGCGCCGCGCGGCGACGCCCGACGCGCTTAGGAACTCCGGCAGCCGCATCACGGGGCAGTGCTGCGAGGTCGCACCACTGGGCGCCAGCAGTCGGCGGTCACCCCCAGTGCCGTGCTCATGGCTATGCGCTACAAACGAAAATCGCTGGTCAGCCTCCGTCCGCCGTCTGCGCCGACCGTCTACCTTGACCCGTCGCAGCGTTGGGCGCAGGCGTATCGTCAAGCAGTCTTACCGCCAATGTAAGTGCGCCCGTCGAGGGACCAGGAGGTCGTCCATGACCTACCACGCGCTTTGGGAGTCGTCAGGCCTGTTTGTCCGCCAAGCTGGGTTGGCAACCGACACTGACTTGGTAGAGCTCACTCAGCTCGCCTACGGGGACAGCCGCTTCTGCGACCTGCGCTATGTACTGCTCGATCTGCTGGGCTGCACGGGCACACGTTACGACGTGGAAATCGTGACGCGCGTGGCGGCCACCAACTGGGCCGCGTCATTGACCAACCCACGGATTCGTCTGGCGGTGGTGGCGACCCAGCCCCAAGCGTTGGCCATGACCCAGGTCTATGTCGATGCGGGGTTCTCGCCGTTTCCGCTGCGTGTTTTCAGTTCTATCGAGGCCGCACGGCAGTGGGTCGGCCTGCCGTGGCACGAGACGGAGCGACCCGCGGCACCGCCCCTGTTGCCACCAACCCACGGGAGATAGGCGCGGGTTCGCTGACGCGTGCCGATGTGCCGCGTGAGACCGCCGCCGGTCTCAGACGACGACCCGCGCTGACGCTGCTTACCTGTTCGCTCGGACAAAAGACGACACGACTGGGTCCGCTTCTGCTCGGCCGCGTACGTTGCTCGATCTACCGCCCGGCATCGATTCACCTGGCGCGCAACCGCTGCCCCGATAGGACAGCCCGCTCCAATTCAACGGTCGATGTCGACCACGCGCTGCGCCACCCGCCGCCATGACGGCCGAGCGCCGTCATGGCGGCGCCCCCTCTTCGCGCGAGCGTCCTGCGGATGCGCGTCGGTGCCTGATGGCGACCCAGCCGCAACGTTGATGGTACGCGGCCGGATTCGGAGCGTTGCTGGCCAACACTGGGAGCATCCCTAGGCCCAACGAGAACGCCCCTAGTCAGACAGTCTGTTAAGACTGAAAAGTGTACGTAGTCCTTCGATCAGCCGCCGTCCCGATCCATATTCTCGCGTTCTTCAGAAACCAACAAGAAGAAAGAGTTCGATGGAAGAGGCCAATAGAGCCGCGCTAGCGGCGCAGGCGGCGCAAGCGGCGATCAGTCACGCGCGGGACCGCATCAGCGAGTTCCTGTCGTTTCGCCTCGGTGCCGAGGAATACGGCATCGACATCCTGCGCGTGCAGGAGATCCGCGGCTACGACAACGTCACCAAGATCGCCAACGCGCCCGCGTTCATCAAGGGCGTGATCGACCTGCGCGGCGTGATCGTGCCGATCATCGATCTGCGCCTGAAGTTCGCGCTGTCGGAGCCCACCTACGACGCGTTCACCGTGGTGATCG
>LNFM01005090.1_pt1 | contig 27733 bp, 27 predicted proteins | sample 596031 | NCBI WGS metagenome assembly LNFM01 (sample SAMN04254537, study PRJNA301005) | activated carbon metagenome | isolation source: dual media filters at the Ann Arbor, Michigan drinking water treatment plant | place: USA: Ann Arbor
GTCACGAGCGACTCGGCGATCTGGACGGCGTTGGTGGCGGCGCCCTTTCGCAGGTTGTCGCTGACCACCCAGAGCGCGAGGCCGCGGGGGTGCGAGGAGTCCTTGCGGATGCGCCCCACCAGCACCTCGTCGCGCCCCGTCGCCTCACGCGGCAGCGGGTAGAGGTTCAGCGCCGGCTCATCCACCAGCACGACCCCAGGGGCGCCCATGAGGAGCCGCCGGACCGCGTCGGGGTCGATGGCCTCGGTAGTCTCGATGTGGACCGCCTGCGAGTGCGACTGCATCACCGGAACGCGCACGCAGGTGGCGCTGACGGCGAGGTCCGGCAGGCCGAGCATCTTGCGCGTCTCGTCGGCGACCTTCTGCTCCTCGCCGGTGTAGCCGCTCTCGTCGAAGTCGCCGATGTGCGGCAGCGCGTTGAAGGCGATCGGGTGCGGATAGACCGCCGGTTCCGGCTCTGCGCCCGCCAGGTACCCGGCGCTCTGCTCGGTGAGCTCGGCGACGGCCGCCTGGCCGGTGCCGCTGACCGACTGATAGCTCGAGACGATCACGCGCTCCAGGCCGACCGCGTCGGCGATCGGCTTCAGGGCCACCACCAGCGGCGCCGCGACGCAGTTGGGGTTGGCGATGATGCCGCTGTGGCCCTCGATGTCGTGCTCGTTGACCTCGGGCACGACCAGGGGCACCGAGGGGTCCATGCGGAAGGCGCTCGAGTTGTCGATCACCACCGCCCCGGCCTCGACGGCCGCCGGCGCGAACTCCCGCGCGCGCGTCGCCCCGGCCGAGAAGAGAGCGATCTGGATCCCCTCGAAGGCGTCGGCGGTCAGCGTGCGCACCGTGCGCGGCCGGCCGAGGTAGTCGATCTGCCTGCCCTCGCTGCGCGAGGACGCCAGGGGGCGCAGCTCCGTGACCGGGAAGCCCCGCTCCTCCAGGATGCGCAGCATGGTGGTGCCCACGGCGCCGGTGGCGCCGACCACGGCGACGTCAAACATCGGCGCGCCGGGCGGCCTCGCCGGCCAGGTCGAAGGCATCGTGCAGGGCGCGCACGGCGCGCTCCACCTCGCGGCGGTCGATCACGACCGTGATCCGGATGGTGCTGGTGTCGATCATCTGGAGGTTGATCCCCTGCTCGGAGAGGACGCGGAACATCTTCGCGGCCACGCCCGGCTCCGACTTCATGCCGGCGCCGACCAGGGTCACCTTGCCGATCTGGTCGTTGCTGGTCAGCTCGCGATAGCCGAGCGTGCCGCGGATCTCCTCCAGCGTGTCGAGAGCCAGCCGCAGCTCGTCCAGCGGCACCGTGAAGGAGACGTCGGCCCCGCTCACGTCGCTCTGGTTCTGGATGATCGTGTCGACGTTGACGTTCTTGTCGGCGAGCGCGGTGAAGATCTGCGCCGCGACGCCGGGCCTGTTCTCCACACCGGAGATCGTGACCTTGGCCTCGTCGCTTCGGTGGGCGATGCCGGAGACGATCGCCTTCTCCATGTCGGGGGTCTCCTTCGTGATCCATGTGCCCTCCTCGGGAAGGAAGGAGGACCGGACGTGCAGCGGGACGTCGTGGCGCCGTGCGAACTCCACCGAGCGCAGGGCGAGGACCTTCGAGCCCATGGCGGCCATCTCGAGCATCTCCTCGTGGCTGACCAGAGGGAGCTTGCGGGCGCCGGCCTCGACGCGCGGGTCGGCCGAGAACACGCCGGTGACGTCGGTGTAGATCTCGCAGACGTCGGCCTCGAGAGCCGCCGCCAGGGCGACGGCGGTGGTGTCGGAGCCGCCGCGGCCGAGGGTGGTGACGTTGCGCGAGTCGCTCGACATGCCCTGGAAGCCCGCGACCAGGACTATGGCGCCCTCGTCGAGGGCCTCGCGCAGCCGGTCGCCGCGGACCTCGAGGATCTTCGCCTTCATGTGGGCGTCGTCGGTGAGGATCCCGGCCTGCGATCCCGTGAACGAGCGGGCGCCGTGCCCGAGGTCGTGCAGCGCCATGGCCATCAGGGCGCACGAGATGCGCTCGCCGGTGGACAGCAGCATGTCCATCTCACGCGGGTCGGGGCGGTCGGAGATCTCCTGCGCCAGCGCCACCAGGCCGTCGGTGGTCTTGCCGCGCGCGGAGACCACGGCGAGCACGTCGTCCCCGCCCTCCTTCGCCGCGGCGATCCGCCGCGCCACGTTCTTGATCTTGTCCGCGTCGGCCACCGAGCTGCCGCCGAACTTCATCACCCTCAGGCCGATGGCCGTCCTCCTCCCGCGTCCGTCAAGGCCAGCGTGGGATGGTAGCGGCAACCTCGCTCGGGTGGCAGTGGCGCCCGCGGCGGCTCACAGATCGCGGCGGCCGAGCAGCGCCCGGCCCAGCGTCAGCTCGTCGGCGTGCTCCAGGTCGGCGCCCACCGGCAGGCCGCTCGCCAGGCGCGTCACCCGCACCCGGCCGCGCACCAGGTCGGCCAGGTAGAGGGCCGTCGCCTCGCCGGACATCGTCGGGTTGGTGGCGATCACCAGCTCGGTGACCCCGTCGTCGTCGAGGCGCGCCACGAGCTCCGCGATGCGCAGGTCCTCGGGATCGACCCCGTCGATCGGCGACAGGGCCCCGCCCAGCACGTGGTAGCGGCCCCGGTACTCGTGGGTCCGCTCGATCGGGAGGATCGCCGAGGGCTCCTCCACCGCGCATAGCAGGCTCGCGTCCCGGCGCGGATCGGCGCAGATCGGGCAGAGCTCGGCCTCGGCGAAGCTGAAGCAGACCGAGCACGGCCGCAGGCGCTCGGTCATGTCGATCATCGCCTCGGCCAGGCCGCGCGCGCGCTCGGGCGGCGCCTTCATCATGTGGAAGGCGAGCCGCTGGGCGCTGCGCGGGCCGATGCCGGGCAGGCGCGCGAGCTCGGACACGAGCCGCTCGATCGAGGGCGTCAGCACGAGCGGCGGGGGGGTCCTAGAGGCCCGGGATGCCCAGGCCCGAGAGACCGCCGGCAACCGTGCCGAGACGGCTCTGGGCGAGCTCCTGGGCGGCGCGCATGGCCTCGTTGACGGCGGCGACGATCACGTCCTGGAGCAGCTCGACGTCCTCGGGGTCGACGGCGGCCGGGTCGATGGTGATCTCCAGCAGCTCCAGGCCGCCGCTCACCCGCGCCGTCACCGCGCCGCCGCCCGCCGAGGCGGTGACCGACTCCTGCTGGAGCTCGGCTTGAACGCGGGCCATGTCCTCCTGCATCTTCTGCATCTGCTTGAGCATCTTCTGGGGGTTCATTCCCTGCGCCATCGTGTACCTCCCGTCAGGGCCCCTCGCCGTCCTCGACGGCGCGGAACATCGATTTGAACTCCCGCAGGAGCGCCTCGTCGTCGCGCGGACCCTCGGGCCCGGCGGACGCCGGATCCTCGGGGAGGGCCGCTCCCGCCTGGAAATCCACGGCGAGGCGGCGGCCCGAGACCGTCGCCACCGCGTTCCTCACCCGCTCGCGGTGCTCGTGGCGGCCGAGCATGTCGGCGCGCACCCGGCTCGTGACCGTCACCTCGAGCGACTCCTCGTCGACGCGGGTCGGCCGCGAGCCGTCCAGGAACCCCCGCGTGGGGGGCGCCTCGCGCTCCATGATCTCGAGCACCTGCGTCCACAGCCTCTCGAAGTGCTCGAGGTCGGCCGGCGCCATCTCGCGCGGCGGCGGAGCGGCCACCGGGGCGAAGGGGTCGTAGGGCTCCTCCGCCTCCGGCTCCGGGGCCGGCTCGGGCGCCGGCTCGGCCGCCACCGGGGGCGGGGCGAAGACGGGCTTCGGCGGCGGGATGTACTCGGGCACCTCGGCCACCGGCGGCGCGGCGTCGAGCGCGGGGGCCGGCGGCGGCTCGGGCGGCGGGGGTGCGGGGGCCGCGGGGGGCGACGGGACCGGCGGCGGCGGCGGAGGCGGCGGAGGCGCGGGACGGGCCGCCGGGGCCGGGCGGCCGGCCTCGAGCGCCTCCAGGCGGGCGGCGAGCGCCGCGGTGCTCGGGTCGAGCGCGGGCCGGCTGAGGCGCGCGGCGACCAGCTCGAGCTGCAGGCGGGGGTCGGCGCCGCCGTGGCGGATGCGCACGCGCGCGTCGGAGAGCAGGTCGAGCGCCCGCACCACCTGGGCGTCGGAGAGCTGGTTGGCCTGGGCCTGCAGGCGGGCGATCTCCTCGGGCGAGAAGGCCCACTCGTCGCGCACCCGGGCGCCCTGCTGCAGCAGGCAGACGTAACGCAGATGGGTCACCAGGCCGAGCATCGCCTGCTCGGGGTCGACCGGCCCGTCGAGGGTGTCCTCCAGCAGCTCGAAGGCCCCGGCCGCCTCGCCCCCGGCGATCAGGTCGACCAGCTCGAAGATCGACTCGCGCGCGACCGCGCCGAGTAGCTCGAGGGCGTCGGACACGCTGACGCGCTTGTCGCCGTAGGTCGCGATCTGGTCGAGCAGCCCCAGGGCGTCGCGGTAGGAGCCGTCGGCGGCGCGGGCCAGCAGGTCGAGCGCCGACTCGGAGGTCTCGATGCCCTCGGCGCGGGCCACCCGGTCGAGCACCCGCACCAGCGCCGGGATGCCGGGCTTGCGCAGCACGTAGTGCTGCACGCGCGAGCGGATGGTGGGGAGGATGTCCCAGGGGTGGGTGGTGCAGAGGATCACCACCAGGTGCGGCGGCGGCTCCTCGAGGGTTGGGCCTCGTCCATGATCGTGATCCGGTAGCGGCAGGCCGCCGGCGCGTACCGGACGGTCTCGAGCCACTCGCGCATCTCGTCGATGCGCCGGGCGCTCGAGGCGGCGTCCACCTCGACCACGTCGAGCCAGTCCTGGTGGCCCGTGCGCCGGCACGAGTCGCAGGTGCCGCACGGCTCCGCCGTCGGGCCCGGGCTCGACTGGCAGTTGAGGCAGCGCGCCAGGATGCGCGCGGTCGTCGTCTTGCCCGTGCCGCGCGGCCCCGAGAAGAGGAAGCCCTGCGAGGGCCTCCCCGACCGGAGCGCGTTGCCGAGCGCGCGCGCCACGTGGTCCTGCCCCACCATGTCCGCGAAGGTCGCCGGACGATGGCGGTTGTACAGGCTCGCTCCGGGCTCGCTCATCGGATCCCCCGAAGCATTCTCAAATCAGTGCGACCGTGCACCCGTCGTCGTTGCGCGATTCCAAGGTGAGTTCCGCACCGCTGGCTCCGGCGAGGTGGCCCCACTGCGCGTGAACGGGTCCGCTTAAGGCTGCTTCCTTCCGGACCTGACCTGATTCGCGGTCGTCCACCGAATGGGACCTCGCCATCGACGCTGCTCTGAACGGAACCGAGCCCTGGGACCGGCCCCTCGGACAGGAATTAAGCCCCGCTGTAGCGGATTGCGGGTACAGGGCACCGCTAGCTCCCCGCCTAGCACGGTCACCTGGCGAGGATAGTCCACCGGGACGGCCGGTGCGAGGGCGCCCGGGCCGGATCAGGACCGGCGGCCGCGCCGGCCCGAGCGCGGGACGCGCGGGGAGATGCGCTCGCCGTCGCGCTTGGCGCCGATCGCGCCGAACACCGCGGCCACACCGCCGCCGATCATGGCGATCGTGAACGCCAGGTAGACGAGTCCGCGCGCGCCGCTCTCGCGGCCCATCAGCTCGAAGGCGCCCCACATCAGCGCGCCCCAGACCGCGCCGAGCGCGACCCCCCACAGAACGATGCGCAGGCGCGACATGGGCCGCGGGGCGGGCTCGGCGGGGGGTGTCGTCTTCGGTGCCACGGCAGCGAGCCTAGTGGACCGGGCGCCCGGTCGCGCGGACGGGTGATCCGACCCCGGGGGACGCCCGTAGAGGCCGGTGAGACGCCCCGCCGGGGCGCTGACCCGGAGCCATCCGATGCGCCGAACCCGCCTCGCCCTCCTCGCGGCCACCGCCGCCGGCCTCGCGGCGCCGGCCGCCGCGAGCGCCGACGTCTACGTCTCCGTGCCGACCGGCTTCCTCGGAGGGCCGATCTGGAACCCGCTCCCCGCCGCCTCACCGGAGGCCGCCGGGCGCCCCTCGCTCGCGCCGCGCCCGACGGCCGACCCCTGCCGCTCGGCGGCCCCCGGTGACTGCACCGTGGTCGGCGTGGGCGCGGAGGTCGAGGCCGTCCCCCTCCCGGCCCCCGGCCCCGGGGGCCTCGGCGACGTCGGCGACGGCGTCGGCGTCGATGACGACCCGGCACCCGACACCGACACCCCGGGCGCCGAGGAGCAGCAGACCCCTGCGCCCCCGATGCCGGCCGTGCCGCCGACCCCGGCCGAGCTGGCGGCCGCCTACGGGTCGCTCGCGAGCCCGAAGGCCGCCGACTGGCTGCCCTGGCAGCGGCCGACGCTGCGGTGGAGGGCCACCGCGGGGGCGACCTACTACAACGTCCAGATCTTCCGCGGCGACCGCCGCGTGCTGAACGCCTGGTCCACCGACACGCGCCTGAAGGTGCCCGAGGGCGTTCTGCGCCAGGGCCGCTCGTACGTGTGGGTGGTCTGGCCGGCCGCCGGGCCGCGCCCGGCCGCCCGCTACGGCACCGCCCTCGGCCGCTCGACCTTCGCCATCACCCTGCGCCCGCGCATCGTGTTCCGCGCCCGTAGCGGCGGCCGCACCACCGAGGCCGAGGTGCGGCCCCACATCCCCTTCGCGACGCTGAGGCTGACCCGCCCCGGCGCGCTCGCGAAGCGCGTCCCCGGAACGATCACCGTCGATCGCCGCGGCCGCTTCGCGCTCCCCATCTCGACGCGGGCCGCCGAGCGGCTCGGGGCGCTCCTCACGGATCGCGGCCCGAAGCCCCCGGTGGGTCTGCGCGGGCCCGGGCTGTGAGCCCGGGATCCCCCATGGACGGGAGTCGCGGTGAAACCCGCGGCACGGTGACCCACACCACGACGCCGGCCCGGCGGCATCCGGGACCGGCGGCGCGAACGCACGACGAAAGGACCACCAACGTGCCAACCCATGGACGACGGCTCCGCCGCGTCGCGGTACCCCTCGCGGTGACCGCCGCGGCCGGAGCCGCCGTGCTCGTCCCATCGTTCCTCAGCGCGTCGAGCCACCGGGAGGCGCCATCGATCTCCCAGGACCCGACCGCCGACAACACCGACGTCTACGCCTTCCGCTCCCCCGACGCCCCGAACACGGCGACGCTGATCGCCAACTTCGTGCCGTTCCAGGAGCCGGCCGGCGGTCCGAACTTCTACCGCTTCTCGGACGACGTGAAGTACGAGATCAAGGTGGACAACACCGGTGACGGCAGGAGCGACGTCACCTACGAGTTCCGGTTCGACACCACGATCAAGAACCCGGCGACGTTCCTCTACAACGGGAACACCGTCACCTACGACGCCAAGAAGGGCGAGTACGTCAACCTGAACCTGGTCCAGACGTACACCCTGCGCAAGATCACGCGCGACTCCAAGGGCCGGACGGTCGTGTCGACCCTCGGCCGCAACCTGCTCACGCCGCCCAACAACGTCGGCCCGCGTTCGACTCCCGACTACGAGTCGCTCGTGACCCCGGCGATCCACAGCTTCAAGAACGGCACCAAGGTCTTCGCCGGCCAGCGCGACGACCCGTTCTACGTGGACCTCGGCGGCACGTTCGACCTGCTCGGCTTCCGCAGCGCGCCCCCCGGCGCGTTCTCGACCGGCGGCGTGGACGGCCTGCGCGGGTACAGCGTCAACACGATCGCCATCCAGGTGCCGATCAAGCACCTCACCCGCACGAAGTCGGTCCCGACCGACATCAACGCCACCAGCTCCGCGGTCGGCGTGTACGCGACGGCCTCGCGGCCGGTTGTGGATGTCAGGAAGGGCGACTCCCGCGTGCGCTGGCAGCAGGTCTCGCGGCTGGGTCAGCCCCTCGTCAACGAGGTCCTGATCCCGCTGGGCAAGAAGGACCTGTGGAACCGCAGCGAGCCCTCGGACGATTCCCAGTTCGAGCGGAACTACCTCAAGCCCGAGCTCGCCGGGATCATCAACGCCCTGTACGACATCGGCGCCCCCACCACGGGCCGCGTCGACCTGACGACGGTGCTGCTCACGGGCATCCCGCCGAAGAACGGCCTCGGCCTGCCGACGACCCAGATCTCGGGCGGCAAGCCGGCGAAGGCCGACCTCCTGCGGGTGAACCTCGCGGTTCCGCCCACCCCGTTCGCGCAGCAGGACCGCCTCGGCCTCCTGGCCGGGCAGGCGGACGGGTTCCCGAACGGCCGCCGCCTGGTGGACGACGTCGTGGACATCGAGGAGCGCGCCGTCGCGGGCGTCCTCGCCCCGGCGTTCGGGCTGCCGGCGCCGAACGGCGGCAACGCCGCGCTGGCTCCGCTGCTCGGAGACGGCGTCAACGCCAACGACACGCCGTTCCTGGAGTCGTTCCCCTACGTGGCGACGCCCGGCTCGGGCTTCGACTCGGTCCCGCACCCCTAGCGGATCGGACCGCATCCCCGGGGCCTCGGCTCCGGGGATGCGCCCGGTCGGCACACCCCCCTTCCGACACACGTGACCCTCAGCCCCCGCATCTCCGGACTCCTCGCCGCCGCGCTCGCCGCGCTCGTGGTGTTCGGCGCCACCGCCCTGGTGCTCTCGCGCACCCGGGGCGAGGCGCCGCCCGCCGCGCCGGCCGCCGCGCCCGCGCCGCGCACCACCGACGGCACGATCGCGGCCGCCCAGGCGCGACTCGCCGAGGAGCCGGGCGACGTGCGGGCGCTCACCGCGCTCGCCGGCGCGTCCCTCGACAAGGCCCGGCAGACCGGCGACCCCACCTGGAACACCCGCGCCGAGGAGGCCGCCCGGAGCGCGCTGGCGCGCGACCCGCGGAGCTTCGAGGCCATGGACGCCCTCGGCACGCTCGCCCTCACCCGCCACCGCTTCGCCGACGCCCTCGACTGGTCGCGCCGGAGCCTCGCCGTGGCGCCGAGCCGGGTGGCGCCGATCGGCATCCAGGCCGACGCGCTGATCGAGCTGGGCCGATACGAGGCCGGCGTCGCAGCGATCCAGCGGCGCCTCGACCTGCGCCCCGACCTGCCCGCCTACAGCCGCGCGTCCTACGCGCTGGAGCTGCGGGGCGACCGCGCGGGGGCGATCTCCCTGATGGAGCTCGCCGTCGGCGCCGGCGTTCCCGGCAGCGAGGCCCAGACCTGGGCGCGCGTGCAGCTCGGCCTGCTGCGGGCCGGCGGCGGCGACCTCGACGGGGCCGAGCGCGAGATGCTCACCGCCCTCGCGGCGCTGCCCGGCGACGCGCGCGCGACGGCCGGGCTGGCCCACGTGCTCGCCTCCCGAGGACGGCTCGAGCACGCCGCGACCCTCTACTCGCAGGCGATCGACCGCCTGCCGCTGCCCGAGTACCCGGCCGCCCTCGCCGACGTCCACCGCGCCCTCGGACGCGACGCGGCGGCGCGCGACGACCTCGCCCTGGCCGCGGCGATGCAGGACCTGCTCGCCGCCAACGGCTCGGTGGTCGACCTGGATTTCTCCCTCCAGAACGCCGACGCCCGCCGGCCCGGCGCCGCCGACATCGCCGCCGCCCGCGCTGCGCGCGAGGCGCGCCCCGGCGTGATCGGCGACCAGGTGCTCGGCTGGGTGCTGACCCGCGCCGGCCGCTGCGCCGAGGGCGACCGCTTCGCCACGCGCAGCCTGCGCCTCGGCACCCGCGACGCCCTGATGCTCTTCCACGCCGGCATGGCCGCCTCGTGCGCGGGACGCACGGACGCGGCCCGCGAGCGGCTCTCGCAGGCGCTCGCGCTCAACCCGGCCTTCTCCGTGCGCTGGGCCCCGGTGGCCCGCGCCGAGCTGGCGGGGCTCGGATGATCCGCCGCCTGCTCATGCTGGTGCTGACGGCCGCCGCTCTTGCCGCCGCGGCGGCGCAGGCCTCGGCCCACCCCCTCGGCAACTTCACGGTCAACACCTACCTGCGCGTCGAGGCCAGCGGCGGCGAGCTCTACCTGCGCCAGGTCGTCGACATGGCCGAGATCCCCGCCTTTCGCGAGCGCTCCGCCGTGGACGCGGCGGGCGGCCTCGACGCCTACGCGGCAGAGCGCGCGGCGGAGCGCGCTCGCGAGATCGCGCTGACCGTGGACGGCCGCCGGGCCGACGTCTCCCCCGTCTCGCAGGCGGCCGGCTGGCGCCCCGGCGAGGGTGGCCTGCAGGTGCTCCGCTACGCCGCCTGGTACCGGGCGGAGGTCCCCGCCGGCGCCGGCGCGGGCGGGCGTTCCGTCGCGGTGGACGTCCCCGGCTACGCCGACCGCGTGGGATGGCACGAGCTGGTCGTGCGCGCCTCCAGCGGAGCGGCCGTCGCCGGCGCGACCGCGCCGGCCGACGACCTCTCGGACGAGCTGAGCTCCTACCCGGGCGGCCTTCTGCAGAGCCCGCCGCAGGTCACCTCGGCGCGCTTCGACTGGTCGCCGGGCGAGGGTGAGGGTGCCGTCGGCCCCCTCACCGCCGACCCGGAGAGCGCCGTCACGGAGGCCTCGCCGGGCGGCCTCGACGGCCTGCTCGACGACGACCTCTCGTTCGGCGTGGTGGTCGGCGCCCTGCTGCTGGCCATGGGCTGGGGGGCGCTCCACTCCCTCTCGCCGGGGCACGGCAAGACCATGGTCGCGGCCTACCTGGTCGGCTCGCGCGGCACCGCCCGCCACGCCCTGCTGCTCGGGCTGTTCGTGACCGTCACGCACACCATCGGGGTGATCGCCCTCGGGCTGGTGACCCTGTTCGCCTCGCGCTACATCCTCCCGGAGGACCTCTTCCCCTGGATCAACCTGGTCGCCGCGCTGATGGTCGTGGCGGTCGGCGTCTGGGTCGGCTGGAGCCGGCTCACGACGATGAGGCGGCGGCTCGCGCACGACCGGGCCCACCGTGCCGCGGCGGTCGTGCGCCCGGCCGCCCCCCGCGTCGGCCCGGGCCGCGTGCTCGCCGTCGCGGGCGTGCGCACCCCGGTGACGCGCCTGCAGGCGCCCGTCCACTCCCACGCGCACGGCCACCCGCACGGGCACGGGCACCACCATCACCACGGGCCGGGCGGCCACACGCACGCGCCGCCCGAGGACCTGTCGATGCGGAGCCTGCTGGCCGTCGGCGCGTCGGCCGGCATCATCCCCTGCCCCTCGGCCCTGGTGCTCCTGCTCGGCGCGATCGCCCTCGACCGGGTCGGCTACGGCCTGGTGCTCGTGGTGGCCTTCTCGCTCGGCCTGGCCGGCCTCCTCAGCGCCATCGGGCTGCTGATCCTCTACGCGCGCCGGTTCGTCGACCGCATCCCGCTCGACGGCCGCCTCGCCGCGGCCGTGCCCACCCTCTCCGCCCTGGTGATCGTGGCGCTGGGCCTCGTGCTCACCGCCCGCGCGGTCCCCGGCATCCTCTAGAACCCCGAGGCAGACGCCGATGTCGCACCACCACGAGACGCCTTGCCATCCGCCCGCACCTGCGACACAGTTGCAGCTGCGAGACGCCCGGGACGCGGGGGATGCCGCCGCCGCGATCCTGAGACGCGCGGGATGTCGCCCGACCGCCCAACGCCTGCTGGTCCTTCAGGCGCTGGGCGGCGGGGGTCATGTCACCGCCGACGACATCCTCGTCCACGCCCGCGAGCGCTACCCGTCGATCAACCCCTCGACGGTGTACCGGACGCTCGACGCGCTGGTCGCGGCCGGCATCGCCCGCCGCACCGACCTGGGCTCCGACCGCCTCTACTTCGAGGTGGCCCGCACCCACCGCCACCACCACGTCGTCTGCCAGGAGTGCGGTGCCGTGGAGCACCTGCACGACTCGGCCCTCGCGGCCCTCGCACCCGCGGTCGCCGCCGAGACGGGCTACCGCCTCACCCCCGACCAGGAGATCGCCATCCCGGCGATCTGCCCCGACTGCCAGCCCGCCATCCCGGCGGGAACCGAGAAAGGACACCACCATGCACATCCCTGACGGGTTCCTCGACGGGTCCGTGGCCGCGGCGATGGCCGTTCCGGCGGTCGCCGCCGTGGGCTACGGCGTCCACCGCGCCGGGCGGACCCTCGACGACTCCAAGATCCCCCTGCTCGGTGTGACGGCCGCGTTCATCTTCGCGGCCCAGATGCTGAACTTCCCCGTGGCCGGAGGGACCAGCGGCCACCTGATGGGGGGAGCGCTCGCCGCGGTCCTCCTCGGCCCGTGGCTCGCCTGCATCGTGATGGCGGTCGTCGTGGCCGGCCAGGCCTTCGTCTTCGCCGACGGCGGCATCACGGCCCTCGGCGCGAACATCTTCAACATGGGCGTGGTGGGCGCCCTCGGCGTCGGGCTCACGATGCTGCTGGCCCGTCGGATCCTGCCGGCGAACCGCACCGTCTTCCTGTCGGTCGCCGGCGCCGGCGCGTGGGCGTCGGTGATGCTGGGCGCCCTGCTGGCCTCCGCGCAGCTCGGTGCCTCGGGCACCGTCCCCTTCGCCACCGTCCTGCCCGCGATGCTCGGCGTCCACGTCCTGATCGGGATCGGCGAAGCGGTCATCACGGTCGCCGCGCTCAGCGCGGTGCTCGCCACCCGGCCGGACCTGATCGACGGGGCCGGCTTCGGGCCGATCTCCACCACTCCGCTCACGCCGGCCGCCGAGGTGGCGTCATGACCCGCGTGCCGATGATGCTGTTCACCGTCCTCGCCCTCGCGCTCGCCATGGGCCTGGCGACCGCCGTCTCCCCCTACGCGTCGCCGCAGCCCGATGGCCTGGAGAGGGTCGCCGGCGACACCGGCTTCCTCGACGAGGGCGGCCTTCACGCGGTGCAGGATGACTCCCCGATCCCCGACTACGCGTTCCCGGGCATCGAGGACGAGCGTCTCGCCACCGGCGTGGCGGGGTTCGTGGGCACGCTCGGGATCTTCCTGGTGGGCTACGGGATCGCGTGGGGGCTGCGCCGCTCGCGCGCGGCGGAGGGTGCCACCGCGCCGTGAGCGGAGCGCACGACCACGCGGGCGGCGGCCCGGCCGGGGACCTCTCCAGCCGGGTCCACCGCCTCGACCCCCGGGCGAAGATCGTCGGGCTCGTCGCCGTGACGCTGGTCGGGGTGTCGACCCCGATCGCCGCCTGGGAGGTCTGGCTGGCGTGCGGGCTGGTACTGGCCGCGGTGGCGGCGGCCGGCCGTGTGCCCGCGCGCGTGATCTGGGTGCGCGCGCGGGTGGTGCTGCCGCTGGTGATCCTGGTCGCCGCGTTCATCCCCTTCTTCCGAGGCGGCGAGGTGGTCGCCTCGCTCGGCCCCCTCGACGTCTCGCGCGAGGGCCTCGAGGTGCTCGGCTCCGTGGCCGCCAAGGCGACGATCGGGACGGTCAGTGCCGTGCTGCTGGGCGCGATCACCTCGGTGCCCGCGATCATCCGCGGCCTCGAGACCATGAGGGTGCCGCGCCTGCTGACGCTGATCGCGGCCTTCATGTACCGCTACCTGTTCGTGATCGCCGAGGAGCTGCGCCGCATGCGCTCGGCGCTGGCATCGCGCGCCTACCGCCCCCGCACCGCGCTGCAGGCGGCCGCCCTCGGGCGGATGGCCAGCGCGCTGTTCCTGCGCACCTTCTCCCGCGGCGAGCGCATCTACCTCGCCATGCTCGCCCGGGGCTACAGCGGCCGCATGCCGCGCCTCGACCCCCTGCGCCTCGCGCGCGCCGACGCCGTCTTCGTCGGCCTCATCCTCCTGACCCTCCTCCCCCTCCGGGTGATCTCATGAGCTGCGCCGTCCACGCCCGCGGGCTGACCCACCGCTACCCCGGAGGGCACCTCGCCCTCGAGGGCATCGACCTCCACATCGGCCACGGCGAGCGGGTCGCGGTGCTCGGGCCGAACGGCGCCGGCAAGACGACGCTGATGCTGCACCTCAACGGCCTCCTCACCGCGACCGCCGGGGCGCTCGAGGTGGCCGGGCTCGAGGTCTGCCGGCGCTCCCTCGGGGAGCTGCGCGCCCGGGTGGGCCTGGTGTTCCAGGACCCCGACGACCAGCTCTTCATGCCGACGGTCCACGAGGACGTGGCGTTCGGGCCGCTCAACATGGGCCTCGGCCGCGACGAGGTCGCGGCGCGCGTCGACGAGGCCCTCGCCGCGGTGCGGATGTCGGACGCCGCCGACCGCGCGCCGCACCTGCTCTCGCAGGGACAGCGGCGCCGCGTGGCGATCGCCACCGTGCTCGCGATGGACCCGATGCTGCTCGTGCTCGACGAGCCCTCGGCGAACCTCGATCCGCGGGCGCGCCGCGAGCTGGTGGGCCTGCTCGCCGAGATCGACCGGACGATGCTGATCGTGACCCACGACCTGCCGTTCGCGGCCGAGCTCTGCGAGCGGTCGCTGATCCTCTCGGCGGGCCGGCTGGTGGCCGACGCGCCGACCGACGAGGTACTCGCCGACGACGACCTGCTCGCCGCCCACGACCTGGAGATGCCGGCGGGGATCGCCCTCGACCTCATCACGCGCCGCCCGCGCCCCGGGGCGGAGGCGGCGGGACTCAGCCTGCGAGCAGGGGGGTGAGACTGACCTCGGGACGGTGGCGCTCGAAGCTCTCGAGCCGGTAGGTGCTGGTGAAGAGGGCGACCAGCTCGCCCGACTCGCGCAGCAGCACGCTGACGCCGTCGCGGCGCAGCAGCTCAGAGCCCGCCTGGTCGGTCTCGCGGGCGACCATGTGCCGGGGCGGATCGAGCTGGGTGGGCGCCCCGAACTCGGCCTCGAGCCGGGCGAGCGCCACCTCGAACTGCATCGGGCCGACGGCGGCGAGCAGCGGCTCCTGGTCGCCGCGCAGCGGGTCGCGCAGCACCTGCACGACGCCCTCCTCGTCGAGAGCGGCCAACCCGCGGCGGAACTGCTTGTAGCGGCTCGAGTCGCGGCTGCGCACCACGGCGAAGTGCTCGGGGGCGAAGCGGGGCATCGGCGGGAAGCGGACCGGCTCGCCGGCCGAGATCGCGTCGCCCGGGCGGAGGCCCGAGGCGTTGACCAGGCCGATGACGTCGCCCGGGAAGGCCTCCTCCAGCGGCAGGCGCTCCTGCCCGAAGGGCTGGTGGGCGTGCCGCAGGGCCATCGTGCGTCCGGTGCGCTCGTGGTGCACCTGCATCCCGCGCTCGAAGCGCCCCGAGCAGACGCGGATGTAGGCCAGCCGGTCGCGGTGGCGCGGGTCGGTGTTGGCCTGCACCTTGAACACGAACCCCGAGAAGGGGTCGTCGATCCGCACCTCGCCGCCCGTCGCCGTCTCCCACGCCCCCGGCGCGCAGCCGAGGTCGACCACCGAGTCGAGCAGGTGCCGCACGCCCGAGTCGCCGAGGGCGGCGCCGAAGTAGACCGGCGTCGTCTCACCCCCGCGGAACTGCTCGTCGTCGTGGTCGGCGCCGACGCCGCTCAGCAGGTCGAGCTCGTCGCCGAGCCGGTCGCGGATCGCCGGCGTGAACGCCTCGTGCTGCCGCCAGTCGGCCACCGGCGCGTGCGCCGTCGGCGCGGCGGTGCCGATGCGGCCGAAGGGCTCGAGGGCACCCGAGGCGCGATCGACCAGGCCCAGGAAGGCGCCCTCGTCCATCACGGGCCACGTGACCGGGGTCGGGCGCAGGCCGATCTCGCGCTCGATCTCGTCCAGGAGCTCCAGCGGGTCGCGCCCCGGGCGGTCGAGCTTGTTGACGAAGGTGATCACCGGCGTGCCGCGCGTGCGGCAGACCTGGAACAGCTTCAGCGTCTGCGGCTCGAGCCCCTTGGCGGCGTCGATCACCATGATCGCCGTGTCGGTGGCGGTGAGAACCCGGTAGGTGTCCTCGGAGAAGTCCTTGTGGCCGGGGGTGTCGAGCAGGTTGAGGACGTGGCCGCGGTAGGTGAACTGCAGCGCGGCCGAGGTCACCGAGATGCCGCGCGTGCGCTCGATCTCCATCCAGTCCGACCGCGCCCCCGCCCCGCCGCGCCGCGCCCGCACGGCGCCGGCGAGATCGATCGCCCCGGCCTGCAGCAGCAGGCGCTCGGTGAGCGTCGTCTTACCGGCGTCCGGGTGGGAGATGATCGCGAAGGTCCGCCGGCGGGCGGCCTCGGGTGCGGCGGTCGGGTCGGAGCTCATCCCCCGAAGGGTAGTCGCTCCCGGGCACCGGTCGCATCACCGTCCCCCGCTGCCCTATACGACCGGCGCGAAGGACTACCCGCGGGGTGCACCATGTACGGCGTAGCCTCGGTCGAGTGGATCTGACCCCGATGCCTCGACCGGCGGCGCCCGGTCTGCGGGCGTCCACCTGGTCGCCCGGGCCGGTCGCGTCGGCCGCAGCGGACATCGACGCCATCCTCTCCGGTCGCCGCCTGCGCGCCGTGTACCAGCCGATCGTCGAGCTCGAGACCGGCAAGACGGTGGCCGTCGAGGCGCTCGTGCGCGGGCCGGAGGGAGATCTCGCGACGCCACACGCCCTCTTCCGGGCCGCACGCCTCCATGGCCGGCTGATCGAGCTCGAGAAGCTCTGCCAGGAGACGGCGGTCGCCGGGGCCCGCCGCGCCGGGCTCGGCGTTCCCCTGTTCGTCAACGTCGAGCCGGAGGCCGTCGAGGCGGAGGATCTCAGCACGCTTGCGCGCACGGCGGCGATCCTCGGGGGGTCGACCCAGCTCGTGATCGAGATCACCGAGCGCGCGCTGACGGCACGGCCCGCGGAGCTGATCGACCTGCTCGCCCGCGCCCGGCGCCTCGGATGGGGGATCGCTCTCGACGACGTCGGCGTGGACCCGCGATCGCTCGCACTGCTGCCCATCGTCCGCCCGGACGTCGTGAAGCTCGACCGGGCCCTGATCCAGGACCGGCCGAACGCCGCGTCGGCGGCGATCCTGACCGCGGTCGCATCCGAGTGCGAGCGCACGGGCGCCATCGTCCTGGCCGAGGGCATCGAGACCGAGCGCCACCGGCTGACGGCGCTCGCGGCCGGCGCGACCCTCGGGCAGGGCTACCTCCTCGGACGCCCGGCACCGCTTCCGCGAGGGCTCTGCGGCCCCTGGCGGGCACCGGTGCTCGCCGAGCTGCAGCCCGACTCCGCCGGGGCGACGCCCTTCTCGGTGGTCTCGCCGGGCCGGCCCATGCGCCGGGCGAGCTGGCGCTTCCTCCTCCAGGTGAGCGATGTTCTGGAGGCCCAGGCGCGGGCCCTCGGCCCGGAGGCGCTCATCGTGAGCGCCTTCCAGAGCGCCGAGCGGTTCACACCGCTCACGGCGGATCGCTACCGGCTGCTCGGCGCCCGCGCGGCGTTCGTGGCCGCCCTCGGAGTCGGTATGCCGATCGAGCCCGTACCCGGGGTCAGGGGGGCGGCGCTGCGGCACGACGACCCCCTTCAGGGGGAATGGAGCGTCGTGGTGCTCGGCCCGCACTTCTCCGGAGCCCTCGTCGCGACGGAGCTCGGCGCGCCGGTGGGCCGGCCGGACTTCTCCTACGCAGTCACCTACGACCGCGATCTGGTGGTGCGCGCCGCCACCACGCTCCTGAGACAGGTCGTCCGCGCGTCTAGCGAATGATCGTCACGGGAGTGCCGGGCCCGATGTGCCGGGCCATCCATGTCACGGCCGTCGTGGAGAGTCGGACGCAACCGTGCGACGCGGCGGTGCCGAGCACGCCCCCGATGTTCCGGGTGCCGTGGAACGCGATCTGCCCCGGACCGCCCGCGAACTCCTGCAGCACCTCCGACCGGGCGCTCAGCGCGAGCGCGTAGGGCGCCCCGGGCTCCCGGGGATCGAGCACGACGACCTCCTCGACGAAGAAGCGCCCGGAGGGGGTCGGCGTCGCGGGCGCGCCGACGACCGCACCGAAGGTGCGCGCCCGGCGGCCGTCGCGGTGGACGGTGACGCGCCGCGCCGACAGATCGACGCGGATCGCCCAGCCTGTCGTCGCCGGCGCGGTCAGGCGGGCCCTGACCCAGCCGGACCGCCCGTTGGGGCGCCCGCCGAGCAGGACGCGTAACCAGGAGGCGCCGGAGGGGTCACGCGTCACCCCGATCACGGGCAGGACCCTGCGCGCGCCGGTGAGCGGGCTCCTGTCGCGGACGACCGAGACACGGGCGGACGTGGTGCTCGGCGCTGCGCGCGCCACCGTGGAGTGGTTCACGATCGCGAGACGCTGCCCCGTCCCCTCCGGCGCCGCCGATGCGGCGCCGGAGGGGGAGCAGGCACACAGGATCGCCACGATCGCCGCGGCGATCCCGGGACGACCTAACCCGTGAATCCGGGCCCTCCCGGAGTGCGCCGGACCTGCTGCTCGCACGTCCGGAACACGAAGCTGAGGTTCGCGGCGCGCGTCCCGTCGGAGAAGATCACGCGGGCCCTCAGCCGGTGGGCTCCGCTGAGGCTGTGGACGATGAACGCGAAGGGCGAGCGCCCCCTGAGTGTGCCGACGGTGCGCCCGTCGAGCGCGAAGGTGACCCGACGGATGAACTGCCCGCGCACGACCACCCGGAAGTCACCGTTCACGCACCGGCCGGCGCCGTGCCGCGCCACCGTGCGGGCGATCGCCCGCGGTGTGATCGTCATGAAGGCCGCTCCGCGGCGCGTCGCCGGGGCGCTGCCCGGCCCCCCGCCTCCGGGCACCGCGCCGCCGCCGGGCGGGGTCGCGCCCCCGGGCGTGGTGCCCGCCGCGCACTCGCCCCGCGTGACGGTGTTGGTGTCGAGCGTCACGGCGCCGTTGCGGGCGAGCGCCCGCCCGTGCAGGGTCGCGCGAGTCTTCAGCGAGATCGACTGCAGGGCGAGGATGTTCCCCCGGAAGGCGGTGTCCGTGCCAAGCGTGGCCGAGCTGCCGATCTGCCAGTACACGTTGCAGGCCTGCGCGCCGCCGGTCAGCACGACGCGACTGCCCGAGGCCGTGGTGAGCGCCGAACCCACCTGGATGACGAACACGGCGTTCGGGTTGCCCTGTGCGTTCAGGGTCACGTCGCCGGTGAGCAACAGCGAAGAGGAGCGCTTGTAGACGCCGGGGGTGAGAAGGAGGCCGCCGAGATCGCCGGGGACCAGCACCGGGGGCGTCCTACCCGCGGCGTCGTCGTAGGCGACTCCCAGATCGGACTCCGCCTGCGCCGCCGCCGCGTCGGCGGCGTGGATCGTGCCGTTGACGGTCCCGGGCGGGAACCCGGTGACCGCGGTGCCCGGGCTCACGCCCAGGTCGCCGGCGATCACGCTCGGGCCGGTGTTGGTCACCGTCGAACCCGCCAGGACGGCGTAGCTGCCGGCCGTACCGAGGCCGACGGCGGGCTGGGCCGCGTGGCCCGGCGAGACCAGTGCGACCAGAAGCCCTATTGCGACCGGCGGTATCGCCCACCGGGATCTCGACGCTGCTGTGGTCATGTGGTCCTCTCACCTGCGTATCGCGTCCCGGCGGATCGGTCGGGCCAGCCCCGGCGTTCGCGCGGAACATCGGAGCCTTGACGCGAGGGAATGGGCTCCGGATCGAGGCCGCGAGGGCGGGCTCCGGATCAAGCGCCCGCTCGGCCTCCTCGGGCCCGTGATGAGTCGGACGTGACAGCGGCAGGGCTCTTCGTCCGCCGTGGCGGGAACGGGAGCCGCGTTCGGCGTCACACGGGGTATCGGCATCCCCGCTCGCCCCGCGACCCGGGGGGCAGTCCATCGCGACGCGCTCGAACCCACGCTCCGACGGCTCGCTCCCACCGCCGCCCTCGCGTGGCGTCCCTCAGACGGCGGTCAGACGGCCGGCGCCGGGGCCGCGGCGAAGGTGATCGACATGCGCACGAGCACGAAGCGCGGCGCGAAGCAGCGGTAGCGCGTCGTGCGCGTGACCACGCGCTCGCCGTCCACCGTCTCGCGGGTCGCGGTCGTCACCGGGCCGCAGTGGCGGTTGCCGCCGAAGCGGGCGACGGTGTTCGGGGGCGAGGGGTCCGGGCCGGGCGGCGGCTCGCCCACGGCGAGGACCGGACCGAGCGTGAGCCCGGCCGCGGATGCGTAGCGGGCCGCCTGGACCTGGGTGTTGATGAACGCGCGCGGCACGGCCAGCGTGCGCGCCCGCTCGACGGCGCGGGTGATCTTCAGCTGGGTGAGGGGCTCGCTGACGCGGACGCGCGCCTGGCCGATCCCCGACGCCTCCACCGTCTGCGCGTACGCCGGGGTCGCCGCGACCCCGGCGGCGAGCGCCGCCGCGATCGCCGTCCGCCAGGCCGCCCCGCCACGCCGTGAGCCGTGCTGAGCCATGACCGTCTCCATGTCGTCGGGAAGGCCCGGGTCGGGAACGACGGGCCTGCACGTATCTACACCAGGGAGCGCCGATCCCTTCCCGACCGGCCGGCGGCCTCCCGCGCTCGTCCCTCACCCGGCGGAGCCGGGCGCCTCCGCGACCGCGCGCCGCAGAGCGTCGCTCGCCCGGTAGCCGGTGGTGCGACCCTTCCCGTCCCGGACCACCAGCCCGGCGTCGGCCAGCCGTCGCAGGTCGTTGCTCGCCGTGGCGTCGGAGACCCCGGCCTCGGTGGCGTACGCCGACCGGTCGACCCGGGCCGAGAGCGCGAGCTCCATGGCGACGGCCAGGCGGTCGGGCCAGCCCCTCTCGGCGACGAGGCCCTCGAGGACCGCCCAGCGGCGACCGGCGTGGACAATCTGCTCGAGGCGCCGGCGCGCCTGGACGATGTGCGCATCCACGCAGAAGCGCACCCAGGGTGCGGCGTCGCGCTCGGGCTGATACCGCCCGCCCTGCACCTCCTGGAGCACTGCGTAGTACGCGGCGGTGTTGCCCCCGAGGTGCTCCTCGATCGAGACGAACTCGGGCGCGAGCGGCCCCTCCCGGGCGAGGACCAGGGACTGCGTGATGCGCGAGATGCGCCCGTTGCCGTCGCGGAAGGGGTGCACCGACACGACGTGCAGATGCGCCATCGCGGCGCGGACCGCGACGTGTGCGTCGAGATCGCCCTGACCGAGCCACGCGATGATCTCCCCCATGAGGCCCGGGACCGACTCCCAGGGAGGACCGACGTACGCCGGAGGGCCACCCACGGGGCTCGTCACCTCGATGCCGTGGCTCCGGTAGCGACCGGGGTCCTTCCCCCTCTGGAACGAGCAGGCCTCGAAGTGCAGGTCGAGGATCACGCGATCGACCCACCGGAAGTGGGGATCTCCTGCCATGACGCCGACGTGGTCCATCGCGAGGGCGTAGCAGGAGAGCGCCAGGCGATCGTCATCCCGTGGGCCCGCCGACGTCCCGGCGGCCACCGCGACCCGCTCGCTCTCGGGCACACGGAACCCCTCGATCTCGATCGAGCTCTCGGCCGACTCCGCGCGCCATCGCCGGCGCAGGTCGCCGAGCCAGGGGCCTGCGTTGCCGGCCTGCTCACCGAGCCGGGCGCGGAGCTCGTCGAGCTCGGCCAGCGGCTCCGCGAGCGCCACCGAGGAGGGCGTGGCGTAGATCATGGGCTTCAGTCTAGACGTTTATTCGAATAAACGTCTAGACGCATGAAGGCATGCTAGCCCGGGGCCGGTCTGGCGGCCCGGGATCTCCGCCGCCGTGGTCACCACGATGGTAGGCGGCGCCGCCTGGGCCGTACCGGCGAGGAGCGCGAGGGCGAGGACGGCCGCCGGGACGATGACGGCCGCGGGCCGGCGGGAGCCGGAGGTCACCGGGGTTTCGGCGCGCCGGGGATGGCGTCCTTGTATTACGACGCGGACACCGGACGCAATAGCGTCCCCGTCGTCGCGCTCACTCCTCGCAGGCGATCCCGTCGCGGTCCACGTCGAGGTTGTGGACGTCCTCACCCACCACGCGGAAGTTCCGCGCCGCGATCTCGCCGCAGTCGACGTCGGGCGGAGCGGGCGGGATGCACGCTCCGGCGTAGTTGGGATCGCAGCCCGCCCGCGCCGGCGCAGGTGCCCGCCGGGGCGGCGGGGGGCCGATTCGCGCGCCGTCGGATCGGGCTTGGTGGTGTTCCCGCGACATGGAGGTCCCCAGAGGCCGTTCCGCACCTTCCGCGCGCGATGCTGGGCTCGGAAGAAGGGCACGGCGTGCGTGAAGCGCTCGCCCCCGTAGACGTAGACCTTCGCGTGCCCGGTCGCGACGAGGGTGAAGTTCACCGACCCGCGCCGACCCGACTTGCCGGGGGTGTAGACGTAGGCGAGCAGGCGCGCATAGCGGTCACGCTCGTCCTGGGTCGGGTCGGTGACGAGCCGGACCCTGCGCCCCACCGGAAGCAACCGCGCGGTGCGCGCGCTCGCCTGGGGCCCGAAGCACTGCACGGGCTTACGCGGATCGCGCGTCTCCGGCGTGTCGATCCCGAGCAGCCGCACCGGCGTCTCGAATCCCCGGACCACGACCTTCACCGTGTCGCCATCGACCACGTCCGACACCGTGCCGCTCAGCGTGAGCGCATGTGCGTCGGCGGCGCCGGCGAACGCACCGGCCGCGAGGCCCAGGACCAGCAGCCGGCGTATCCGGCGCCCCGTCGTCGACTCAGCCCTCACACGCGACCCCGTCACCGTCCCTGTCGAGGCCCGACGGATCGTCCGGATAGCGGTTCAGGTACTGCTGTGCGCTCGTTCCGTCGGACAGGGGGAAGTCGTCGCAGTTGTAGCCCGAGCTGCGGCCGGGACCGGAGGGCTGCGCGGGTCGCGGCGCCGCGGCAGAGGGAGGCGGAGCGGGCTTCGGAAAGACGGCCACGCCCTCCTTGGCGATCCGGAAGCCGCGCCTCGTGGCGGTGTCGACGCAGGTCACCCCGTTCGTCTTGGAACGGCAGTAGATGCCGAGGTACAACTGGTTGCGGCCGTAGGGCAGCACCGGCGCGGACGCGATCGGCCCGACGAGCGAGAACGGGCGCTCGCGTGCCTTCTGGCCCTTGACCAGCTGAGCGCCCCGGCGCGGCGACACGCTGACGCACCGGACGTTGGCCCTACCGGACCCCTGCGCGATGACGCACCGCAGGTTTCCGGTCGGGCTCTCGAACGCCAGCGCCGGCTGGCGCGCCGTGGCGTCGGCGCCGATGGCACCGCCGGCCACGAGGGCCGCGCCGACCAGCAATGCGATCGCGCAGACGAGTCGCAGCATGAATGTCTCCGGGAGGAAGGGGGCCCTCTTCGGCCCCGTCACGCCCGACCCTACGAGCGGCGTGAGTTAACAACCAGTCCAGGAACGTAAGTCGAAGGTCTAGTTCGACGCGCCCGGCCGGCGCACGGATCGCCCCGGAACGACACGAGCCCCGCGGAACGGGGCTCGTGTGAGTGGGCAGTACTGGGATCGAACCAGTGACCCCTCGCGTGTGAGGCGAGTGCTCTCCCGCTGAGCTAACTGCCCGGGGGGCGCAGGATACCACCGGCCATCGTCCGGTCCCCAACCGCGGGCGGGGCTCTCAGAGCAGTTCGAGCTGGGGCGGGGCGGCCCCGGCGGTCGCGATCGCGCCCTCCCCTGCCAGCAGAGCGGCCTTGCGGGCGAGGCCGCCGACGTAGCCGCGCAAGGCCCCGTCGGCGCCGATCACGCGGTGGCACGGGATCACCACCGGGACGGGCGTGCGCGCGACCGCGCCCGCCACGGCCCGCACCACATCAGGGCGACCGACGATCTCGGCGAGCCGCCCGTAGCTCACCGTCGTCCCGTGCGGGATGCAGCGCAGCTCGCTCCACACGCGCATCTCCAGGGGCCCGCCGCGCAGGTCGAGCGGCAGGTCGAACGTCGTTCGGCGGCCGGCGAAGTACTCGTCGAGCTGGGCGGCGGCGCGGGCGAGCGTGGGCGGCGGGGTCCCGGCGGCGCACGCCGGCGCGGCGTCATCGTCGAACCGGAGCGCGCGGAGGCCGAACCGCCCGGCCTCGAGCGCGATCGGCCCGAGCGGGCTGTCGTAGGTCATGCACCGGATGGCTGCGTCGTTCATCGGAAGGCTCCTCCGTGTCCCTGCCGGGCATCGTGCCTGGAGAACGGCGGCGGCGGGAGGTGCGTGAGATGGCCCCCGGAGCCGGGCCGGCTTCGCGGGACACCGGCTCAGTACGCCTCGGGGTCCAACTTGAGGGCCTCGTTGAAGCGATTGACCATGTTGTAGAGCGCCGCGATCATCGTGATCTCGACGATCTTCGACTCGCCGAAGAACCGGCTGAGCTCTGAGCCTGAGTACACGGCGTCGGAGATCGCGCCCGGCCGCAGCGTCAGCTCCTCGGCGTAGGCAAGCGCCGCCCGCTCGTCGTCGCCGATGCCGGCGGAGGCGGGGTCGCGCATGGCGGCGATCTCCACGGGGGTGAAGCCCATCTTCGCGCTGATCTGCTCGTGTGCGTGGGTGCAGTAAGCGGATTGGTTCAGCATCGAGACGCGCAGGATGATGCGCTCCTTGAGCTTGGCGTCGATCTCGTCGGGCTGCTGCACGGCCGCGACGAACGGCCCCATCACGGCGAGGATCGCCGGCTTGTGAGCCAGCGCCAATGTAGATGTTCGTCACCTTGCCCCGCTTGGCGACCATCCGCTCGAAGGCCGCCCGGACCGCCGGATCCTCGGTCGTCGCCTCCTCGATGTACGTCACCCGCGCCATCCGGCCCCCCTGATCGCGGTCTCCCGGTGACGCCGCACCACCATCGGCGGCGACGGCGGACCCGCTGCCGGGGACGCTCGTCCGGTGGTGTCCCCCCAGTCCAAGACCGATCGGTCGCACGTCGATAGGCCCTCGTTATCGATCGAACCGAGGTCGAACCGGAGACCTCTCGAATCGCTGGACGCCGATGACCGACAGGAGCTTCAGCCTCTCGTAGTCCTCGGTCCCCGGCGTCGCGGTGTAGACGAGGAGTGACTGCGCCTGGTTCTCCGCGACGAGCACCTGGCAGTCGAGCTCGATCGTCCCGACCGACGGATGCACCATCCGCTTGCGCTGGCTGGTGTGCACGGCCACCTCGTGGTCGTCCCAGATCGTGCTGAACTCCTCGCTCTCCTCGCGCAGGCGAGCGACCAGGTCGGCGGCCCTCGAGCCAGGTCCCCCGCGGGCCAGGACTGCGCGGAGGGCGGCGACCCAGGTCCGCGTGTGGCGCTCGTGGTCCTCCTCCGGGTAGAACGATCGCACGGCCGGGTCGGTGAACCAGCGGTAGTAGAGGCTCCTCGAAGGGCCCTCGTAGGAGGTCTGATCCCCGAGGAGTGCGACCGCCAGCGGATTCTGGACGAGGGTCTCGGCGAGCTCGGAGACGACCTGCGCCGGAGTGTCGAGGCGGTCGAGCACGCGCATGAGGGCCGGGTTGACGTGATCGGCGCTCCCGGCGCGCGGCGGGGCTGTGTGCCCGGCGAGGCGGAACAGATGATCCCGCTCGTCCTGGGTGAGGCGCAACCCGCGCGCGATGGCCGCGAGCATCTGCACCGACGGCTGTGGCCCGCGCTGCTGCTCCAGGCGGCTGTAGTAGTCGGTCGACATGTTCGAGAGCGCCGCGACCTCCTCGCGGCGCAGGCCGCTGGTGCGCCTGCGCGGGCCCTTCACCATCCCGACGTCCTCGGGCTGCAGCGCCTCGCGGCGGCGGCGGAGGAAGTCTGCGAGCTGCGCCCGGTCCATGCGCCGATTATGCGGGGGCGCGGCCTCCCCAGCCAGGGACCGCCGATCCCTGACTCGGCGCTCATCCGTGGATCGCCGATCCCTGGATCGACGCTCCCCTTGTTCGCCCGCGCGCGGGGGCGCACTCTCGATGCATGACAACCACACCTCGCACCCTCGAAGATCGGCCCGGCCTCTCCGGCCGCAGCGCAGATGGGGACCGTCTGGGCACCCTCACCGCCGCGCACCACCCGTCGCGGGCGGCCGCCTGATGCGACTCGGCGTCCACTTCGTCGACTTCGCGCTGCCGGGCGGCCCCGCGGCCATCGCCCCGACGCTGGCCGCGACCGCACGAGCAGCCGAGGAGGGCGGCTGCGCGTGGTTCTCGGTGATGGACCACTGGTTCCAGATGGAGGACTTCGGCAGCGCCCAGGAGCCGATGCTCGAGGGCTACACCTCCCTCGGCTTCGTCGCCGGCCAGACGCGCACGATCGACCTCGGCCTCCTGGTTACGGGCGTCACCTACCGACATCCGGGCCTGCTCGCCAAGCAGGTGACCACCCTCGACGTCCTCTCGGGGGGCCGCGCAGTGCTCGCGATCGGGGCGGGCTGGTACGAGCGCGAGCACGCAGGGCTCGGCGTCCCGTTCCCCCCCGTGCCAGAGCGGCTCGAGCGTCTCGAGGAGACGCTCCAGATCTGCCGCCAGATGTGGAGCGACGACGACGGCCCCTTCGAGGGTAGGCACTACCGCCTGGCCGAGACGATCTGCTCCCCGCAACCGCTGCAGCAGCCCGCGCCCAGGATCATCGTCGGCGGCGGAGGCGAGCGTAAGCTCCTGCGGCTCGTCGCCAGGTACGCCGACGGGTGGAACTTCTTCGGGATCAGCCCGGCGGTCATCGGCCACAAGATCGAGATCCTCGACCGCCACTGCGAGGCGGAGGGCCGCGATCCGGCGAGCATCACGAAGACGATCCTCGCCCTCGGCGACCCGCTCGCCGACCTCGACGCCTTCCTCGCAGAGATGGACGAGTACGCCCGGCTCGGGGTCGAGCACGTCCAGGTGATGCCGAGGGGCCCCGACCCGGTGGGCGTCGTGAGCCGGCTCGGCGAGGAGGTCGTCCCCCAGCTCGCCGCACTCGGCCCGGCCTGAGCGCTCGCGCGCCGCCGGCGCGCGAGCGCAGCGCTTCGGCGCGATCCAGAGCGGGACCCGCGGCACGACGACCCCGGTCGAGATGCCTCATCAGACCGGCATCCCGACCGGATCAGCGGAGAGAGAGGGATTTGAACCCTCGAGACGGGAAACCCGTCTACGCGCTTTCCAGGCGCGCTCCTTCGGCCGCTCGGACACCTCTCCGGGGGGGCCGATCGTAGCGCACGGCCGCGCCGGCTTGGCGGCCCGAACAGACGGGTGGAAGTCCGCAGCGCCGATCCGGGGGGCTCGCGACGCGCGCCGGAGGGGCGTCGTCGTAGCGTGGTGGACGAGGCGCGGCACCGCGCGCCCGGGATCACGAGCGAGGAGGCGGACATGTCCAGCGCGACGGGCGCGGAGCGGGTCGCCATCGTCACCGGGGGCGCCGCCGGCATCGGCCGGGCGGCGGCGGGCGCCTTCGCGCGCCGGGGGGCGGCGGTGGTGATCGCCGACCTCCCGGGATCCCCGGGCGAGGAGGCGGCCGACGAGCTGCGCAGGCAGGGGCACCGGGCCCTGTTCGTCGCGACCGACGTCTCACGGCCGGGCGATGTCGAGGGCATGGTCGCGGCGACGCTGGAGGCCTTCGGGCGCCTCGATTGGGCGTTCAACAACGCCGGCATCGAGGGGACGTCCACCCCCCTCGCCGACCTCGCCGAGGACGACTGGGACCGGGTGATCGCCGTCAACCTGAAGGGCGTCTGGCTCTGCATGCGCCACGAGATCCCGGCGATGGCCGCCGGCGGCGGCGGGGCGATCGTCAACTGCGCCTCGATCGCCGGGCTGGTCGGCTTCCCCGGCGCCGCCGCCTACGTCGCGAGCAAGCACGGGGTGGTCGGCCTCACCCGGACGGCCGCCCTGGAGGGGGCGAAGACGGGCATCCGGGTCAACGCCGTCTGCCCCGGGATCATCCACACCGCGATGATCGACCGCTACACCCACGGCGACGCGAGTGCCGAGGCGCAGCTGTCGGCCGGCGAGCCGATCGGGCGGATGGGGACGCCCCGGGAGGTCGGCGACGTGGCCGCCTGGCTCTGCTCCGATGAGGCCGGCTTCATCACCGGCGCCGCCATCCCGGTCGACGGGGGCTGGACCGCGCAGTGAGGATGATCGGGGCCCGCTGAGCGCCATCGGCCCCTGGTACCCTCCTCCGCGGAGAGGTGGCAGAGCGGTCGAATGCGGCGGTCTCGAAAACCGTTTCGGGCCTTCGGTCCGACGGGGGTTCAAATCCCCCCCTCTCCGCT
>LNFM01004027.1_pt1 | contig 27731 bp, 27 predicted proteins | sample 596031 | NCBI WGS metagenome assembly LNFM01 (sample SAMN04254537, study PRJNA301005) | activated carbon metagenome | isolation source: dual media filters at the Ann Arbor, Michigan drinking water treatment plant | place: USA: Ann Arbor
ACTCCTCCTCTCTCGTTTGACCGGAAGTTCAACGCCTCCCAGTCTGGCACTCGATGCCGCTCAGGGGGGAGGAGTCCATCCCATTGGGCTACGATGACGCTCCGCGACTTCGGTGGCGGCGCCGCGCGCCGTAGAACTCTGCATTGGTGCAAGTGGTGCTACGCCGGCCGACCAATCCTGTCACGCTCGGACAGACAATTCCCTCGGCGCCCGGCGCCACGGACTCGACGACATCTCCATCAAGCAAGGAATTCCACCATGGCCTCCCCTCCGGATCGCGGTCGTCTTCCTCCCGGGCAGTTCCTCACGGACGACTTCCCCGTGCTGTCCGCCGGCCCGTCGCCCTTTGTGGACCTCGACGAGTGGCGCTTCACCCTGAAGGTCGGCCCGCGGCCGGTCAGGACCTGGACCTGGGCCGAGTTCAACGCCCTGCCCCAGACCCAGCTCACGACGGACATCCACTGCGTCACGACCTGGACCAAGTTCGATACCGAGTGGCGCGGGGTGTCGGTCGACGACGTGTTCGCCGCCGCGGGTCTCGAGCCGCCGACGCCGTTTCTGCTCGCCCATTCCGTCGACGGGTACAGCACCAACGTCCCGTTGGCCGACGTCGTGGGCGGGCGTGCCCTCATCGCGACGCATTTCGCCGGCAAGCCCCTCGAACTCGATCACGGCGGGCCGGCCCGGTTGCTGGTGCCGCATCTGTACTTCTGGAAGTCGGCGAAGTGGCTCAGCGCGCTCCAGTTCACGACGCGGGACGAGCCGGGGTATTGGGAGACGCGGGGGTACCACATGCGCGGGGACCCGTTCCGGCAGGAGCGGTACGAGGACGATTGAGGGGGGCGGTTGCGGCGGGTGTTCCCGGAGTCGTCGCTGCGCGACTCGTCCGGGCTACGTGTGCCGCGACTTTGCACTCGTAGCCCGGATGGAGCGAAGCGCAATCCGGGGGCGGTGGATGCCACCGCGGTGGTGCCCCGGAGTCGTCGCTGCGCGACTCGTCCGGGCTACGGGTGCCGCGACTCCGCATTCGTAGCCCGGATGGAGCGGAGCGTAATCCGGGGGCGGTGGGTGCCATGGCGGCGGGCGTTCCCGGAGTCGTCGCTTCGCGACTCGTCCGGGCTACGGCGCTGCGGCGACGGGTACCATCGCGTCATGTCCTCGCCGTCCACGACCGCCGCATCGCCCGCTCCGGCCATCCGTCTGGAACGGGTCCGCTTCCGTTGGCGGGCCGATTCGCCGCTTACGCTCGCCATCGACGACTTCCGTCTCGATGCGGGTGAACGCGTCTTTCTCCACGGCCCCAGCGGCAGCGGCAAGTCGACGCTGCTCTCGCTCGTAGGCGGGGTGCTGGTCCCGGAAGCCGGGGACGTTCACGTTCTGGGCACTGCGCTCACACCGCTATCGGCCGCGGCGCGGGACCGCTTCCGCGCGGACCACGTCGGATTCGTGTTCCAGATGTTCAACCTGGTGCCGTATCTCTCGCTCGTCGACAACGTCACCCTGCCCTGCCTGTTCTCGCGTGCACGCCGCGATCGCGCCACGAGCGCTGGCGGTTCCGTCGCCGACGAAGCCGCACGCCTGCTCGACCGCCTCGGACTCGGCCTGGCCGACATCCACACGCGTCGCGTCGCCGACCTCAGCGTCGGCCAGCAGCAGCGCGTCGCCGCGGCCCGTGCGCTCATCGGCGCGCCGGAAATCGTCGTGGCGGACGAACCCACATCCGCCCTCGATACCGACCATCGCGAAGCCTTCGTCCGTCTCCTGTTCGAGGAATGCGCGCGCCACGGCACGACGCTGCTGTTCGTGAGCCACGACGCCGCCCTGGCGTCCGGCTTCGACCGCACGATCCGCCTCGACGAGGTCAACCGGCCGTGATGCTGCGCCTCGCCGCTAAGAGTCTGTGGCATCGCCGCCTCACGGCGAGTCTCGTAGTACTGTCGATCGCGCTTGCCGTCACGCTGCTCATGGGCGTCGAACGCATCCGCGGCGCCACGCGCACCAGCTTTGCCGCAGCGGTCTCGGGCACCGACCTCATCGTCGCCGCCCGCGCGAGCCCCGTGCACCTTCTGCTGTTCTCGGTCTTCGGCATCGGCAACCCCACCAACAATCTCGCCGCTGCGACCCACCGCGATATCGCCGCCAGACCGGAAGTCGCCTGGACCATCCCCATCGCCCTCGGTGACTCGCACAAGGGCTACCGCGTCGTCGGCACTTCGGCCGCCTTCTTCCAGCACTTCCGCTACGGCGAAGCCCGCGCCCTCGCGTTTCAGGTCGGCGGCGCGTTCGCTGGCGACGACCCGGTCATCCTCGGCGCGGCCGCAGCGCGCGCGCTCGGCTATCGCGTGGGGGATGCCGTCGTGCTCGCCCACGGCGCCGGCGACGTGAGCTTCGCGCTCCACGACGCGCATCCGTTCCGCGTGGCGGGCATCCTGCAGGCCACGGGTACGCCCGTGGACCGCGCGCTCTACGTGCCGCTCCAAGGCCTCGCCGAATTGCATCGCCCGGCCAACGACGACGAAGCCGACCCGCTGGCCGCCGCGATGCACGGCCACGACGCCGCCGCGCCAGAGGCCACGCTCACCGCCGTGTTCGTGGGCCTGCGCGCCCGCAATCAGGCTCTCGGCGTGCAGCGGGCGCTGAACGAATGGAAGGGCGAAGCGCTCACCGCCATTCTCCCGGCGGTCACGCTGCAGGAACTGTGGGAAATCATCGGCGTCGCCGAGAACGCGCTGCTCGCGGTTTCCGCCCTGGCCGTGGCCGTGGGCCTGGGCAGCATGCTGGTTGCCCTGCTCACGGGCGCCAATGAACGCCGGCGAGAGATGGCGATCCTGCGTTCCGCCGGCGCCACGCCGCGCGACGTGTTCACGCTGATGATGGGCGAAGCCGGACTGCTGGCGCTGGTGGGGGTGTTGCTCGGCGCGACGATCGTGCAGGCGACGTTCATCGCGGGCGAATCCTGGCTGGCCTCCCGGTACGGACTCACGACCGGCGGCCTCGTGCCCTCCGGGCGCGAGCTAGTATCCTTGGGGCTCATCGTCATCGCGGGCATCCTCATCGGGGCAGTGCCCGCGTATCGCGCCTACCGCCAGTCCCTGGCCGACGGCATGACCATCCGCCTCTGACGCAGCAGGACCACCATGCCGAAGGCCCTAGTCAGCACCCTCCTCACAGCGTGTCTCCTCGGCGGCGCGCTGCCCGCCGTGCTGGCCGACACCGCGCCGCGCCAGATCCAGTGGCAGGACCTCGCGCCCAAGGCTTCGCCCGCCGGCAACCCGTTCGAGAAGCTGACCCGGGACCAGCTCGCGGCGCTTTCGGAAGTGGCTGCCGTGCGAGACCGCGTCTCCGCCGGCGACAAGTCCGTCACTGCCACCGAGCAGACGAACGCCCAGACCACCGCGAAGCGGCTGGAACAGGCCGGGCTGGATGTCGATGCGCTGCTCGTCACCCGCCGGGAGATGACCGAGCATCGGCGGAGCAAGGGCGCGCAGGTGAATCCGCTGCTGGAAGGACAGACCGTACGTCTGCCGGGCTACCTGCTGCCGCTGGAACTGTCGGGCAAGCGCGTGACGGAGTTCCTGCTCGTGCCGTGGGTCGGCGCCTGCGTGCACACCCCGCCGCCGCCGCCCAACCAGATCGTGCACGTGAAGGCCGACGCGGCCTTCGAGATGACGAGCCTCTTCGAACCCGTGTGGGTCACGGGCAAGCTGTCCACCGGCGCGGTGAAGAAGTCGCTCTACATGGTGGATGGGTCATCGGACATCGACATCGGCTACAGCATCCGCGGCGCGAAGGTGGAGGCGTACAAGCCGTAATCGCGCTTCACGGGCGCCGCGAACGGCTGCCCCGCCGCCACCCGCCCTACTTGAACGCCGGCAACGCCACCTGCGTACCCGTCCCCGGGATGTGCTCGTGCGGCGCGGGCTTGTTCATCACGCTGCGCACCACGAGGCCCTGCACGCCTTCCTCGTTGACCTCGACCCGCACGTTGGCGATGGCGCGGAACTTGAGCTCCGGCGAGTACCAGATGGTCATCACGCTCTTCGTCCCTTCGGTCTTGACCGCCGCGCTGATGGAGGTGGTGCCGATCTGATTCCACGCGTTCTTGAGGATGGCGAAGGACGTGGAGATCATGGGCTCGCCGTCCAGCTCGAGGGTGACGACGGTGTCGTCGCTGAGGCCGCCTTCCTTCTCGATGGTGAGCGCGCGGAACCACCCCGCCCCGAGGATCTGCATGTCGGCCCGCTGGGCGGACGCGGTGGCGCCCACGGTCTTTTCGACGGTGACCATATCGCCGCGGAGATCCCCCTCGACGCAGGCCGGGGCCGCCGCCGGCAGGCACGCCAGCGCGACCAGGACCCCGCCCCGGACGGGCAACGGAAGTTTCATGCTTGCTCTCTCCGCCCGCTCGTGACCGGCAGGCTCTGCGAGCAGTCTACACTTCGGCCTGCGCCCCGCAAGGCCACGGGCCGGCCGGCGCAGCGAACCCCCAAGGACCACCGATGCCATCCGACGAATACGAAATCCACGCGGTGCGCTATGCCCACCACGCGCGCCGCTCACCCGAGAACTTCCTCGGCGGCGACCCCCACGACACCGACATGCCCCTCGACTACTTCGTGTGGGTCATCCGCAATGCCGAACGCACCTTCATCGTCGACACCGGCTTCGACGAAGCCATGGCCCGCAAGCGTCAGCGCAAGATCCTCCACCCCGTGGGCGAGGGACTGCAGGCCCTGGGCATCGCGCCCGAAACGGTGAGCGACATCATCGTCACGCACATGCACTACGACCACGCCGGCAATCTGGAACTCTTTCCGCGGGCGCGTTTTCATCTGCAGGATGCCGAGATGGCCTACACCACGGGCCGCTGCATGTGTCACGGTCTGATGGGCCACCCGTACGAGGCGGACCACGTCACGACGATGGTGCGCCGCGTGTTCGACGGGCACGTGTGCTTTCACGATGGCGCGGAGGAACTCGCCCCCGGCGTGGAGGTGCATCTGATCGGCGGCCACACGAAGGGCATCCAGTGCGTGCGGGTGCGCACGCGCCGCGGCTGGGTGGTGCTGGCCTCGGACACCAGCCACTTCTACGCGCACATGGAAACCGACCGCGCCTTCCCCATCGTTCACGACCTCGAACGCATGCTCGAAGGCTTCGGCCGGCTGCGCAAGCTCGCGAGTTCTCCCGCGCACATCATCCCCGGCCACGACCCGCTGGTGATGGCCCGTTACCCCACGACGGCCGCCGGGCTCGAAGGCTGGATCGCCCGGCTCGACGCCGACCCGCTGCGCTGACATCGCCCATGAAGATCCACCTGCTCTCGGACCTGCACCTGGAGTTCGCCGACCGGCATCCGCCCTGGGCTCCGCCCGCCACGGATGCCGACGTGGTGGTGCTCGCCGGGGACATCCACACGGGACTGCAGGCGTTCGACTGGGCCGAGCGGACCTTCCCCGACCGGCCTGTGCTCTACGTGGCCGGCAACCACGAGTTCTACGGACACGACCACGATGCAATGCGCGAAGCCCTACGCACACGCTCCGCGCGCAGCCCCAACGTGCAGCTGCTCGACAACGACACCACCGTGATCGGCGGCGTGCGCTTCGTGGGCACCACGTTGTGGACGGACTTCGAGTTGTTCGGGAAGGATGTGCGCGAGGCCTCGATGGAGGCGGCGCGGCGCGTGATGATGGACTACCACGCAATCACCTCCGGCAAGCGCAACTTCACACCGGAGCGATCACTGGAGTTGTTCGTGGAAGCGCGGGCGTACCTGGAGCAGACACTTGCCTCGCCGCACGCTGGCGCGACCGTGGTGGTCACCCATCACGCGCCCCACTCCGGCAGCGTGCACGAGCGATGGTCTCGGGACCTCGCGAGCGGCGCCTTCGCCTCCGACCTGGGATCACTGCTGGACCGCGCGGACCTCTGGGTGCACGGCCACACGCACGACAGCTTCGACTACCGGGTGCGCCGCACGAGGGTCGTCGCCAACCCGATGGGCTATCGGGAATCCGACTGGCTGCGGCCCATGCCCGAAGCGGCGCGCCACAAGGTGCGCCTGGAGAATGCCGACTTCGACGCAGGGTTGGTGATCGAACTCACCGGACCCTGAGCGCCGCGCGGGATTGCTCAGCTCTCGACCGGAACGGCGACCGCAGCCGGAGCTTCTTCGCGACGACCGGCGATGCCTTGCAGCGTCTCGGTCGTCGGACTCGCCAGCAGGGTCTTCAGCGCGGGGCCCGACAGGTTGTGTTCCAGCACCAGCACGCGGATGGCGTGGAGCGCCGTGGCGTCCTCCGCGATCTTGAGAATCTGCTGCGCCTCATGCGCATAGAGATGCATCCAGCCAGTCAGGTCTTCCGGATCGAGTTCCGCAAGGTCCTGAAGGCGCGCCTGAAGTTTGGGGGACAGTGCCAAGACAGCTCTCCAGTCTGGGTAGGCCGGCGTTGCGCTGCCGGCGGGGTGGATGCGAAAGAGTGTGTGTGCCGGCGGTTGCAGAGTGATGAAGCGAGGACTGTCTCAATGCGACGACGCCCCGAAAACTCTTTTCACTCTGCAGCGCCCTTCGAAGGGAAACTACGGCTGCAAGCGCGCGTTCTTCACACCTTTTGCGCGACGGGTGCGCGCAGCAGTGCAGAGCCCGGCCAGCTGCTCGCAGACAGGCGGTCGTACTGCGGCGGAAACACGGGCTTCACGCCGAGCGATTCTGCGGCGTGCCAGCCCCATCGCGGGTTGTCGAGGAACGCGCGTGCAAGCGCAACCTGATCCGCCCGACCGCTCGCCACGATGGCCTCGGCCTGCGCGGGCGTGACGATGAGCCCGACCGCACGCGTGACAATGCCGACTTCCTTGCGGATACGCTCGGCAAACGGCACCTGGTAGTCGGGCGCAACGGGAATGGAAATGCCGAGCGTGATGCCGCCGCTAGTGACGCAGACGTAGTCCACGCCTTCGGCCTGGAGCGCACGTGCGAAAACGACGGCTTCTTCCACCGTGATGCCCCCTGCCGTCCAGTCGGACCCCGTGATGCGCGCACCGAGCGCCACGTGCGCCGGCAGCACCGCACGCACGGCATGCGCGACCTCCAGCGGAAAGCGCAGTCGATTCTCCAGCGACCCGCCGTAGCGATCCGTGCGCTTGTTGGCGATGGGCGAAGTGAACTGATGCAGCAGATAGCCGTGCGCCGCATGCAGCTCGATGACCGACAGCCCGAGCGCCACCGCACGACGCGCCGCCTGCACGAAGGCATCTCGCACACGCGCGAGACCGGCTTCATCCAGTTCGGCCGGGGTATGCCAGCCATCCGTAAATGGCACGGCCGACGGCGCGACGGTCTGCCAGGGGTCCGCCTCGGCAGCGAGCGCCCGCCCGCCTTCCCATGGACGCTGCGCCGATGCCTTGCGCCCGGCGTGGCCGAGCTGAATGCCGAAGCGCGTGCCGGGCAGCGCTACACGCCGCGCGGAAGCCAGCACGCGCGCAAGCGCGGCCTGCGTGTCGTCCGACCACAGACCCAGGCAGTGATGCGTGATGCGCCCCAGGCGCTCGACCGCCGTGGCCTCGAGCATGACGAGACCCGCACCGCTCATCGCGAGCGTCATCAGGTGCTGGGTGTGCCAGTCGGGCTCGGCGCAACCGTCGTGGCTGCTGTACTGGCACATGGGGGCCACGGCGATGCGGTTGGGCACGTGCACCGGGCCGATATCCAGCGGTTGAAACAGTGTAGCGGTCAAGACGCTCTCCGGAATGCGGGGGCCGATCAGGGAAGGTGCGGACGTTCGGCCGCGATGCGGGCGAGCGTGGTGTCTCGCCCGAGGAGTTCCAGCACGGCATCGATGGCAGGCGTCTGGGCTTCGCCCGTGACCATGACCCGCAGCGGCATCGCGAGCTTGGGCATCTTCATGCCGAACTCGGTGACCGTGGCCTTGATGGCCTCGCTGATGGCGGGCTTGTCCCACGCGATGGTGCCGAGGCGCGCGACCAGCGAATCCACCATCGCGCCCAGGCCCGCGGCGTAGTGCTGCGCTCGCAGTTCGTCCGTGGGGTGCATGGCGCGGTAGAAGTACACGGCGGCATCCGCCAGTTCTTCCACCGTGTTGACCCGCTCCTTGAGCAGCGCCACCACGCGCACGAGATCCGGCCCGCCGGCGGTGTCGCAGCCATCCCGCGCGAGGAAAGGCGTAACCAGCGTGGCGAGGCGCGAGTCGTCCGCCGCCTTGAGGTACTGCTGGCTGAGCCACAGGAGTTTTTCGGGGTTGAACTTGGCGGGGCTGCGGCTGATGTGGCCGAGGTCGAACCACTCGACGAACTGCTCCATGGAGAACGTCTCGTCGTCGCCGTGGGACCAGCCCAGCCGCGCGAGGTAGTTGTTGAGGGCCTCGGGCAGGTAGCCGTCGTCGAAGTACTGCATGACGCTGACCGCCCCGTGCCGCTTGGAGAGGCGCTCGCCGTCCTCCCCGAGGATCATCGGCACATGCCCGAAGTGCGGCACCGCGGCGCCCAGCGCCCGGTAGATGTTGATCTGCCGGGGCGTGTTGTTGACGTGGTCGTCCCCGCGGATAACGTGGGTGATGTTCATGTCCCAGTCGTCGATGACCACTCCGAAGTTGTACGTGGGCACGCCGTCCGCCCGCATGATGACGAGGTCGTCCAGCTCTTCGTTCGCGAAGCTGATGTCGCCCTTGACCAGGTCGTTCCACGTGACCACCCCGGAATCGGGGTTGCGGAACCGGATGACCGGCCGCACGCCCGCCGGGGGTGTCTTGCCCTTGGCATTTTCCGGGCGCCAGCGGCCGTCGTACCGGGGCTTGAGCCCGGCGGCGCGCTGCTGCTCCCGCATGGTGTCCAGCTCTTCCTTCGAGGCATAGCAGTGGTACGCCTTGCCCTCGGCCAGGAGCTGGTCGACGACCGCCCGGTACCGGTCCAGCCGCTGCATCTGGTAGAAGGGGCCCTCGTCGTAGTCCAGCCCCAGCCAGTCCATGGCGTCCAGGATGGCCTGGGTGGAGGCCGCCGTGGAGCGCTCGACGTCGGTGTCCTCCACACGCAGGACGAAGGTGCCGCCGTGCCGGCGGGCAAACGCCCAGGAGAACAGGGCCGTGCGGGCCCCGCCGAGATGGAGGTAGCCCGTGGGGCTGGGCGCGAAGCGGGTGCGGATCATAGGTGCGAAACCAGAGGCAGAAAAGCCCCTGATTCTACGTGAGCATTCCAGACAGATGGGCACCGATTGACCGGCCCGGGGGGCCTATGGTGTAATCCGCGTCCTTCTCGGTGGGCAGTTAGCTCAGCGGTAGAGCACTGCCTTCACACGGCAGGGGTCAGTGGTTCGATCCCACTACTGCCCACCACCCTCCTCCAGTGAATCCGTCGTCCGGTCCTCGGCCATTGTTCTTGAGCCGAAGGTAACTCCTTCGAATCGGGTTCGTGCACGTCCACCAGCACCTTGGGTGCTCGGCGATCGCAAATTCCGACGTATTCTTCTCGCTCAGACGGTTCACCCCGAACCCGGCCGCCAGAAGATCCGCAATGTCTTCGACACACCGCCATGACGCGCGTCGGCTCCGCCGATGGATGTACGCGAACTCATTCGATCAGTTCTGCACGGACGCCGATTCGCACATTCTTGGGACCCTGACCCACGAAACAAGTGGTGACCTGGAGCATACCCAGAAGGTCGCCTGGGAATCGCAGATCCGGATTCTGAAGTCCGTCTCGCTTCCCAAGCGATTCGTCGACTCAAGGCGTCTGTACCTCGAGCTTGCCGTGCCCCGGCTTGGGCGACGGGTCGACGTGGCGATGATCGTTGGCCCAATCCTGTTCATCATCGAATTCAAGGTCGGGGAGAAGTCGTTCACGAGAACGGCGATCGATCAGGTTCTCGACTACGCACTCGACTTCCGCAACTTCCACGACACGAGCCACGACATTGCCATCGTCCCGGTATTGATCGCCACGGATGCCGCTCCCCATGCATTGGATTTCCGCGTCGTAGCTCCGCCCGATCTTCCATCTCAGCCAGTGCTGGCGAGCGCGAATCAAATCTCCGACGTCATCTCCGCGGCAGTTGACCAATGCGGCAGAGCGAGCCTAGACATAGACGCATGGGAACAAGGTCGGTATCTGCCGACGCCGACCATTGTCGAGGCAGCACGCGCCCTCTATGCCGGGCACTCCGTCTCAGAAATCTCACGCCACGATGCAGGGGCCAAAAACCTCAAGATCACAGTGCAGGCAGTCGAGGACATCATCCAACACTCCCGCGCCTACAAAAGAAAATCTGCCTGCTTCGTCACTGGGGTACCAGGCGCGGGAAAGACACTCGTTGGTCTCGACGTTGCAAACCGCCATATGGATTCGACCGCCTCGACCTATAGCGTTTTCCTTTCTGGCAATGGCCCGCTCGTCGCTGTATTGCGCGAGGCACTCGTACGAGACCGCGTGGAGCGTGCCCGCCAAGTCGGCAAGACAGTGCGAAAAGGCGATGCGCGGGAGGAAGTGGAAGGATTCATTCAGAACGTGCATCACTTCCGAGACGAATGTCTGAGGGATAGAGAAGCACCACCCGAGCACGTCGTTCTCTTTGACGAAGCGCAGCGCGCGTGGGATCGCGAGCAAACATCCGCCTTCATGCGAAAGAAGAAAGGCGTTCTCGAGTTCGATGAATCGGAGCCAGCATTCCTCATATCCTGTCTCGATCGCCATGAGGATTGGGCGGTCATCGTCTGTTTGGTCGGGTCAGGGCAAGAGATCAACACAGGCGAAGCGGGCATCTCGGAATGGCTCGAGGCAATGGTTCGACGATTCTTGAATTGGGACATCTATTTGTCTCCCGCGCTATTCCAAGACGGCAACTGCAGTTCGGAGCTACAACAGCGGACCCTAGCCCACAACAAGACAGTACAGAATGCCGCGTTGCACCTTGAAACTTCAATGCGCTCCTTTCGGACCGAGAGACTGAGCGCATTTGTGAAGCAAGTTCTTGACATCGATTCTGAGTCTGCGCGGCGTACTCTGCGTGACATGTCAGATCGCTATCCGATGGCGGTCACCCGCGACCTCGCAAAGGCCAAGACTTGGCTGAGGGCCCGCGCTCGTGGCACTGAGCGGTACGGCATCGTCGTCTCCTCCCAAGCTGAAAGACTTAAGCCGCACGCGATTGACGTGCGGGTCAAGACAGATCCCGTCAAGTGGTTCTTGGACGGAAAGGACGATGTTCGTTCCTCCTACTATCTGGAGGAAGTCGCCACGGAGTTTCAGGTCCAAGGGCTCGAATTGGACTGGGTCTGTGTCGTGTGGGACGGTGATCTGCGATTTGCACAGGGTAGCTGGCAGCACAGGGAATTCCGTGGCTCCAAGTGGAATCGCATCCACAAGGCTGAACGACAACGCTATCTCGAGAACGCCTATCGCGTGCTGCTTACCAGAGCGCGCCAAGGGATGGTCGTGGTCGTCCCAGAGGGTGATGATCAAGATCCGAAACGCGCCCCTGACATTTACGACCAGACCTATTGCTATCTGCGATCCCTGGGGATAGCCGAAATATGAAGAAAGTTGATGACGCTCTTGCGTCTGCCAGTCTTCGGAGAAGCCAGGTCAACGCCACTCCGATATCGTCGGTTTGGCCTCGGCCTCGTGCCCCCATTTCCGGTCGACTCCGTTGTCGCAACGGTCCGCGCGGCCTATCGTTCCGCCAAATTGAAGGGGTTCAACAATGGGACATCGAACCTTTTGAAGTCCGACGTGTTCCGCGTTACCACGGTCAGCTGATGAACAAGCGCCGTCGAGGCAATCATCGCGTCTTCGTAAAGGGTGTCGGGTGCGCGGTGCATGAGGCGCGCCCAAAGCCGAAAGGTGCGACCGTCCATGGGCACAACATTGAAGGCGTCGGAGAGCAGGTTAGCCCAAGCTTCAATCTCTCCCGCCTTTGCTTCGTCCTGTTCTCGAGTGATCTCGATACCCGCCTGGATCTCGCCCAGCGTCACGGCTGAGAGGTACAGATCCGTCTCGGGCACCGACCTTAGCCAAGCCGCCACCCCACCGTGCGGCTTGCGCTTTCGAAGTTCCGAGACGACATTCGTATCCAGGAGATACACGGCTACTCCGCCGCCCGAACAGCCCGCCGTCGAGCTGCGCCGCGAGGCCGAACCAGCGTGTCTGTCCTTCCCTCCTCAGCGAGGAGCAAGGCCTTGATCGTTGGCCGCGCGGTCGCCTGGAGACGGCGCCACTCTTCAACCGGCACGAGCACGGCTGTCTCTACTCCGCGCTTGGTCACGAGTTGCGGTCCCTCGGAAATACAAGCTTCGAGCAATTCACTGAAACGCGCCTTGGCGTCTTGCACTGGCCAGATATTCATGGGCACCTCTAACTAGTCAGACAACTAGTCTATTGTCACTGCCTTCCCCGCGCAACCGCAGGGGTACCAAGCGCTCGCAGACGCCGGGATTCAGAAGTGCAAAGCGCGGGTTCCGCCGAGGCGGTGCCTTTGGGGGCGCCTCTGAGCGAGTCCGCCGTTTGGCCGGCCGCGATTCCCCGGACGGAGTCCGGGCTACGGCGCATGAATCTAGACCGGGGCGGGACTCCCGTAGCCCGGGCTTCGCCCGGGGCGGTGCCCGCCATTTCGACTGCGTGCTGACGTCTCTCCCCCGCTCTCCCAACTCGCCCCCTTTCCTCCGTCCCCGCCACATCCCCCACGCCTCACCGGCTCGGCACCACGTAGATCTTCTTCGGGCTGTAAGGGTTGCCGGCCCCGTAGGGGTTGTTGAGGCTCTCTGGCGAATAGGGGCTGCCGAACCGGCCATACGGGTTGGAGACCGAGTCCGGGTCGAAGCGGTTGGTGCTGAGCCGGCCGCGGTAGTTGCCGTCCTGGTCGTATAGGCGCGGGGCATCCGTGGCGTACGGATTGCGCCAGGACTTGTTGCTGTAGGGGCTGCCGAATTCGCTGTACGGGTTCATCAGCCCGTCGGCGCGGTACGGGCTGCCGGCGCCGTAGGGGTTGTCGAGGCAATCGGGGTCGTAGGGGCAGACGGCCTCGGCGGGGCGCGCCATCGACAGGAAGACGCAGAGCGCGAATCGGATGGACGGGGTCATCGGGGTCTCCTCGAGGCGATGGGCACGGCAGTCATTGTTCGCCTCCCGGTGGCTCAGGGGATGAGCCTCCGGTTCGCGCAGACCAGCGCTGACACTGGATTTTTTCAAGACACTTGTTCATGCCAGTTTTACTGTTTAGTATTGCCACCATGAACACCGAGCCCATCTTCACCCTCGACGACATCGCCACCCTGGCCGAGCTGCCGCGCCGCACGGTCCGCTACTACATCCAGACCGGCCTCGTGGATCGGCCGGAGGGCATCGGCAAGGGCGCCTCGTACACCCGGCGTCACCTCGAACAACTGCTGGAGATCCGCAAGTGGCAGCTGGCCGGCTTGTCTCTGGAACGTATCGGCGAGCTCATGCGCCAGCCGGATGCGCGGGACATACCGCCGGCACCGCGGCGGGCCGGCACGGTGGAGGTATGGAGCCATCTGGTCGTCGCGGACGGCGTTGAAGTCACCCTCGAGCCCGGTCGAGCGGGCCTCTCGCCCGAGCAGGTGCGGGCATTCTTCCGCGCGGTCACCCAGGCCTATGCGGACATCCAAGGCAAGGAGCGCAACGAATGAGTGTGCAGGCATCCTCCCTCTCCGGGCCCCTGGGCGAGCGCGTCGCCCTGTGCAAGGTGGCCGTCTCGGCCGTCCTGGCTGACCTTCTGGCAGAAGTCACCGTCACGCAGACCTACCGCAACGAAGAAGACACCAACATCGAGGCCACCTACACGTTCCCGCTGCCGGTAGACGCCGTGCTGCTGTCGCTGGATGTCGCACTCGGCGGCCGACGCCTGCAGGGCGTGGTGGTCGAGAAATCCCAGGCAGAAGAGCAGTACGAAGAAGCCATCGAAGAAGGCGACGCCGCCGTCCTGCTCGAAAACCCCGAGCCGGGGCTCTACACGATGAACGTCGGCAACCTGCTGGCGGGTGAGACGGCGATCATCACCGTGCGCTATGCCCTCCTCCACCGGTGGAACGGTGACTGCCTGCGGTTTCACCTGCCGACCACCATCGCACCGCGGTATGGCAAGTCTCCCCTCGCGCCGCATCAGGCACCCGAGCGCTCGCTCGCCGTCGAGGGTCAGTTTTCAGTCGACATCGAGGTCACGGGGGCGCTGCGCAACGCGCAGTTCGACTGCCCTACTCACCCGGTCCGGCTTTCCCGCGCGGACGGCAAACTGAAACTCACGCTTGCCGGACCTCTCGCGGCGATGGACCGCGACTTCGTCCTCAATGTCCGGATGCCCGTGGGCGAGCGCAACTTCGTCATGACCGGGCAGGATGGCGACGGTATCGCGGCCATTGCGAGCTTTCAGCCGTTCTTTCCGGGGCTTCGACATCCGCAGCCGCTCAATCTCGTCGTCGTCATGGACTGCTCAGATTCCATGCTCGGCGATTCCATGAATCAGGCGCGTCGCGCCTTGAATGTGATGCTGGAAAGGCTGCAGCCGGCAGACAGACTGAACATCGTGGCCTTTGGCACCCATGTGAATGCGTGGTCGTCCGCATTGCTTGAATGCACGCCCGGTGTTCTTGTGCGCGCCCGGCACTTTGCGTCTACGTTGAAGGCGAACATGGGCGCAACCGAAATCGAAGCCGCGCTCGAATCGGCGTACGCGTCCATCGGGCACTTTGGCCCGGCAGACATCTTCCTCGTCACCGACGGCCACGTGAGCAACTGGCAACCCGTGGTGGAGCAGGCGCGGCAGTCCGGCCACCGGTTCTTCACCGTCGGGGTGGGCAGTTCCGTGTCGGAGGGCTTTGTCCGGGGGCTGGCGTCGGCGACCGACGGCGCTTGTGAACTCGTGACCCCCAACGAGGGCATGGCGGACAGCGTCGTCCGGCACTTCGACCGCATGCGCATGGCCTACGCCAAGCGTGTGGCCCTGCGTTGGCCAGCGGGCGCGGTGGAGGTGCATCCCGCCCACTTCGGTGCCATTTTCGAAGGGGAGACCGTGACAGCCAGCGCACGGTACGCGCAGACGCCGGCGGGTGGCGACGTTGTCCTGGAGATCGAACTCGCCACTGGCGAGATCGCGCAGCAGAAACTGACAATGACCAAACCAGCGCCGGCCGCGAACAGAATCTCGACCGTCGCCCGCCTGGCCGCCGCAGCCCGCGTGGCCGCGCAAGACGACGATCGAGCCCTCGCCACCGCACTTCGCTACCAGCTGGTGGGGCCGTTCACCCGCTGGCTCGTTGTGGTGGAGCGCGCCGATAGCGAGAAGGCAGTGCATCTGCCGAGGTTGCGCAAGGCGCCGCATACGGTGGCGGCGGGATGGGGGGGCTTGGGGCAGGCGTATTCGGCTTTTCTGGCAACCGAAGACTTTGGGGTGATGAAATGCGCATCGTTCAGCGCCATCCCGCGCGGCAATCTCTTCGATGCGGATGACACTGCGGACGACAATCTCTCCCGCGACGCCGACGATACAGAGGCTGCCGAGGATTTCGTGTACTCGTTCGGATTCTTTCCCCTCATCTCCACGCTCAAGAATTGGCCTGCCAGCGTCAACGCGACATCAGCGCACCGCCTCCTCAAGGAAAGGTTCATGCTGCCGCTGTTCGCCGAGGTCTGGTCGCGTGCGGAAGAGCTTGGTGTGGAGGCCGATGATGCTGCCACGATCGTCCTGGACCAGACTCTTCGTATGCAGACAGCCGACATGTCGCTCAGACGGGATGCGCAGCGCGCGCTGGGCGCGCTGACGCTCGCAGTAGACACTATCACCCGGAAAATCGGACGGGACATCGCGGCGGAACTCCGCCAGCTTGCCGGGGCAATCGTGGCTCGCCTCGACGAAGAATGGAAACGCCGGCGCGCACTGCGATAAAGCCCTGAACGGCGGGCGGGCGTCGTGTCGACGCCGCTCACGATCCCCGGACGGAGTCCGGGCTACGCGCCGCCCTCCTCCAGCCACCTTGCCTAGCTTTGCCAAACGCTCTAGCCTCGTTTCGTACGTAAACCCGCCTGAACGAGCGTCGATTCATGAGCACGATGAACATCTCTCTGCCGGACAGCCTCAAGGCATTCGTCGATGAACAGGTGAGTCAGCGGGGCTACGGCACGAGCAGCGAATACGTGGGAGATCTCATCCGCCGGGACCGGGACAGGCAACGTTTGCGGGGCCTGCTGCTCGACGGCGAAATGTCTGCCGCGACCATTCAGGCGGATGACACCTACTTTGATAGCTTGCGTGCTCGTTTACCTGCGACGCTCAAGTCCGATCGCAGGTCGTAGGCGTCGTACTGACCGCCCCGGACGAAGTCCGGGCTACCCGCCCGCACCCAGCTTTATCACTGCCACCTCGATCGCTTCGAGCGCCTCACGAGCGCCCAGGCCGATCGCGACATCCATCGGCCGGGGCACTTCGGGCTCGCGCACGTTGATGCGCACGAGCAGGCGGCGCGTGCGCTCGCCGAACAGCCGGACGGACGGAATGGCGGTACCCGCGCCGAGTTCCACGACGACCGGCCGCCGGGTCGTGCCGAGCCAGTCGACCAGATCGCCTTCCGCGGCCTCGTAGCGGTCGCCCGCCCAGCCCCAGTCGCCGAACATGAGGATGTTCGGCCGCGCGAGTGCGCCGCACTGCGGGCACGTCGGCAACGCGCCGCGCCATTCGCATACGGACTCGTCGATGTCCGGCGAGAGATCATCCGCCAGCCACACGGGTCGGCCGCAGTCGTCCATGCACTGCAGGCGGTGGATGGAGCCGTGGCACTCGACCACGTGGGCAGACGCAATGCCCGAGAGCTGGAACTGCCCGTCGACGTTCGAAGTGAAGACGCGAAGCCCTTTCGGCTTGCTGTGCGCGAGGCGCTGCAGCACCGCGAAACCTTCGTGCGGGCGCGTCTCGCGATAGAGCTTGAGGCGGTGTCCGTAGAAGCCCCACGCGAGCCGCGGCACGCTGTCGAACGCGGCGGGGCACGCGATGTCCGTGAAGCCCAGGCGATGGCGACCGAGCCCGGGATACGCTTTCCAGAAACCGGCCGGCCCGCGGAAATCGGGCAGGCCGGAATCCACGCCCATGCCGGCCCCGGCAGTGACGAGGATGGCATCGGCCTCCGCGATGCAGCGCGCGGCGCGGGCGATGGCGTCGGCCCAGTCGCGCACTTCAGCACCACGATCGGAACGGCTGTCGTGCGATGGGTCTGGGTGCTTCTCCGGTGGCATGCAGCCCTCCTGTACCTGGTCTGACGGACAGGATAGCCGCCGAGTGGCTCAGGGCGTGAGCCCGTCGAACACGCGGGTGAATCAGCGATGTTCGACGCCTGCTTGCCGCGATGCCTCAGTCCAGCTTCTTCGCCTTCTTCCGCGCCTTGCGCACCTCGTCGCCGGTCAGGTCGTAGCCCGGATGCTTCCCGCCCATGAGCAGGCCGAAGGTGGTCTGCGTGGCCTTGTCCGGATGATCCAGCCCGAGGATGTGACCCAGCTCGTGCGCCACGGTGCGGCTGATGGAGCCCTGCCGGAACACGCCACCTTCGGACAGCGGGAACCGCCGCAGCGCACCGGCCGCGCCCTTCCCCTTGTCGGTCCACTGGCCCACGACCACGCGGCGCAGCTTGCGGCGCGCGTTGCCCTGCGAGGCCTCACCCAGATAGGGCACGAGCACCACCGTGATGACGCCATCGGCTTCCGGCTCGAAGTCGATCAGCCGGTACAAGGCGTCGATGCGCGCGGGGTCGGACTCCCCCTCGCTGTCGCGCACCGCTCCGGTGATGAACTCGATATGCGCACGCCGGCCGGGCGGCGCGAGCGCCTTCCGCGACTCCGCGGCGACGAGTTCGAAGACGATGCCCGCCGGACTCCAGATGCGGTTGACCTCGGGAAGGATGGTCCGGCGGATGTCCTCCGCGGTCACCCACGAGCGCAGGACGCGCCCGCCCTTGGCCATGTCGACGTCGGTCAGCACGAAGATCCTCAGCGGTACGCGCAGCGTTTCCTGGGCCTCGGCCAGGGTCGGCACTCCGGCAAGCGGCGTGCAGGCGGCGAGAACGGCGAGGAATCGGCGTCGGTCGATCGGCATGGGCTCGGGAACCTCCAGGGTGGCAGCGGCGGAGTGTGCGCCAAGGCGAACGCGGCGCGAAGAGTCGGGGCTGCCCGCCGCAGTCGCCCGGATGAAGGTTCATGCAGCCCGTTATGCGCGCTATGAAGAGTCAGGTATGCCGCGCCCGAGGATGCTTTCCCCGGCCGATCGGGCTAGCATGGACCGATTCGCTGGAGGAGAGAGCCATGGAAAAGCCCGTGTACGGGTTCGTGGGTGTGGGGCAGATGGGCGGGCCGATGTCGGCGCGTCTGCTGGCCGCCGGTCACAAGGTCGTCGTGTTCGACAACAGCACCGCAGCCGTCGACGCCGCCGTGCAAAAGGGCGCCGAGCGCGGTGCCTCGGCCAAGGACGTCGCCGATCGTGCGGACATCGTGTTCATGAGCCTGCCCACGCCGGAGATCGTCCTCGCCGTGGCGCTCGGCGCCGGTGGCGTCGTCGAAGGGTCCCGAGTGCGCCGGGTGGTGGACTTCTCCACCATCGGACCACGCGCGGCCACCAGTGCCGCCGCGGGCCTGGGCGCCCGGAACATCCAGTACGTGGACGCCCCGGTGAGCGGCGGCGTGAAGGGCGCCACCAACGGCACCCTGGCAGTGATGGTCGCCTGCCCCACGCCGGTCTACGAGGAACTGCAACCCATCCTCGGCACCTTCGGCAAGCTGTTCCATCTGGGCGAGACGCCCAGCCAGGCGCAGACCATGAAGCTCGCCAACAACCTGCTCTCGATGACCGCCATCGCCATCACCTCCGAAGTGATGGTCATGGGCGTGAAGGCCGGGCTCGACGCGAAGACCATGCTGGAAGTCATCAACAACGGCACCGGCCGCAACACGGCCAGCACGGACAAGTTCCCGCGGGCGGTGCTCCCCGGCACCTTCGACTTCGGCTTCACCACCGGCCTCGCCTACAAGGACGTGTGCCTGTGCGTGAACGAAGCCGAGGCCCTGGGCGTGCCCATGGTGGCCGGCGGCGCGGTGCGCGAGCTCTACGCCATCACCCAGGCCACCCTGGGCGCGAATTCCGACTTCACGGCGGTGTGCAAGGTCATCGAAGACTGGGCCGGCGTCAAAGTGCGCGGTTGACGCACGCCGGTCCGGACGTCCCTTTCCGGAGGAGGAAAGTGTCATGGGAATCGTCGAACCGATCCGCGGTGCTTCAGGCGCCACGGTGGAGCCGCTCGCGGCCAGTCTCGCCCGTCAGGCCGTCGCGGTACGCTGGGAGGACATCAGCCCGGCCGTCCGCGACAAGGTCAAGGTCTGCCTGCTCGACCTGATCGGCTGCGCCTTCGAATCGCTCGCCCTGCCCTGGAGCCGTCAGGCGCAGTCGCTCGCCCTGCCGCTTCCAGCGGGCACGCCGGGGACGGCCACCATCATCGGGCTGCCGGTGTTCGCGACGCCGGCCGACGCCGCCTTCGCCAACGCGGTGATGGGCCACGGCCTCGTGCGCGAAGACATGCACGCGGGCAGCTTCAGTCACCTGGGCATCGTGGTGCTGCCGTCGCTGCTGGCGCTGGCGCAGGCACGTGCGGTGTCGGGCCGTGACTTCCTCACGGCGGCTGCCATCGGCTACGAAGTGGGTGGCAAGGTCGGGCGCGCCGTGATGACTTCCGAACTCGCCCGCATTCACCGGCCCACGGGCGTCACCGGGCCCATCGCCGCGGCCGCGGCCTGCGCCCGCCTCCTGGGGCTCGATGCGCCGACCACCACCAGTGCCATCGCGCTCGGCGTCAATGCCGTGGCCGGCTTCAACCAGTGGGCGCACACCGGCGGCAGCGAAATGTTCTTCGAGGCCGGCGCCGCCGCGCGCAGCGCCGTCACTTCCGCGCGGCTTGCGCAGAGTGGTGCCTTCGGTTCGCCCTCGGCGCTGGACGGCGAAGCCGGGCTGTTCGCCGCCATGCACCGGTCGGTACCGGAACGCGGCATCACGCTGTTCGACGGCGAGCCCGAGATCCTGTCCGTCTATCACAAGCCCGTCCCGGCCTGTAACTTCGCGCAGACCGCCTGCCTCGCCGCGGCGCGCGTGGCACAGCAGCATCGCGTGAAGCCCGAGGCGATTCGCAGCATCGACATCCACGTGCCTCGCGCCGGCAAGCTCTACCCGGGCTGCGACTCCGTCGGGCCCTTCGACCACGTGCTCCAGGCCAAGATGAGCATCCAGTACAACGTCGCGGCCGCGCTCATCAACGGTCGCGTGGCCGAGGCCAACTTCGCGCTGCTGAAGGATGCGGGGCTGCACCGTCTGCTCGACGTCACCACGCTGTCGGTGGACGATGAGATGACCAGCGCCTTCCCGGGTCTGCAGGGCGGCGAGGTCGAAGTGACAACCGCCGACGGCGCCGTGCACCGCGTTCGCCTCGATAACGTGGTCAACGCAACGCCCGCCGAGGTCCGCGCGCGCTTTCAGGAAGCCACCGCCCAGGTTCTGGGCGAGGCCCGCATGCGCGAGGTCGAGGCCTGCGTCGATGCGCTGGACGACGAAGCCGATGCGGGCGCGCTCGGAGGACTGTTGCGCACCGAAGCCGGACGATGAACGGCGCGCAGCTCGCCGAGAACTTCCTGCAGGCGCTCACCGCCGGCATCCTCACGGGGGTCATCTACGGGCTCATGTGCGTGGGCCTGAGCCTCATCTTCGGGGTCATGCGGGTCATCAACTTCGCCCAGGGCGACTTCATGATGCTCGGCATGTACGCGGCGTGGTTCGTGTTCGGCCTGCTCGTGCCCGGCGGCTCGGGCGGCTCCGTGTTTGCGCCGTACATCGCGGCTCTCGCAGCCGGGCCCATGGTGTTCGTGGCCGGCGTGCTCGTGCACAAGCTGCTCGTGAGTCGCGTCACGGGCATGCGCGGCAACGCGCTGGAGTCCGAAGGCCACTACGCGCAGCTCATCCTCACCCTCGGCATCGCGCTCATCCTGCAGAACGGCGGGCTCTTTGTGTTCGGCTCGCAGCCCGTATCCATCTCCACGCCGCTGTCGTCGAACGCGTGGGAGGTCGGGCCGCTCTACGGTGAGCTCGTGAGCGTGTTCGTCAACCAGGGGCAGCTCGTGTCGGCGGTCATCGCGGCCATCGCGGTGCTCGGTTTCGTGGTGCTCATGAACCGGTCCCGGCTCGGCAAGGCGCTGCGCGCGGCCGCGGACAACCCCGAGGCCGCGCTGTACATGGGCATCGACGTGGAGCGCGCCCACCGCATCGCCTTCGGCTTCGGCGTGGCGATCACGGGCGTGGGCGGCGGCCTGCTCGCCTCGTCATATCCGTTCCAGCCTTACGTGGGCCTCGAGTACGTGATCGTGATGTACGCCGGCGTGGTGCTGGGTGGCCTGGGCAGCGTGTCCGGCGCATTCTTCGGCGGGCTCACCATCGGCCTGGTGCAGCAGCTCTCGACGCTGTTCCTGCCGCAGCAGCTCCAGAACACCGCCATCTTCGTGGTGTTCCTGGCCATCGTGCTCGTCCGGCCGCAGGGCCTCTTCGGCCGCGCGGTGCGTCGCGCATGAACACCCTGCGCCACCGGCACACCATCGCCATCGTCGTATTCGGCATCGTGTATGCCGCGATCACGATGTTCGTCGAGAACTCCTACTACCAGCTCATCATGGCCGTGGTTCCCGTGTGGGCGGTCATGGGTCTCGCGTGGAATCTGTTCAGCGGCTACAGCGGGCTGGTGTCCTTCGGGCACGCGGCGTTCTTCGGGCTTGGCGCGTACTTCGTCGCGCTCGCGCAGACTCACTGGGGCCTGTCGCCGTGGATCTCCATCCCGTGCGCCGGCGTGCTGGGCGGTCTCGCCGGCATCGTGGTGGGCATGCCCACGTTCCGGCTGCGCGGCCACTACTTCGCCCTCGCGATGCTCGCCTACCCGCTCGCACTGCTCTACGTGTTCGAATGGCTGGGCTATCAGGAACTCACGCTGCCCATGCAGCGCGAGGCGCCGATCCTCTACATGCAGTTCGAGGACCATCGCGTGTACGGCCTGCTCGCCCTCGCCCTCATGCTGGGGGCCATGGCGCTCACCCGCCGGCTCGAACGCTCGCGCTTCGGGCTGTCCCTGCTGGCGATCAAGCAGGACGAAGCCGCGGCCGAGGCCGCAGGCATCGACGCCCGCGCCTGGAAGCTCAAGGCGCTCACGCTGAGCGGAGCGATGGCCGGCGCGGCGGGCGGCTTCTACGCGATCGTGCTGCTGGTGGTCACGCCGGCGGCGGTGTTCGGCATGCTGGTGTCGGCTCAGGCGCTCATCGTCACGATGTTCGGCGGCGTCGGCACGGTGTGGGGGCCGGTGATCGGCGCGGTGGTCCTGGTACCGCTGAGCGAACTCCTGCACGCGAAGCTGGGCAACCTCGTGCCGGGCATCCAGGGCGTCGTGTACGGCGTGGCCATCGTCGCGGTGATCCTGCTCGCGCCGGAAGGCGTGTTCTGGAAACTGCGGGACCTCCGGCAGTCGCGTCGAGTCCCCGATGACGAACCGGTCGCCGCGGCCGCCGCTGCGCCGGCCGCGGACATCGCGCGTCCGGAGCGCCACCGCACCGGGCAGGAAGCGGTGATCCTCGAGGCACGCGGCGTGTCGAAGAGCTTCGGCGGGCTGAAGGCGGTGCAGAGCGTCTCGTTCGAGGTCCGCGAGGGCGAGATCCTCGGCATCATCGGCCCGAACGGCGCGGGCAAGACGACGCTCTTCAATCTGCTGAACGGCTTCGTGCGTCCGGACGAAGGCGAGGTCCGATTGGACGGCCGCGTGATCACCGGCACCCGCCCCGACCAGATCTGCGCGGCCGGCGTCGGCCGGACCTTCCAGGTGGTGAAGCCGTTCCGGCGGATGACGGTCCTCGACAACGTGGTCGTGGGCGCCTTCGTGCATGCGAGTTCCGAGGCCGACGCACGGCAGCGGGCGCAGGAAGCCGTTCGACGCGTGGGTCTGGAGGCCGAGAGCGGACGCCTCGCGGGTCAGCTTTCCACGAAGCAACTGCGTCTGCTCGAACTCGCCCGCGCACTCGCCGGACAGCCGAAGCTGCTGCTGCTCGACGAAACGCTCGCGGGCCTCGGTCCGCAGGATGCCGCCGAGGTCGTGGACGTGATCCGCAGCCTCGCGGGAACGGGACTCACCGTCGTGATCATCGAGCACACCATGCCGGCCATGGTGAAGCTCGTGGACCGCTTCGTCGTGCTGGACCACGGCGCCGTGCTGACCTCCGGGCTGCCCGCCGCCGTCACGCGCGACCCCGCCGTGATCGACGCCTACCTCGGCAAACGCTGGCGGGCCGCCCATGCTTGAGATCGCGAACCTGCACGCGGGCTACGGCGCCATCCCGGTGCTGAACGACGTGTCGCTCCGCGTGGGCGCGGGCGAGTTCGTGGCCATCGTCGGCCCCAACGGCGCCGGCAAGACGACGCTGTTCAAGACCATCTCCGGCATCGTCCGACCGACACGGGGCGCCATCCGCTTCGAAGGCGCCGATCTCGCCTCGGTGCCGGCACACGCCCGCGCAAGGCTCGGCATCGCCCACGTGCCGGAAGGCCGGCAGGTCTTCCCGTCGATGACCATCCTCGAAAACCTGGAGATGGGGGCGTACGCTCCGGCGGGTCGGCGTGTATGGCGCGAGAACGTGGAGCGCATCTACGGCTGGTTCCCGCTGCTGAAGGAACGCTCGTCCGCGCTGGCCGGCTCGCTGTCCGGCGGGCAGCAGCAGATGCTCGCGGTGGCCCGGGGGCTGGCGTCCGCGCCGCGCCTGCTCATGCTCGACGAGCCGTCCATGGGCCTGTCGCCCGCGGTCGCCGACGAGATCTTCGAGCGTATCGTGGCGATCCGGGCGGAGACGAAGCTCACCGTGCTGCTGGTGGAGCAGCGGGTCGCGGAAGCCCTGCACTTCGCCGACCGGGGCTACGTGGTCGAAGCCGGCCGCGTGGTGCTCGAAGGCACGCACGAAACGCTCCAAAAGGATGACCGGGTACGCCAGGCCTATCTCGGCATGTGAGGCCGGCGGCAACCGCACAACGACAACACGCAGGGAGGATGCAGCAATGAACACATCGGACACATCTCGCAGAAAGGCCCTCGGGCTGGCTCTGGCCGCGGTCGCGCTGTCGGCCTTTGCGACCGGCGCAGCGGCCCAGAAAAAGACGGTGGAAGTGGGTCTCATCGCGCCGATGACCGGCCCGTGGGCCCGGCAGGGTCAGGTGATGAAGATGGCGGCGGACCTCGCCATCGAGAAGATCAACCAGGAAGGCGGCATCAAGGCGATGGGCGGCGCGCAGCTCGCGCTGAAGGTCTTCGACGCCGGCGACACGGTGGAGCGCGCCAAGAATGCGGCGCAGCGCATGGTGGCCGAAGCCCCCGATCTCGTCGGCGCCACCGGCGCCTATCTGAGCTCCTTCACGCTGGCCGTCACGGAAGTGACCGAGCGCGCCCAGCTGCCGGTGCTGACGTTCTCGTATTCGGATCTCATCACCTCGCGCGGCTTCAAGTACGTGTTCCAGACCTCGGCCACCGGCGACCAGCTGGCCGAGGGCTCGCTGCCCGCGCTCATGGACATGGCGGAAAAGGCATCGGGCAAGCGGCCGAAGACCGTGGGCATCGTGATGGACAACACGGCCGCGTCCGTGGCCTTCGCGAAGCCCATCCGCGCCACGATGCTCGACAAGCTGGGGCTCAAGCTCACGGTGGACGAGACCTTCACGCCGCCGCTTTCCAACGCCACACCGCTCATCCAGCGCGTGCGCTCGCAACGGCCCGACTTCCTGCTGCTGATGCCCACCGTGATCGGCGACGCGAAGCTGCTGCTGGAGAAGATGAACGAGTTCGGCATCGGCAAGGGCAAGCTGCCCGCCATCTCCAACGGTGCGGCCATCCTCGATCCGGACCTCCGCAACAACATGAACGTGGAGCAGCTGGAAGGCGTGATGTCCGTCGTTGCCAACTGGAGCACCGCCGCGCAGAAGGACATCATGGCCGAGTTCCGCAAGAAGACCGGCGAGCCCTGGGCGACGCAGCACTTCATCACCACCTACGGCGACATGCTGATCTTCCGCGCCGCGCTGGAAGCCGCCGGCAAGGCCGACCGCGCCGCGGTCGCGACGGCGCTTCGTGCGATGGATCTCGCGACGGGCCCGGCGCAGTTCTTCCCCGGCGGCCGTGTGAAGTTCGACGCGAACGGGCGCCGCGTGGGCGCCGCCCTGCTCATCGTGCAGTGGCAGAAGGGCGTCCCGGTCACGGTGTATCCGCCGAAGGATGCCGTGGCCGCGCCCGTCTGGCCGAAGCAGTAATTCCCTTTTCCCTTTCCCTCAGGAGCCACACCCCATGAACGACGATCTGTTCGAAATCGGTCTCGAGATCCGCAAGGCCGTCCTCGGCAAGGAATTCGTGGAGAAGTCCATCGCGTCTGCCGACGACTTCAACATGCCCATGCAGCGCCTCACCACGGAGTACTGCTGGGGCGCGGTATGGGGACGGGAAGACGGCCTGCCGCGCAAGACGCGCAGCATGCTGAACCTCGCCATGCTCTCGGCGCTCAACCGCCCGCACGAACTCAAGATGCATCTGGCCGGCGCGCTGCGCAACGGCGTGACCCGCGAGGAGATCCGCGAGGTGCTGCTGCAGGTCGCGATCTACTGCGGCATTCCTGCCGGCGTCGACGCGTTCCGCTGCGCGCGAGAAGTGTTCGCAGAGATCGATCGCGCCGACGGCAAGTAACGGGGAGGACGGGCGGCATGACGACGGACACCTACGAGATCAGCGCGGTCCGGTACGCGCACCACGCGCGGCGTTCCCCGGAGAACTTCATCGGGGGCGACGAGCACGATGTGGACATGCCGCTCGACTACTTCGTCTGGGTCATCCGCAATGCGGACCGGACCCTCGTCGTGGACACGGGCTTCGGGGAGGAGATGGCGGCAAAGCGCGGACGGCGGATCCTCCATCCGGTGGGCGAAGGACTTGCCGCCATGGGCATCGCCCCCGACACCGTGGAAGACGTGATCATCACCCACATGCACTACGACCACGCGGGCAACCTCGGCCTATTCCCGAAGGCCCGCTATCACCTGCAGGACCTCGAGATGCAGTTCATCACCGGGCGGTGCATGTGTCATCCCCTCATGCGCCATCCGTTCGAGATCGAGGATGTCGTCACCATGGTGCGCAAGGTCCACGAGAATCGCGTGCAGTTCCACGACGGCGCCTCCGAAGTCGCGCCCGGCGTGGAGGTGCACCACATCGGCGGCCACACGAAGGGCATCCAGGCCGTGCGGGTGCACACCGCGCGGGGCTGGGTCGTGCTGGCGTCCGACACGAGCCACTTCTACGCCCACATGGAACAGGATCGTGTGTTCCCGGTGGTGCATAACGTCGAGCAGATGACTGAAGGGTACGGGCGGCTGCGGCGGCTCGCGACCTCACCGCGCCACATCGTGCCCGGCCACGATCCGCTCGTGATGGCGCGGTATCCGTCCGCGGGCCGCGGGCTCGACGGGTGGATCGTCCGGCTCGACTTCGATCCGGTCTGCTAGCGAGGTTACGGTCTCGGCACCCACCGCCCCTCGTCCACCAGCGCACGCACCTCGGCAGCCACCATGTCCATCAGCGCCCGCGCCGCCGGCGTTACCGGCCGCTGGGCGGACGTGGTGACGACCAGTTCGCGCGTGATGGTCGGCTGTACGATGGGCCAGTAGCGCAGCCGGCCCGCACGGATGAGCGGGTCGACGCAGGAGTAGGAAAGGATCGTGTAGCCGGCCCCGCCTTCCACGAGACTCAGCGTGGAAGGCATCGCGTCGATCTCGATGCGTACGTCCGCCGCCTTGCCGATGGCCGAGAGCGCCTGATCGATCAGCAGCCGCAGGCCGTGGGGCCGGCTCGGCAGGATCAGCGGAATACCCGCGAGCCGCGCGGCCTTCACCGCGCCATCCCCAACACCGGCCGGATCGTCCGCCGGCCCAAGCAGGAAGAGTTCATCCGTCGCGATGGGGCGCGTGACGAGCGCGGCACTGCGCGGCGTGTTGTAGAGATACAGTGCCGCGACATCCACCCGCCCGAGGGACAGCCATTCCAGCACGTGCCCGCTGAAGCCCTCGATGACGCCCAGCGATACCCGCGGAAATCCTTCCTGGAAGCGCCGGACCAACGGTGCAGTGAGTACCGCCCCGACCGACGGCGGCATGCCCAGCACGACTCGGCCGCTGGGCGTCGACTGCAGTTCGTGGATCGCGCTCCGGGCATTGGCCACCTGTTCGAGAATCCCGCGGGCGTACTCCTCCAGCAGACGGCCGGCTTCCGAGAGCACCACACCGCGCCCCGTTCGGGCGTAGAGCCTCGCGCCGAACTCCTGTTCCAGCGCGCGGATCTGGCGGCTCAGGATGGGCTGGGTGAGACCCAGCCTCTGCGCCGCGCCGGACAGCGTGCCGGCCTCGGCGATCGCGACGAAGGATTCGAGTTGCTTCAGTTCCATGCGGGGACGGCGGTGGGGGGTGGGGGGGTATCGTAGCTTGGATATGGAAACGTGAAGACGTGAAGGCGTGAAGGTGTGAAGACGTGGATTGGTCCGGGGCCCCTCGTAGCCCAATGGGATGGACTCCTCCCCCCTGAGCGGCATCGAGTGCCAGACTGGGAGGCGTTGAACTTCCGGTCAAACGAGAGAGGAGGAGT
>LNFM01004029.1_pt1 | contig 27727 bp, 28 predicted proteins | sample 596031 | NCBI WGS metagenome assembly LNFM01 (sample SAMN04254537, study PRJNA301005) | activated carbon metagenome | isolation source: dual media filters at the Ann Arbor, Michigan drinking water treatment plant | place: USA: Ann Arbor
ATCATGCGCGAGTATCCGGTGGGCCGCATCCATCGCGACGCGCTGGTCTACGTGATCGGCGAAGGCACCAGCGAGATCCAGAAGAACCTGATCGCCCGCGACCTCGGCTTCAGGTTCTGAACCGTCCGGCATCCGTCATCGACCAAAAGGGGCCGTGGCTACCGCTTCGAGATTCTACAAACAAGAAAAGCTACGAAGCAAGGGAGGAAGTTCATGAAGTTCGTTCGCCAGCTTACCGCGTTCGCCACCACCATCGCCGTCATGCTTGCCGCGCCCGTGATGGCGCAATCCTATCCGAACAAGCCTATCCGGCTCATCGTCCCCTTCGGCGCCGGCTCGGGCAGCGACATCCTCGCCCGCATCCTGGCCGAGCCGCTCGGCCAGGCGCTGGGCCAGCCGATCGTCGTCGAGAACAAGCCGGGCAACAACACGACGCTCGGGACCGAGCTCGTCGTGAGCTCGCCGCCGGACGGCTATACGATCGGGCTCCTGACCAATTCAGGCCTCGTCGCGAGCCCCGCCGGCCTGACCAGCGGCGTCCGCTACGATCCGGCCAAGGACCTGAGCTACATCTCCATGGTGGCGTCGGTTTCCTACGTCTGGCTGGTCAACAACGACGTCAAGGCGACGACGGCCCCCGATCTGGTCAAGCTGCTCAAGGCCAATCCCGGGAAGTTCAACTATGCGAGCGGCAACACCGGCGGGATCGCCTATGGCGGCTACATCAAGAACGCCTACCAGCTCGACGTGACGCACGTGCCCTACAAGTCGGTGCCCCCGGGCCTCGCTGACTTGATCAGCGGACACGTGCAGATCATGGTCGCCGATATCCCTGCCTCGCTCGGCATGATCCGGGGCGGCAAGGTGCGGGCGGTCGGCATGACGACCGCCCAGCGCAATTCACTGCTGCCCGACGTGGCGACCTTCTCGGAGCAGGGGCTTGCCACGCCACCTGACATGAGCGGCTGGTGGTGCGCCGTGGCGGCCGCGGGAACGCCCGGCGACATCCTCGATCGGCTGAACCGCGAGCTTGTGAAGATCCTGGAAACGGAATCGGTGAGGGCCAAGCTGCTGCAGAACGGCATCGTGCCGACGCCGTCGACGCGGCAGCAGGCGGTGCAGTACCAGAAGGATCAGTTCCTGGTGTGGAAGGGCATCGTCAAGGACCTCAACCTCAAGCTCGACTGACTCCTCAGGCAGCCTGACCGGCCTTGGCTCGGACCGGCAGCTTCCAGCCGGGCCGGACGAAGTGGCAGGTGTAGCCGTTGGGAATGCGCTCCAGGTAATCCTGGTGCTCGGGCTCGGCCTCCCAGAAGTCGGAAGCGGCCGTGACTTCGGTGACGACCTTGCCGGGCCACAGTCCGGACGCGTCGACATCGGCGATCGTGTCCTCGGCAACGCGGCGCTGCTCGTCGGTCGTGTAGTAGATCGCCGAGCGGTACGAAGTGCCGCGGTCGTTGCCCTGGCGGTTGATCGTCGAGGGATCGTGGATCTGGAAGAAGAATTCCAGAAGCTGGCGGTAGCTCATCCGCGATGGATCGAAGATGATCTCGATAGCCTCGGCGTGGCCGTCATGGTTGCGATAAGTGGCGTTCTCCACGTGACCGCCGGTGTAGCCGACCCGCGTCGACACGACGCCCGGCATCCGACGGATCAGGTCCTGCATGCCCCAGAAACAGCCGCCGGCCAGTACTGCGCGCTCTTGGTTCATTTCACGTCCTCCACCTGGTCGAGATAGGCGCCATAGCCCGCCGCCTCCATGTCCTTGCGATGGACGAAGCGCAGCGAGGCCGAGTTGATGCAATAGCGCAGCCCGCCGCGGTCGCGCGGGCCGTCGGGAAAGACGTGACCGAGATGGCTGTCGCCATGCTTGGATCGCACCTCGATGCGCAGCATCCCGTGCGAGTTGTCCTTCAGCTCCGCGACGTTGGCGGGCTCGATCGGCTTGGTGAAGCTCGGCCAGCCGCATCCCGATTCGTACTTGTCGGCCGAGGCGAACAGCGGCTCGCCGGATACGATGTCCACGTAGATGCCGGGCTCCTTGTTGTGCAGCAGGGCGCCGGTGCCGGGGCGCTCGGTGCCGCTCTCCTGAGTGACATAGAACTGTTCGGGTGTGAGCTTCGCCAGGGCTTCCGGGTTCTTCTTGTAGGTCTGCATTTCGCGCTCCTGTCGCAACGTGCCTTCGGAAGGGGAATATAGGGAGCGGGGGGCGGCGTGTCAGGGGGAGCCGGGAGCACCCTTCAAGAGTCCCGACGAGGACCATCCGCATCCATTTCTACGAACGAGCGAACCAGGTGACGATGGCACGGCGGGAGAGGTCGCCATAGTGTGCGCAAGATTGACCGGCACAGGAATATCGCTTCCCGTGAGGGCAACGACCAACAAGCGGACGCTTCATGATCACTCGCAGACTCCTGTGTGCCGGCGCTGCCCTCGCGCCCTTGACCGCCTCCGGGCCCGCCTTCGCCCAAGGTGACGGCCGGTTTCCGGCCGCCTGGCTGCAGGGGGTCCGTCAGGAAGCGCTGCGCGCCGGTGTCGACCAGGGAACGCTCGACGCGGCCCTGGCGGACATCCGAGAGGTGCCCCGTGTGATGGAGCTCGCGCGCAACCAGCCAGAATTCAAGATGACGTGGGAGCGCTATCAGGGACTCGTCGTCTCCGAGGAGCGCATCAAGCGCGGCCGCGCGCTGTTGGCCGAGAACCGCGCGGCGATCGAACGGTTCGCAGGACCCGCCGGCCTGCCGCCCCAGGTCGCTGTGGCGTTGTGGGGCATTGAGAGCAACTACGGCACGCGGCTCGGCGACTTCGAGGTGGTCGAGGCGCTGGCAACGCTCGTCCACAACAACTTCCGCGCCAAATTCTTCCGGCAGCAGCTCATCGCGGCGCTCAAGATCCTTTCGCAGGGCCATGTCGGCCTGCACGCCATGAAAGGCTCGTGGGCCGGCGCGATGGGGCAGTGCCAGTTCATCCCGACCAGCTTCATCGCCTATGCCGCCGACGGCGACGGCGACGGCCGCAAGGACATCTGGACCAACAAGCTCGACGTCTTCGCCTCGATCGTGAATTACCTGCGCAAGGTGGGTTGGCGGCCGGGGCTGCGCTGGGGCGACGAAGTCTCCCCGGGGGCGCAGGCCGGGGGCGGCGGGCGCATCGTGCGGCCGGCGGGCGCAGGCGGCCCGGCGTACCAGACGACCGAGAATTTCAAGGTCATCCTGCGCTGGAACCAGTCGGATTTCTTCGCCCTGGCGGTCGGCCTCCTGTCCGACCGGATTGCGGCCTGACCAGCGCGGCAGGAGCGGCTGAGCAGGCCGCTCCACCCGCCGGCCGAGATGATGTATGATGTGAACATCATGCCGCTAACATTGGTAAAATTGGGTTTTCCCCTGTCCGGCGCGCTCCGACTTTGCGGGGCGGCAGCGCTGCTGGCCAGCCTTGCGGCCTGCGGCTCGTCGAGCAAGGGCGGGAGCGGGACCCCCGGCAGCAGCGTGGCCCAGCGCGGCACCTACAAGGTGGGCCAGCCCTACAAGATCGACGGCATCACCTACACGCCGAAGGAAACGTTCACCCTCACCGAGACCGGCACGGCCTCGTGGTACGGACCGGGCTTCCACGGCAAATCGACGGCCAACGGTGAGCGATACGACCAGTCCGACCGGACGGCGGCCCATCGTACCCTGCAGATGCCCGCCATCGTACGGGTCACCAATCTGGAGAATGGTCGCAGCACCGTGGTACGGGTGAACGACCGAGGTCCCTTCGCGCGCGCCCGCGTCATCGACCTGTCGCGCACCGCGGCGGAGGAAATCGACATGGTCGGCAAGGGCACCGCCCGGGTCCGCGTCGAGCAGCTGCAGGCCGAGAGCCTGGCGGTGAAGGAGGTTGCCCTGAGCGGCGGTGGCCCTGCCGAGCAGCAGCAGGCCGTCGCCCAGCTCGCGAGCGGCAGCCGGGCGGCGCCGGCGCCCACGCCGGTGCCCGTACCGGCGCCGGCACCGGCACCGGCACCGGTTGCAGCGCCGCCACCGCCGGTCATGCAGGCCTCCTACGAGCCGCCACCCGCGCCGGCTGCTCCCGCACAGACCGTGTATGCGCCGCCATCGCGCAGTGTGCCGTTCGGCGCGCCGAGGTCCGCGTCGGGCGATGCTCCGCCCACCATTGCATCGCTTTCGACGACGACGGGCACAGCAACGCCTTCGTCTCAGATGAGCGGCTTCTTCGTCCAGGTCGGCGCGTTCTCCACGCAGGAAAATGCCGAGAAACAGCGCAGTGCGGTGCGGAGCTATGGCCATCCCGAGGTTTCGCAGGGCTCGGCCGGCGGACGCGATGTTTATCGCGTCCGGCTTGGGCCCTATACCACTCAAGATGCCGCCGGCATTGTCGCCGACCGGCTCAAGCGTTCAGGCTATGGGGATGCCCGTGTGGTCGCTGAATAACCCGATGCGCGTCGTCGCGACGCTTCTCGCCGTCACCGGCATCGCCGGCCTCTCGATCGCCGCCTTCGCCCAGCAGGATCCGCCGAAGAAGCCGGCGACCCAGCAGAAGCCACCCGCCAAGCCCCGGGCTCCGGCATCGTCGGCGACCAAGTCGGCACCCAAGGAACCCGCCTCGCCCAAGGTCGAGTCGTTGCCGCCGTCGCAGGTCGGCATCGGCACGCTGGCGCGCCACGCTTTCATGGTCGATCCGCAGACCTCGACGGTCCTCCTGTTCAAGGATGCCGAGACGCCGATGGCGCCGTCCTCGATGTCCAAGATGATGACGATCTACATCATCTTCGACGAACTGGCGGCCGGACGTCTCAAGCTCGATACGCGCTTCCGGGTCAGCGAGCGCGCGCGCAACATGGGCGGCTCGCGCATGTTCCTGGAACTCGGCAGCGAACCAACGGTCGAGGATCTGATCAAGGGCATCATCATCCTGTCGGGCAACGATGCCTGTGTCGTGATCGCCGAGGGGCTGGCGGGCACCGAGGAGGCTTTCGCCGAGCGCATGACCAAGCGCGCGAAGGAAATCGGCATGTCGAAGACGGTGTTCAAAAATTCATCGGGCTGGCCAGCCGAGGGACAGTATACGACGGCGCGCGATCTCGCGGTGCTGTCGTGGCATACGATCGACGATTATCCGCAGTACTATAAGTACTATGCAGACACGAACTGGACCTACAACAACATCCGCCAGGAAAACCGCAACCGGCTCCTGAAGACGGTGGCGGGCACCGACGGTCTCAAGACGGGTCACACGGAAGAGGGTGGCTACGGCCAGACCACTTCGGCCGTGCGCGACGGGCGTCGCCTGATCCTGGTCGTCAACGGTCTCGCCTCGATGGCGGAACGTGCGCAGGAGACGGCGCGGCTGATGGAATGGGGCTACCGCGAATCGACCAACATCACGGTGTTCCGCGCCGGCGACATGCTGGTCGAGGCGCCGGTGTGGCTCGGCGCACAGGAGAAGGTGCCGCTGGTCATCCCGAAAACGGTACAGCTCACGATGCCGACGGGCCAGACGGTCACGCCGCGCGTCGTCGCGCGCTTCGACGGTCCGGTCGCCGCGCCCATCATCAAGGGTACGAAGATCGGCACCGCCGTCGTGACGCTCCCCGACAACCGGACGATGGAGTATCCGCTCGAAGCGGGGGCCGACGTGCCGCGCATGGGCGTGTTCGGCCGCGTATCCTCGATGCTCCAGCACTACATGTTCGGCTGGCTGTCGTGACGCAAGGTGGCGCCGGACTCTTCATCACGCTGGAGGGCGGAGAAGGGGCCGGCAAGTCGACACAGGTCATCCGCCTCAAGGACTGGATCGAGAAGCGCGGCCACAGGTGCATCGCCACGCGCGAACCGGGCGGCGCGCCGGGTGCCGAGATGGTTCGCAAGCTGCTGGTCGAGGGCCCTGCCGAACGCTGGGATGGCGTCACCGAGGCGCTCCTGCATTTCGCGGCGCGTCGCGAGCATCTGCGCAGCACGGTGCTGCCCGCCATCCGGAGCGGCACCTGGGTCGTCTCCGATCGCTTCGCCGACTCCACCATGGCCTACCAGGGTTACGGGCACGGCGCAGACCGCGCCATGCTCGGTACACTCTACGAGATCGCCGTGGGCGACTTCCGGCCGAATCTCACGCTCATCCTTGATCTGCCGGTCGAGGCCGGCCTGAAGCGCGCGGCGGCGCGCCGGGGCACGGAGACGCGCTACGAGTCCCTGCCGGTCGATTTTCACGAGCGCGTCCGCGCTGGCTTCCTCGACATCGCTGCGGCCGATCCCACTCGCTGCGCCGTGATCGATGCCACCGCCGGCATCGACGAGATCGCCCACGCGATTGCCGCCGCGGTGACCGCGCGTCTGGAAGCCTGAGCCGTGGCGCGCGGCAAGACACCGTCAGATCCGGCCGAGCTCGAGAAGCTCGAATGGCCCTACGGCTGGCCGCCGCCCTGGCGCAACGACCGGCTGGTCGGTCATCAGCAGGCCGAACAGACAATGCTGGCGGCACAGCAGAGCGGCCGACTGCATCACGCCTGGCTGCTGACCGGTCCGCGCGGCATCGGCAAGGCGACGCTGGCCTGGCGCTTCGCGCGCTTCCTGCTGGCAGGACAGGACCAGGGCGGATTGTTCGGCGGCGGCCCCGAATCGCTTGACGTACCGTCTGATACGCCGGGCCGGCACCTGGTCGATGCGCGGTCGCATCCCGACCTGTTTCACCTCCGCCGCTCGCTGAACCGCGACACCGGCCGCATGCGCGCCGAGATCGCCGTCGACGATGTGCGCGACCTCGGCGGCTTCATGCACATGACGCCGGCGATGGGCAAGGCGCGGGTCGCCATCGTCGATTCGGCCGACGAGATGAACCGAAACAGCGCCAATGCCGTGCTGAAGGTCCTCGAGGAGCCGCCGCCCAACGCCGTGCTGCTGATCGTGTCGCACGCGCCCGGCCGGCTGTTGCCGACCATCCGCTCGCGCTGCCGGCGACTGGCGCTGCAGCCGCTCGGCGAGGACACCGTCGTCAGGCTGCTCGGCGACTATGCGCCGGAGACGAAGGACGAGGAGAGAAGGGCGCTCGCCCGTCTCGCCGAGGGCAGCATCGGCCGCGCGCTCGAACTGGCGGGGGCGGGCAGCCTCGACCTCTATCGCGAGATGGTCGAGGTGCTGGCGACGCTGCCCGACCTCGACATGCCGCGGCTGCATGGATTCGCCGAACGCTTCGCCAAGCGCGGCGAGGAGGCGAATGCCGACTGGCGCGCTCTCAACTATCTCTTCGACGGCTGGCTGAAGGGCCTGATGCGGCAGGCGGCGCTCACCACGGAAGCTGCACCTGTCGTGCCGATGGAGAGCGGCCTGCGGGCCCGGCTGCTGTCGGCGGCCAGCCTGGAGCGCTGGATGGCGGCCTCGGAGCACGTCGCGATGCTCTTTTCACGGGCCGACGCCGTCAATCTCGACCGCAAGCAAACCGTCATGGGCAGCTTCCTGGCACTGCAATCCGCGACGCGCTGAGCGCGTGCCTTGATCGACAAAGGGAGCCATGAGAAAAGACCACCCATGTTGCCCCGGTCCGACATCGGAGACTCTCTGCCCTGCGAACGAATGCGGGGCTGAACGCGCTTGAGTCTCGTGCCCCGGAAGGGGCGGCCGTTCGGAGTTCAGTCATCATGTCGGGCAAAAGCACCTATTACGTCACCACGCCGATCTACTACGTCAACGACGTGCCCCATATCGGGCATGCCTACACGACGCTCGCCTGCGATGTGCTGGCACGCTTCAAGCGCCTCGACGGCTACGACGTGCATTTTCTGACCGGCACCGACGAGCACGGCCAGAAGATCGAGACGGCTGCCGCCGCCGCCGGCCTGCCGCCAAAGGCCTTCACCGACAAGGTGAGCCAGTCGTTCCGCGACCTGATCGGGGTGATGAACTACAGCCCCGATAACTTCATCCGCACGACCGAGCCGCGCCATTACGCGGCCTGCCAGGCCCTGTGGGAGAAGCTGGTCGCGGCGGGCGACATCTATGAAGGCAAGTATGCCGGCTGGTACTCGGTGCGCGACGAAACCTATTTCGTCGAGGGCGAGACCGAGGTCGGCCCCGACAACAAGCGCCGAGCCACCTCGACCGGGGCCGAGGTGCAGTGGGTCGAGGAGCCGTCCTATTTTTTCAGGCTCTCGGCCTGGGCCGACAGGCTGCTCGAATACTACGAGAAGAATCCCGCGTTCATCGGCCCGGACAGCCGCCGCAACGAAGTGATGAGCTTCGTGAAAGGTGGCCTGCAGGACCTGTCGGTCTCGCGCACCAGCTTCTCCTGGGGCATCCCGGTACCCGGTGATTCCAAGCACATCATGTACGTGTGGCTGGACGCACTCACCAACTACATCACCGAGTGCGGCTACCCGGACCAGACCAATCCGCTATGGAAATACTGGCCCGCCAACCTGCACATGGTCGGCAAGGACATCATCCGCTTCCACTGCGTGTTCTGGCCGGCCTTCCTGATGGCGGCGAGCCTGCTGCCGCCGCAACGGGTCTTCGCGCACGGCTGGTGGACCAACGAGGGCCAGAAGATCTCGAAGTCTCTGGGCAACGTGATCGACCCGGTCGACCTGGTGAAGACCTATGGGCTCGACCAGGTGCGATACTTCCTCCTGCGCGAAGTGCCGTTCGGCAACGACGGCGACTTCCAGCGGCGCGCCCTGGTCGGCCGCATGAACGCCGACCTCGCCAATGCCTACGGCAATCTCTGCCAGCGCGTCCTGTCGATCGTCGCCAAGAATTGCGGCGAGAAGGTTCCGCCGCGGGGCGAGCTGATCGAGGCCGATACCGCTTTGCTCGACCGTGCGCGCGGCCTGCTGTCCGTCGTGCGCGCAGAACTCGACGAGCAGGCCTTCCACAAGGCGCTGACTGCCCTCTGGGAAGTGATCGCCGACGCCAACCGCTACGTCGATGCGCAGGCGCCCTGGGCACTGGCCAAGACCGACCCGGTGCGGCGCGACACGGTCCTGTGGGTGCTGGCCGAGACGATCCGGCGGGTCACCCTGCTGGTGCAGCCGTTCATGCCCGATTCGACGGCGAAGATCCTCGACCAGCTCGCGGTGGCGCCCGGGAAGCGCGTTTACGCCGCCTTTGACGAGGAACTGGTCTCCGGTACGGCGCTGCCGCCGCCGCAGGGCGTGTTCCCGCGCTTCATCGAGCCAGCGACTGCCGCTGCGCCGGCCAAGCCGCCAAAGCAGCCCAAGGCCGCGAAGCAGCCGAAGGCCGTCGGCTGACATGCTGATCGACAGTCACTGCCATCTCGACTTTCCGGAGCTGACGAGCGACGAGTCGGGCGTGCTGGCGCGTGCCCGGACGGCGGGCGTCGCCGGCATGCTGACAATCGGCACGCGGCTGGACCAGTTCGAAAGGGTGAGGGCGATCGCCGAGCGCCACGACAATGTCTGGTGCTCGGTCGGTGTCCATCCGCACGAGGCCAAGGAGGAGGGGCAACGCACCCCCGACCGGTTGATCGAGGCGGCGCGCCATCCCAAGGTCGTCGGCATCGGCGAGACCGGTCTCGACTTCTACTACGAGCACAGTCCGCGCGCTGAACAGGCCGAGAGCTTTCGCGCCCATATCGCCGCGTCCCGGCAGACCGGCCTGCCGCTGATCGTGCATACGCGCAGTGCCGATGCCGAAACCGGCGACATGCTGGAAGAGGAGCACGGGAAGGGCGCCTTCCCCGGCCTGATCCACTGTTTCAGCTCGGGCCGCTCGGTGGCCGAACGCGCCCTGGCGCTCGGCCTCTACATTTCGATCTCGGGGATTGTGACCTTCAAGGCGGCCGAGGAGCTGCGCGCGATCGTGCGCGACGTCCCGCTCGACCGGCTCCTGGTCGAAACCGACGCGCCCTACCTCGCGCCCATTCCCAAGCGCGGCAAGACCAACGAACCCGCCTTCGTCGCCCATACCGCGGCCAAGGTGGCGGAGCTCAAGGGCGTGACCATCGCCGAGCTGGAGGCCGCGACGACCGACAATTTCTTCCGGCTGTTCACCAAGGCGGAGCGTTCGCGGTGCGCGTGACCATCCTGGGCTGCGGCACCTCGGCGGGCGTTCCCCGGGTGGGCGGACCGGGCGGGAAGGGCGAGTGGGGGGCGGCCAACCCATCAGATCCACGCAACCGCCGCACCCGCTGCTCCATCCTGGTGCAGGACCAGGGCAAGACCCTGCTGATCGACACCTCGCCCGATGTCCGCAGCCAGCTCCTGGCCGCCGAGGTCGAGCGGATCGACGCGGTGATATGGACCCACGACCATGCCGACCAATGCCATGGGATCGACGATCTGCGCCCCTTCGCCCTCCGCCAGGGCGAGATCGAATCGTGGTCGGACGAGCGGACCTACGGCGTCTTGAGCCGGCGCTTCGGCTACTGCTTCCAAGCGGAGGGAGGCGGCTTCTACAATCCGATCTACCGGCACACGGTGATCTCCGGCCCCTTTCAGGCCGCCGGCCTGCCGGTCGTGCCGTTCTTGCAGGATCATGGGACCATCCCCTCTCTGGGCTTCCGCTTCGGCGCCGTCGGCTACGCAAACGACGTCGTCATGCTGCCGGAGGACTCTCTGAAGGCGCTCGAGGGCGTGGAGGTGCTGATTGTCGACGCGATGCGCTACCGGCCGCATCCCACACACGCCCATCTCGACCGCGCCCTGGAATGGATCGACCGGCTGAAGCCCCGGCGCGCATTCTTGACCAACCTGCATGTCGATATGGACTATGCCGAAGTCGAGCGGACGACGCCGTCCCATGTGACGCCTTGCCATGACGGTCTTCAAATCGACCTCTAGGGTGAATAATTGTTTTATTCCAGATGGATATCGGAAATATCTCACCTGACGTGCGAGCGTAAACGAAAGGCGTCCGGACGCCGGATGTTCCTGTCGGGCTCGGCGGCGGCCGCTTTCGTGCCTTTCGCGGCGCCGCTCCACGCCCAGACCGCCAACCGGCTGGACCCCGGTGGACTGACGTTTCGCGATTTCGGCACGCCCGACAACGGCTCCAGTTTCACCCGCGGCGAACAGAGCATCGGTGGCGGCACAACTCAGAAGTTCACCCGTGTCCTTGGCATCGATCCGGCCACCCAGGCCGTCCGGCTGCGCTTCGAGTCGATCAAGATCGAGCTGCTGCTGCCCATGGGCTGGCAGGCCAGCGAGGATGGGGAGCGGGCCGTCGCCTATACATTCGACAAGCGCATCCGGCTGATCGTCTGGCGGGTCGATTTCACCTTCGAGGGAGTCAAGGACGCCGAGCATTACGCCGCAACCAAGGCCGGCTCCATCAAGGCGCGGCGCCCGGGCGTCCAGGCCCAGGCCCGCAAGCTCCGCGATGGCAGCTTCGTGATCGTCTACGAGAACGTGCCGAAGGGGCCTTCTGACAGCAGTGGCCCGCGGACTGTGTTCGATCTGGTCATTCCTGACCCCAGGAACCCAAAAGTCGGCGTTCTGGTCACGCTTGGGATGCCGACCGCCGAGGCGGGCCGCGGCCTGCAGCTCCTAGCATTGATAACAGAGAATATGCGGATCGACTGGCAGTAGGTTGATATTGAAATCATATCGATATTTGTCATAATATATATTATACGATAATTGAGATTATGTTTGACCGCATGACTTCAGGCAAGCCCACCCCGGATTCCCTGCCCAAGGAACCGCTCCCGCGGCTACTGGCCGTCATGGCCTGGCTGCGGGACCGCCAGCATGGCTGCCCGTGGGACATCGACCAGACCTTCCGCACCATCGCGCCATACACGATCGAGGAAGCCTACGAGGTCGCCGACGCCATCGAGCGCGACGACATGCCGGCGCTCAAGGAAGAACTCGGCGACCTCCTGCTGCAGGTCGTCTATCACAGCCAGATCGCCAGCGAGGCCAAGGCCTTTGCCTTCGACGACGTGGCCGCCGCCATCGCCGACAAGATGGTCGACCGTCATCCGCACGTATTCGGCGATCTAGACATCAAGACCGCCGATGCACAGACCGTCTCCTGGGAAGCTCGCAAGGCCGCCGAACGCGCGGCAAAGGCCACCACGGAAGGCGCGACGGGCGCCCTCGACGGGGTGGCGCGCGCCCTTCCCGCCCTGATGCGCGCCGAGAAGATCCAGAAGCGGGCGGCCCGGGTCGGCTTCGATTGGGCCACGATCGGTCCGGTCATCGACAAGATCGAGGAGGAGCTGAAAGAGCTGCGGGTCGAGCTCGAGGCCGGCAAGGTCGAGCAGGCCAAGGTCGCCGACGAACTCGGCGATGTCCTGTTCGCCGTCGCCAACCTCGCCCGCCACTGCAAGGTCGACCCTGAGGTGGCGCTGCGCGCGACCAACGACAAGTTCGAGAAGCGCTTCCGCCACATCGAGCGCCGCCTGGCCGAGACCGGCCGCAAGCCGTCCGACGCCAGCCTGGAGCAAATGGAAACCCTCTGGCAGGAGGCCAAGGGGCAGGTGTGAGGTTACGGCCTCGGAGTCAGCAGCGGCATCCGGGAGGCTTCGAGCAGCGCCCTCGCCTCGTTCAGCGCCCCTTCGGTCGAAGCGGCGATCAGGCCCGCATTGTGCGGCTGGGCCGGCGTATAGGGCGCCGCGCCGAACTGAACGGCGCCGCCGCCCGCCTCGCGCAGCATCAAGGTGCCGGCAGCGTGGTCCCACGGCTTGGTCGTGCGGTAGAGGCTGAAATTCGCGCGGCCCGCGAGAATCTCAAGATACTCGGCGCCGGCGCAGCGCAAGGTCGTGATGTTGCCCAGTCGGGCGCGTTGCCCGGGGCTCAGCTGCTCGTCGAAGGATTTCGCGATCTTGTAGCCGACGAAGCCGTTCAACGGTTCCTGCGTCGGCTTGCCCTGGATGGGGGTTCCATCGAAGTTCACCCCACCGCCGCGCTGGGTGACGGCCAGTCGGTCGTTCGGTACGTCGAGAATCCAGCCCGCGACGGCGGTCGCGTCCTGCACCAGGCAGATGATCATGGCGAAGCGGTCGCGGCCGGCGGCGAAGTTCGCGGTGCCGTCGAGTGGATCGACGATCCAGCAGGCCTCGCCCGGGCGGCCGATGAGATCGAGAAGTCCCGCATCCTTCTCGACGGCCTCCTCGCCCACGACTGGGATACCCGGCAGGATCCTGGCAAGGCCCGCCGCCAGCCGGTGCTCGGCCGCGACATCGGCCACGGTGACGATGTCGCCCGGCCGCTTCTGGCGGACATCGTCCTTGGAGAGATTGCGGAAACGCGGCAACAGCTCGGCTGCCGCCGTCTCGCGCATGAGTTCGGCGACCCGTTCCAAGCCGCCGGAGTCGAGCATTGGCTTCAGCCGACGACGCCGAAGAGGTCCTCTTCCTTCAGGATCACGTGATCCTCGCCGCCGAGCTTAACCTCGGTACCGGACCACTTGCCGTAAAGGACCGTGTCGCCGACCTTGACGCCGAGCTCCTGCAGGCGGCCGTCCTCGAGGCGGCGTCCCTTGCCGACCGCAACGACCTTGCCCTGCATCGGCTTTTCCTGGGCCGTGTCGGGAATGATGAGTCCGCCCTTGGTGCGGGTCTCGGCGGCCACCGGCTTCAGCAGAATTCGATCGTGCAAGGGCTTGAAAGCCATGGTGTTTCCTTCGTCCTGAGAATGTTGGGCGCTTATAGGAAGGGCGCCCTCGGAGTGTCAACGCGGAGCTATCAGCGGGCCATCTGGCGGCGTTCGAACTGGGCGGCTGCGGCGGCATCGAGCGCCACCGTGAGCCAGGCTGTATCGCCCTCGTCGCGGCGGCTGCGCACCTCGCCGTGCCGGTAGAGCCAGGCGATGGTCGCTCCGTCTGCCAGCGGTACGGAGACCTCGCGCGCTTCGCCGGCTGCGCCCAGCAGGTCGGCGATCGCATTCAGGAGCCGCTCGACCCCCTCGCCTGTCAGCGCTGACACCGGATATTGCCGGGCCCGCTCGGCACCCGTGGCGGTGCGGGTCTCGAGGGTTGCGCGCACCTCTTCCGGCAGCGCGTCCACCTTGTTCAGCGCCTCGATGAACGGGCGGCCCCCCGCCTCGTCCAGCGCCCCGAGCTCGTGCAGAACCTCCTCCACGTCGGCGCGCTGCTGCTCGCTATCGGGATGGGAAATGTCGCGCACATGCACGATCAGGTCCGCCTCGATCACTTCCTCCAGCGTGGCGCGGAAGGCCGCGACGAGGTGCGTCGGAAGATCGGAGACGAAGCCCACGGTGTCGGAGAGGACGCAGGACTTGCCGTTCGGCAGTTTGATCGACCGCATGGTCGGATCGAGCGTGGCGAAGAGCAGGTCCTTGGCCATCACCTCGGCGCCCGACATGCGGTTGAACAGCGTCGATTTGCCGGCATTGGTGTAGCCAACCAGCGCCACGGTCGGCAGACGCGCCTTCTTGCGACCGGCCCGGTTGACGGCGCGCGTCTTGCGCACGCTTTCGAGGTCGCGCTTGATCCGGACGATGCGCTCGCCAATCAGGCGGCGGTCGATCTCGATCTGCGATTCGCCAGGGCCGCCCAGGAAGCCGAAGCCGCCGCGCTGCCGCTCGAGATGGGTCCAGGATCGCACGAGGCGGCCGCGCTGGTAGTCGAGAGCGGCCAGCTCGACCTGGAGGCGGCCTTCATGGGTGCGGGCGCGCGCGCCGAAGATCTCGAGGATCAGGCCGGTGCGGTCGATGACCTTGGCCTGCCATGCCTTCTCGAGATTGCGCTGCTGGACAGGCGTGAGCTTGTCGTCGACGACGACCAGACCGATGCCCATCTCCTCGACGGCGGCCGCGATCCGGGCGACGACGCCCTTGCCGAGCAGGGTCGCCGGAGTGACCTGCCGCAACGGCGCGACCTGCTGCAGCCGGACGTCGAGATCAATCGCGCGGGCAAGGCCCACGGCCTCTTCCAGCTTTGCTCCGCTATCGCGTTCTTTGCCGCGACCGCGTGGTCCCGCCATGTACGGGCACACGACCGCGGCCACCGTCGCGGGACGCACGGTCTCCAGCGGCTGCCGTGCGCGCTTTTCCTGTACGTCCTGCTCGAATTCGTCGATCAAATCAGCCTGCGTCGGCCTTGTCCCCGTCGAACAGCTGCACCGGCGTGACCGGCATGATGGTCGAAATCGCGTGCTTGTAGACAAGCTGCGAATGCCCATCGCGGCGCAGCAGCACCGAGAAATTGTCGAACCACGTGACGATGCCCTGCAGCTTCACGCCGTTCACAAGGAAGATCGTGACCGGAGTCTTGTTCTTCCGAAGGTGGTTCAGGAAGACGTCCTGAACGTTTTGTGCCTTTTCGCTCATATTCTTGGCCTCTTGGTGGGCGGCCGGCTGCCCGAAGGCGGCCGGTTGGGGGGTACGGGGTCTCTCCCCGCTACCGAGTCGCCTCGTATATAGGGGAGGTTGGTCTCAAAGCAATGCCACCAGCTGATGACAATTACGCGCTCGCAGTCTCGGCGGATGTTCAAGCAGGGAGCCGGACAACTCGTCCGCGCCCCCCACGAGAACGGGCAGGCATCCCGCCGCGTGTGCACTCTTGAGGTCGGCTGGGGTGTCGCCCACCATCCACACGCTATCGTCAGGGGCAATTCCCGTGCCGTCGAGCGCCAGAAAGATGGGGTCCGGTGCTGGTTTGTCGCGGGCAGCGTCGCGCGCACCGACCGAACGGGCGATCCACTTGTCCCAACCGAGGTGGGCGACCTCGGCCCGCAGATTGTCGCCGACCTTGTTGCTGACGATCGCAACGTAGAGCCCCTTGGCATGGCAGTGCGCCAGCAACGTATCGGCGCCCGCCAGCGGCTCAAGCCGTTCGAGGTGGATGCGAAAGAAAGTCTCGTAGAACACCCGCTCCGCTTCGGCTGCGCGTTCCCCGAACAGGGTCGGAAAGACTTCACGCAGGGAGCCATGGGCGCGGTCCTGGACCTCCGCAGCCGTCCACGGCATCAGGCCCAGTGCCATGAAGGTGTCGCGGTAGCATTCGACGATGGTCGGCCAGGTGTTGACCAGCGTGTTGTCCCAGTCGAACAGGATGGCGCGCGGCGGCTTCAGGCCCTCCGGCAGGCTCACGTCACGGCCTCGCCCGCCTCCGAGAAGCGCACGTATTCCTCGCGCAGACGCCTCGCCGTGGCGCCGACCTTGCCGTCACCCACCTTGTCGCCGTCGATCTTGACGACCGGCGTGACGAAGGACGTGGCGCTGGTGATGAAGGCTTCCTTGGCCTTCTTGGCTTCGTCCAGGGTGAAGGGCCGCTCGACGAATTTGAGCTGCAGTGAATTGCAGATCGACTTCAGCGTCTGGCGGGTGATGCCGGAGAGGATGCCGTTGTCGGTCTGGCGGGTCACCAGCTCGCCGTCGTCGGTCACGATCCAGGCATTGGTCGACGCGCCTTCGGTCACGCAGCCCTTGTCGTCGAGCAGCCACGCCTCGTAGGCGCCGGCCTCGCGCGCCGCCTGCTTGGCCAGCACGTTCGGCAGCAGCGCCACCGTCTTGATGTCGCAACGCTCCCAGCGGATGTCGGGCATGCTCTTCACGGCGACGCCGGGACCGGCATCGGCTTCGATATGCCTGGTGGCCTTGGTCGTCATCACCAGGGCGGGCTTCACCGGCGTGGTCGGAAAGCCATGGTCGCGCCGGGCGACGCCGCGCGTCACCTGCATGTAGACCAGCCCGTCACGCAGGCGGTTCTTCCGCATCAGCTCGCGAAGGATGAAGCCCATCGTGTTGCGCGACACCGGCCAGCCGATCCGAAGTTCCTTCAGCGAGCGGTCGAGCCGGTCGATATGCGGCGTCTCGTCGATCAACTTGCCGTCGCGGACGCCCACCACCTCATAGACGCCGTCGGCCAGCTGGTAGCCGCGGTCCTCGATATGGACGCTCGCTTCCCGATGGTCGACATACCGACCGTTGACATAGGCATAACGCGCCATAACGCCCTCTCCTGCTCAGACCGACGGCTCAACGCCGTTGCTTTCCAGCGAACCGCCGTGCAGGCCGAGCGACTTCAGCTTGCGGTGCAAGGCCGAGCGCTCCATGCCGACGAAGGTTGCCGTCCGTGAAATGTTGCCGCCGAAACGCGTCACCTGGGCGAGCAGGTATTCGCGCTCGAAGACCTCGCGCGCGTCGCGCAGCGGCAGCTGCATGATCTCCCCGCCCTTCTCCCAGCGCAGCACCGACGGTGCGTCCTCGCTGACGTCATTGGGCAGGACGTCGGCGCGGATCGGCGCGCCGCCCGGCGGCGCCAGGATCAGCAGCCGCTCGATGACGTTGCGCAGCTGGCGCACGTTGCCCGGCCAGTCGTGGCCCTGCAGCGCCGCCTGTGTGTCCTCTCCGATGGAGCGCGCCGGCAGGCCTGTGGCGTCGGCGACACGCTTCAGAAGGTCGAGCGCCAGTTCTGGAATGTCCTCGCGGCGTTCACTGAGCGGCGGCACGCGCAGCCCCACCACGTTCAGCCGGTGGAACAGGTCCTCGCGGAACCGGCTGGCGGCGATCTCCTCCTGAAGATCGCGCGCCGTCGTGGCGAGGACGCGCACGTCGATCTCGACCTTGGTCTTGCCACCGTCGCGGGCATAGGACTGTTCGTGCAGCACGCGCGCCAGCCGGCCCTGCAGTGCCAGAGGCAGGTCGGCCACTTCCTTGAGCACCAGCGTGCCGCCGTGCGCCATTTCGAAGGCACCCGACACGCGCAGCGCCTCGGCGTCGGTGTCACCGTCGGTGCCGAAGAGCTCGATCTCGAGCCGCTCGGCCGGCAGGGTCGAGCAGTTGACGACGACGAACGGTCCGTCGGCGCGCTTCGATCCCTGGTGGATCAGCCGCGCCACCGTTTCCTTGCCCGACCCGGAAGCGCCCGTGATCAGGACACGGCTGCCGGTTGGCGCCACCTTCTCGATCTGCGCACGGACGTTGGCGGCGTCGCTGGAGGAGCCCACGAAGGTCACCTCGCCGCCGGCACGGCGGCGCAGCGCCACGTTCTCGCGCTTCAGCTTGTCGGCCTCGATGGCGCGGTCGACGACGAGCAGCAGGCGATCGGCCTTGAACGGCTTCTCGACGAAATCGTAGGCGCCGCTCTTGATCGCCGACACCGCGGTATCGATCGTGCCGTGTCCGCTGATCATCACGACCGGGATCGGCGGATCCTCGCGGCGGATGACTTCCAGGATCTGCAACCCGTCGAGCTCGCTTCCCTGCAGCCAGACATCGAGGATGACCAGCGCCGGCCGGCGCTGCCGGACGGCCTCGATCGCTTCGGTGCTGTTGTGGGCACGCCGGGCGGTGTGGCCCTCGTCTTCGAGGATGCCGGCGATCAGCGTGCAGATATCGCGTTCGTCATCGACGATCAGAATATCGTGGGCCATGTCACTTCAAGCAGCCCGCATGGAACGGCGGGTCATTGTGCGGCTGTCGCGTGTGGTCGAGCCGACGCGATTTCCTTCGCGTCTCGCCGGAATACCAGACTGATGCGCGCGCCGCCACCCTCGCGATCCTGCAGCGACAGGAACCCGCCATGGTCCTCCATGATCTTCTTCACGATCGCGAGACCAAGTCCGGTTCCCTTGCTGCGGGTCGTCATATACGGCTCGGTCAGCCGCTCGCGTCCTTCCTTGGGCAGCCCCCGGCCATTGTCCTCGACGACGATGCGCAGGCCGGCCTCGTCCTCGATCAGCGACAGGCTGATCTCACCCTGAGGCAAGGGCGTGTCCGGCTTCTCGTCCCTGCCCTCGATCGCCTCGGCGGAGTTCTTCAGGATGTTGGTCAGCACCTGCGCGACCTGGCGGCGGTCACAATTCAAGGGCAGCGGGTGGGCGGGCAGGTTCGCCATGTAGCGGATGTCGGGATTGCCGTTGCGCTGCAGGAACAGGGCTTGCTGGCACATCTCCTTGGCATCCTCCTCCTTGACCGTCGGTCGCGGCATGCGGGCGAAGGAGGAGAACTCGTCGACCATGCGACCGATGTCGCCGACCTGCCGGATGATCGTGTCGGTGCACATCGAGAAGGTCTCGGGGTCCTCCTTGATCTGCTTCAGGTAGCGGCGCTTCAGCCGCTCGGCCGAGAGCTGGATCGGCGTCAGCGGGTTCTTGATCTCATGTGCGATGCGGCGGGCCACGTCGCCCCAGGCCGCCATGCGCTGCGCCGACATCAGGTCGGTCACGTCATCGAAGGTGACGACGAAGCCTGCGCCGGTGGCGGCGCTGATGCGGACCAGCAGGATCTGCCGCGCTCCGCGCTGCAGGATTTCGACCTGACCCTGGGTCATCCGGTCGGGCCGCTCCGCCGCCTGCGCGACCAGTGGCCCCAGTTCCGGCATCACTGCGATCAGCGGCCGCCCCAGCACACCGTCCTCAGGCAGGGCCAGAAGGTCCAGCGCGGAGCGGTTGGAGCGCATCACGACACCCTCGCCGTCGACGCTGAGAACGCCGGCCGAGACGCCCGCGAGAACCGCGTCGGTCAGTCGGCGCCGGGTGTCCAGTTCGGTATTGGCGTGGATCAGTTCGCCGCGCTGCTGTTCGATCTGGCTGGCCATGCGGTTGAAGGAGCGCGCAAGCTGACCCAACTCGTCATTCGGCGGTCCCTCCTCCACGCGCGCGCTGAGATCGCCGCCGCGTACCCGCTCCGCCGCCAGCATCAACCCGCCGATCGGTTCGGTCAGGCGGGTCGCGAAAAGGATGGCGAGCCAGACCGCGGCCAGCAGCATCAGGAAGGCGATGGCGCCGCAGACCACGAAGATGATGAGCTGGCTGCGCCGCAGCGCCGATTCGATTTGTGAGTAAAACGAGCCCGCGAACTCGATGCTCTTGATGTAGTCGACGACCCGGAGGTCGACCGCGTGGCCGGTCGCGAGGAACAGTGGCTCGCCCACGAAGAGCTGCATCACGAAGTAGGCGCCGGTGGGCGATTCGATCTGGACGGGCCTAGCCTGGTTCACCGCCTGCCAGAGGAACTGGGCCGGCGGGACAGGATTGGTCATCCCGGTCGCATCCGGCGCCTTGGCCTGGGCGATGACCCCCTTGTCGGCATCCAGCACAGTGGCCTCGATGATCGGCCGTCCCTCGATCAGGCGCTCCAGCATCGCCTTCGTTGCCGCCGGGTCGCGCACCCCGTCGACGCCTTCGGCCTGCAGCGGGGCGGAGATCGCCTCGATGTCGTTCAGGATCTCCTGCTCGCGGGCGCGCCGCACCGGCTCGCCGATGGCGCGTGCCGCCTCGTACGAGGCCTGTGAGGGCTTCACGACGAAGTCGGTGAGGCTGATCACCAGCAGCGACAGGATGATGGTGACGATGACCGTCGGCGTGATGGTGAAGACGCTGCAGACCAGCACCAGCCGCATGTGCAGGCGCGAGCCTGCGGCCCCGCGCCTCCGGTCGAGCCAGAGCTGGGTCAGGCGGACGGCCACGACGGAGACCAGCGCGATCGCGATGACGAGATCGGCCACCAGCAGGCCCGTCATCCAGCCGCGCGTGCCGAACGACTCTGGCACGAAGCCGGCGAGCCACGCATAAGTCGCGCCGCCGGCAGCCATGGCGAGAACGGCCAACGAGACGGCGGCGATGCGGCCGCTGAGGCTGCGCAGCACCACGCTCATCTTGTCGCCCAAGCGTGAAACGCCCAGCGCAGCTGTCACGAAATCACCCGCCTCGGCGAACCTGCGGCGTGCGAACCACGGGGACGTCGAGGTCCTTTATCTTCTTGCGCAACGTGTTGCGATTGAGCCCCAGGAGGCGGGCCGCGCGCAACTGATTCCCGCGTGTAGCCCCCAGCGCCAGGGCGAGCAACGGCCGCTCCACCTCGGAAATGACACGATCGTACATGCCGTCCGGCGGCAGCCGGTCCCCGTGTGCCGCGAAAAGCGACTGCAGATGGCGGTCGACGGCATCGGCCAGAGAGATGTCTTCGCTCGACTCGGACGATGACGGGCCGTGATCGATCGCCGACACGGCGTCCGCCAGTTCGCTCTCGATCGTCTCGACGCCGATGATTTCCTCGGAATAGAGCGCAGACAGGCGACGCACCAGGTTGACGAGTTCGCGGACGTTGCCCGGCCAGCGGTGCTGCTTCAGCCGCGACATCGCCTCCGGAGACAGGACCTTGGTCGGTAATCCGTCGGCGGTGGCCATCTGCAGATAGTGGTTGGCCAGTTCGGGAATGTCGTCGAGCCGCTCGCGCAGCGGCGGCAGGCGGATCGGCACGACGTTGAGGCGATAGAACAGATCCTCGCGGAACAGGCCCTGCTGGATCAGGCGGCGCAGGTCGCGATGGGTCGCGGCCACGATTCGCACATTGGCCTTGATCGGCGTGCGGCCGCCGACCGTCATGTATTCGCCTTCCTGCAGCACGCGCAGCAGGCGGGTCTGGGCCTCGGGCGGCATGTCGCCGATCTCATCGAGGAACAGCGTGCCCCCCGAAGCCTGCTCGAACTTGCCGGCCGACCGCTGAACCGCACCTGTGAAGGCGCCGCGTTCGTGGCCGAACAGTTCGCTCTCGATCAGCTCGCGCGGGATCGCGGCCATGTTGAGCGCGATGAACGGCCCCTTCCGGCGCTTGCCGTAATCGTGCAGCGCACGCGCGACCAGTTCCTTGCCGGCCCCCGACTCGCCCGTGACCATCACCGTGAGGTCCGTCGCCATCAGGCGCGCGAGCGAGCGGTAGATTTCCTGCATCGCGGGCGACCGACCGATCAGCGGCAGGCGCTCGCCCTCTTCCGGCACAGACGGCGAACGCGCCATCGAGGCGGCTGGCGCCGACAGAGCCCGGTTCACGACCGAAATCAGCTCGTTCAGATCGAACGGCTTGGGCAGATATTCGAACGCGCCGCGCTCGGTGGCGCGCACGGCCGTAAGCAGCGTCGACTGTGCACTCATGACGATGATGCGCAGGTCGGGCCGGAGCTTGCGGATGCGCGGCACCAGGTCGAGGCCGTTCTCATCCGGCATCACCACGTCGGTGATGACCAGCTGGCCCTCCCCTTCCTGGACCCATTGCCAGAGCGTGGCGGCGGTGCCGGTGCTGCGAACCGTATGGCCCTGGCGGCCCAGCGCTTGGTGCAGGACCGTGCGGATGGCGCGGTCGTCGTCGGCGACGAGAATGGTGGTGCCTTCGCTCATGGCGTGGCCTGCGGGAATTGGAGCGGCAACATGACCCTGAATGATGTGCGGCCCGGCTCGCTATCGAACTCGATCGCGCCGCCGTGGTCGTTGATGATCTTGGCAACCAAAGCAAGACCCAGGCCGGTTCCGGTCGGCTTGTTGGTCACGAAAGCGTCGAACAGGTGACTGCGGATCTCGTCGGAGACGCCGCGGCCATTGTCGCGCACGGACACGACCAGCGGCAGGTTCACCCTCGTCTGTTGCCCGGGCACGGCCAGTCGCAGCCCATGGCGGTAGGCGGTCGAGAGTTCAATCTCGCGCTCGACGTCGCCCGGCACTTCGCAGGCATTCTTCACCAGGTTCAGGAACACCTGGATGAGCTGGTCGCGGTCGCCGTGCACGTCGGGCAGCGACGGATCGTAGGTTTCGATGAAACGCACGCCCTTGCCGAAGCCGTTCTGCGACAGGCGGCGGACGTGGTTCAGGACCTGATGGATGTTGATGGGGCCGCGCTCGATGGGGCGGCCGTCAGCGAAGGCCTCCATGCGGTCGACCAGGGCCACGATGCGGTCGGTCTCCTCGCAGATCAGTTCGGTCAGTTCCCGCTCGGAATCCGGCACCGACTGTTCGAGGAGCTGGGCGGCGCCGCGGATGCCGGACAGCGGGTTCTTGACCTCGTGGGCCAGCATCGCGGCCAGCGCACTGACCGAGCGAGCGGCGCTGCGGTGCGAGAGCTGCCGGTCGATGCTGCGGGCGATCGTCTGCTCGACCAGGGAGACCGCGACCAAGCCTTCGCTTTCGACGATCGGCGAGAGGCGAAGCGCGCAGAAGCGCGTGCCGATGCGCGGCGACGCGAGCGTCACGCCGTTCTCGGCGACCGCGCCGCCGGTGGCCAGCACCTGCTCCAGCAGGGAGAAGAGCGGCGTGTCTTCGGGAACGAACTCACTCAGCGGATGACCGACCAGGCGAGCCCGGCCGACGCCGAAGAACTGCTCGGCCGATAGGTTGGCGTAGTGCATCAGGCCGTTCGCATCGACGACGATGATCGCTTCCGAGAGGGAATCGAGGAGAGCCGCCGGAAACTGATCGCTCATGCCGTTCCGTTTGAGAGGGCGCAGGGACATCAGGCTGCCTGCCGCTCCGCGGCCGGCAGGAAGAACGAAGCGAGCATGCTCCGCACCTTGCCGGCGTCGGTTTCGCGGTTGAGCGCCGCCCGAAAATCGGCCGAGGCAGGAAGCCCCTTCGAGTACCAGCCGAGATGCTTGCGGGCCATGCGCACGCCGGTCTCCAGACCATAGTGTTCGAGCATCGCCTCGAAATGCGTGCGCACCGCCGCGTACTGTTCGGCGATCGTGGGGTCGCGCAGCCGCTCGCCGGTCCGCAAATAGTGGATCGCCTGGGCGAGAAACCACGGACGTCCATAGGCGCCGCGGCCGATCATGATGCCGTCGGCGCCCGACTGCTCCAGCGCCTGGTCGACGTCTTCGAGCGTGTTGATGTCGCCGTTCACGATTACCGGCAGCTTCGTGACTGCCTTGACGGTGCGGACGAAGGCCCAGTCAGCGTGACCGTCGTAGAAATCGCAGCGCGTGCGGCCGTGCACCGTCAGCATCCTGATGCCGCACGCCTCGGCGATGCGCGCGAGGTTCGGGGCATTTCGGTTGGTCGAGTCCCAGCCGGTCCGCATCTTGAGCGTGACCGGCAGCTTCACCGCCTTGACCGTGGCTTCCAGAATCTTCGCGGCATGGACCTCGTCGCGCATCAGCGAGGAACCGGCATGCCCGTTCACGACCTTCTTCACCGGGCAGCCGAAATTGATGTCGATGATCGCAGCGCCGCGATCCTCGTTGAGCTTGGCGGCCTCGGCCATGACTTCGGGCTCACAGCCCGCGAGCTGGACCGACATCGGGAACTCTTCCGGCGTGGTCTTGGCCATGAGCAGCGTCTTGCGGTTCTCGCGGACCATCGCGGCGGAGGCGATCATCTCGGAGACGACGAGTCCTGCCCCGCGGCGCTTCACCATCTGGCGGAAGGGCATATCGCTGACACCCGACAGCGGCGCCAGGATGACGGGGTCCTCGATGCGAACGGGGCCGATGTCGACGGGTTTGAGGCGGTGTGCGTTTTGCATTCTTTGTTCATATATTAGGCATCTTGTGCACTGCACAATAATTAAGCGAGCAATAGCGGGTCCCGACGGCCAGCGCAAGGGCTGGAAGTACCTGCCCGCCAAAGCCTGCTAGATTGCCCATTATGCGTAGAGTCACCGCCCTGATCGTCGCGGCCGGCCGCGGCAGCCGCTTCGGCGGCCCACTGCCCAAGCAATATGCGCTTCTGGATGGCCAACCCGTCCTGCGCCGGACCATCACCGCCTTTCGGGCCACGCCGGCCGTCGGCCGGATTCTCGTGGTGATCGGTGCGGGAGATGACGCCCGCTACGAGGCAGCAACCCGCGGGCTCGGCCTGCCCGCGCCGGTGCCGGGCGGTACCAGCCGCCAGCAGTCCGTGCTGCACGGCCTCGAAGCCCTGGCCGCTGCGGCGCCGGATTTCGTCGCCATCCACGACGCGGCGCGGCCGTTCGTGCGGCCTGCCGACATCGAGGCGTGCCTCGCCGCCGCCTCGGCGGACGGGATCGACGGCGCCATCCTCGGCATTCCCCTCGCCGATACGCTGAAGCGCGTCGGCGCGGGCCAGACGATCACGGAAACCGTGCCGCGAAGCGACCTGTGGCGCGCGCAGACACCGCAGGTCTTCCGCTTCGCGCCGCTCCTCGCGGCGCATCGCGCGGCCGCGTTGCTCGCCGCCGACGAAGCAACCGCGCTGACGGACGATGCCGCCGTCGCCGAGCGGGCCGGGCTGAAGCTTGTCATGGTCGCGGGCAGCGAAGATAACCGCAAGATCACCACCACTGCCGACCTCGCCTTGCCTCATATGGAAACCCGCACCGCCTTCGGCTTCGACGTGCACGGCTTCGCGCCGGGCAATGCCGTCATGCTGGGGGGGGTGGCCATCCCGCACGGCCAGACGCTGGCGGGACATTCCGACGCCGACGTGGCGCTGCACGCGCTGACCGACGCCGTGCTGGGCACGATCGGCGCCGGCGACATCGGCAAGCACTTCCCGCCCTCCGACCCGCAATGGCGCGGCGCCTCGTCCGACCGCTTCCTGCGTCACGCTGTCGATCTCGTGACGGCGCGTGGCGGCCGCATCGTTCACCTCGATGTCACGATCGTCTGCGAAGCCCCCAAGGTCGGGCCGCATCGCGACGCCATGGTGCGCAGCATCGCCGCCATCGCCGGCGTTGCCCCGGGTCGGGTCAGCGTGAAGGCCACGACGACCGAGGGATTGGGCTTCACCGGCCGGCGCGAAGGCATCGCGGCCCAGGCCATCGCAACCGTGGAACTTCCAGGGAGCTGAGCGGCACATGTTCGATCACGAAATGCGGGAAGCCGCGGAGCACGTCCTGTTCGCCTGTCGCAAGCGCGGCTTCAAGGTCGTGACGGCGGAGTCCTGCACCGGCGGCCTGATCGCTGCAGCCCTCACGGCCATCGCCGGCTCTTCCGACGTCGTGGACCGCGGCTTCGTCACCTATTCCAACGAGGCCAAGCGCGAAATGCTGGACGTACCGTGGGACGCGATCGTGAGCCACGGTGCGGTGAGCGAGCCGGTGGCACGCGCGATGGCCACGGGCGCCCTCGCCCGCTCCGGCGCGCAGCTCTCGGTGTCGGTCACGGGCGTCGCCGGCCCCGGCGGCGGCTCGGCCGAAAAGCCCGTCGGCCTCGTGCATTTCGGCGCTGCGCGCGCGGGCTTCGAGCCGGTGACCGAACGCCACATCTTCCCTGGCGACCGCGACGAAGTCCGTCGCCTCACGGTGATCACGGCGCTCGCGATGCTGGCGAAGCTCGCGGAGCGGTAGAGACAAGAACATCCGTCGTCCTGAGCGGAGCCGCCCGAAGGGCGGCGCAGTCGAAGGACCTCTTTTCGGCAACGTCAGCCGCGAAAAGAGGTCCTTCGACTACGCGCCTGCGGCGCTGCGCTCAGGACGACGGGCTTGTTATTTCTGTCACCCTGAGCGCAGCGAAGTCTCTCGCGCGAGCCAAGTCGTACGTTGATCGTTCCGTGAGGTCCTTCGCTGCGCTCAGGACGACAGTTTGGCGCCGGCCGGTTTCGTGGGCGCGCCATAGAGCTGCGCCGCCCGCGCCTCGAAGGCGGAGACCATGCGACGGACGGCTTCGGCGAAGAGGAGTTGCACGGTCTTCTGCAGCAGCAGCGAGCGGAAATCGAACTCGAGCTCGAAGTCGATCTGCGTGCCCCCGGGATGAGGCTTGAAGATCCAGCGGCTCCGGAGCAGCCGGAAGGGGCCCTCGATGCCAGTCGTGACGATGCGCGGACCTTCAGGATCGTCGGGCGACAGCTCGACGCGCGAGACGAACTTCTCGTGGAACGGGCCGAAGCCGATCGCCAGTTCGGCGATCTCGACGCTGGGGCCTTCGCGCCGGCGGATGCGGCCGGCGAAACACCAGGGCAGGAACTCGGGGTAGCGCGGCACGTCGGCGACCAGGTCGAACAGCTGTCGCGGTTGGAACGGAACGACTCGCCGTTCCTGATGACGGGTCGCCAAGGAGCCGTCAGCCTTTGAGCTGCGCCTGACGCGCGGCCTTGAGGCGCGCGAAGTCGTCGCCGGCATGATAGCTCGACCGCGTGAGCGGCGAGGACGAGACCATCAGGAAGCCCTTGGCGCGAGCCATCTGGGCAAGCTCGGAGAATTCGGCCGGCGTCCAGAACCGGTCGAGCGCGGCGTGCTTGGGCGTCGGCTGCAGGTATTGGCCGATCGTGAGGAAGTCGACGTCGGCGGCGCGCAGGTCGTCCATGACTTGCAGGATCTCCTCGCGCGTCTCGCCCAACCCGACCATCAGGCCGGACTTGGTGAACATCGCGGGATCGATCTCCTTCACGCGCGACAGCAGGCGCAGCGAGGTAAAATAGCGCGCGCCGGGACGGATCGTCGGATAGAGCCGCGGCACGGTCTCGAGATTGTGGTTGAAAACGTCGGGCCGCGACGCGACGACCGTCTCGATGGCGCCGGGCTTGCGCATGAAGTCGGGCGTCAGGATCTCAACCGTGGTCGTGGGCGCCGACTTGTGCAGCGCCGTGATCACCTCGGCGAAGTGCCCTGCCCCGCCATCTTCCAGGTCGTCGCGGTCGACGGACGTGACCACGACATGCCCGAGGCCGAGCTTGCCCACAGCTTCGGCGATGTTGGCCGGCTCATGCGGGTTGAGGGCGCCCGGCTTGCCGGTCGCCACGTTGCAGAAGGCGCAGGCCCGCGTGCAGGTCTCGCCCATGATCATGAAGGTCGCGTGCTTCTGCTTCCAGCACTCGCCGATGTTCGGGCAGGCCGCCTCCTCGCACACCGTCGTGAGCTTGAGCTCGCGCATCAGACGCTTGGTCTCGGCATATTCCGGCGAGTTGGGCGCACGCACCCTGATCCAATCCGGCTTGCGCTGGATGGGGTTGTCGGGGCGATGGGCCTTTTCCGGGTGGCGTTCGGCCCGGCTCAGGGAAAGCTTGTCGAGGGTTCCGTCCATGATCGTCTAGATATGGAGCGTCCGGCCGTACGCCGCCAGTACCGACTCGTGCATCATCTCCGACAGGGTGGGATGCGGAAACACCGTGGCCATCAGCTCGGCCTCGGTGGTCTCCAGCGTCT